>JAABUN010005040.1_pt1 | contig 16981 bp, 16 predicted proteins | sample 5559311 | NCBI WGS metagenome assembly JAABUN01 (sample SAMN10711877, study PRJNA513370) | rock metagenome | isolation source: Antarctica rocks | place: Antarctica: Victoria Land, Siegfried Peak sud
CGGGCCAGGGACAGTACGGCTACGCGATCAGCAATCGCCTGAGCGCCAGTTCATCGCTCGGTGTGTATTACTTTAACCCGGAGGATTTCCGGGATCAGGTGACGGCGGCGGCGCGTGTCGCGCTGCGCTACGGCTTTTGACGAGGTGACGGCAATGTATGAGGATCGCTTCGGCCTGACTGGCCGCCCCTTCGCGCTCACCCCCGACCCGGACTTCTGGTTCGAAAGCGGGACCCACCGGCGTGCGATGGCCTATCTGTCCTATGGCCTGAACCAGGCGGAGGGCTTCGTGGTCATCACGGGTGAGATCGGATCGGGTAAGACGACGCTGTTGCGCCGGCTGATGGCCTCGCTCGACGCCGACCGGATGCGGGTGGTCAGCCTCGTCTCGACCCAACTCGGTGCGGACGATACGCTGCGCTCGGTAGCGGGCGAGCTGGGAGTGGGGGGCGGCGACAAGGCGGCCGTGATCGCGAGCACGACGCGCGCGCTCCAGAACGAGGCGCGGGAAGGACGACGCGTTCTCCTGATCGTGGACGAGGCCCAGAACCTCGCCCTAGACGCGGTGGAGGAGCTTCGGATGCTGTCGAACATCCAGCTCGGCCCCGATCCGCTCGTGCAGATCGTGCTCGTCGGGCAGCCGGAGCTGCGCGAGCGGCTGAATGCCGACCCGGCGATGGAGCAGGTGCGCCAGCGCGTCATCGCGACACATCATCTCGGACCCATGGAGGCTGATGAAGTCGGGCCATATCTGCGCCACCGCCTGAGCATCGTCGGCTGGACGGGCCGGCCGGAGTTCAAGGACGACGCGGTCGCCCGGATCGATCGCTGGGCGGGCGGACTGCCGCGGCTCGTCAATGTGCTGGCGCAGCGCATCATGATGGCCGCCGCGATCGACGACACGGACACGATCAACGAGGAGCTGGTGGAGCGGGTGGTGGCCGATCTGGGGCGTGATGATGTCGCGGCTTCGGCCTCGACGCGGTCCTCGACCGTCGACGAAACCGCCGGGCTGCAGGCGCTGGAGGCGCGCGTCGAGGCGCAGGACCGCGTGCTTCGCCAGGTGCTCACGCTGCTGATCGACTGGCTTCAGCCGGAGCCGGCCTCGACCGAGCGCCTGCGCGGCGTCGCCTGATCGGGACGGATCAAGTGGTGGGTCGGAATGCGCTCTCGTGCGATGTGGAGGACTGGTTCCAGGTCGGCGCGTTCGAGACGGTGATCGCGCGCGACGACTGGGCGAGTCTTGCCAGCCGGGTCGAGGCAAACACCGACCGGGTGCTGGCGCTGTTCGATCGTGCGGGCGTGACCGGCACCTTCTTCACGCTCGGCTGGGTCGGCGAGCGTCACCGCGCGCTCATGCGCCGGATCGTGGAGAACGGCCATGAGCTCGCCAGCCACGGCTGGGATCACGAGCGCGTGCACCGCATGACACCTGCGCGGTTTCGCGACGACCTCGCGCGCACGCGACTGGCGCTGGAGGACGCGAGCGGGGTCGCGGTGATCGGCTACCGGGCTCCGTCTTTCTCGATCGACGCGCGCACTCCCTGGGCTCACGCCGAGCTGGCAGAGGCGGGCTATCGCTATTCGTCGTCGGTCGCCCCGCTTGCGCACGACCACTATGGCTGGGCGGACAGTCCGCGCGGTGCCTGGCGGCCGCTCCCGGATGCCGACCTGATCGAACTGCCGGTGACGGTGGCCAATTGGCGCGGCCGACGAATGGCGACGGGCGGCGGCTTCTTCCGCCTGCTACCCTACGCTCTGACGAGCCGCGCCATGACGCGAGAGGAGCGGCGGCACGATCGTCCGACCGTGTTCTACTTTCACCCATGGGAGATCGATCCGGATCAGCCGCGCGTCCCTGATGCGCCGCTGCGCAGCCGGCTGCGCCACTACTCGCGCCTTAGTGCGATGGAGGGCAAGCTCGAACGGCTCCTGCGCGACCGCCCCTGGGCGCGCACGGACGCTGTGGTCGAGGCCGAGCGGGCGCGTGCGGCGTGACCATGCCGCTCATTCCCCCGATCGTGCCCGCGATAAGATCGGAGATGTCGCGGCTCGGCGACACGCCCGCCGATGTCTTGGACTGGATGACGGCGCACGACGACGCGACCGCCTTCCATCAGCCCGGCTGGATGCGCGCGGTCGAGCGCGCGACGGGGCACGAGGCGCTGGTGGCCTGGGTCCGCCGGAGCGGCGAGCCGGTCGCGGCGGTGCCGCTGACCCTTGCCCGCTCGCGCCTGTTCGGCCGGGCACTCGTCGGCAGCGGCTTTGCGGTCGATGGCGGGGCCGTCGTGGCGGACGCGGCGGCGGCGGCAGGGCTCTCCCGCGTCGTGCGCGATTTCGCGACTCGAGAGCGCGTCGCCGTTGAGCTTCGCGGCGGTGCTCCGATGCCCGAGTTCACGTCGGCGCCCCCGACCCACGTCACCTTTGCCCGCGACATCGCGGGGGACCGCGACTCGCTGTTGAAGGCCATTCCGCGCAAGCAACGAGCCGAAGTGCGCAAGTCATTCGAGCGTAACCTGATGGTCACCCACAGCACGGACTCACGCGAACGCGCCGCCCACCACGCTGTCTATGCGCAGAGCGTGCGCAATCTCGGCACGCCCGTGTTCCCGCGCGCGCTCTTCGACGCCGTGTTGGACGAGCCCGGCCTCGACAGCGACATCACCGTGGTGCGCGACGCTAGCGGCACGCCGCTGTCGGCGGTGCTCACGCTCTATTACCGAGGGATCGCCATCCCCTATTGGGGTGGCGGCACCGCCGCGGCCCGGCGCGAGCGCGCGAATGAAGCCCTCTATTTTGGGCTGATGGAGCACGCCGTCACGCGCGGCTGCACCCGCTTCGATTTCGGCCGGTCGAAGGTTGGCAGCGGGCCGGCGACGTTCAAAAAGAACTGGGGTTTCGAGGCGCGCGAGGTCCGTGCCCTCGGCTGGACCCCAGACGGCGTGCGCCCGCGCTCGGTCGATTCGCTCAGCGCGTCCAACGCCTGGAAGACGCGGCTGTGGCAGCGGCTTCCGCTGTCCGTCGCCAATCGCCTCGGCCCGCCGATCGCCCGGGGACTGGCGTGACGTCGACGGAGAGGGACATCCTGTTCCTCAGTCACCGACCGCCCTGGCCACCCACCCGAGGCGACAGCATCCGCAGCTGGGCGCTGCTGAAGGGGCTGAGTGAGCGAAGGCGTGTCCACCTGCTGACTTTCGGTGATCCGAACGATGGCGCGCTCGACGCCGCTCTCGCCCGGGCGGCCGCATCGCACCGTGTGATCGAACGGCCGGCGCTGCCGGTGCGCGCCCTGGCGCAGGCGGCTCTCTCGGGCGGTCCGCTCTCGGTCGCCATGTTCCAGAGTGATGCGATGACCCGAGCGGTCGCGGACCGCCTGCGTCAGGGCGCGGTCACCACCTACGCCTTTTCCGGGCAGATGGCTCAGTACGCTCCGCCGGGCGCGGTGCTCGACTTCGTGGATGTCGACAGTGCGAAGTTCGGGCAGTACGCGGCCGCCGCGCCCGACCCGCTGCGCCTTTGGTTCTGGACCCGCGAGGATCGGGCGCTGTCCCGCTGGGAGCGTCGCGTGGCCGAGCGAGCCTCCGATATCCTGTTCGTCAGCGAGCCCGAGGCGGCGCTCTGGCGCTCGCGCGGCGGCGGCCCGGCGCACGTCGTGCCCAACGGCATCGACACCGAATGGTTCGATCCCGATCGCGCCTTTCCCTTCGCCGACAGCGACAGCCGCCGCATGATCCTGTTCACGGGGCAGATGGACTATCGCCCGAACGTCGACGCGGTGGTCCGCTTCGCGCGCAAGACGTTGCCGTTGCTTGCCGGGCACTCCGTCCGCTTCGTGATCGCCGGCCGCTCGCCCACCGCGGCCGTGCGCGCGCTCGCCGGACCGGACGTGCTGGTCACGGGCGAAGTGGACGATATGCGGGTGTGGCTGGCGCGTGCCGACGTGGTGGTCGCGCCGCTCACCACCGCGCGGGGCGTGCAGAACAAGGTGCTGGAGGCGCTCGCGCTGGCACGTCCAACCGTGGTGAGCACGGCGGCGCTGACGGGGTTGGAGCTGACACCCGGACGCGACCTGCTCGTCGCCGATCATGCGGCGGCGCAGGCGCAGGCGATCGCCGGGCTGCTCGACGATACGGCTCGCGCGATCGGATTGGGACGCGCCGGTCGCCGGACGGTCCTCGAACGCTACGGCTGGGACGCGGCGCTGGAGCGGCTTGATCGGCTGCTCGGTCTGTCCGAAAAGCAGTCGGCGTGACCACTCTCGTCGCATCGAAGACGTCCGTTCAGCCGACCACCTGGCGACGGCCGCTGCTACGGCTGTTGGCCGTCACCCTGTCGCTCGCGGCGCTGTTCGCGCGCGATCTGGGCGACATGGTCGCGATCTGGACGGGTGACCGAACCTACAACCACTGCCTGCTGGTCGGCCCGATCGTGGCGGTGCTCGTGTGGCTTCGCCGGCGCGAGCTCGCCCAGCTGACGCCCGGCCTGTGGCGAGCGCCGCTGCTGTGGGTCGGTGCCGCCGCACTCGCCTGGCTCCTGGGCGAGCTCGCGGGCGTGGGGCAGGTCCGGCACCTGGCGCTGGTCGCCATGCTGCAGGGCGCGGTGGCGGCGTGCCTCGGCCGACAGCTGACGCGCGGCCTCCTGTTTCCGCTCGCCTATCTCATCTTCCTGGTGCCCTTCGGTGCCGAGCTGGTGCCGCCGCTGCAGCAACTGACGGCGTTCCTCGCCACCGGGCTCCTCCACCTCACAGGCATCGCGGCGACGCTCGACGGCGTGTTCATCACCACGCCCGCCGGCTGGTTCGAGGTCGCGGAGGCGTGCTCCGGCATCTCCTTTCTGATCGCGACCGTCGCCTGGGGTGCGCTGGTCGCCAACCTGCTGTTCGTGTCCGCTCGCCGCCGGGCCGCCTTCCTGGTCGCCTGCGTGGCGCTGCCGGTGCTCGCCAACGGTCTGCGCGCCTGGGCGACCATCGTGGCGGCTGAGTGGGTCGGGCTGGAGCGCGCGGGCGGCTTCGACCACATCGTCTATGGCTGGATTTTCTTCGCGCTCGTGCTCGCCCTGCTGATGGCGGGCGGCTTGCGCTGGTTCGAGCGGTCGATCGATGACCCCGCCTTCGACCCCGACGACGTGCGAGTGGTGTCGCCGGAGCCGGCAACGGTGGTCGTGGCGGTCGCGTGCGTCGCCCTGCCGCTCCTCGCCTTTGCCTGGGGCGCGCTCGCGCTCGGCTGGGCGGAGCGGCCGATGCCCGGTCCGGTCAACCTGCCGGCCGTGCCCGGCTGGAGCCGTGTCGCGGCCGATCCCCGGGTGCCCGCGTGGACACCGCACTACGACAACGCCGACCACTATCTGATCGGCTCCTACCGGAACGGGCAGGGCCGCACGGTGGAGCTCGCCGTGGCCCTGTTCCGCAGCCAGGACGAAGGGCGCGAGGTGACGGGGTATGGGCAAGGTGCAATCCCGCCCGAGAGCAAATGGGCGTGGAGCGCCGACGCCGCCGCACCGGCGGGCGCGACCGGCGGGCGGATGCTGGGGCCGGATCGCGCGCCCCGCCTCGCCTGGACCTTCAACGTGCTGGACGGGCGAGTCGTCGGCTCGGCGATCGGAACGAAGCTGGCGACGCTCGCCACCCGCCTCCGGCTGGCGGATGCGGCGGCGGGCGCGGTCATCGTCTCGGCGGCCGGTGAGGAGGCCGTGGCCCGTCCAGCGATGGTGCGCTTCGTGCGCGACCTCGGGCCACCCGACCGTCTCGTCGACCGGCTGATCGCCGCCTCACGGGAGCGCTGAGGCGGGATGTGCGGCCTGGCCGGGATCGTGAGCGGCCGCGCCGGCGCGCCGGTGGACGCTGGCGCGCTTGGGCGGATGACGGACGCGCTCGTCCATCGCGGGCCGGACGGGCGGGGCTGCTGGACCGTGCCCGGCGTCGGTCTGGGCCATCGCCGCCTCGCCATCATCGACGTGGCCGGCAGTCCTCAGCCCATGACGTCCGGCCCGCTCACCGTCGTCTTCAATGGCGAGATCTACAATTTCGCCGACCTGCGCGCGACGCTGAGAGAAAAAGGCCACCGCTTCCGCACCGACGGCGACACGGAGGTGCTGGTCGCCGCCTGGGCTGAGTGGGGCATCGGGGCCTGCGACCGGCTGGACGGCATGTTCGCCTTTGCGATGCACGACGCCCGCGACAACTCGGTGACGCTGGTGCGCGATCGGTTCGGCGTGAAGCCGCTGGTGGCGGGGCATCTGCCGGACGGCACGCTGCTGTTCGGGTCCGAGCTGAAGGCGCTGCTGGCCCATGGCGGGTTGGCGCGCCAGGTCGATCCACGGGCCCTGGACGCCTACTTCGCCTTCAACTACGTTCCCGACCAGCTTGGTTTTCTGGTGGGCTCGCGCAAGCTGGGGGCGGGCGAGTGGGTGCGGGTGACGCCCGGCGACACCGACTGGCGGCCGCGCCGCTGGTACACGCCGCACGGCACTCCGCCCGCAGGCCGCGACCACGAGGAGGAGTTGCGCGAGCGGCTCGACCGGGCTGTCGCCAGCCGGATGGTCGCGGACGTGCCGCTCGGCGCGTTCCTGTCCGGCGGCGTGGACTCGAGCGCCGTCGTCGCCAGCATGGCGGCGCGCGCGGACCGGCCGGTCACGACGATCTCGATCGGCTTCGACGAGGCCGCCGCCGACGAGAGCGACTGGGCGCGGGTCGTCGCCGAACGGTTCGCGACCGACCACCACGCGCACCGGGTTCGCTCCGATGCCTGGAGCGAGGTCGACTCGCTCGCCCACGCGTTCGACGAGCCGTTCGCCGACGCCTCGGCCCTGTCGGGGCTCCAGCTCGCCCACGAGGCGCGGCGGCACGTCACGGTGGCGCTGTCGGGCGATGGCGCGGACGAGGCGTTCGCGGGCTACCGCCGCCACGTCTTCTTCGCGGCCGAAGCGCGAGGGCGGGCGCTGCTGCCCGGCTGGGTGCGCCGGCCCGTGTTCGGCGCTCTGGGTGCGGTCTGGCCGAAAGCGGACTGGGCACCGCGTCCGCTGCGCGCCAAGAGCACCCTTCAGGCGCTCGGCCGCGACGATTGGGAGGGGTATGCACTGGCGGTGGGCGTGACCACGCCCGGAGAGCGCTCGCGCCTGTTCTCCTCCGACCTCCAGCGACGCCTGACGGGCTGGCGAGCGGAGTCGCTCTATCAGGACGCCTGGGCGGCGACTCAGGCCGACGAACCGCTGACCAAGGCTCAGCTCGCCGACTTTGCGCTGTGGCTGCCCGGCGACATCTGCGCGAAGGTGGACCGCACGACGATGGCCGCCTCGCTCGAAGCGCGCGAGCCGCTGCTCGACCACCGGCTGGTCGAGTTCGCGCTCGGCTTGCCGCCCGGTGAGCGAGTGCGTCGAGGCGTCGGCAAGGCGATCCTGAAGAGCGCGCTCGAGCCGCGCCTGCCGCACGACGTGCTCTACCGGGCCAAGATGGGCTTCGTGACGCCGGTGTCCGCCTGGTTCCGCCGGCCGCTGGCCGGAGAGGCCGCCGCCCTCGCCACTGGGCCGCTGGCCGAGACCGGCTGGTTCGAGCCCGGCCGCATCGCGCGCATCGCGGCCGAACACCGGAACGGCCGGCGCGAACACGGCCGCCTGCTGTGGCAGCTCGTCATGCTGGAACGCTCACTCGGCGTGCTTGGGGTGAGTGGCTAAAGACGCTTTCCCCTTCAGGGCAGAGGGATTAGTCCTCGCCCCCGTTCAATACTCCGCGCCCACAAAATACAGCCCGTCCGGCGGTGCGTTCAGTCCCAGCGTCGTCCGGTCACGCGCCGCGAGAACCTCGCCCACCCGCCCGACGGGCCAGCGGCCGGTGCCGACCAACGACAGGCAGCCGACCATCGAGCGCACCTGGTGATGCAGGAACGCGCGGGCCTCCGCCTCCACCACCACGCGGTCGCCCTCACGCCGGACGGACAGGCGGTCGAGCGTGCGCACGGGGCTCTCCGCCTGACAATGGGCGGAGCGGAACGTCGTGAAATCGTGGTGCCCGACGAGCGCCTCGGCCGCCCGCGCCATCACGTCCTCGTCAAGCGCGGGGCCGATCCGCCAGGCCAGCCCCGCTTCCCAGGTCAGCGGGGCGCGGCGATTGACGATCTCATAGCGATAGCGCCGACCGATGCACGAGTAGCGGGCGTGCCAGTCGTCCGCCACCGCCTCGACGGCCAGGACGGCGACGGGCACTGGCCTCAGATAGGCGTTGAGCGCGTCGGCGATCTTCGCCAGCGGGAAGTCGTCGGGCGCGTGCAGATGCGCGGGCATCGCCAGCGCGTGGACGCCGGCGTCCGTGCGGCCCGCTGCCAGCACGAGCGTCGGGCGTCCCCACAGCCGCTCCGCCGCCGCTTCCACCGTCTGCTGGACGGAGGGGGAGTTCGTCTGCCGCTGCCAGCCCGCGAACGGCCGCCCGTCCCACTCCAGCGTCAGCCGGACGCGCGTCACGCGAGCGAGGTGCCGACTGGCATCGACCATCCGCGCAGCACCTCGTCCGAACCCAGCGGCCCCTTGCCCGCGCGCTGGAGGAGGGTGGGTCGCAGCGACTCGTCGCCGCATCCGATCAGCAGGCGCTCGTCCAGCACATCCCCGGGCGCGCCCGCGCGACGCTCCACTGCGGCCGCCAGCACCTTCACCCGTTCGCCGCCCAGCGCAAACCACGCGCCCGGCGAGGGGTTGAAGGCGCGCACTTGGCGTTCGCAGGCCACCGCCCCCGCCGCCCAGTCGAGCCGCGCCTCCGCCTTGTCGATCTTGGCGGCGTAGGTGACGCCCGCCTCCGGCTGAGAGCGGGGCGGGTGGCCCGGCCGATCACCCAGCATTTCGACCAGCAACTCGGCCCCGTCGCGGGCCAACCGCTCGGTCAGCGACCCGGCCGTCTGGCCGTCGACCGCGACGCGCCGCTCGGCGAGCACCGCTCCCGTGTCGAGGCCCGCCTCCATCGCCATGATCCCGACCCCGGTCCACTCGTCGCCTGCCAGAATGGCGCGCTGCACCGGCGCGGCTCCCCGCCAGCGCGGCAGCAACGATCCGTGAATGTTGAGACAGCCGTGGACCGGCACATCGAGGATCGCCTGCGGCAGGATCAGCCCATAGGCCGCGACGACGCCGACGTCCGGCGACAGCGCGGCGAACTCCGCCGGGACCGCCGCGTCGCGCAATGTCGTCGGGGAGCGCACGTCGATGCCCATGCCTCTCGCCGCCAAGGCGACCGCGCTCGGACGTGGTGCCTTGCCGCGCCCGGCGGGGCGGGGTGGCTGGGTGTAGGCCGCGACGACCTCGTGCCCTGCGGCGACGAGCGCGCGCAGGGCCGGAACGGCGAACTCGGGCGTGCCCATGAAGACGATGCGCATCGTGCGCTCTGTGCGCATGACGCGCGGCTGCTTCAACCCTCTCCGGGGACACGCCCAGCATCCGGTGCGCCTTCACACGCCCTCGACCGCGCGCCATATGCCTCCTCATGGCCGCTGCGGAAATCGAGGAGCTCGTCTCCGCCCTGGCGCGCCTGCCCGGCCTGGGTCCGCGCTCGGCCCGGCGAGCGGTGCTCCAGATGCTCAAGCGACGCGACACCGTGCTGACGCCGATCGCGCGCGCGCTCGACCGGGTGGCCGAACGGCTGGCGACGTGTTCGATCTGCGGCAATCTGGACACGCTCGACCCCTGCTCGATCTGCCGCGACTCCAAGCGCGACCTTACATTGTTGTGCGTGGTGGAGGAGGTCGCCGACCTCTGGGCGCTCGACCGGGGGCGGCTGTTCCCGGGCCGCTTTCATGTGCTCGGCGGGCGGCTGTCGGCGCTCGATGGGGTGCGGCCGGAGGACCTCTCGATTGCGAGCCTCGTCACGCGGGTGGCGGCGGGCGGGATCGAGGAGGTGGTGCTGGCCACCAACGCGACGCTCGAGGGCCAGACGACCGCCCACTTCATCACCGCCCGCCTGTCGGAGCATCCGGTGCGCGTCAGCCAACTCGCCCACGGCCTGCCGGTCGGCGGCGAGCTCGACTATCTGGACGAGGGCACGCTGGCCCAGGCGCTGCGCGCGCGCCGTCCGATGGTGTAGCGGTCGGCTTGACCCCCCCGACCCGCCAACCTACCTCGCGCGCCCATGGCGATCCTCCCCATCCTCGAAGTGCCCGACCCGGTGCTGCGCCAGATCTCAAGACCGGTCGAGGCGTTCGACGAGGCGCTCCGCACGCTCGTCGCCGACCTGTTCGAGACGATGTACGACGCGCCGGGCATCGGTCTGGCCGCGATCCAAGTGGGGCGCGACACGCGGGTGCTCGTCATAGATCTGCAGGAGACGGAGGAGGAGGGGGGTGACCCCGTCCGCCGCCCCCACGCCCTCGTCAATCCGGAGCTGACGCCTGTGGGCGACGAGCGGATCCTCTACAACGAGGGCTGCCTCTCCATCCCGGACCAGTATGGCGAAGTCGAACGGCCGGCGTTGATCGACGCCGTCTGGCACACCCCCGAGGGTGAGAGGCGGGAGGGGCGGTTCGACGGGCTGATGGCGATCTGCCTTCAGCACGAGGTCGATCATCTGAACGGGGTGCTGTTCACCGACCATCTCAGCCGCCTCAAGCGCACCATGCTGATGAAGCGGCTGGACAAGGCGCGCCGGGCCGACTGAACCCGGCGCGCGCGTTCGTCAGAGGTTGGCGATCGCCTTGCGCGCGTCGTCCACGACCTCGCGGCACATAGTCTCGCACTGACGGCAGTGGTCGGTGTCGTGCTTGGCGCACTCGTCGGCGCAGGTCTGGCAAGCCGCGACGGCGAGTTCGAGCGCTTGGCGCAGGATCGCCTCGTTCGACGCGGCCCGCCGGGTGGCGACCGTCGTCGCCATGGCGCAGACGTCGCTCGCGTCCAGGCACTTGCGAATGCAGGCGCGCATATCGGCCACGCCATCCTCGGCCAGACAGGCGTCGGCGCAGCTCGCGGTAATCGGGGCGGCGTACATAATGTGGCGGATCGCGGTCGCCAGCTCCTCGTTCAGGTTACCGGCGACGTCGGGGTGCAGGTTGATCATCTTGGCGACAGACATGGGTGGCTCCTCAGGGGTTCGGGTTCGGCCGTTAAGCGGTCGGCGGACCGCTGCGGTTCCGCGCGCTTGCCGCCCGGCGCGCGCGCTTCTAGGTTCCCGGTGTGTTCTTGGGGAGTGGGTGACGGATGTCGACGGTGTTGACGGTGATACTGATGCTGGCGGTGCTGCTGGTCGGGCTGGCGGTCGGCTGGTGGCTCGCAGGGCGGCAGCGCGCCGGGCTGGAGGCGGAGTGCCGGGATCTGCGCGACAAGTTCACGCGCTCGGTGGGTGAGCTCGCCACCATGTCGGAGCGCGCGACGAGGGCGGACGACCTGAGCGAACGACTCGCCAACGCCGAGCGCGCGCGCGAGGAAGCGGCGACCGCGCTGGCCCGCCTGACCGCCGAAGCCCAGTCGGACCGCCGCGCGCACGAGCGCGAGCTGACGGCGCTCAAGGATGCGCGTGAGGCGTTGAAGGCGGAGTTCAGCGAGGTGGGTGGCAAGCTGCTTCAGGACAGCCAAGAGGCTTTCTTGAAGCGCGCGGATGATCGCTTCAAAGAGTCGGAGAGGACGAGCGGCGAGGCCCTGAAGGGGCTGATGAAGCCGATGCACGACCGGCTCGCCACCTACGAGGAGGCGGTGCGCAAGGTCGAGGCCGACCGGCAGGCGGCCTATGGCGACCTGAAGGGTGTGATCGGCGAGATGCGCACCGGCCAGGAGCGGGTGCAGGCGGAGGCCGCGCGCCTCGTCAACTCACTGCGCAACGCGCCCAAGGCGCGCGGGCGCTGGGGCGAGCAGCAGCTTCGCAACGTGCTCGAAAGCTGCGGCCTGACCGAATATGTCGATTTCCACACCGAGGTCAGCGTCGACACCGACGAGGGTCGGCTGCGCCCCGATGCGACCGTGCAGGTGCCGGGCGGCCAGACGCTGATCATCGACGCCAAGGTTTCGTTGAACGCCTATCAGGACGCCTACAACTCGGACGACGAGGACAGCCGGCGAGTCATGATGGCGGCGCATGCGAACGCCATGAAGGCGCACGTCACCACCTTGGGGGCCAAGGCGTATCAGAACCAGTTCGACGCGGCCCCCGACTATGTCGTCATGTTCGTACCCGGCGAGCACTTCCTCTCGGCTGCGCTGGAGCACGACCCCGGCCTGTGGGACTATGCGTTCGAGAAGAACGTGCTGCTCGCCACGCCCACCAACCTGGTGGCGATCGCGCGTACGGTGGCGGGCGTGTGGCGGCAGGAGAAGGTGGCGGCCGAGGCGACCCAGATCGCCGCGCTGGGCAAGGAGCTGTTCGAGCGCATCGGGGTCGCGGCTGACCATCTGAAGACGGTGGGCGGGCATTTGGGCAAGGCGGTCGGGTCGTACAACAAGCTGACGACCTCGTTCGACACGCGGCTGATGACGACCGGCCGGCGATTCGAGCAGCTGAACGTCGACACCGGCGGCCGCAAGCTGCCCGACTTGGAACCGATCGAGCTGCTGCCGAACTACTCGGACGCGGCGGAGTAGGGGGAGGGGGCGGTCGGTCGCGCCGCCCGATTGCATCGTCGTCCGATGTCATCGTCATCCCCGCGCAGGCGGCGATCCATGCGCGGTAGTGGACACGGATGCGCCGGCGCAGGACACCAATCTTGTGGAACGGCCCGCGCATGGATCCCCGCTTTCGCGGGGATGACGAGGTCGCTTTGAGGGCGTCTCCTGGTGACCCGCTGGACCCCCTGCGCGCTCCTCCCTATCCCGCTCTCATGACCGACCCGATCTGCACCCGCGACTACGCTCATCCCGTGCCCTGGACGACGGCGCACGATCCGGTGAGCCTGCCGGCGATGGTCTTCGCCTCCGCCGACCGACGCGGCGACGCGCCGATGTTGACGTTCCAAGGGCGGCGGCAGAGCTACGCGGAGGTCGCGCGCGCCGTGCGCCGGGTGGCGACCGGGCTGATCCGGTCGGGCGTGCGGCCCGGAGAGCGCGTCGGCCTCTACCTGCCCAACGTGCCGCACTATGTCGCCGCCTATTACGGCGCGATGGCGGCGGGCGCGGTCGCGGTGAACTTCTCGCCGCTCTACACGGTCGACGAGCTCGCGCATCAGGTCGAGGATTCCGGCACCACCGTCCTCGTCACGCTGTCGGCCAGCGCACTCCTGCCCAACGCGCTCAAGGTGCTGGAGCGCTCCTCGCTCAAGCGTCTCGTGGTGGGGTCGGTCGCGGAGGCGCTCCCGCGCGTCCCCGCCGCCGCCTACCGCCTGCTCAAGCGCCGTGACATCGCCGCGCTGCCCGATGACGGTCGCGTGACGCGCTGGGCCGACCTGCTGGCGAATGACGGGTCGGAGGCGCTGCCCTCGATCGACCCCCGCGCCGTCGCACTGCTGCAATACACCGGCGGGACCACGGGCACGCCGAAGGGTGCCAAGCTGACTCACGCCAACCTGCACGCCAACGCGGCTCAGGTGAACGACATGGACCCCATGGCGCGCCAGCCGGACGAGGACCGCATCCTGGGCGTGCTGCCGTTCTTCCACGTCTTCGCCAACACCTGCGTCCTCAACCGGACGGTGCTGAACGGCGGCCAGATCGCCATGCTGCCCCGGTTCGAGGCCGGCGCGGCGCTCAAGGCGTTGCAGGCGGGCCGGGCGACCGCGCTGCCGGGGGTGCCGACCATGTATCAGGCGCTGCTCGATCATCCGGCTTGCGCCGACACCGACTTTTCGTCGTTGCGGGTCTGCGTGTCGGGCGGTGCGCCGCTCTCGCCGGCCTTGCACGAGCGTTGGGAGCGTCTGACCGGCGCGCGGCTGGTGGAGGGCTACGGCCTGACGGAGAGCTCGGGCGTGGTCTCGACCAACCCCTATGTGGGCGAGAACCGACTGGGCACGATCGGCCAGCCGCTGCCGCGCACGCGCGTGCGGCTGCTGGATCAGGACGACCCGACGAAGGACGCGCCCGAACGCGGCGAGATCGCTATCAAGGGTCCTCAAATCATGGCCGGCTATTTCAACCGCCCCGACGCCGACGCGGAGGTGTTCGTCGACGGGTGGCTGCGGACTGGCGACGTCGGCACGATCGACGCCGACGGCTATGTCCGCGTGGTCGACCGGATCAAGGACATGATTGCGGTCGGCGGCTTCAAGGTCTTCCCGAGCCAGATCGAGGCGGTGCTGGCCGGCCATCCGTCGGTCAAGGAGTGCCTCGTCCTCGGCCTGCCGGACGATTACCTCGGCGAGCGGCCGCGCGCCTATGTCGTGCCGGACACGCAGGCCGGCGCGGCCCCCACGGCCGACGAACTGAAGGATTGGCTGAACGGCCGGCTGGGCAAGCACGAGCGGGTGGACGCGGTGGTGCTGCGCGACAGCCTGCCCAAGACGCCGATCGGAAAGCCAAGCCGCAAGGACTTGCGCGCCGAGGTGATGGGCTAGCCCGAGGATAAGCCCTCTCCCGCTGGCGGGCGCATCGGCGCGTCGTGGTGAGGCGGCCCCAGGCGTCGAACCCCGTCTGCTTGACCCTCCCGACGGCGCTCGCCAGAACGCGCGGGCGATGGCCGACACCCCGATCTCCGACCTGTCTTTCGAGGAGGCGCTCGCCCGGCTGGAGGACATCGTGCGGCGGCTTGAGTCCGGCGACAGCCCGCTCGACCAGGCGATCGACCACTATGTCGAGGGCGAGACCCTGCGCCGCCAGTGCGAGGCCCGGCTGAAGGCGGCTCAGGCCCGGATCGAAGCGGTGACGCTCGACCGTGATCGCCGGCCGACCGGCGTCGAACCGCTTGACGCCGACTGAGGTGGCCAGCCGCACCGTCCACCTGCCCGACGCGCTGGCCGACGTGGCGCGGCTTGTCGACGCGCTGTTCGACGAGTGGCTGCCGGTGCCGGGCGAGCCCCGGGCCCGGCTGTTCCAGGCGATGCGCCACGCCGCGATCGGCGGTGGCAAGCGGCTGCGACCGCTGCTCACGGTCGCGACCGCCGACCTGTTCGACGTGGACCGGGAGCGCTCGTCGCGCGTCGCCGCCGCGATCGAGGCGATCCACGTCTATTCGCTCATCCACGACGACCTGCCCTGCATGGACGACGACGACCTGCGCCGGGGCAAGCCGACAGTCCACCGCGCCTTTGACGAGGCGACCGCCGTGCTCGCGGGCGACGCGCTCCACGCGCTCGCGTTCGCGGTGCTGGCGGACGAGGCGACCCACTTCGACCCCCGCGTCCGCGTCGAGCTGGTCGCCTTGGTGGCGGCGGCCAGCGGACCCGACGGCATGGCGGGCGGCCAGATGATGGACCTGGTGGCGGAGACGTCGGAGGCCCCCTTTGATCTGCCGACGGTCACCCGCTTGCAGCAGCTCAAGACCGGCGCGCTGATCGCCGCCAGCGTGGAGGCGGGCGCGGTTCTCGGCCGGGCGAGCGACGAGGCGCGCACCCGGCTGAAGGGCTATGCGCGCGACCTGGGCCTGGCCTTCCAGATCGCCGACGACCTGCTGGATGAGGAGGGTGACGAGGCGCTGACCGGCAAGGCGCTGCACAAGGACGCCGGGGCTGGCAAGGCGACCTTCCTCAGCCACATGGGCGCTGACGACGCGCGCGCGCAGGCGCGACGACTGGCGGAGCAGGCGACCGGGCACCTGTCGTTCTGGGGGGCAGAGGCCGACGTGCTGCGCGCCGTGGCCCGCTTCGTGACGGAGCGGGACCGGTGAGCGCTGGTGTGACCAAGGAACGCATCGGCGTCTATCCGGGCACCTTCGACCCGATGACGCTCGGCCACATGGACATCATCGCGCGCGCCGCCAAGCTGGTCGACCGGCTGATCGTGGGCGTGACCACGAACCCGTCCAAGAGCCCGATGTTCACCACCGAGGAACGCCTCGCCACGGTGCGGCGCGAGGTGATGATGCTGCCCACGCGTGTGACTGTCGTGTCCTTCGACGCCCTCCTGATGAACTTTGCCCAAGCGCAGGGGGCCGGCATCATCGTGCGGGGACTGCGCGCCGTCGCGGACTTCGAATACGAGTACCAGATGGCGGGCATGAACCAGCAGCTGAACGACGAGATCGAGACCGTCTTCCTGATGGCCGACGTTTCGCTCCAGCCGATCGCCTCGCGCCTCGTGAAGGAGATCGCGATGTACGGCGGCGCGATCGATCGCTTCGTCACCCCAACGGTGGCGGACGAGGTTCGCGCGCGCGTTGAGCGGATCGGCCGCAAGGGGACGGACTAGCCGCTCGGTTCAGCCACGCCGGAGGCCGCCGCGCGTGTTCAGCCCGGGGCAAGCCCGACCTCGCCACACGGCCGCCAGACAACGGAGACGACGATCGATGAAGCGCCTGACCACCCTGTTCCTGCTGCTTGCGGCACTGCTGGCCCTGCCGTTCGCGGCCGCCCGCGCGCAGGAGCCGCTGACCGACGCCGCCGCGACGCCAGCCGTGCCGCCGCAGAGCCCCACGGACGCCTCGAACGTCTGGGTCCTCGACCTGTCGACCGGCGGGCGGGTCGAGATCCTGCTGCGCCCGGACAAGGCACCCCAGCACGTCGCGCGCATCAAGGAGCTGACCGGCCAGGGCTTCTACAACGGCCTGATCTTCCACCGCGTGATCGACGGCTTCATGGCGCAAGGCGGCGACCCCAGTGGCACGGGGCAGGGGGGCAGCACGCTCGCCGATCTGCCGGCCGAGTTCAACGACTTGCCGCATCTGCGCGGCACGGTGTCGATGGCACGCACGCAGGAGCCGAACACGGCCAACAGCCAGTTCTTCGTCATGTTCATGCCGAACTTCTCGCTCGACCGGAACTACACCGCCTTTGGTCGGGTGATCAGCGGCATGAGCTCCGTCGACGCATTGGCCAAGGGCGAGCCGCCGGCGCAGCCCTCATGGGTCGTGCGTGCCAGCATGAAGGCCGATGGCGTCGCGCCGCCCAGTGCGATCACCACCGGCCCGACTGTCAACGGCGTGGTCCAGCCGTTGGCCGCCGCCG
>JAABUN010005041.1_pt1 | contig 16979 bp, 17 predicted proteins | sample 5559311 | NCBI WGS metagenome assembly JAABUN01 (sample SAMN10711877, study PRJNA513370) | rock metagenome | isolation source: Antarctica rocks | place: Antarctica: Victoria Land, Siegfried Peak sud
GTTGGGCGGCCCACGCCCGGCCGGCGGTGCTGGCCGCCCTGGCGTCGCCCGAATCGATGGAGCGCAAGGTCGCCCTCGACCTGGCGGCCCGGTGGCCGGACCGGGAAATGGCCCATGCCGTGGCCGCCCGGCTGGCGAATCGCTCCGAAGGCTCGTTGGCCCGCGAGGTGCTGTTGCAGATGAACCCGCCGGCGGCCGAGGCGGCGCTGTTGAAGCTGCTCAAGAGCGACGACCCGATCGTGGTGCTGACGGCCGTCGACTTGCTGGAGCGGGTCGGCGGGCCGGCGGCGGTGGCCGACCTGACCGTCCTGGCCCGGTCCGAGTCGAACGAATCGCTCCGGGACGAGGCGACGAAGGCCGCCGGGGCGATCACATCACGCCTGGCGAAGTCGGCGGGGGAGTGAACCCACGAAAGCCCGGGGACTGCTGTCCCCGGGCTTTGTCTTAAACCACCGCCTCCACGAACTCGACCGCCGGCACATGCTGTTTCAACTCCGCCTCCATTTGCATGAGCATTGGGTGGATCGTGGCCGGGCAGCCGGCGCACACTCCGCTGAGCCGCAGGGACGCGATGCCGTCGGCGACGGCCACCACTTCAATCCCCGACGGATCCAGGCCCAGGGCCGGCGCGACGTGGTCCCGGACCGCCGCCGCCACGGTCGCACGTAAGTCGGTCACGTCACACCCCCCTGATTCAGAATCGCCCGGACCGCGGCCACATCGTGCGTCATTTGGGCGACCAAATCCGCCGGGCTGGCGAACGGCCGGATCGGCCGCAGCCGGGCGACGAATTGCAGGCGCATCTCGCGGCCGTACAAGTCGCCGGCGAAGTCGAGCAGGTGGACTTCGAGCTTGCGGGCCGCCTCGCCGAACGTCGGGTTCGGCCCGAGGTTGACCGCCGCCGGCCGGGCCAGACCGTCAAAAAACGCCCGGCCGGCGTACACCCCTTCGAGCGGCAACAGGGTCGCCACCCCGTCGAGGTTGGCCGTCGGGAAGCCGATCGTGCGGCCGCGCCGTGCCCCGCCGACGACCGTCCCGGCAATCGTGTACGGCCGGCCGAGCAAGTCCGCCGCCCCGGCCACGTCGCCGGCGGCGAGGGCGGCCCGGACGCGGCTGCTCGACACCGGTTCGCCGCCGGCCGTATGCGGCGGGACTTCGGCGAACGTCACCCCGGCCTGGGCGCAGAGGGAACTGAGCAACGCCGTGTCGCCGGCCCGGCCGCGCCCGAACCGGAAGTTGTAACCCTCGGCGACGGCCCGGGCGTCGAGCATCCCGACGATGATCCGGTCGAAAAACGCCTCGGGGCCGAGGTCGAGCAGTGCCGCGTCGGTCCGCAGCACGACCACATGATCCGCCCCCGCAGCGGTTAGCAGGGCGGCCCGGTCGGCGAGCGTCGACAGCGGCGGCGGCGACCGGCCGGGGGCAAGTAACGCCACGGGCGGCGGGTCGAACGTCACGGCAACGGCCGGCTCACCGTGGGCATCGGCCCACGCCCGGACGGCGGTGACGAGGTCGCGGTGGCCACGATGCACGCCGTCGAAGTTGCCGACGGTAACGGCCCCGCCGCGGACCTCGGGGGGCGGGGGGGCGGTCCAGGGAATCGGCAGGACGGACATAGCGGCGTTATCTTGCGACCCCGGCCGTCGCCCGGCCACCACCCCTACCGCCCGCCGGCGGCAGCGTGTAACATAGCGGTACGGTCGATCGGTCGGCCGGACGGTCGCCGACACCCGAGTTCTCGCGCAAGTGAGGGCAACGGCGTCGGAGGAAAGTCCGGGCTTCGTAGGGCACGGCGGTGGGTAACGCCCACCCCCGCCCAGGGGATTCGGGTTCCGGCCCGGCCCCGACGGCGGGCGGGACAGTGCAACAGAAAGTAAACCGCCGGGGAGCTATCAGCTATTAGCTGTCAACCATCAACCAGCGAAGAAGATCATTCGCTTCGTCTGACTGATGTCTAATAGCTGATAGCTCCCCGGTAAGGGTGAAACGGTGCGGGGCGTAAGCCCTTAATGTAAGAGCGCACCAGCGGCGGGGCGACCCGCCGGCTCGGCAAACCCCGCCGGAAGCAAGGCCAAGCAGAGGGAGAGGGGTGGCCCGCCCCGCATCAACCCTCGGGTAGGCCGCTCGAGCCGCCGGGCGACCGGCGGCCTAGATAAATGACCGTCACGCCCCCGGAGGTAACTCCTGAGGCGGACAGAACCCGGCTTACAGGCCGGCCGGCCGACCGTACCGGTTTTGACCTCCCCCCTGCACTTCAACCGGCAGCTCGCGCGCGCATCGTACAGTCGGAACCTCGCGGCAGCGCGTCCAGGAAATGCGATCCGGTCGGCTTTGACCCGGCCGACTGGCGCGCCATAAAGTAGTGCGACCCCGCGGCCCTCTCCGGCCCCGCCGCGGGCGGCCCGGTTCGGCGACCCCGTCTTCCGAGGGTGTCATGCACCTCCCGCCCAAGCCGGATTGTGGCGAGTCCCCCCCGGGCCGGCCGCCGGCCCCGGTCCTCCGGGTCCAGGTGGTCCTCCACCGGGCCGGCAACCAGGGGCTGTTGTTCGTCGTCCGCGTGCTCCGGGAACTGACCCGGTTCGGCGAGGAGGAGGCCCTCGTCCGCATGTGGGAAGCGTACCACCGCGGCCGGGCGCAGGTGCTGGTCACTCATTTCGAGCGGGCGGAACTATACGTCGAACAGTTCGCCGCCCGCGGGCTGTACGCCAGCATCGAGCCGGTATGAGTGGGCCGCGGCTGGTGCTGGGGAGCCGGAACGCCAAGAAGCTGCGGGAGTTACTGGAACTCCTCGGCGACCTGCCCCTTGACCTGACGGACCTGTCGCCGTACCCGGCCGCCCCGGAGGTCGACGAGACCGGCGACACGTTCGCGGCCAACGCGACCCTCAAGGCGACGCACCTCGCCCCGGCCCTCGGCACCTGGGTGTTAGGCGAAGACAGCGGCCTCGTGGTGCCGTCGTTAGGCGGCGCGCCGGGCGTCTACTCGGCCCGATATGCCGGGACGCACGGCGACGACGTGGCCAACAACGCCAAACTTTTGCGCGAACTCGGCGGCAGGACCGACCGCGACCGGGCGGCGTACTACGTCAGCGCCATCGCACTGGCCGACCCGACCGGAGCGATCGTCGCCGCGGCTGAGGGAAGATGTCACGGGGTCATCGCAACCGAGCTACGCGGGAGCGGCGGGTTCGGGTACGACCCACTGTTTGTGATACCCGAATACCACGCCAGCTTCGGCGAATTGCCGGCCACGGTCAAACACGCCTTGAGCCACCGCGGCCGGGCGGTGGGGCTGATCCGGCCGGCCGTCAGGAATCGGGTGCGGTAGCGTCCGGGTTTTGTGCCTGTGCCGCCGGACGAGAAGAATCCGGATGCTGACGCACCCGGCTCCTGATGCCGAAAGACCTCCATGCAATTCCTGTTCACCGACATCCGCGCCTTCCGCGACTACATGCGTGCCGAGCGCGGCTTGGCACCCAATACCCTACTGGCGTACTCGGCCGACCTCAAGCGCTACGCCGCGTGGGTCGAGTTGAGCAAGTTGCCGGACGTGTACGCCCCGACCCTGACCGACCTGTCCCGCTACCTCGGCTACCTATTCGAGCTGGAACTGTCCGCCACGTCGATCGCCCGGCACCTGGCGTCGTTGCGGATGTTTTACAAGTACCTCCGCCTCGAAGAGAAGACGCACGCGACCGCCCCCGAACTGCTCGCGTCGCCCAAGTTGTGGGAGCGCATCCCGCTCGTCCTGTCACCGGCGGCCGTCAACAAGTTGCTCGCCGCGCCGCGGCTCGGCGAGAAGTTCTACTGGCGGGACAAGGCGCTCCTGGAAACGCTGTATGCCACCGGCTGCCGGGCGTCGGAGGTGGTCGGGCTACGGGTGCAGGACGTGCATCTTGACGAGGGGTTCGTCAAGTGCCAGGGGAAGGGGAGCCGGCAGCGCGTCGTGCCGATCGGCCGGCCGGCGGTGGCGGCGCTTCGGGCCTACCTCGGCCACGCTAACCCGCTGGCCCCGGACGACCCGCCGCGGAAGGGGTCCGAGTTCGTGTTCGTCACCCAGGCCGGTCGGCCGGTGTCGCGCATCCTGCTGTGGGCGATCGTCAAGAAGTACTGCCGGCGGTCCGGCGTCAGCCACGCGGCATCCCCGCACACGCTGCGGCACAGCTTCGCTACCCATTTACTCGCCGGCGGGGCGGACCTGCGGAGCGTGCAGGAGTTGCTCGGCCACGCCTCGATCGCCACGACCCAGCACTACACCCACGTCGACACGGCCCGCTTGCGGGCGATCCACGCCAAGTTCCACCCGCGGCACGGTGCGCCGCCGGGGCCGCCGGACGTGGGGACGGCGACGCCCCCGCCTAGAAGTTGACCGACACCCCGGCATACGCCATCCGGGCCGCGTCGCCGACGGTCTCCGAGAGCGTCGGGTGGGCGTGGGTGCAGCGGGCGATGTCCTCGGCGCTGCCGTTGTACTCCATGACTGCCACGCACTCGCCGATCAATTCGGACGCCCGCGGCCCCAGAATGTGGACGCCGACGAGCCGGTCGGTCGCGGCGTCGGTCAGCACCTTGACGTACCCTTCGGTCTCGTCCATCGCCTTGGCCCGGCCGCTGGCCAGGAACGGCACCTTGCCGACCTTGTACGCCACACCCTGCGTCTTCAACTGTTCCTCAGTCAGGCCGACACTCGCCACCTCGGGCCAAATGTAGATCACGCTCGGTATCTTGTCGTAATTGATGTGCGGCTTCATGCCCGCCAATTGTTCGGCGAACACTAACCCCTCCTCACTCGCCTTGTGGGCCAGCATCGGCCCGTCGATGATGTCGCCGATGGCACTGACGTTCGGCACGTTGGTATGGAAGTGGGCGTCGACCTTCACCTTGCCGCTCTTCTTGTCGTATTCGACCCCGGTCGCGTCGAGGCCCAGCCCCGCCGTCTGCGGCCGGCGGCCGACGGCGACCAACACCTTGTCGCCGGTGAAGGTCAACTCTTTCCCGTCCTTGGTGGCCGTCACCGTGACCGACTGGCCGTCGGCCGCCGGCTTCGCCCCGGTCACCTTGGTATCGAGGTGGAACTCGAACCCCTGCCGGGCGAGGATTTTATGCACGTCGGCCGCCACGCCGGCGTCGATCACCGACAGGATGCGGGGCAGGAACTCCAACACCGTCACCTTCGCCCCGAGCCGCTTCCAGACCGACCCGAGTTCGAGGCCGATGTACCCGCCGCCGACGATGATGAGGTGGTCGGGTGTTTTTTCGAAGGCGAGCGCTTCGGTGGAACTAACGACGTGCTTGCCGTCGAACTTCAGGAACGGCAACTCGATCGTGTCGCTGCCGGTGGCCAACAGGACATGCCCAGCGGTCAACTCAGTGGCCGTGCCGTCGGCGGCGGTGACGGTCACCTTCCCCGCCCCGGTCATTTGGCCGGTGCCATAGTGCGGCGTCACCTTGTACTTCTTGAACAGATACGCCACGCCGTCGGTCAGTTCCGTGACGACCTTGGCCTTCCGCTTCATCATCCCGCCGACATCGATATTGACTTCGCCGGTCGTGATGCCGTGCCGCTTGGCCTTGTGCAAAATCGTCTCGTACAACTCGGACGAGTCGAGCAATGCTTTGCTCGGAATGCAGCCGATGTTGAGGCAGGTTCCGCCGAGGGCTTTGTCCGGCCGGCGCTCGATACAGGCGACCGACTTGCCGAGTTGGGCGGCCCGGATGGCGGCCGTGTACCCGCCGGGGCCGCCGCCGATGACGACGAGGTCGAACTGCTGGGCGGCGGGCATGGCGGGCGGGTCTCCGGGGAATCAAGCGTGGCGGACACTTCTAGACGCCGAACAGGATGCGCTCCGGGTCTTCCAGGCACTCCTTGACCCGCACCAGGAACTGCACCGCCTCCCGGCCGTCCACCAGGCGGTGGTCGTAGCTGAGCGCCAGATACATCATCGGCCGGATCACAATCGCATCGTTGACCACCATCGGCCGCTTGAGGATACTGTGCATGCCCAGAATGGCCGACTGCGGCGGGTTGAGGATCGGCGTACTTAACATGCTGCCGAAGATGCCGCCGTTGGTGATGGTGAACGTCCCGCCGGACATGTCGGCCGGCGTCAGCTTGCCGTCCCGGGCCTTCTTGGCCAGGTTGCCGATCTCCTTCTCGATCTCGGCGAACCCCAGACTGTCGGCGTCGCGGATGACCGGGACCGTCAACCCTTTTTCGGTGCTGACGGCCACGCTCACGTCATGAAAGTGGTGGTAGACGATGTCGGTGCCGTCGATTCGCGCGTTGACGACCGGGAAGGCTTTCAGTGCCTCGATGCTGGCCTTCACGAACAGCGACATGAACCCGATCTTTACGCCGTGCTTCTTCTCGAACCGCTCGTTGTACTTCGCGCGCAACTCTTGAATCGCCGACATGTCAGCTTCGTTGAACGTGGTCAGGGTGGCCGTCGTCTGCTGGCTTTCGAGGAGCCGCTCGGCGATCCGCCGGCGGATCATGCTCATCGGCTCGCGCGTCTCGCGGCCGGTCTGGTCGGTCCGTTTGACCGGCGTCGGGGCCGGCTTGGTCAGCGCGGCGCTCGGCTGGCGGTCGGGCTTGGCAATCGCCGTCGCGGCCGGGGCGGCGTACCCAGCGGCGTCATCCTTGGTGACGACCCCCTTCGGCCCGGTCGCCGGCACCTGGGCGGCATCGACGCCCTTCTCGGCGAGAATCCGACCGGCCGCCGGGGACACCTTCGCGGCCCCGTTGACCGGCGGCGGACTCGTCGCCGGGGCCGGTTCGGCGGGCTTCGCAGTTGCCGCGACGCTCGGCGTCCCGGCCGGGTCGATGGTGCCGACGACGGTGCCGACGGCGACGATTTCGCCCTCCGGGACTTTGATCGTCAGCACGCCGGCGACCCCCGCGGAGATGGTCAGGGCCGCTTTGTCGGACTCTAGTTCAAACAGCGGCTCGTCGACCTTCACGGCGCTGCCGGTCGGCTTGTACCACTTGGCGATGCGGCCTTCGCTGACGGACTCGCCGGGGGACGTGGCTTTCACCTCTTCGACGGCCATGGCGCGGCTCCGACTCGGGCGGACGACGGGAGGACGGGGGCCGGGCGGCCTTACCGGCATTCTACGGACTGGCGGGGGAAGTGGGCCGTCAGCCGGCGGCCGCGCGGCGGTAGCGCTCGGCCGACCGCGTCACGACCGCCTTCGCGTCGGCGGCGACGAGCTGGTCCGGGAACGCCCCGTAAATGCGGTCGAACGCGAACGGCTTCAGGCATTCGACGACGCGGCGGACGGCGGCCGGGCCGAGGGGGATCAGGTTCGGGTAGCTGTACATGAAGCTGACCCACCGCCGGTCCTTGCACACATAGGGTTGGTCGCCGGCCAGGAGGACGCCCTTGCCCGCCGCCCCGGCCGGCCAGTGGAGCACCTGGTAGCCGGCGAAGTGGCCGCCGGTTTTGACAAGCGTCAGCCCGCCGAACAACGGCCTGGTGTCGCCGTCCCAGACGGTAACGAGCGGGTCCGGCCGCATGACCCACTTGGCGTCGAGGGCGTGGACGTGGACCGGCACGCCGCCGAACGCCCGGCTCCACTCGATCATTGTGGTGTAGTAGTGCGGGTGCGACACCGCGACGCCGGCCAGCCCGCCGAGCTTCTGGACAGCCGCGATCGTGGCGTCGTCGAGCGGCGGGACGCAGTCCCACAGCAGGTTGCCGGCCTTGGTGCGGACGACGAACGCCCGCTGGCCGATGCCGGCCTTCGGCGTCGGGTGGATCGTGTGCAGGTCGGGTTCGGCCTCGGCGACCGTGTTGACGTGGGTCTTGCGGTAGTCGGCCAGGGTGGTCCAGGTCTGGCCGTCCGGGCCGACGTACTGCCGCTCGTCGTCGCAGATCGGGCAGCGCTCCGGCGGGCGGGCCGTCGCGGCGAACTGGGTGCCGCAGGTCACGCAGATGAAATGGGTCATGGCGGCACCGGCGGCGGGGGCGGCCGCGCCGGTCAGCCCGAGGGCGGCAGAGGCCGAGTGCTGGAGGAAGGCGCGGCGGGAGGCGGGAGGGGACATGGCGGATTCCAGGAGCCGGATGCGTGAGCGTTCGGGTTCTGTTCTACGTGCGTGTTCACTGCAAGAGGACGAACCCGGGCGCTCACGCACCCGCTTCTTGAAGAAAACCCTGCCACCTCCGGCCCGCTAGCTGCCCGCCGTCCCCTTGTCCCCGTCCTTCTTGACCACCTCGGTCGTGGCCGTCGGCTCCGCAGGCTTCGGGGCCGACCGCTTGGCCTCGACGTGGTACGGGGCCGGTTTGGTCAGCGCCGCGTTGACGAGGTCCGCCTGCTCGTGCTCGTGGACGAACTGCGACCCGGTCGACGGCGACGCGCTCGCGTCCCGGCCGACGAATTGGAACTTGTACCCCATCTGCTCCAACAACGGGCGGACGAAGAACCAGCCGCCGTTGTTGTGCGACTCTTCCTGCGCCCAGACCCACTCAGTGGCGTTCGGGTAGCGGGTCAGCACCGCCTTGAGTTGGGCTTCGGGCCACGGGTAGAACTGCTCCAGGCGCACGATCGCCACGCCCGGCACCTTGTCCTTCGCCCGCTTGGCCGCCAGGTCGTAGTAGACCTTGCCGCTGCACAGCACTACCCGCCGGACCCGGCCGGCGTCGGCGGCCGGCATCGCGTCGTCGATCACTTCGCGGAAGCCGGCCGTCGGGTCGGTGAAGTCCGCCACCGGCGACACGGCCGCCGGCAGCCGCAGCAGCGACTTGGGCGTCATCACGATCAAGGGCTTGCGGAAGTTCCGCTTCACCTGCCTCCGGAGGGCGTGGAAGTAGTTGGCCGGGGTGGTGAAGTTGCACACCTGGATGTTGTCCTCGGCGCACAACTGCAGGAACCGCTCCAGCCGGGCCGACGAGTGTTCCGGCCCCTGGCCCTCGTAGCCGTGCGGCAGCAGCATCACGACGCCGGACGAGCGGTTCCACTTCGACTCGCCGGATACGATGAACTGGTCGATGACCACCTGCGCCCCGTTGGCGAAGTCGCCGAACTGGGCCTCCCACATCACCAGTGCCGACGGGTCGTCGAGGGTGTAGCCGTACTCGAACCCCAGGATCGCGGCCTCGGAGAGCGAACTGTCGAAGGCATCGAACGGGGCCTGCTCGGGGCTGAGCCGGTCGAGCGGGCAGTACCCCTGGCCGGTCTCCTGGTCGAAGTAGTACGAGTGCCGGTGGGCGAACGTCCCCCGCCGGCAGTCCTGGCCGCTCAACCGGACCAGGTGCCGTTCGAGGACCAGGGAGCCGAACGCCAGCGCCTCGCCGGTGCCCCAGTCGAGGTTGCCGCCGGACTTGATGTCGGACTGGCGGCGGTCGGCCAGCCGTTTGATCGTCGGGTGCCACTGGAACCCGTCCGGCACCCGGGCGAACTGGTCGGCGATCCGGTCGGCGACCTCGCGGGAAATACTCGTGTCCGCCGGGGCGTGGCTGTACTGCTTGGCGAATCCCTTCCACACCTTGGTGAACCCGACCATCCGCTTCGGCTGCGGCGGCTGGGCCTTGACCCCCTGCAGGGCGTCGTCCAGCAGCTTGCGGAAGTCGGCGTCGATGGCCGCCGCCTCCTCGGGCTGGATGACCCCCTCGGCCAGGAGCTGGTCCGTATAAACCTCGCCGACCGGCTTCTTGGCCTTGATCTTCCGGTAGTCGACAGGCTGGGTGATGGCCGGCTCGTCCCCCTCGTTGTGCCCGTACTTGCGGTAGCACACGAGGTCGATCATCACGTCGGCCTTGAACTTCTGCCGGTACTCCAGCGCCAGTTGCGACAGGTAGACCGCCGCCTCGGGGTCTTCGCCATGCACATGGAAGATCGGGGCCTGGATGAACTTGGCCAGGTCGGTGCAGTACCGCGTACTCCGGCCGTCCTTCGGGCTGGTCGTGAACCCGATCTGGTTGTTGATGACGATGTGCAGCGTCCCGCCGGTCCGGTAGCCGGTCAGGTTGGCCAGGTTCAACGTCTCCGCCACCGGCCCCTGGCCCATGAACGCCGCGTCGCCGTGGATCAACAGCGCCATCCCCCGGCTGCGGTCGCTGTCGCCGTGCAAGCGTTGTTTGGCCCGGACCCGCCCTTCGACCACCGGGTTGACGATCTCCAGGTGGCTCGGGTTGGGCGTGAGCGTCACATGCACCCGGCCGCCGTCGGGGGTGGCGATGTCGGCCGAGAACCCCATGTGGTACTTCACGTCGCCGTCGCCGTCGGCCGTCGATTCGGGGATGTAGTGGTCCTCGAACTCGTTGAAAATCTGCTCGAACGGCTTCTGGAGCGTGTTGACCAGGACGTTCAGCCGGCCGCGGTGGGCCATGCCGATGACGATCTCCTGCATCCCCAGGGCCGGGGCGGCGTTGACGACCGCGTCGAGCATCGGGATGAGCGTCTCGCCGCCTTCGAGGCTGAACCGCTTCTTGCCGGCGTACTTCGTGTGCAGGTAGTTCTCGAAGAGCTGGGCCTGGTGCAGGGTCATCAGGGTCCGGAACTTCTGCCGCCGGTCGACCACCGGCCGGTGGCGGCCCGCCTCGATCCGCTCGGCGATCCACGACCGCTTTTCGAGGTCGTCGATGTGCATGAATTCGACGCCGACCCGGCCGCAGTAAATCGCCTTGAGGGCGTCCACCAGGCCGCGGAGCGTGACCGGCCCGTTGATGCCGAACACCATCGACCCGTCGACGGTCGCGTCCAGGTCGGCGTCGGACAGGCCGAAGTTTTCGAGCTTGAGCAGGTTCGACGGCGGCGGCGGGCCGTCCTGCAGGGGATCAATGTGCGCCTGGACGTGCCCGACCTGGCGGTACCAGTTTACCAGCCGGACGACGCCGGTTTGGAGACGCAAGTTGCCCGTGATGGCGGCCGGGGCCATCGCCTCGACCCGCTCGGCGACGCCGTTGCCGGCGAACTCGGCCCCGGCGAAGAACGCCTGCCAGGTCACGTCGACGGACGCCGGCTCGGCCTGCCAGCGGTGGTAAGCGTCTTCAATAATATCGCGGTTGTAAGCGTCGCTGAGGGTCAGTGCGGCCATGGGCTGTCAGGCTCCGGTGGGGACGCCGCCGCGACGGGACCGGGAGAGGTGGGTCGGGCGGGCGAGGGGCGCTACTATAACCCTAGACCGCATCCGCGCCGAGACAAGCACAACCGCACCAGGCGGCTAGGCAAGCTGTCGGGAGTAGGTAAAGTGCGACGGCTGGGCGAATTGTCCGGCCCGTACTCATTTCGCCGCGTACACCGTCTGAAAGGCCGCTAGACTCGCCCCCGGCGACAGGTCGGCCCCCCCCTCGATCAGCACTAACTCGAGGGCGGCGAGTGCCCCGAGTACGTCGAAGGCGTCGGTGTAGCCCATGTGGCTGAGCCGCCAGATTTTCCCCTTGAGCGTATCCTGCCCGTCGGCCAACTTGAACCCGTGCTGCTTCTCGAGTTTCTTGAGCGTCCCCGTCCCGTCGACCCCGGCCGGGACGGTGACGACGGTCAGCCCGTTGTTCGGCGGGTCGGCGAACAGTTCCAGCCCGAGCGCGGTCACCCCCGCCCGGCACGCGGCGGCCATCCGGGCGTGGCGTGCCCAGAGCGCCTCGATTCCTTCGGAGCGGATGCGCTTGAGGCTCGTCCGCTGCGCGCGGATGAGGGTATTCGCGGGCGTGAACGGGGTGTCCGACTCGGCGAGCGACTTCTTGTACCGCCGGAGGTCGAGGTAGAAGTTGCGGGCGGGGAGGGCGTCGATCTTCTTCCAGGCTTTCTCACTCACCGACACGAACGCCAGCCCCGGCGGCAGCATCAGGGCTTTTTGTGACCCGGCGACCACGATGTCGAGGTGCCAGGCGTCGGTCCGGCATTCCATCGCCCCGAGGCCGCTGATGGCGTCGACAATGAGAACCGCCGGGGTGGCGGCGACGAGCCGGCCGAACGCTTCGAGGTCGTGGCCGACGCCGGTGCTGGTCTCGCTCAGGGTGGCAGATACGGCCACGGCGTCCGGGTGTTCGGCGAGGGCCGCGGCGAGCATGTCCGGGGTAACGGCCTTGCCGTAGGGGACTTCGACGCGGACAGTGTTCGCCCCATACGCCTTGAGGATGCCCTGCCAGCGCTCGCCCCACCGGCCGGCCGTGCAGAGGATAACCTTCTCGCCGGGGGCGATGCTACAGGCGATGGCCGCGTCCATCCCGCCGGTGCCGGAGCAGGTGAGCGTCAGCACCGGGTTCTGCGTCTGGTACACGTATTGCAAGTCGGCCGTCACCTCGGCCAGAATCGCTTTGGCCTCGGCGGTCCGGTGGTAGGTCACCGGCCGGGCCAGGTCGAGGAGCGTCTCTTCGGGGACGGGGGTCGGGCCGGGGGTGAACAGACGGGTTTTCATGGGCCGACCACTCCGATGAACGACGTTCCGCCAAACTAGACGGTGATTCTAGCGGCCGGGTTCGCAACGGCACCCGGAGTGAACCTCGCGCCGCCGGTCCGCGTCCCTCCCGACAGTGAAGAACCCGGACGCTGATGCATCCGGCTCCTGCGCCACTTCCCACCGAGACTCGCATGAGCCGACGGCACACGCCCCGGTCCGACGACGACGACGACGGCATCGACGACGGGTCCGACCCGGTCCGCTACCACGACCGCCGCCGCCGGCACGCCACCGCGAGCGGCGACCGGCCCGGCCGCAAGGCGTTGCAACTGTGCGGCCAGGTCCGCGACACCCTCACGACCGCCCTCGCGGGGAGCGCCGACGACGGGCTGCGTGCCCTGACGGTGACGGCCGTTGAACCGGCCCCGAACGCCGGCCGGCTGCTGGTGCTGCTGAGCGCCGGCGGTGACGCGAAAGAAATCGAGGCGCGCGTCCACCGGGCGGCCGGGTGGCTCCGCACGGAAGTCGCGGCCGGCATCACGCGGCGGGCGGTGCCCGAGCTGGCGTTCCGGGTGGCGGGCGACGGCGGGGCTGACGCTCAGGAGCCGGATGCGTGAGCGTCCGGGTTCTTCGCCCCCGTGACACGGAGGACCCCGGCCGTGTGAACGTTCGGCTCATGCTGGTCGCTACACTGATCCCGATGCTCGCCCCCCGCCTGCTCGCCGCTGCCCTCGCCCTGCTCGCCGCCGCGTCGCCTGCCCGCGCCTGCCCGCTCTGCGACACCGCGACCGGCGTCCGGGTCCGGGCCGGCGTGTTCGACGCCGACTTCGGGGCGAACGTGGTGTACACCCTGCTCCCGTTCCTGGTCGCGTTCGCGGGCGTCACCCTCGTCCATTTCGCCCCGGCCGCCCGGCCCCGGAGACCGCCGCGTGACTGACTCCCCCGGCCGCCGGCCGCTCCTGTCCGCCGGCCTGATGCTGGGCGTCGGCATGGGCGGGTTCGTCGACGGCATCGTCTTCCACCAGATTCTGCAACTGCACAACATGCTGAGCGCGAAGTACCCGCGTACCGGGGTCGACGCGGAGACGGCCCTCGTCCATTCCGAGATCAACATGTTCTGGGACGGCCTGTTCCACGCCGCCACCTGGGCGACGACGGCCATCGGCCTGGCTCTCCTGTGGCGGGCGGCACGGACGCCGGGGGTGCCGCTGTCGACCCGCCCCCACGTCGGGGCGATGGCCGGCGGCTGGGGGGCGTTCAACCTGGTCGAGGGCGTCATCAACCATCATGTGCTGCACCTGCACCACGTCACCGAAACGGCCGGCCACCTGACGTGGGACTTGCTGTTCCTCGCGTCCGGCGTCGGGCTGGTGCTGGCCGGGGCGGCACTGGTTCGGTCGGATACCCCGCCCCAGTCCGCGCAACCCGCACGATCGCCCGAATAGCTAGTGCCGGCGGCATACCACATGCATACTTCCTGTAGTCGCCCGACCCGTGTATGTTTTACAATCTCACTGGGACAGGGTCCGAGGAGGCGTGTCATGCGACGATTGACGATTCTCGGGGCCATTACGGCTGCGCTCCTCGTGGCCGGGTGCCGACACCACGCCCGCAAGTCCTGCCCGACTGATGCGTGCGGCCTGGAAGCCCCGGTGCCGTCTGCGGGGTCGCGCATCCCGTCGGTCGAGGTGCCGATCCGGCCGCCCGAGTACGCCCCGCCGCCGACGATCCCCGAACAGCGGGGCTACACCCCGGCCCCGGCCGTGCCGCCGCGGGAATTAGTGCTGCCCGAGGAGTTGAAGTCCGCCATCCCGCCGGGCGTCGGCCTATCGCGGACGCCGTCGCCGGGGCTACAGGCCCCGGCGAACACGGTGCAAAAGTTGCCCGTGCCGGCCGAGCCGACGGGGCTGCCGGGGTATACGCCGGTGCCCGGGCGGACCGGGGTGGCGGCCGGCCGCAAGCCGACGCCGGCCGGGTTCGATACCCTGAAGCGCCTCGGGTATCGCACCGTGGTCTACGTCCACGCCCCCGATACCGACGTGAGCGCCGCTCGGGAACTGGCAGGCGCGCGGGGGCTGGCGTTCGTCCCGCTGGCCGTCGCCCCGGATACGTTGGGGACCGACCTGGCCGCGTTCACGAAGCTCGTGTCCGACCCGGCCGGCCGGCCGGTGTACGTCGCCGACGAAAGTGGCGTCCGGGCCGGCAGCCTGTGGTACTTGCTGTTCCGAACCGGCGAGTTTCGTTCCGACGAGGTCGCCCGCGTCCGGGCCACCCCGCTCGGCCTGCCGGCCGAGGCGGACGGCGACGATGCGAAGCAATTCTGGCTGGCGATCCACCAGCACCTCACGCGGGCGTGACCCCTGCCGGCGGCCGGCCGGGCGTGTAGAATGTCCGCCCGCCCCCACCACTCGAAGCCCCCGCCATGACCCCGACACGGCTCGCGCACAACGTCTTCTTCCGCCTGGCCGACCCGACCCCGGAGCGCGTCGACGGCCTGGTGGCGGCGTGCCACAAGTACCTCAACGTCCAACCGGGCGTGGTGTTCTTCGCCGCGGGGCCGCTGTGTGCCGAACTCGACCGGCCGGTCAACGACCGGGATTGGCACGTCGGCTTGCACCTGGTGTTCGTGGACAAGGCCGCCCACGACGCCTACCAGGATGACCCGACGCACGCCATTTTTATCAACGAGCAGAAGCCGTACTGGGCGCAGGTGCGGGTGTTCGACTCGCTGGTCTGATGCCCTCGACTGGAAGCCCCCCCCATGAACCGCGTCCACCCGCCGGATGTCGCCGCCTTCGCCCGCAAGTTCCGGTTCGCCGGCGGCCGGCTGCGGCGGGTCCGCCTCAAGTATTCGAGCGGGGCCGACTTCGCCGTCGAGTTCACACTGACGGCGCGGACGGCCATCCAAGACCTGGGCACCGACCCCGCGGCCGTGACGCTCAAGTTCCGGCTCACCGGCGTCGAGGAGTTCCGGTTCCAGAAGCGGCCGACGATGAAAAGCGGGTCGGTGACCGAGGCCCGGCTGGGGTACTTCCAGGACTTGTTCTTCGTCAACCTCGACGCCTGGAGCCTGGCCTCCGGCGACGTGCCGAAGGTCCACGACTACCGGGCGTCGGATACTTACGTCGCGGGGCGGGAGCTGTTCTGGGAGGAAGTGATGAAGGATGAATGAAAGCCGCAGAAGCGATGAGTCGATATCTGTGGTTCATCCTTCTAGGAGTTACGCAGTTGCCGCACGAACGCATCGCTTTCGGTGGGTTTGGTCGGTTTTCACGCCGGTAGTTCACTTATAGCCGCGCGGTCCCGTTGCATGATGTCGAGAGATCGGCAGCTCTCGTCCCCAACTGCGTAACTCCTACCTTCATCATTCAGAATTCATCATTACTTCATGACGCCGAGTTGGTAGATCGTAGTCTGCTTGTACTCCTCGCCCGGCTTCAAGATGATGCTCGGGAACGCCTTCTGGTTCGGCGAGTCCGGGAAGAACTGCGCTTCGAGGCAGAAGCCGTCGTACTGTTTGTAGACCGCGCCGCCTTTGCCCTTCACCGTGCCGTCCAGGAAGTTGCCGCTGTAGAACTGGACCCCCGGCTCGGTCGTCAGCACCGTCAGCGTCCGGCCCGACTTCGGGTCGGTCACCACCGCGCACTCCTTGGGCGTCGGCGTCCGGGCGGTGCCGTGGGCGTAGTTCAGGTCGTACCCGACCGGGTCGGCCTTGATCTGTTTGATCCGCGCGCCGATCGCCGTCGGGGTGGTGAAGTCGAACACGGTGCCGGCGACCGGCATGTTCTGGCCCGTCGGGATCAGTTTATCGTCGGTCGGCGTGTACTGGTCGGCGGCCAGTTTCAGCGTGTGCCCGAGGATGTTGCCGGCGTTGTGCCCGCCCAGATTGAAGTAGCTGTGGTTCGTCAGGTTGACTGGGGTCGGCTTGTCGGTCGTGGCCGAGTAATCGATGCGTAGGGCGTTGTCGGCGGTCAGGGTGTACGTGACGGTGCATTTCAACTCGCCGGGGAACCCCTCCTCGCCGTCCTTGCTGGTGTACGTCAGTTTCAGCGCCGGCCCCTGCGGGGTCGTCGTCGGTTCGCCCTTCCAGACGCGCTTATCAAACCCGACCTTGCCGCCGTGGAGCGCGTGCGGCGAGTCCGGCTTGACCCCGGTCACCGTGTACTCTTTGCCGTCGAGGGTGAACTTGGCGTTGGCGATCCGGTTGGCCACCCGGCCGACGAGGCAGCCGAAGTACGGTGACTCGGTCTCGTAGGGGGCCAGGGCGTCGAACCCGAGGACGATGTCGGCGAACTGGCCGGTCTTGTCCGGGGCGTGGAACTCGGCGACGGTCCCGCCGTAATTGAGAATCTTGACCTTCACGCCGGCCTTGTTGGTGAGCGTGTAGGCGGTGACCGGGGTGCCGTCGGCGGCCGTCTTGCCGAACGGTTCTTCGCTGATGGCCGGCCCCTGGCCGGGCTGGGCGGCCGCGAACAGGGCGAGTGAGAGCGCGAGCATCGGGCATTCTCCGGGAGGGGAAGCGGGCAGGGGCAGCATAGGCGGCGGGGACGGGGGCCGCAACGTGGCCCGCTCGCTCCGCGAGCGGATTCGGAACCCGCGGCCGCCGGCGAGTCGCCCCCGGCGCGGGCGAATCCGCTCGCGGA
>JAABUN010005042.1_pt1 | contig 16978 bp, 14 predicted proteins | sample 5559311 | NCBI WGS metagenome assembly JAABUN01 (sample SAMN10711877, study PRJNA513370) | rock metagenome | isolation source: Antarctica rocks | place: Antarctica: Victoria Land, Siegfried Peak sud
ACCCGCCGCTCCTACGGATTCCACACCCCCGAAGCCGCCCTCGCCCTCATCATGCTCGCCTGCGGACCCATCACCATCCAACTCCCATACCAGAAATAACGGCACCCACACTCATGTCAGGAGAGCCCGAAATTGTGAGTCGCGGGTTCACCATCACAAGATCGATCAAGAGTCGGTCGTGGCCGGCTGCGAGTGCGGCCCTGGAGTATTCAGCAGTGTGGGGGACGCCAGCACCAGTCGCAGATTCGGCGGCACGAGTGGCCGACGAATTGTATGTGCGTCGCATCAGCCCCCTACTTGAGGCGGCGTCTCGAGGAGGCGGCGCGCCTGTGCGGCTCTTCGAAAACTCTGGGCTGTCTTTCGAAGGTTGCAAGCCCGGTGGACGAGGCTTTGTTCTAACTGCCATAGAAGCGTCTGAACTGATATCACGAGATGCAAGGAACACTGAAGTCGTTCACCCCTATCTAAATGGTGACGACCTAAATTCTCGTCCAGATCTTTCCGGCTCTCGGAATATCATCGACTTCAATGATCGAAGTCGCGAGGCCGCCGCTTCCTATTCTATTCCCTTTGCGCGAGTAGAGTCCACTGTCAGAATTGAACGAAAAAATAATAATAGACGAGTTTATCGAGACATTTGGTGGCAATTTGCCGAAAGGCGTCCGGCACTCCGGCAAGCAATCGCAGATTTGAACGAAGTGCTCGTAATCGCCGCAACAAGCAAGACCGTGATGCCCATGCGTATTCCAAATGACGGCACGGTTTTCAGTAATGGTCTGATGGTTTTCGCGCTGGAATCGTCAGCGCAGCACGCAATTCTTTATTCGAGCCTTCATCAGATGTGGGCAATAACTCACGGCTCAACACTCGAGACTCGGGTCCGTTACACACCGTCGGATGTCTTCGAGACCTTCCCGCGCCCCGAACCCTCCGAGCATCTGACCGAGCTGGGCAACGTTTTCGACACGGAACGCCGAAAAATCATGCTTCGCCGCGATCTCGGTCTGACCAAGTTGTACAACTTGGTGAACGATCCAGAGATCTCCGACTCTTCTGACGCCGACGTGGCCCGCTTGCGAGAGATTCATGTCGGGCTCGATAACGCAGCAATGGCGGCCTACGGCTGGGACGATGTCTCGCTCGACCACGGATTCCACACCTATCGTCAGATGGAGCGGTGGACGGTTAGCCCGGCGGCTCGCGTGGAAATTCTCGATCGGCTCCTCGAAGAGAACCATCGTCGTGCTGGCCTCCAGGGCGCGCAAGTTCCGTCGAGTTATTCAAAGGACAGTGACGACGAATGACAGTTGAGACTGGGGCCGCCGGCCCGCAGCGTGCTGACTTCCCAGATTACGAGCTGGCGAGAGCGCCGGATGGGTCGTCGTGGACTGATCGCGAGAACCTCACGGATATCTTGGAGCGTGAGCTGCTCGGCCCCGCCCACGGGGAAGACGAGCTCCTCGACGAACAGCCTGATGCCCTTTACCTCGTGGGACGCATTGCTCCGGCGAAACTCATGGGCAAGGGTGGAGTGACCCTTGCCGAAGATGCCGAGGGCGCTGCCGACGAGGACATCGTCCCTGCGGGAGAATCCGACCTCGGACGTGGCGTGCCAGCCGTCCAGGAGAGGGACACGGCTGGTTCGGACGATGAGGGCGCCGAGGATGCTCCGCTGCGGCGCGGGCTGATGATTCCCGCCTCCATGGGACTGCGCTTCCAGGTGAGTCTCGACGTCGAGAATGTCGTCATCCGTGCCGAGTGGGGTACGTACCGGTCGGAGGAAACGGACGAGGTGACGACGTCGGGCCGGCAGAAACACAAGTTTCGTCGAACCCAGCATGCACACCCAGTGATCGTGCCCGTCGGATCCCTGCAGGCGGGCAAGACGGAAGACTTTCCCCTTGAGGACTCGATCCTCATCCGTGTTGATGTCATGGACTTCGAGGGCAAGCGGATTGTTGAAGCGGCGCTCTGCAATGACCGTGAGACTCCACGTCAGATTCCGGTGGATACCTGGCTCTATCAAACCAAGCTTTATGTGGAGGCGGACGCCAATGCCCCGCAGAGAGACATCTTCCTCCCGGTGACCGACATTCTGGTGGAACCGCGTCTGGACACTGAGCCGGAACTCGCGCGCCTGCAGCTGCAGTACCGGGACCGGCTGGAATTCGCCATCGGTCGTACCTGCTCGGTTGACTGGGCCGTGGCCGAAGGGGCACGCCGGGCGACACAGGTGCGGACCACCTGGTTGCCGGTGTCCGAGACGCCGCAGACTAAGGCACGCGAAATCGATGGCGCGCTCCTTGACATGACAAAGCTCGATACCGTGAGCGTTGCGGAGCTGGAAGCCGGGCTTCGTCCAATGGTGGAGGGCTACGAGGAATGGCTGGCGGGGCAGACTACACGTGCCGCCAAGCTGCCCACCCACCTTCACGACGTCGCCGCCGAAGCGATCCAAGACGCCGGTGTGGTGGCCAAGCAACTCGAACGCGGTCTGGACTTCCTGCTCGGCGATGCAGAGGCACTGCGCTGCTTTCGATTCATGAACCAGGTGATGGCAGACCAGCGTGTGCAGTCACAGGTGGCCGAACTGCGTGCGTCGAACCGAAAGCTCAGCCTAAATGCCGCCAAGTCGGAGGTGCTCGCTCAGGGCCCGCGTGCGCATTCATGGCGCACCTTTCAGCTGGCCTTCGTGCTGATGCAGCTCGAGGCTTTGTCCCGTCCGGAGCTCAAGCGTCGTTCCTCACCCATGGCTAAAGCTGAGCTCCTGTTCTTCCCGACCGGTGGTGGCAAGACCGAGGCCTACCTTGGCCTGGCAGCGTACACGTTCGCGATCCGCCGCCGGCAAGGTGTCATCGACGGTGCGGACGGCGCAATTGACGGCAACTCGGGAGTCGCCGTCCTCATGCGGTACACGTTGCGCCTGCTGACCGCCCAGCAGTTCCAGCGCGCGACCGCACTAGTCTGCGCAGCTGAGGTTGCCAGGCGTGAGGACGAGGCGATCTGGGGAACCGAGCCGTTCCGCATTGGGCTATGGGTAGGTACCGCCGTCTCGCCCAAGCGGTACGACGAGGCAGCCGAACAGCTGGCCGAGGCGAACGAGGGCCGCAAGTACGGGTTGACCGTCCTCCAGCTGCAGCGCTGCCCCTGGTGTGGAACGCCGATCGAGCCAAAAAACATCAAGGGCGACGACCTACAGCGGAGAATCCGCGTGTACTGCGGCGACGACTTCGGCGACTGCCCCTTCTCCGAAGGTGCGCATGGCAGCAGTGAGGGACTTCCGGTCCTGACGGTCGACGAGGAAATCTACCGGCTGGCTCCCGCGTTCGTCATTGCCACGGTGGATAAGTTTGCCCGGCTGGCTCGCGAAGGCGAGGCCGCGGCCCTGTTCGGTTACGTGCGCAAGTGGTGTGGCCGGCACGGGTATGTGCACGACGACCAACATACGTTCTGCAAGATCGATATTGGGGGAAAGCACCCCGCCAAGAATGGCAGACCATCGGCCTCGGTACGCGCAGCGAACAGGTTGCGGCCACCGGACCTGATCATTCAGGACGAGCTGCACCTCATCACCGGTGCCCTCGGCACTGCCGTGGGGGCGTTCGAGTTGGCGGTTGACGTGCTGACCACCTGGAAGGACGCGGCCGGGAATTCCATCCGCCCGCTGGTGGTGGCCTCGACCGCGACGGTGCGCAACGCGGCCGAACAAATCAAGGCGCTGTACGGGCGTCGCGTAACGATCTTCCCGCCTCAGGTGCTGAACGTATCGGACACATACTTCTCCACGGAGGTTCCGGTTTCGCCCGATGCTCCCGGGCGCCGATACATTGGAATCAGCACCACGGGTGTGAGACTCACATCGGCCGAAATCGTTGTCGCGAGCACTCTGTTGTCGGCAGGCCAGGTACTTCTCGACCAGGCCCAGCCCCCAGCGGCGGACAAACCGGTCTCGGCGGACCCATACATGACTCTGGTGGGCTACTTCAACGCTACCCGTGAGCTGGCAGGCATGGCGCGTTACATTGCTGATGACGTGCAGACAGCGATCAAGAGGCGGCGACCGGGAAAGCAATTCCCTGCCCGGTACGGAACCCAACCAACGGGGCTGAACGTCGCGGAGCTGACCTCCCGTGTATCGTCTTCCGACATCACGGGAACCCTTGACCAAGTGGGTGTTGCCTTTGAGCGCCGGTGGGACTCAACTGAGGGCCGCAAGGAGCGTGGTGCTGAAGCTCGGGCCGCACGTGAGGCGGGTAAGGGCTATCCGTACCGCAAACGTTTGCCGTATGACGTGGTTCTTGCGACGTCGATGCTCCAGGTGGGTGTGGATGTTACCCGGCTGGGATTGATGCTGATGATCGGGCAGCCAAAGAACACCGCCGAGTACATTCAAGCCTCCTCCCGCGTTGGGCGCGACGCCTCCCGGCCCGGTTTGGTGATCACGCTGGGTAACTGGGCGCGTCCCCGGGATTTGGCACACTTCGAACAGTTCCGCCACTATCACGAAACCTTCTACTCCCAAGTGGAGCCGCTGTCGGTAACTCCGTACTCCTATACCTCAATCGACCGGTCCCTCGACGGGGTTCTCGTCAGCGCCGCCCGAGTAGCCGACGCAACCCGGTCTGAAGGCCTATCGACGGAACGTAGTGCTTGGAGGGTCGACGACGCCCTGCCCCGACTCAACCGGCTGATCGACCAGATCGTGGAGAGGGCAAAGATTGCCGGCGGTGAAGAAGTCGCGCACGTGGTTGAAGAACGGTTGAAGAACCGTCGCGACCAGTGGTCAAAACGACGTACCTTCGTCCAAAAGAAACACCACCAGCTGGTGTACGAGAAGATTCCCGACGGTAAGGCGGGCGAGTTCAGTCCTCTGTTGCTATCCCCGGAGAACCAGCGTGCCGACGTCGGAGTGGCGGACAGCCCGCCATTCGTCGTGGCCAACTCCATGCGTGAGGTGCAGCCGGAGATCAATCTGCTCGTCACGCCCAAAAAGGAAAATCTTATGTCGTGGGAACTTCAGGACGAACCGTATTGGGTGCCTGCGCCGACACAGGACGGAGACGCTGATGATTGAATCACCCGAATCGGTTGAGGTCCTGGATCCACTCGGCGATCTGGATGCGGGCGACGCCCAATCGGCGACCAAGAATCGCGCCAAAGTAGGATCCGCGCGGCCGTCGTCCTTGCTGTACACCTATGGACCGGGAGCCACTATGGATCTTCCGTCCTTCACAATCATGCCTTCTGGTCTCGACGACTGGGAACGTATTTGGGCTCGTCGAGGATCCGTGCCGACGGTGCATGCTCCGCGACTACTGGAAGCGGTCAAGCTTCATCTCGGCCCTCAGGTATCTGAACTGAGGCCGTTTCCGTGGGCGCCGAAGCCGACGTCACACAGCAAGGAAGGCGACGACTTGGGCGTGCCCGCCCGCGTGTTTCCGCAGTGGCTGCGTTGCACCAACTGCGACATGCTCGCGCCTCTCACCCGGTACGCATACCGGAACACCAACCCCTTCCGACCGGACCAAGCACGGTTCGAGCATGAGAAGTGTCCGGGTCGCGGGGGAGGGACCTCAAAACGGCCAATGCCTGCTGTCCCCGCCCGCTACCTGCTCGCCTGCCCGGACGGTCACCTTGATGAATTTCCCTATAACTGGTGGGTCCATGAGGGGGCCCAGTGCACGGATGCAGATGTCCCGAGCTTGGCCATGCACGATCGGTCCGTGGGCAAAGGAGCCTCGGCTACGATCGAGTGCAAAGCGTGTGGACTGAAACGTCCTATGAATCAGGCTCAGGGCGAAGCCGGCGCGGCCAAGATTCCCCGCTGCCGTGGTCGACATCCCCACCTTGGACAATTCGATAAGAACGGCTGCCCTAACGCGACAAAGCTCATGCTTCTTGGTGCCTCCAACCTGTGGTTCCCTGCCAGCCTCTCGATCGTCGTCATGCCCGCGTCGACCGCCAAGGCCCATGAGACGATTGCCGCCGAACTCCTCAAGGTGGCCGGCCCTAAGCGTGTTGAGAAATACGGAAGCAATCTCGACAAGTGGCGCGAGTACCTGGACGAAGAGGGATCCCCCCTAGCCGGTAGGACAGACGAGGAACTAGTTGCAGCGATCGCCCACCTGTTGACACCGCCGCCGTCGGAAGAAGAACTCGCCGAACAGCGGCGTACCTTCGATCCCGTCACCCTGCTCGTCCCGGAATGGAATTTTCTGCAGCGTGACCCGCTCGGAAAATTGCATAAGGCAGACGGCCAGAGCGGTTTGGTGTTGTCGCCACCCGATGGCGGAGTGCATCCCGGTCTAGCAGCCAAGCAGGTCACCCGCGTGATGGCAATCGACAGACTGCGCAAGGTCAACGCAGTCCTCGGCTTCACTCGCATTGATGAAATGGAACGCGCAAACGATATCGGCCAGCGTCTCGTCAACCTGAGCCGCAGTGGCCGCCCGACCTGGACAGTTGCCACGGAGGATCGCGGCGAAGGTATTTACCTGCAGCTTGATGAAGAAGCCGTCGCAGCTTGGGAAGCGAAGGTTGAGGACCCGGATCCGAGCAGCCTGTGGTCGGCTCATACGGCCGCTCACAAACGGAACTTTGATGCGCGCTTCTCCGATACGGCGAAGGACATTGATCATCTGAGCCGCTTCATGCCCGCACGTTATTGGCTAATGCATACACTCGCCCACGTTCTCATTCGCGAAATGGCCATGTATGCCGGATACTCGGCGGCGTCACTTTCCGAGCGGATCTACGCATGGAAGCGCGAGGGGGAACGTCCTCCAGCAGCTGGCCTGTTGATCGTGACAACGGCATCGGACTCCGACGGTACGCTCGGTGGGCTGGTCCAACTTAGCGCCCGCGACAACCTCGAGCGTGTGATGAATAGGGCGCTGGAACGGGCCCGACGTTGCTCATCTGACCCGGTTTGCGCGCATAGGACTCCAAAGGACCCCGAAGACTTCCTGCACGGGGCGGCATGCCATACGTGTGCCATGGCATCCGAGACCTCGTGTGAACGGGCCAACCGCTTCCTTGACCGGAGGTTCCTCGTCGATCTGCCGGGGTCGGTGGGACTTGGCTTTTTCAGCTGAGGTTTTTCAGGTGCGGTCAGATGCGCTACGGCAGCTTGGAGCCCTGCTTACGGGAACAGAGGCCGGCCACGTTGCCGAGTCACTTGAGAATGGAGAAAGCCTAACTTCGGCTGTCGGAGCGATTGACGTCGCCAAGCGGCCGGACGTCTCCCGCATCCTTGGAGCGGCGGGGCTGCGCTTCGAAGGGGAACTGGTCGCGGCGGTGTTGCGAGGAGTTGAGGGCGCCAGGTCGAAGACGCGCGCAGTGGACACGATGTGGACCTCACCGGGGCACATTTTCGGTTCCGGTGCTTTGACGACATCTTTGGTGCCGTTGGTTGATAACGCCCGGCAGTCGGTTGTGTGCTCAACGTTCAACTTCCAAAAGACCTCGGGCATGTGGGGCGCGCTCCACGATGCCGCGAGTCGACCTGGTGTCTCGGTTCGGGCCTACATAGATGCGGAAGCTAGCACCGGTGAATACGGTCCGAGCGCATACGAAGTAGCAGCATGGTTAGCCCCTGCGGCGGTACTCCAAACGAAACAGTTCGACGGAAGACCAGTCCGCAACCATGCAAAATTTGTATGCGTAGATCACCGCTTCCTCGCCATCACCAGCGCAAATTTCAGCTGGAGCGCCGAGTACGGCAACGTCGAACTCGGCGTCGTCATCGATGACGGTCAACTGGCTGAACGTATTGAACGTGAACTTGGCGCCGCCGAGCCCTACCTTTACGAACGGCTAAGCAGAATATAGCGAAATAAGGACTCACTTCGGTCATCGGAGGAATTTTGCATGATTTGGGTTACATCGACCTATTTGAGAGGGGCGCAAACAGGGTCAGGCTGATCACTTGTGGCATCCCTCCCTGCGGTACTGTCTACTTATGGATAAATTCTTAATCCCCCCTAGACAGAGTCTCATTGAATTTAAAAGGGCTTGGACATGCGACCTCGAGCCGACGATTAGTACTAATTCTCTGCCGTCGATTTACGTTGCTCCTCTGGGGCAATCTGGTAGCCGTTGTCGCCAAGGACATTTTCTTCCCTTTGTGCCATCTGGAACCACAACGAATCTGTGCGGACGCTGCGGCGGAATGCCAACAGATAAGATGGGCGTAATCTCCAGGGATGTCGATATTCTAGAAGAGCCTTCACGAGTACTATCGCGGGCATGGTGGCATTCGTCAAACAACTCGGATATTTATAATGATCCAAACACGATTCCGATTCATTTGGGATCTAGGAAAGCAGCTGAGCAGCGGTTCGAAACAATGCACTACCGATACTTGTACATGGTTCGTATGCGCCCTAATGCCCGCGTTTCTCCTCAGATATTCATAGAGAGTGAGTACTACGACCCCGGTCATAAGACCATGGCTGCCATCGCAAATAAAGGTGAAATTGTTCGATATATCAATAATTCAGAGGAAGCAGGAGGAGTTTCTCTCCTAACGGCAAAGTATAATTTTGAATCACAGCCCTCGCGCGAGGTGAGGTAGCTTTGCTTTCGAACTTGAGTCGACACTAATTCAAGCTACGGCGTAGCATCCGTTATGAGTTGATCCTTGAATAGTAAAACACTCGTGGCGTCGGGTAGTAGCTAAGCTTAGTGGTGGGTTTCCGGTCTTTAGTGCAAGCTTTCCATACGTGGAATTGTGCTTTTTGACTCTCACGTCCGCTTAGTCATTTTTTAATTCCTCACTTTAGAGATGATGGAGACCGACCGTCCACGGACTAGTGGGCGGTTTCGCCTGACGGACGGGCGGGAGCCATCGAGTCGACTCTCATTGACGCTGTCCTTTCGACCCGTGGCAATTACGGGCCCAGGATAAGGGCGTGCGAGGCTGTGAGTACGTATTTAGCAGTGTTCGAGCTAAGCTCTGCCGCGAACGGTCACCGACATCAGGCTGACTCCAATGAAGAGACGCTTCAGCAATTTCTGAACAAGTAGGTGATCAGCGGGCGTACACAGCGTCGGCTATGTAGAAAGCAATGCCGAACTTGACGAGTTTCGGCGTCGTGCACGCAGAAGACGCCAAAGAAACGAACGCCGAGCATGAGGAGGCCTATACGAAAGTGCATGGTCTTGGTTCGGTGACGACGAAGTACTTTTGCCCGCTTCTCGGGACGCCCGGAGTCAACGCCGACGCCTGGATAGTCGCCGCAGGCAGACGGGCTGTGGAACGCAAAGTGAGTCCTCCAGAGGCGCGGGAAATCGTCATCGCGGCGGCAGAGGCTCTGAATGAGAGCCCAACGTAACTCGATCACGCGCTCTGGGCTTTTGAGCGGTCGCGGGCAGTAGAGGCGGAAACGGAGAACGTCTGGTTATGCGGTAGGCCCGCTAGTCTAAAGGCCCGTGCGCAGCGTCGCGCCGGGTTGCAGGAGACAGGTGCCGTACATGCCGCAGCTTCCCACGCCGAACCAGATCCAGAGCCGCCCGAGTGCGGCCCCGCTCTCGGAGCTCGACCGCATTACCGAACTCGCCGGCGATCTCGCAGGACAGTTCGAACTGGTCCCGCTCCTCGAGCGCGTCCTCGGGCACGCCGTCGCGCTCCTCCACTGCGAGAGCGGTTCCATCTCGATCGTGCACGAGACCGAGGGGTACTACCGCAAGGAAGTGGACCAGGGCGTCGGCTGCCACCAGGGTCAGACGTTCCCGCTGAGCGAAGGCCTCACTGGGCAGATCGTGGCCACGCGTGGGACGGTCATTCTCGACCGTTACGCATCGGTGGCCATCGGGCACATCGATCCCGCTGACCCGCGATGGGGGAGCGCCGTCATCGGCGTGCCCATCTCTTGGGACGGTGCCATCATCGGCACGTTCGCCATCTTCAGCAACGGCCCCGGCCGCGTCTTCACGGCAGCAGACGCCTCCCTCGTGGAGCTTTTCGCCAATCACGCTGCTATAGCCATCATGAACTCTCGGCTCTACCAGGCCGCCGCCGCCAAGGAACGTGAAGCCGCAGTAGCGGGAGAACGCGAGCGGGCCGTGCAGGACGTGCACGAGACAATCGCCCGATCCCTCGGATCGCTCCTCCTGCACCTCGACCGAGCCGACAAAGCGACGCCCGGCGGCTCGCCCTCCATCCAGCACATCGACTCCGCCCGCGTCCTTGCCCACGAGGCGCTGTTCGAGACCCGACGCACCGTGCTGGGCCTCGCTCCGTCCGGCCTCGCCGGCAGTACGCTCGAGGAAGCGGTCAGGCAGGAACTCGACCGCGTCGGCAGCAGCTACCCCATCGACCTCACGCTTCTCGTCACCGGCGACCACCACGAACTGGCACCGGTCGTCGCGCACCAGCTCTTCATGGTCATCCAGGAAGCCGTGGCCAACGTCGTGGCTCACGCCCGCGCCACCACCTGCCGCATCGGGATTTTCTATGACGAAGCAGGCATGACCATCGTCGTGGACGACAACGGCCGCGGGTTCGAGCGGCCGGACAGCCGGAGCGACATAGGAAGTGTGCAGGGCAGCCGACTCGGACTGCACGGTATGGCGGCCCGCGCCCACTACCTCCGGGGTGAGTTATCGGTGGACTCCACACCGGGCTGGGGCACCAGCATCTGCGCACAGGTGCCGTACTCCTCCAACGGCGACGCCTCGCGGGAACGCTGGAAGGTAATCGTTGCGTCCACGCAGCCCCTCATCCGGGCCGGGCTCGTCCGCCTGCTCGAGACCTCGGAGCCGTCCGTCCAGGTACTCGGTGAGCTCACCACATTGGAGGACCTGACCGACGCGGTGTCCCTCCTGCAGCCGGACATGATCGTCCTCGATGACCACCTGCTCGGCCAGTACGCCGAGGCCCGCGCGACCAACGGGGACAGCGTCCAGCGGCCCGTAGTCGCCGTCGTCGACCATCCGACGGACGAGCAGCTGACGGCAGCGGCGTCGTCGGGCGTGCGCGGTTTTATCTCGCTGTCCTCGACGCCCGCGGAAGTGGCGCGCGTCGTCGTCGCCGCCGCGCGCGGAGACGCCCTGCTGGACGGGGCAATCTTCACGCGGCTCGCCGAGACGCGACAGCCCGCCGAGCCGGCGTCGACCGTCGCCCACCTCACCGCACGCGAGCTGGAGGTGCGCGACCTGCTCGCCGAGGGGTTAGCGGACAAGCAGATTGCCACGCGCCTCGGGATCTCCGTGAAGACGGTGGAGAAGCATGTGGGCGCGATGCTCCGGAAGACCGGAGCCCGCAACCGCACCATGCTCGTGACCCTGCAGCAGGACTCGCCTCAGTAGGCGCTCTGTGAGCATGGGCCTATGAGCCAGACAGAGATCCGCCACCACCAGGAGTCCGTCACGATTCAGGCGTCGGCGGAAAGCATTTACGACCTGGTCTCCGACATCACCCGCACCGGGGAGTGGAGTCCGGTGTGTACGCAGTGCTGGTGGGAGGACGACGTCAGTGAAGGCCAGGTCGGTGCCTGGTTCACCGGCCGTAATGAGCTTCCGCACCGCACCTGGGAGACCCGGTCGCAGGTCGTGGCCGCAGAGCGCGGTCGTGAGTTCGCCTGGGTGGTCGGCGGCGACAGGGTTCGCTGGGGCTACACACTGACCCCGGCGGGCACCGGGACCACTCTGACCGAATCCTGGGATTTCCTGCCGGGCGGCATCGCCATGTTCGAGGAGAAGTTCGAGGATGATGCGCCCGCGCAGATCATCGATCGGATCCAGCAGGCGCTCGACGGCATCCCGAAGACGCTCGCCGCCATCAAGCGGATCGCCGATTTCAGCACGTCACGTGGGGATGACCGGTTCTAGCGCGCTGACCCTTCAGCTGGACTCGCCTCAGTAGGCGGCCGCACCCGCCGATGCGACTTCCTGGTCCTGCTCGATGGTGCCGGTCGAGACGCCGATGGCGCCTATGATGCTGCCGTCGCGCACCAGCGGGATGCCGCCGGGGAACACCGCGAGCCGGCCGCCGTGGGCGTCGCTCAGCCCGTAGATGGGACCGTCCTGCCGGGTGACTCCCTGCAGGTCGCCGGTCTCGCACTGGAACGCGATGGACGTGTAGGCCTTGTTGATCGAGATGGTGATGCTACCGATGTTCGCGCCATCCATCCGGACGTGGGCCTTGAGGTTGCCGCCGGCGTCGACGACGGCGATGTCCATCGGCTGGCCGATCTCCGTGGCCTTCGCCGCGGCCGCGTCGATCACGCGGCGGGCTTCTTCGGAGGTGATGGTCTCGAGCACGGATCCTTGGGGCATGGGGTGTCCTTCGTCGTCGAAGTAGTGACCGGAGCGGCCGCGCCCCACTCAACCACCCGTCGTCGTGCGCTGGCGAGGTGGTGATTCCCCCCAGGGAGGAGGGAGGGGTACCACCCATTCCGGTTCGGGGGCGGCGCGCCTAGCGTGGGCAGGAGTCTAGCCAGGAGGAGACGTTGTGGGTGTTGTACCACTGAAGGACATTGTTGATCCGGCGTTCCGGGAGCGCTACGGCGTGCCCGCCATCAACATCTTCAATGATCTGACCATGGAGGGTGTCCTCGCCGGAGCCGTGGAGGCGAACTCCCCGGTGATCCTGCAGACCTCGGTCAAGACCGTGCGCAGCATCGGCTCCCGGGTCCTCTTCGACATGTGGCAGTCCATGACCCGCGGCATCGAAGTGCCAGTCACGCTCCATCTGGACCACTGCCCGGACCGCGCGGTGGTCACCGAATGCCTCAAGGCCGGCTGGAACTCGGTGCTCTTCGACGCCTCCAACCTCCCGGTCGAGGAGAACCAGCGCCAGACCATCGACGTCGTCGCCGAGGCCCGCAGCTACGGCGCCCAGGTGGAGGGCGAGATCGAGGCCATCACCGGCGTCGAGGACGATCACGGGTCCGACGACGTGTCCAAGCAGCAGAGCCTCGAGGTGGCGCTCGAGTTTATCGACGCCACCGGGATCGACGTCTTCGCACCCTCGATCGGCAACGCCCACGGCAGCTACAAGGCAGCGCCTGTGCTCGACGTCGAACGCGTCACCCAGATTGTCGACGCACGGAACCTGCCCATCGCCCTGCATGGCGGCAGCGGGCTCAGCAGCGAGCAGTTCGCCGACCTCATTGCCCGCGGCTGCGCGAAGGTCAACATCTCCACCGCCCTCAAGGAGATGTACATGCAGTCCAGCCTGGCCTTCCTCAAGCAGGCCGAGCAGAACAGCAAGTGGGATCCGCCGTCGCTCTTCAAGCACACGCGCGGTGACATCGTCGGAATGGTGGCCGACCTCTGCACGCAGTTCGGCAGCGCGGGCAAGGGTGGCCGTTGAGCATGCCGGCACTCATCTTCGACTGCGACGGCGTGCTCGCCGACACCGAGCAGTACGGGCACCTGCCCGCCTTCAACCAGACCTTCACCGACTTCGGCGTGCCCGTACAGTGGACGGTCGCGGACTACGCCGAGAAGGTGAAGATCGGCGGCGGCAAGGAGCGGATGCGCAGCATCCTCACGCCTGAGCTCGCGGCATCGCTCGGCCTCGCTGACGACGACGCCGTCGACGCCGCGATCCTCGCCTGGCACAAGCGGAAGACCGAGGTCTACAAGGGGCTCGTCGAGAGTGGCGTCATGCCGGCCCGGCCTGGCATTGCCCGGATAGTGCAGGAAGCGCACGCTGCCGGGTGGACGCTCGCCGTCGCCTCGACCTCCGCGGAACCCGCCGTCCGCGCCGTCCTGACCCACGCCGTCGGGGAGTCGCTCGCGAGGGGTTTCTCGGTGTTCGCCGGTGACGTGGTGCCCGCGAAGAAGCCCGCACCGGACATCTATCTTCTGGCTCTTTCGGAGATCGGAGTATCTGCCGACGAGGCGATCGTCGTCGAGGACAGTCCCAACGGGCTGCGCGCCGCCGTCGGAGCCGGTCTCCGCACCGTCGTTACGGTCAGCGGGTTCACCCGGGAGGAGGACTTCACGGGTGCATCGCTCGTGGTCAGCTCGCTCGGCGATGCCGACGGGGAGCACACCGAGGTGCTCGCCGACCCGCACGACGTCGGCCCTTCCGGCGTCGTCACCCTCGCCACCCTGCAGGAGCTGCTTGAGCCTGCTGCAGCCTCTCCCACAGCCACCACCCACGAAACGGAGACACCATGAGCGCCACCGATCTGGCCGACGTCGAATTCGTCGTCCACTCCCTGGCCCAGACCGCCGTCGACAAGGAAAAGGAATTCGGCAACCTCGACGCCGTCGTGGGCGACGGCGACCTCGGCTACTCGCTCGCCCGGGGCTTCGAGAAGGTCCTGGCGGACTGGGACTCCCTGAAGCGCGACGACGTCGCCACCTTCCTGCAGCAGATAGCCCTCGCCATCTCCAGCAGAATCGGCGGAACGTCGGGCCCACTGTGGGGCACCGCGTTCCTGCGGGCATCCGCGGCAGCGAAGACGGTGGACGCGATCGACGGGGCCGCCGTCGTCGCCATGCTGCGCGGAGCCACCGACGGCATCAAGGCGCGTGGCAACGCGGACCTCGGCGACAAGACCCTGCTCGATGCGCTCATCCCCGCGACCGACGAACTCGAGCGGCAGCTCGCGGCAGGCGCGTCGCCGGAGGAGTGCCGAGCAGCGTTCGGTGCGAAGATCCGCGAGTGTGCCGATGCGACGTCGACCCTCGAAGCCCGGCGCGGACGCGCCAGCTACAGCGGGGAGCGCAGCATCGGCTCCCCGGACGCCGGGGCGGTGGCGGTCGCGATCATCGTGGAGCGCATCGTCGCCGACTGGCCCTGACTTTTTCCGACACCCATCGAAACCCCTACTCACAACGACGTGGAGCCCTCATGAAGAAGTTCGTCAATGATCCGCAGCAGTTCGTCCCGGAGATGCTCGAGGGCCTGGCGCTCGCGAACCCGGACACCCTGAAGTACGTGCCCGAGTACAACCTGATCATGCGCGCCGACGGTCCGGACCAGAACAAGGTGTCGATCGTGCAGGGCTCCGGGTCGGGGCACGAGCCGGCGCACGTCATGATCGTGGGCAAGGGCATGCTCGACGCCGCCTGCCCGGGCGACGTGTTCGCCGCGCCGCCGTTCGACTACGTGTACGAGACCACCAAGCTCATGGCCTCCCCCAAGGGCGTGCTGCTGCTGGTGAACAACTACACCGGCGACAAGATGGTGTTCGAGATGGCGCAGGAGATGTCCTCCGCCGAGGGCATCGAGGTGAAGACGCTCTTCATCAACGACGACGTGTCCGTGGAGGACTCGACCTACACGATCGGCCGACGCGGGGTGGCGGGCAACTTCTTCGTCATCAAGGCCGTGGCCGCTGCCGCCGAGCGCGGGGCGGACCTCGACGAGGTCATCCGGATCGGCGAGAAGGTCAACTCCGTGACCCGCACCATGGGCGTCGCCCTGACGGCCTGCACGCCGCCGTCGAAGGGCAGCCCGCTGTTCGAGCTGGGCGAAGACGAGATCGAGATGGGCGTCGGGATCCACGGTGAGCCGGGCCGTCGTCGGGCGAAGATGATGTCTGCCAACGAGATCGTCGAGGAGCTCCTGGCACCTGTGATCAAGGACCTGCCGTTCAGCGACGGCGACCGCGTGGCTCTCATGGTCAACGGCCTCGGCGGCACTCCCATCAGCGAGCTGTACCTGCTGTACGGGCAGGCGCACAAGCGCCTCGCGGAGCAGGGCATCAGCGTGGGCCGCAGCTATGTGGGGGAGTACTGCACCTCCCTCGACATGGCGGGCGCATCGATCACGCTGGTCAAGCTCGACGACGAGATCGAGTCCCTGCTCATGGACCCGGCGGAGATCCCCATCCGCACGTTCTAGGTCAGGGCACGACGGCGGGCCGGTCACCTTTCGGGTGGGCGGCCCGCCGTTCTGTGTGTCGACTGCCTTTTCGGGAGAAGATGCAGCCATGGAATCTGCCGATCTACCGCCGTCGATGATCGCCCGTCTGCTCGAGGAGATCTCGTGGGAGAAAGCGACGAAGTACCGGCGCGGCGGCCGTGGGATGGAGAACGTTCTCACGGCGGAGGTGCTGATTGCGCTGGACCTGCTGCCGCGGAGCCACTTCCTCGCTGCAGTCATCAATTCCTGCTCTGGAGCGGATGACACCAGGGCTCGTCTCATCGAGCAGGCCGAGCTGGCAGAGATGTCGCTCTTGTCCGGTGACATGTCCGTGAACCCGTTGGGAGAGGCTGCAACGAAGTTCATCGTGCAGCCGGACGCACTCATCGTCTCCCCGAGCGTGTTCGCCTTTGTCGAAGCGAAGCGCATCAAGACCAGCGCCTTCCAGCCTGAACAACTCGCGCGGGAGTACGTGGCAGTCATGAGCAACGCAGGTGAGCGGACGCCGCTGTTGTTCCTTCTCGGCGCCGAGCCGCCCCTGTCGGTCAAGGGCCTCGGCAAGATGCCACTCCACGACGCGATCCACCTGCATCTCCCGGCCGTTCTCGAGCGTGTCGGAGACATCGGACTGGGCGAGGACGAATTGATGGCGAGGGTCGACAACGTCGTGTGCTGGATATCGTGGCGAAAGGTAGCGTCATCGATCGAAGCGCAACTGGCGTCATTCTCCTGCGGCGATAGCAGTACCGACGCATCTGTCCAACGAATGGGTAAGCAACTGATGAGCGCCATCACCTGGCACTCGTAGACGGCATCACCAGAAGAAGTGACCGATCAAGGGGATGACGAGCCCACTGGACGCGAACTCGTCTGGCGGATCCTAGATCCGACTGGTTCGACCTTCCCGACACACCGAGCGGTCCCGTGCCGCCGACTAGCTCAGTGCTAGGCAGCCCCTCAGCATTTCTGAAGTCACTTTCGGGTGGCTGGCCCGCCGTCGTTATTGTGCGTGCCGGTGGCGTTTTGCGGTACCATAAGTGGTACTACAGAGGAGTGTTTTCATGGCCATCACAGCGTCCGAAGCACGCGCCCGGTTATTCCCATTGATCGAACAGGTCAACAACGATCACGCGCCCATCGAAATAATCT
>JAABUN010005043.1_pt1 | contig 16975 bp, 15 predicted proteins | sample 5559311 | NCBI WGS metagenome assembly JAABUN01 (sample SAMN10711877, study PRJNA513370) | rock metagenome | isolation source: Antarctica rocks | place: Antarctica: Victoria Land, Siegfried Peak sud
TGATGTGATCGCTGATACGGACGCCGGCCGGAAGACCAGCAGGAACACCAGCCATCGCTGTCAATCCTCTTGAAACAGATCGACAGGCTACACCGTTACCTCATAAAATGAACAGCATTGGGCGTAACCCCCCAATCTCTGGACACTCCCGGCTCCGCCCATCAAGGGCGACGTGCCGTCCCGGCGGAGCCGGCCGCCTTTGGGTTCGTGAGCACCGAGCGGTAGGCGCGCAGGTAGCCCTCCACCATGCGCGCCGCGGAGAAACGCTCGGCGTGGGCGCGCACGGCGTCCCGGTCGAGCGTGTCCAGCCGCCGCACGGCCTCCACGGCTCCGATCTCGTCCTTCACCAGGAAGCCGCTCACGCCGCTCGCAACCAGCTCCGGCATGCTGCCGCGCGTGTAAGCGATCACGGGGGTGCCGCACGCCATCGCCTCCACGACCGAGAGGCCGAAGGGCTCGTCGAAGCGGATGAGGTGCAGCAGCGCCATTGCGCCGCCCAGCAGCCTGTCGCGCTCCGGCGGCCCAAGCGAGCCGACGTAGCGGACGTCGCCCCCGAGGTGGGGCTCGACTTCACGCTCGAAGTACGCGCGGTCCTGCACGATGCCCGCCAGGACGAGGGGCCGCCCGGCCGCGCGGGCCACACGGATGGCGTCCCCCGCGCCCTTGTCGGGATGGATGCGGCCGAAGAACAGCAGGTAATCGCTCGCCCGGGGCCGGTGGGTGAACTCCGCGAAATCGAGCCCGTGGTGGACCGTCGCGAGGTAGGTGAGGTCCGGGTGGCGGTCGGCGTCCGAAATGCTCACGTAGTGCGCATGGTGGTTGAAGGCGCGGTAAGCGGGCAGGATGCCCTCGCCGGAAAAGCCGTGGATGGTCGTGACCGTCGGGGTGTCCACCAGGCTGGCGTAGGTCAGCGGCAGGAAGTCGTAGTGGTTGTGGATCAGGTCGAATTCCCGCGCGCGGCCGAAGGCGTGCGCGAGGTGCAGCCCCTCCCACACCTTGGCGTCCATTCCCGGCGTCTCCTCGTAGGGGGAGGGCACCACGGCGCTGAGGCGCGCGCGCGTGCGCGAGTCGGCCGTTGCGAAGAGCGTGACGTCCACCCCGCCCTTGACCAGGCCCTCGGTGAGCAGCGACACGACCCGCTCCCACGGTCCGTAGTGGCGCGGCGGCACCCGCCAAGCGATGGGGGCGAGCATGCCGATGCGCAGCGGGCGATCGCGCGCGGGATGTCGGGCGAGCGGGTGCATGCGTCGTGCCCAGTCTCTGTGATCGGAACCTAGGGGCGCGCCGCGCTCGCCGGCCAGCGTCCGCCCGGTCCATACGACGCGAACACCCCGCACGGGTTCTGGGCGGTGGGCCTCGGTGTGAGCCGTCCTCTTGCACCGCCGGGGAGAGGACGCGCCAAGCCATTCGCGTCCCCGAAGGGTTGGCCGCGCGGGACACGGCGCGCGTGGTGCGGAACGAGGACAAACCAGCGCGGATCACGCGGGCCGTTTCCCAACACCGAGCAGCGGAGCGCGCGGACCGGATCGGGCCGGGGCACGACCGGCGACCCACCAAGCGTATCGAGAGCGGCGCGGAGGAGCTCCCTCACGAGGCGGCAGCCGGGTGGCCCGGCGGCGGCGTTGATCCGGTCGGATGCAACAGGGCCGCTTCGGCGGCGTCTTCGGCCGCCCCCCCGGGCACGGACCGTGGGAGCGCATGGGCGCGCGCCGCGCGCATCTCTGCCGTGGCGAGCAGGAAGGCCAGCGTCGACTCCGCCCCTTGGTTCGCGTTCACGCGGTCGCAGAGCAGCCCGTCGCGGCAGCCCCCGGTGTCCCGGTCGTGCAACGGTTCGCGGAGGTCGTTGTCGCCCAGGAACCAGTCGTGGGCGCGGCGGGCCTCGGCCAGCCACCGCTGGGCGCCCGTGGCCCGCCAAGCCTCCAGGCACGCGCCGACGGCCGCGCCGGCCTCCAGCGGCTGCTGGTCGAAGGCCGCCCGCGCGCCGCCGCGCCGCCAGAAGCCTTCCGAGCCGACCGGACTGAAATGCCCCTCTTCCGCGCGCTGCACGTCGCAGAGCCACCCCAAGGCCTCCAGGCCGGCCGTCCGCCATTCCGGCCGGCCGGCCTGGCGCCCCGCGGCGACCAGGGCCTGCGGGAGCCGGGCGTTGTCGTAGGACAGGATGTCCTCGAACCAAGTCCAGCCGTCCCCGCGGGCGGCGGCGAGGCGGTCGTGCAGACGCGCCGCCAGGAGCGTGCGCAGGCGGACGAAACGCAGGTCCTCCGGCCGCGCCGCCAGGTACTCGACCGCGCCGAGCAGCGCGAAGGCCCAGGCACGGGGCGCCGCGAAGCCCGTCACCACCTCGGCCGCCCGCTCGAGCAGTCCCTGCGCCCAGGCGCGGCGGGACGGCTCGGCGGCTCGCCCCGCCACGGCGCCGAGCGCCCAGACGGCGCGGCCGTGGCTGTCCTCCGACCCCACCGCCTCCAGCCAGCGCCGGTCGAAGGCCATGAAGTTGCGGAACCGCCCCGCCTCGGCGTTCCAGGCGTGCTGGACGAAGGCGGCCGTCCGGTCGAACAGGCTTTCCACCAGAGGCTCCCGCTCGCTTGCGTGCCCGGGCGGGAGAAGCGCCGCCAGCATCAAGCCCCGGGCGTTGTCGTCCAGGCAGTAGCCGTGATCCCGGTCCACGACCGTGTGCACCGCATGCTGCGCGACGCCGGTGGAATCGAGCAGCCGCGCGAGGTGGCCGAGCTTCGGGGGCGGCACCTCCGCTCCCCACCTCCGGCCCGGCGCGGCGGGCTGGCGCACCGCCACCAGCGCCACGGTCCCGGCCGCCCCCGCAGCGTTCGGCACGCCCGCGGGGCGCGCCCCGACGGCGGCGACCGGACGCCGCTGGGAGGCGAGGCGCGCCGGGGTTTCCAGCCGCGCCTCGCGGAAGACCTCGAGGTAGCGCTCGCCGATCCGCGGCCACACCACCTCCCGCCCCAGCGTGTAAGCGGCCTTGCGCATGGCGTGCATCCTCGGCGGATCGTCGAGCAGGCCCGACACGGCCTCGGCGATGGCCATGGGATCGGCGAAGGGCACCAGCTCGCCGCGCCCGTTCGCCAGCAGGTCGGCGGCGTGCCAGTAGGGCGTGGACACCACCGGCTTGCCCATGCCGAAGCTGTAGGCGAGCGTCCCCGACACGCTCTGCGCCTCGTTCAGGTAGGGCGTCAGGTAGACGTCGGCGGCGGCGATGGCGCGGGTCAGCGTCGGCAGGTCGACGAAGCCGTCGACGAGGCGCAGGTGCCCGGCGACGCCCAGCTCGCCAGCCAGCCGGGACAGGCTGTCCCGGTAGGCTTCGCCTTCGCGCCGCAGCAGGTTGGGGTGCGTCGCCCCGAGCACGATGTAGAGCACGTCCGGCCGCCGCGCCGCGATGCGGGGCAGGGCGCGGATCGCGTGCTCGATCCCCTTGCCGGGGGAGAGCAGGCCGAAGGTCAGCAGCACGGTGCGGCCCTCGGCGCCGAGTTCGTCCTTGTGGTAGTTGGGATCGAAGAAGGGCGTCTCCGGGATGCCGTGCGGCACCACCGCCACGCGGTCCGCCCGCACCCCGTGGACGGCGTTGAGGAGCGCCCGCGAGCGTTCCGTCATGACGACGAGGCGCGCGGAACCGCGGATGATCTCGTCCATGACCTTCCGCTGGCCGGGCGTCGGCCGGTCGAGCACGGTGTGCAACGCGGTCACCACCGGCAAGCGGGCCCGCTCCAGCAACGCCAGCACGTGGCCGCCGTCGGCGCCGCCGAATATGCCGTACTCGTGCTGCAGGCACAGCACGTCGGCGTTGGTGTCGTTGAGGAAGTCGGCCGCCCGGCGGTAAGCGGGCAGATCGTCGTCCGGGACCTCCAGCCGCACCTCCGGCGGGTAATCGTAAGGCCCCCCGGCCCGGTCCGTCATGGCCAGGGCGAAGCAGTCGGCGTCCGGGGCCGCGCCCGCGACGGCCGAACGCAGGTCAGCGTTGAAGGTGGCGAGGCCGCACAACCGCGGCGGATGGTTGCCCAGAAAGGCGACGCGGCGCAGCGACGGGCCGGGAGGACCGCTCATGAGGCTCTCATCCTTGTTTCGGGCGCAAAGGAACGGCGCGGAGCGCGGGGGCTAGCGGGCGTCGATGTCGATGGCGCCGAACCGCTTCAACGTGTCGGAAGCCGAGTCCGCCATGTCGCCGCCGTCCACCCGCACGTGGACCACGGTGTCGCCTCGGAGGAGGATCTCGGCGTAGAAGAGGGCCGATCCTGCCATGATGCCTTTAGAGATGCCTTTAGAGGCAATTCCGAAAATTTCTAGGGCGCCGCGGCAGCCGGGCCTGGGTCCGCCGGACCCGTCGGCTGCGCCGGTGGAGAAGAGCGAGGTGCGGTCACGGTGGATGCCCGCCGCTTCGGCCAGAGCGCGCATTGCGAGATCGGCGCTTGCCCGACTGGTGAACACCGCGGTCACGACGCTCGGTACCACGACGACCATCGTCCGTCTCCGCCGCAACAAACGTCAGGAAGAAAGTGCGCATTCTGAAACAAGCATTCCGCTTTCCGAACTCAGGGAAAATGATGGCGACTTCGACCGAAGTACCTGCCACTGCTGGCGATCCACCATTTGTTGGTCCAAGCTAAAAACGAGCTTGTGCCTAGGAGGGTTCCATCGATTTGCACTGTATAGGGCGGTCCAATTTCAGGCCACCGGGCGGAGTGAAACCAGGCCACTTCGGCAGCCCTTGGCAGATGCCATAGGTTCACGAAAAGCTAAGCCGCCCAAACCCTTACAGCCAAGTTCGCCTTTGGATGGTAGGTGGCTGGAGCCTGCGGCGTATGGCGTGGAGGTGGCCTGAAATTGGACCGCCCTCTACACACGGGGTCGCCGCGAGCGCCTCGGCGGCCCCCACCGCCCGCACCCGGCTGCGGCTGGCTCCTGATCGCGATGGGGCTGAAGAGCCCGGACGCCGAGCTGCTGCCCATCCTGTCGCAGGCCCCGAATCCCGAGCGGTACGCCTCGGACGTCGACTTACGCGCCGCATACGCGGAGTGGCGGTGGGTGGCCGCTGAGGCGTTGAACCCCTGCAGGCCAGAGGCCCTCGCTGCCGAACGCTTTGACGGGCCGAGCTGGTGCGGGTGGGGAGTGTCCAGAGATTGGGGGGTTACGCCGCCTGCGGCAATGACGGGGGTGGGCCGGGAACTGGCTCGAACAGGTGGCCGAAGCCGGGACCGAGCGCGCCGTTGTAGACGGGCCGTGCGTCTGAATCGTACGGCCTACTGTCATAAGGAATTTTCTTGCAATAGATCAAAGCGTTGTGGAGTTGCCGATACGACTTCGGATGGATCGCGATATGTGGTGCAAAACTTATCGCAGAAGTCTGCTACTTCCGCGTACGACTTCTGCGAACGCTATCCTATTGAAAAGACAAAGCCCAAATTTGCCGGAATGCGGCGTGCGAATGTATCAAGTTCCGCACGATCGCCTATGACAGTACACCGTCCCGCTCAGACGCATGGCCCATCTGCGCGACAGGCGTCAGATGGCCGATCTGCACACCCTCGCGGTCACTGGGCCTAAAGGTAAGGCGGCCTGAGTGCCGGCCCGAGCCCGCGCGAGGGATCACCGGGGCACTGTCCAGACCGCCGGCACCCCGCCGCCTGGCGCAGTGGCAGTCATCCGTAGCCCGTCCTCGGTCGGCTGCATCCGGCACCTCCAACCGTCGAGATCGCGGGCGATCTGCCAGCCGCCTGGCGCTGGACGCCATGGCTGGTCCGCGAGCCAGGGCTCAAGACCCCCAATGCCATCGTGGGCGCGGAGGGCGGCGCGGGCTTCGGCTTCAGTCATCACCGCGGCGGGGTCAGTCCTAGCCGGGCCGCCGCGGCCTCCAGCAGCATCACGTCGCCCTCTCGCCACTGGTGGCGGTTCAGGAGCTTGACCGCGTCGGAGCCAGGCATTCCAAGCGCTTCGCCAATCGCTACGGGGGTGATGATGCCCCGATCATCCAGCGCTCGCCAGATCAGGACACGGAGGCGAGTGGTGGTCAGCCGGTCAGCCTGTCGGCCCCGGCGCTCATCCGCGGACAGCTTCAGCTTCGGTGGGGGCGATGGCGGCGGGGCATCAGGAGGCAGGGTCATGGTGACCCAGGTGGGCGCGGCGGGCACCGCAGCCAGCCCAGGCCGCCATCACGGCCGGCGGCGGTACAGCAGCCCCCGCAACGCCCGTACCAGGGGGCCGCCTCCCGTCCTGCTGGCTAATAAGGCCTCGCTAGCCTCCCACCGCCGCTCGCCGGCCTGCACCGCGGCCTGGGCGATATCCCGCCCGGCCTCGGCCGCCTGCCGCGCCATGCGCTCCGCCTCCGCTCGCGCCGCCTCGCGTGCCACGGCATCCCGGGCAGCATCCCGCGCCGCCTCCGCCGCATCGGCCTTATCACGCTCGCGGTCGGTGCGGCCTGCTGCCTGCTCGGCCCGTGCGCCGGCTTCCGCCACGAAAAGGTCAGCCCGGCGCAGCGCTTCCCGCAAGCCGTCCAGCTCGCCGTCCCGGCGCGCCAGCCCTTCGCGTAGTTGGGCAAGGTCCGCGGCCTGGGCGGCGGCATGGTCCTCCGCCGCCTGAAGCGCGGCCCGCAGTGGCGCGATAACAGGATCGGTGGACCCCCCACGTGTCCCTTGCGCAAGGGATCGCGTGTCATGGCGCGGGACCACAACCGCGAGCCCTGGCGTGCCCTGCCGCATGGCGTCGAGGTCTACGGCCGGGACAAGCACCCGGCCGGTTCGGCGGGCGTCATTATCGGTGCGGTGCGCCCAACGTCCGCTGCGGATATTACGCCGCGCCCTGGCCTCCGCGGCACGGGGCGAGATGCTGACCGCTTCGGCAAGCTCCCGGAAGGTCATCCACGTAGAATCGTTCTCACCCATGCCCTGACGGTAGGGGTCGCGTGTCATGACGCGCTAGAGGTCACGTACCGGACACGTGTGAGTTGTGAAGGGGTATTGTCTATGCGCAACAAGCAATCCGGGTTACGTTCCGTTCCGTCAAACGGTCGGTTGGGATTGGAACATGCGGAGTTACGTTCTCGCGGCGGGCCTTTTATTTGCCCTGGCTTCTCCTGTCCGGGCGCAGCAGGTGCCTGCCGCCTACGGTTGGGAGCCAATCGCGGGGCCATCAACCCTCTTAGCGAGGTGGGGCTGGACCTTTCTATCCAGCTCCAGCCTGAGCTGGCCCGACGGGCGGCAGGCAATTGTCACGTTCTGGCGGCGACCCACCGGTGCGGACGAGGTACCGTCACCGACGCCCCGGACGGGCGGGACGCTGCCGCCTACAATCGCGCGCTGCATCGAGTTCTTCTCGGCGGCCATGCAGCCGACGAGCGCCCCCTGCCACAAGGTGGCCAATATGGATTGGCTAAGAAGAGAATGACCCGCTTCGTCGTGTACCTGCGGGTCAGCACCCGGCGGCAGGGTGCGTCCGGCCTGGGCATCGAAGCCCAGCGGCAGGCCGTTGGTCGCCATGTTGCGCAACATGCCGGGACCGTCTTAAGCGAGTTTGTGGAGGTTGAGAGCGGCCGGAAGGATGCCCGCCCCCAGCTTGCCGCGGCCCTTGCCGCCTGCCGCCGGCACCGTGCCGCGCTGCTGGTGGCGAAGGTCGACCGGCTGGCCCGGTCCGCCAGCTTCCTGCTGCGGGTCATCGAGGGCACCGGGGATTGCGGGGTGGTATTCTGCGACCTGCCGGCCATCCCACCGGGTCCGGTGGGCAAGTTCCTGTTGACCCAGATGGCCGCGGTGGCGGAGCTGGAAGCCGGCCTGACCTCGCAGCGGACCAAGGCCGCGCTCGCCGCCGCCAAGGCCCGCGGCGTGCGGCTGGGCAACCCTGCTCTGCTGGCAGGAACGCCGGCCCTGGCGCGCATCGCCTCGCTGGCAAAAGCCGAGCAGGCCCAGGCCCGGGCGGAGGACATGGCGCCGATCATCCGGGAGATGCGGGCCGCCGGCTGCCGCACCCTGGACAGCTACGTGGCGGCGCTGACTGCCCGCGGCCTGCCGTCCCCGTCCGGCCGGGGCGCATGGCACCGCAGCGGCGTGGCGCGGCTGCTGCGCCGGCTGGATGGGGGGCCGGCATGAGATTGAAAGCCAGGTCATTTGCGGTTGGCGCCGTCCTGCTGGTTGCAGGCTGTAATCAGGACAAGGTTTTTACCCTCTACCGCAACAGCCTCACCTTGGGCGGGGAGGCTATGCGAATCCATTTCGCCACCTTCGATGCCGACGGCGGCAAGGACTACAACCGGCAGAATTGCGAGGTCGCCCGGTGTAGCGCGACAATCAGAACCCGGCGGCGCGCGACAATCAGGGATGCCGGAGCAAAACGTTGCGATAATGCTTGTGGTTGCATCCGCCTCTGATCGTCCTTTCTGCCCAAGCCGCCGTAAAGCCTGGCCTTCCAGGCCACCGCCTACGGCGGCTTCGGGCTTGACGGCAGCTTGGGCAGAAAGGCGGTGCAACTGATGGATGTGTCGCTGATTGTCGCTGAACAGAGGTCCTGATTGTCGCGGAACAGCCCGGGATCTTCTCCAAGGGCAGCCCGGGGTGAGGACGAGATTCTGGTGCGAGAAAGGGCGGTTCAAATCTTGACCCGCCGCCGCATCCTGGCCGAGGCCGATCTGCCACGGGACCCGCTGGGGGGGGCGGTGGACGGCTACCGCGACCGCTTCGGCCCTGCCGCCCTGCCGATGCTGTTCCTGCCGGCCTGGACCGCGCCCACGGCGGCCCGGGTCCTGCGGCTGGCCGTTGCACGAGGCCGGCCGCTTCGGACCTGGACCGTGGCACGGGCCTGCGGCATCCGCCCGCCGCCGCCGGGTGCGGTCCTATGATCGACATTGACGCGCTCCACGCCGAGCTGCGGGACGTGGACGCCGCCAGCCGCCGCCAGGACCTTGCCGTACTGCGCCGGCTGGACTTCCTCTACTCGGTCCTTTGCCGGACGGGCCTCCCCTACCGCGATCCAGGCGCAAGCCAGCGGGTGTGGGAGCGGCGGCAGGAGGCGTTGCAGGACGACGCCGACGCGGCCCTGCCGAGCTGGTCGGCGCGGCGGATCAGAGGGCGCCCGTGGCGGTGGGCAGCCGCACCACAACCCCAGTCTTCGCGACAGGAGGCGGCGACGTGTGCAGGAGCACGCCCTTGTCGGTCACGTCCACCTTCATCGCAGGGTAGACGACATGGACCTGGCGCAGCGCCGTCAGAAACACATCGCGGAATTTGCGTATCCGCGCGTAGTCACTGCCGAATTGATCCCTGACTGCGGGCCAGGGGATAAGCTGCCGGTGCGGTTTGGGTATCCGATGCAGGCGTTGCGCCAGCCATGCGTAGAGGTCGAGCGCCATGGCTGAGTGCGACAAGGCGCCAACCGCGCGCTCGTCCAGCGGCACGGCATGGGCGCGGAGGCTTTCGAAGTAGTCGAGCGACAGGCGCACGGTTGATGGCCACAGCACCCGTTGCCGGGTGTTCTTCGGAAACCACAGGTCGAAGGCAGTTACGATTTGGGAATTGACCGTGATGGCCCGACCGTCACGCACCATGCCGAAGCGAACAGATGAGGCCGATAACCGGGCAAGCTGATCCTTGATTGTGCGTATGTCGCGCCCGTTGCCGTTCAGCTTGAGGCGCTTAACGAACGCCGTCAGGCTTTCCTCAATCTCGATATCGGGTGAGCCGGTGCGCAGCGCTTCCGCGTTGATGTGCGCCAGCACGAGCCGGGGCTTTGGCCCGAATGGCAGGCCGAGAGGAACAAGGCGCCCCAGCTCCGGGTGCATGGCCTCGCCTGCCAGCACCTTGAGGTGCGCCGCGCCGTTCAGCCGCTCCCATACCCGCACGTCATCGCCGGGATTGCGATAGGGCAGCGAGATCTGGCAGAGGATCGAGTGCTGAAACGTGATTTCGTTGGAGGCAGCGGTCAACAGCCCCGCCGTGTCGATCAGACGCTTCTGGATCAGGGTTTGCGGCGCCGGCAATGCCAGCATGACGCCGACCCGGCCCGCGGCATCCCGGTGTCTGCGCTTCCGATGGTCCTCCAGCATGTCGCCCCCCCCCGTCGGCCGAAAAGATGCCGGGACAAGCGGCCGCGCCGCAAGCCTACCCACAAAACCCTAGGGGTGCCGTGAGTTATCCACGGGCACTTTGGGGCACAATCCACGGGCACTTTGGGGCGTTCGGGCACGGGCACTTTGGGGCGCAAACCTATAGTTAGAATCCTCTAGCTTCCTGTAGCGGGCGGCGCCGAGCTGTGGATAACCCGCCCGGCCGCCTCGACCCGCCTCCAGCGCCGCGCCAGGGCGGTCGCCAGGGCCGCCGGGAGCTGCGGCAGGATACCCAGGAGCCCAGGAGCGCCTGGAGCGCCTCCAGCGCCTCGCCGGGACGGCCGGGAGGCCCTGCCCTACAGCCCTCCAGGCTCCGGGTGGGCCTGGGGTAGCGCCCCCCCCCTGGACGCCCTCCAGTGCGCCGCTCAGGGCACGTCCCCCATCGCCCCGGCCACCGGCCGCGCTGATCGGCTACCAGAGGGCTCAGGAGAGGGCGCGGGCGGGGTGGTCCGGGGATCATGCCCAGCGAATCGTCGGCGGGGCGGCTAGGCTGCTCCCCTCGCGCCGGGCGACCCCCGGCACCAGCGCGGCGGATCGGGCCGGCGGAGGCGGTCGCGCGCCTCCGCCGGTCCTGGCCGCGCTCGACCATGGATCGGGCCCATGACGGACGAGGTTGGTGAGGATGATACCGGTATCGCGCTGGAAGATCGCCTGCGCCGTAAGATCATTGGCCAGCTACTGCGCGACCTGCAGATGGCCGACGCAACCATGCAGTCGGGTGACCATGGCGCCCCTTTGTTTGCCGTGGTCAAGGCGGGCCAAGCTGTTCGACGTCTTGCTGAGCTCGATGTGGAACTTGGGCGCTTCGCCGGCCCGGCCCCGGACGGAGTGCTGCTGAGGCTCGCCCATGCCCTTGCTGGGCTGTCCGAAGGCACCGTAGACCCGATGCTGAAGCCGGCAAAAAAGCGGCGCCGCCGAGTGGTGGATGCCGCGGAGGACAAACACCAAGGCGTTCGCGCTGGCCCCACTGCGAATGTTCTGACCGCCCGCACGACGGCGGCGGCGGCGATGGAGTTGCTCATGCTGGCCGGCCGACATCTGGAGGACGCCGCGAGCGAAGTGGCCGATATCCTGAAAAGCGACCCGGCCCTGGCCGCCAGCAGAGGCAAGCCAGAGCGCGTGATCGCCCGCTGGCGAGAGGAGATCATGGCGCTAGGGGAAAAGCGCGAAGCGCCCGCCATGGTGGGTCACGATGTTGACTTTCGCAGGCGCGCCGCCGGGCAATTCAACTTCATCGTCAACGAGACGAAGCGCCTGGTTGACGCAGGCGCGCCGCCTGCATTGTTGGTGGAGGTGGCCCATGGCCAACTTGACCATGGCATGGGCATGAGCGGACCCCGGTAATTCCGGAAAGACAGAGGGATTTCGGAACACTCTGCCGGCTAACGGGTGTGCATGAGCCGTCCCGCATCGGGGCGGCGCGGAGATGCACCCCATGGACTTTGCCCCCCTCGACCTTTCTACCCTGCCGGTACGTGTCGATCGTAAGGCCGCGGCTGATCTGGTGACGCGGTATTTCTTCCCGGTTTCGCCACGCTCGCTGGAAACGTGGCCGCTGGATTGGGTGCAGGTGAACAGCAAGGCCACCTGCGCGACGGCCGATTTGTTCACCGTGGCGCAAGCCAAGCTCGACGCTGCCCCGGTGACCCGCACCGCGCGCCGGCGGGCCGCCTAATGAAAAGCCCCCGGTGCCCGTTGGCGGGCAGCACGGGGGCGGTGGTTCGGCTGGCAGGCTCTACCACCACCCCATGTAGCGCAATCACTCTAACCGTTCCACCGGCAGCCGTACGGCTTCAGCGGGGGGCGATGACCCGCCGGCGCAACGCCCCCGACTGCCCGCGCGGCGCCGAACGCTGGCCGGCCATGCTGGCGCTGATGAGCTCCAATGACGCTGCTGGCGGCGGGCCGAAGGCGCAGAAGGTCAAGCTGGCCGCCATGGGCGAGCTGCCGCCGCACCCGCACGGCCGTAGTCCCTCGGGAGGGCATCTGCTGGTGTTCCAGAACACCGGCCATCCCATCAAAACCGAAACGGGATGGCCCAAGCTGGGGATAGACCCGAAGGCTGGGCGCCTGCAGTTCACCACATGCCCTTCAAAGCGTCTGGGCTGCCCGTACAGGTGGGAAACGCCGCCTGGGGCATTTACCCCGCCCCCGGCACCGCGGTGGCTTCTAGCGGCCTTAGAGCTGCCGCCAGAGCCCAAGCGCCAGGCGCTGCAGGCCCTCACCACAGACCGCGCCGGCAACATGCTCCGCGAGGCTGGGCGCAGGGTGCAGTGCGCCAGCAACGGCAGCCGCAACAGCAGCCTCAACGCCGCCGCCTATACCGCCGGGGGTCTGCATGGCGCTGGCGTGCTGGGCGAGCGCGAGGCGGTCCTGTTCCTCTACAGCGTCGGCCGCGGCATCGGCCTCACGGACGCCGAGTGCCGCGGCACCATCAGGTCCGGGTTCAACGCTGGCGTGAAGAACCCCCTGAAGGACCGGCGGTAATGGCGGATGACACCATCGACATCGACAACGTCATCGACCTCGCCGCCCGCCGGCACGCCGAAAACCCAGAACCGCCGCCATGGGCCGAGGGGCTAAGCCTCGATAAAAACGGCGAGCCATTTTCCAACCTGGAGAACGCCATGACAGCCCTGCGAGACGCGCCCGAGCTGAACCTGTGTTTCGCCTGGGATGAAATGCAGCAAGCCGCGGTCTTGCTGGCGCCGCTTCCCGGCCGACCGGAAAGCAAGTTGCCCCGCACCCTGCAGGATGCCGACGTGTCGGTGGTCCAAGAATGGCTGCAGCGCAACGGCTTGCACCACATCAGTGCCGACGTGACGCGCCGGGCCATGGAACACCGCGCTACCGAGCGATCCTTCCACCCAGTCCGGGACTACCTCAACGGCCTGGAATGGGACAGGACGCCACGGCTGGCCTATTGGCTGCGGACCTATCTCAACGTGCCGGACACCGACCAGGACCGGGCCTACGTCAGCCAAATCGGCACAATGTTCCTGATATCCATGGTCGCGCGCGTCATGCGGCCGGGTTGCAAATGCGATTACATGCTGGTGTTTGAGGGCGACCAAGGCGCTAAGAAATCCACCTTGTGCGAGGTGCTAGCCGGCCAGTGGTTCAGCGACGATCTGCCTCGCATCGGCGGTGATGCCGTCCGGCTGTCCATGCACCTCCGCGGCAAATGGCTGGTGGAAGCCGCCGAACTCTCCACCCTGGGCAAGTCCGAGGTGGAAGACCTTAAGGCGGTCATCACCCGCCAGAGCGAACGCTATACCCCGAAATACGGCCGCAAGGAGGTAGACGAGCCGCGCCAGTGCGTCCTGGTCGGCACCACGAACAAAGACACCTACCTCCGCGATGAAACCGGCGCTCGGCGGTTCTGGCCGGTCAAAGTCGGCGCCATCGACGTTGCCGGCCTAACCCGCGATCGGGACCAGCTCTTTGCCGAGGCCGTGGTCCGCTACCGCGCAGGCGAACAATGGTGGCCCGCAGAAGGCTTTGAGGCTCAATACATCAAACCCCAGCAAGACGCCCGGTATGAGGCCGACGCCTGGGAACAGGCCATTGAGGCATGGACCAAGGAACAGTTCGTCACGCGTACCACCATCCTCGAGGTGGCCAAAGACGCATTGCATTTCGACATGCCGCGCATCGGCACCGCTGACCAACGCCGCATCATGGCTGCCCTGACGCGCTTGGGCTGGCACCGCGGCGTTAGAGGCACCGATGGCACCCGTTATTGGACGATAGCGTAATGACGCATGAATGTGCGTCAGGGCAACGAAAAATATGCGTCAGACCAAAAAGCCGCTCCCAAACCTTTAAATAATAACTATATTATTGTTACACTGACAGAGTGACGCACAATGACGCAGAATCTAGAACCCAATGGGGGGAGGGTTAGTGTATATATGATGCACACATATATACGTAATGAATCCCCCGGTGGGCCTGAAGAAAATGCGTCATGTGTGTCGGTGCGTCAGTTGGACAAAAAATGATAGCAATATCAAACACATACGGGCATGACGCACATTATGACGCACATTGCTTTTGGAGGTGCGTCATTCCTAAAGTAGTGGTGCGTCATCCCCAAAGAACCACTTGGTTGCACAAATCCTGGGCCGGCACTGCTGCTGCCTAGCGTGATGCTATCACGAAATGCTATCATCAGACGCGCGCGGTCAAAAGGGAGGATCTTGTGAGCTAGTTGCAGAACGACGACGGTGCGCGAGTTTGTCCCACACAGTCTGACGGGGTGAGGCGCTTTATACGTCGATCGTGCAAGATGCGCTGGCAAACCCGCACCACACCGCTCAGGCCGCGATCATGCTGCTCCGTACGACACCTTGGTGCATGGATCACAAAAAGAGACGGATGAATAGTCCAACGAGTTCAAAAGCTTAAGCTTATCGGCCTCGCCGAAATGCGATTCATTTGCAATCGCGGAGCAATTACCGGAATCGGCCTAATTTGAGCAAAAGATCGGTCACGAGTGCAGCGTAAGCTATTGCTGCTAAACGGAATTATCCGTGCAACAAGGTCCCGCATGCTGGAGCTGGGACGCCCGAGCTACGTCCGCATCGACTGACCCCAGAAGGGGTTGGGGTCAGCGCGCCCGCGCCCCGGATCCATGCACCACGCTAGCGCAACCTGCACGAATGGACCGAAATCGCCACGCAACTGAACCTCACCGTCGACGGCTGAGGACCCCGGCTGCGGCAACGGCAATCCGCATGTTCACGGTGCTGTGACAAATCGGTCTACCAACCGTTTCGCCACATGAAGCAATTGCCCTGTCGACCCGATGGGTGGTCAGATTTCCGCGCCAAGAAAAATCTGCCGACGGGAGGCAATCATGCAGGGTCTCATGCAGCGGCACCCGCTGCTGCTCTCTTCCATCATCGTCCATGCGGCGCGCCACCATCCCCACGCCGAGGTTGTCTCGGTGCTCGCCGACGGCGCCCGCCACCGCACCGACTACGCCACCACGGAGCGCCGGGCACGGCGCCTGCTGCACGTCCTCCGCGACCTCGGCGTCCAGCCGGGGGACCGTGTCGCCACGCTCGCCTGGAACGGCTACCGCCACCTGGAACTCTACTACGGCATCTCCGGCATGGGCGCCGTGTGCCACACGGTGAACCCGCGCTTAGCGCTCGACGACATCGCCTACATCATGGGCCATGCCGAGGATGGCGTGGTGTTCGCCGACCTCAGCTTCGTCGCGTTGCTGACCGAGGTCGCGCCGCGCGTGCCAAGCCTGAAGCACGTCGTGCTGCTGTGCGACACGGCGGAACTGCCGAGCGTGGCGCTGCCTGCCGGGGTCGCGCTGCACGCCTACGAGGCGCTGATGGACGCGGCGACCGAGGCGCTGCCTTGGCCGACCTTCGACGAGAACACCGCCAGCGCGCTCTGCTACACCTCCGGCACCACGGGACAGCCGAAGGGCGTGCTGTACAGCCACCGCTCCGCGGTCCTGCACGCCTACGCCGCCAACATGGCGGACGTGATCAGCTTCCGCGCCACCGACCGCGTGCTGCTGGCGGCATCGATGTTCCACGCCACCGGCTGGGCATTCCCCTACTTGGCGCCGATGGTGGGCGCGGCGCTGGTCCTGCCGGGGCGGCACCTCGACGGCGCCAGCCTGGCCGCGTTGCTGAACGAGGAACGGATCACCTTCTCGGGCGGCGTGCCGACCATCTGGCTCGGGGTGCTGCAGCACCTGCACGACAGCGGCGGGCGGCCGGACACGCTGCGCCGCCTGCTGGTCGCCGGCTCGGCCTGCCCGCGGCGGCTGATCGAGGGCTTTGGCGCGTGGGGCGTGGACGTGCACCAGGGCTGGGGCATGACCGAGACCAGCCCGCTCGTCACCTACCATGCGGCCCTGCCAACCACCGCCGCGCTGCCCGCCGAGCAGTCGGTGCGTCTCCGCCTGAAGCAGGGCCGCGCCGTCTTTGGGACCGACATCAAGATCGTCGATGCCGACGGCCAGGAGCTGCCGCGCGACGGCGTGGCCTTCGGCGACTTCAAGGCGCGCGGATCGTGGGTGGCGCAGTCGTACTTCCGCGCCGGCGAGGCGGGGGCCGCGGATGCCGATGGCTGGTTCCACACCGGCGACGTGGCGACCATCGACCCGGACGGCTACGCCGAGATGGTCGACCGCTCCAAGGACGTGATCAAGTCCGGCGGCGAGTGGATTTCCTCGATCGCGCTGGAGAGCATCGCCGTCTCGCACCCGGACGTGATGGAGGCCGCGATCATCGGCGCGCATCACTCGAAATGGATGGAACGGCCGCTGCTGCTGGTGGTGCCGAAGCCGGGCCGCACCCTGGACCCGCCGGCGTTGCTGGCGCTGTACGAGGGCCAGGTGGCGCCGTGGTGGCGGCCGGACGCTGTGGTGGTGGTGGACGAGCTGCCGCACACGGCGACCGGCAAGCTGAACAAGCTGGCGCTCAGGGCAAGGTGGCAGGACCACCTGATGGGGCTGAGCGAGGCCGCGGAATGATGCCTGGCGGCGTCGATCCCGCCTTCATGGCGAGGCCGTTTCCACGCCTTGCCGCAAGCATGGGTGGCTCTTGTCGGGTTCGGGACTGTCCAGAGATTGGGGGGATAAGGACGTAAACGATATGACTGGTCGGGTTGTTGCCGGCTGAGGGACCGCGGACGGGGGTGGGTTTCGCAGCCGATCGGAACGGTGACATCTCGACCCGTCATATCGATTACGTTCTTATCCCCCCAATCTCTGGACAGTCCCATCTCCAGCATCGAACTCGGCCGCCGCCTCGGCGTGACCCAGACCGCCGCCTGGACCCTCAAGCACAAGCTGGCGCAGGTCATGCTGGAGCGTGACGCCGACAGGCAACTCACGGGGCGGGTCGA
>JAABUN010005044.1_pt1 | contig 16971 bp, 11 predicted proteins | sample 5559311 | NCBI WGS metagenome assembly JAABUN01 (sample SAMN10711877, study PRJNA513370) | rock metagenome | isolation source: Antarctica rocks | place: Antarctica: Victoria Land, Siegfried Peak sud
AGCTTATCAATTTCGGCTTCGCTGAGATTGAGCAAAAGAGCGGGCATATTTTTGTGATTTAGCTTTTACAAAATTGCCCCTCTTTTTGTATATTTTAAACTCATTATTTTACCCCTTGCAAAGTATACATACACCTAATGTGCTTCAGCACTTGTTTGTCTTTTTCAAAGACAGCAGTTCCGAGAACTGCATTTATTTTTAGTTCAAGGTGCCCTGCGGAACACCTCGAACAACTAAGGAGAACTCTTACTTAATCAGTTTACTATTACACTTTCAAATACCTTTTTTACTCTTTTATCAAACGCAGAATTGTACCATGTAGGATGCTCGCATATTTCTTTGTAGCGTAAATGCAATTCTGGAATGGCGTTATAAGAAAGCGACCATGTTCCCCTATCATGTACTGGTAACTTGTAAAAGGTTATAAGCGATTTCAACTCATCTGTTGTGGGTGTATATCTACATTCATTTTCTGTACATCCACCATTATGTAATGGCGTTATATTGACGTAATCAAAAAATATAAAATCTCGACGTGAATGATTTGTAAATTTTCTCCTTACTGCATAAGGATTATACCCTTTTTCTTTCATTCGCTTATAATGGTCTGGATACGTTTCTTTGGTCTTATCAATAAAGCCATTCTTAAGCAAAATATCAACAAGTTCTTGTGATGCACTACACGTTTTCATTTATAAAGTTTTAAAAGTTGTCTTCGTGAAGAAATTGCAAACAGGGTATAAATTTAGGCATATTACCAGCAAATCCAAAAAGCTTCTTTTATCCAATATCAATAAACTATAATTCGGATATTTAAAATTGTCGTTGCGCCAATCCCACTATTCTTTAAACTGCTATAGGCCTATACTCATTACTAATCCGAAGTAACTGTTTACGAAACTCCCTCAGCAAAGCTCAACTGTTTAATAAGCTCCACCGGTAATTGAGGCAGCTTCTTTCTTTCAATTAAATAAGTGGATAAACCCGAAAGGTCTTTATAAATGTAATGTTTATTCAAAGCGCCTTCAAGATAACCTGAGCCGGAAGTGTTGCCTGTTCCCACACGCAAGCCGATCATTCTTCTTACCATTATAAAATGCTTGTGTCGCCAGTTGCTCATCATCAGGTCTATCTCAATCAATGCATCTAAAATCTGATAGCTCGTTTGAAATACCGGGAAATCTCTGTACAACATAATAAACAAAGCCGCCTGCATGGCTGCGGGCGAAAAGCTTTGCCGCAATTGTTCTGATTGTTCAGCAGTATAACCAGGCACAGGTTTTTCAAAAAAGACATAATCAAAATCCTGAAGTTTTCCCTTTTCTCTTTCAGTTAAACCTTCTGCGTATATGCGGCGATATTCGTTCCAAAAAGGATGAAGCTTGTCATCATTAGAAACGGGTGAATGAAACGTGCCCCAGTATTCCATCTTAAAAAAAGGCATCCTTTCAAGCCAGCGGTTAATTTGTTGCAGCAGCGTAAATCCGTGTTCAATTTTATTGATAGCCGCAAAATCTTCAGGGTTAAAACCACCGGCATTTACTCTTTTATAATAATCCTGCTGGTGCCTTACATCTAAATTCAAACCCAACCTTGCTTCAATCAATCTAAACTGTAAACTTTGAAAACCGGAAGAAGGCGTAAGCAAATTGCGGAATTCTAAAAAATCAAGCGGGGTCATTGTATCGAGAATATTTACCTGCTGTATCAGCAATTCAAGTATTCTTATCACCCGTTGTAAACGATGACGAACGAGATTAAGGTCTTCAGAATTATCGTTGATCTTTTCTTTGTTAAAAACTTCCGTCACATACTCTAATTCAAAAAGTATCTGCTTAAACCAAAGCTCGTACGCCTGGTGAATAATTATAAACAGCATTTCGTCGTGTGCAGGCGCATTGCCTTCTTTAAAACTTTTAGGATGCTGGCTGTTTAAAATTTGTTGTAAGCCAAGGTAATCGTTGTAGTACATTGCCTTATCTTCCATAGGGGTCATTTATATTGTAATATACAAACTAAGCAACGAAACGTGTTGTTGATTAATATTTATATGAATAGCTTTATCCAAAAAATGTACTGCCTGTTATGAAACTTACATCCCATCTTTTGTTGTTGCTCTTATCATTTTCACTTCTTTGCTGTAAGCAACGGCCTTCAAATTCTGAGGCTGATAAAAGCACCGGCAATGCTTCGTCAACAGTTGTTCGTTCTGCGCAAGGCCCTCCTTCATGGATCATCCGGGGTAATATTTATGAAGTGAACGTAAGGCAATATACACCGGAGGGAACCTTTAAAGCGTTTCAGCAGCACCTTGACCGCTTAAAAGAGATGGGCGTGCAAACGTTATGGTTCATGCCTATAAATCCTATTAGTAAGAAAGACAGAAAGGGGCCTTTGGGAAGCTATTACGCTGTGGCTGATTATACAGCCATCAATCCTGAGTTTGGTACGATGAACGACTGGAAAGAACTGGTTAATGCGATACATAATAAGGGAATGAAAGTGATTATAGACTGGGTGCCTAACCATACCGGAGCCGATAACAGGTGGCTTACCCAACATCCTGAATTTTATGTACGGGACAGCGCAGGAAAATTTGTTTCGCCTTACGATTGGACGGACGTGAAAAAACTGGATTACTTAAATGTTGCCATGCAGGACAGCATGATCAACTCGATGCAATTTTGGGTTAAGGAAAGTGATATTGATGGTTTCAGGTGCGACCATGCACAAGGCGTTAGCAAAGATTTCTGGAAGAAATGTATAAGCAACCTTAAGAAACAAAAAAACCTGCTGATGCTTGCTGAAGCAGAAGAGAACTGGATAGACAGTGTTGGTTTTGATATGAGCTACGCCTGGCAGTTCTTTCATAAAACGTTAGATATTGCTAAAGGTAAAAGCGGCGCAAATGCATTGGATAGCATTATGAGTATGGACTCACTATTACCCCCCGATGCTTTAAAACTTTACTTTACAAGTAACCATGATGAAAATAGCTGGAACAAAGCAGATTATGGTACAATGCCAGGCGCCATTCATGCACCATTTGCTGTTCTCTCTCAAACAATAAAGCGAAGCGTGCCCTTAATTTACGGCGGCCAGGAAGAACCCATCCTCCGCCCAATAAAGTTTTTTGAGAAAGACCCTATGAAGTTTGGTAAGTTTGAAAGAGCCAACTTTTACAAAACCTTGCTTTCGCTTCGAAACAGAAACGAGGCATTAGCGGCAGATGCTTCGTTTAGAAAAGTAAATGTGGGCAATCCTAAAGCGCTCTACACATTTGTAAGAGAAAAAGGTGGGAAAAAGGTATTTGTGATCCTTAACCTTTCAAAAACCGAGCAGACAATAACTGTTAATGATGCAAGCCTGCAGGGAAATCCAAAAAATATATTTATGGGCGGAAACGAACCACTTGGTAGCAAACCATGGATGATTGAAAAGTGGGGATACGTTGTGTACGAATATTAAAAATCCTCAGGCTAAAACCGGGAGTTGAAGCATTTGTGATTCCAAAACTTTTTATATTAATATTATGCTGTCTGCTTACTCACCTCAACGCAAACCTATTGTTATCTCTGCAATGCCAGCTTTGCGTAACAGAATTCTATCAATTGATACCTTACGGGGTTTGGTTATGGTTATTATGGCTTTGGATCACGTAAGAGATTTTTTTCATGTTACCGGATTAACACAAGATCCTACAAATCTAAGCACTACTACACCTGCACTACTTTTCACCCGTTGGATAACGCATTTTTGTGCGCCGGTTTTTGTTTTTCTTGCAGGAACTTCAGCTTATTTACTCGGCCAAAAGAGAACAAAAAAGGAGCTAAGCGCTTTTCTTATTATGAGAGGTTTGTGGCTGGTTATAGCTGAAATAGCTTTGATAAGTTTAGGGTTAACCTTCGATCCCTTGTTTCACATGATACTGCTGGATGTGATATGGGCAATAGGATGCAGTATGATACTATTGGGTCTGCTTATAAATCTTCCTTTTAAAATAGTAGTTGCAATTGGTCTCATTATTTTTTTTGGTCATAATGTTTTTGATATTTTTCCTGGTCCGCAAAAAGGAGTTGGAAGTGTTTTGATGAAAGTTTTCTTTACAGCTTTCGGCAATTTTTATCCACTGTCTTCCAACCATGTTGTAGGATTCCTGTATGCAATTTTACCCTGGACGTCGGTAATGATATTAGGCTATGGCTTTGGATACTTTTACCGGGCACAGGTAAGTAGTGAGCAAAGAAGAAAATGGCTATTGTTGTTGGGAAGCGGCGTAATAGCACTCTTTATCATTTTTCGCTTTATTAACGCTTACGGAGATCCTCGTAACTGGGCTCCTCAAAAAAATGGCTTGTTCACGTTTCTTTCCTTTATCAATACCACCAAATACCCGCCTTCGTTAGAATATTTGTGTATGACCTTAGGTCCTGCAATTATCGTATTAGCATTAATTGAGAAGATTCAAAACAAGTTCACTTCGTTCCTTTCAACGTATGGGCGGGTGCCTTTCTTTTATTACATTCTGCATATTTACCTTATACATTTCTTATGTGTTGCAGCCTTTTTTATAACAGGACATTCTGCCAATCAAATTACAGATAAAGACTCTCCATTTTTATTTCGTCCGGCAAAATTTGGGTTTAGCTTATCCGTAGTTTATTTGGTATGGATTTTTGTGGTAATGATTTTATATCCTTTATGCCGTTGGTACAATAACTATAAGGCAACACATAATAAGTGGTGGTTGAGTTATTTGTAATAGAGCCGGTAATGGTAATGTTTTGTGCATTGGAATTTCACTCTGTCTTTTAAACTATCATTTCACCCTTTGCTTTATTTCATTCAGCTTCATCAAAGCTTCTACCGGTGTTAAACGATTGATATCAATTGTATCAAGCATCTTCCTTATCTCTTCAAATGTTTCGGTATGAACATCAAATATGCTAAGTTGCAGTTTAGGTGTGGAAAGCTTCTTTACATTTTCGCCAATGTTTTCATCTACGTGTTTGCTTTCTAACTGCTGCAACACTTCGTTGGCGCGGTCAATTAATTTTGGTGGCATACCAGCCATTCGGGCTACATGAATTCCAAAACTATGAGTGCTTCCGCCAGGTGCAAGTTTGCGAAGGAAGATAATTTTATTGCCCACCTCTTTATTGGTAACATGATAGTTCTTTACACGATGCAGTTTATTTTCAAGTTCATTCAGTTCATGATAATGTGTGGCGAATAAAGTTTTGGGAGCATGGGGAGAGGAGTGAAGATATTCTACGATACTCCACGCAATGCTGATGCCATCGTAAGTGCTTGTGCCGCGGCCAATCTCATCCAGCAAGATCAGGCTTCTTGAAGTTAGGTTATTGATAATGCTTGCCGTTTCGTTCATCTCCACCATAAAAGTGCTTTCTCCTCCGCTAAGATTATCGCTTGCACCAACCCGGGTAAAAATTTTATCGGTTAAAGGAATGGTTGCAGACGATGCCGGAACAAAACTTCCCATGTGTGCCATTAATGTTATGAGCGCAGTTTGCCGTAACAAAGCGCTCTTGCCGCTCATGTTGGGTCCCGTTAAAATAATTACCTGTTGGGTTGATGGATCTAAAGTGATGTCGTTGGAAATATAATTTTCGCCGGGTGGTAAATTTCTTTCAATTACCGGGTGGCGGCTCTCTTTAATCTCAAACTCTAAACCGTTGTGCAGGTTGGGTTTTTTATAATTGTACTGCAAAGCATTATGGGCAAAACAACATAAACAATCAAGTACAGCAAGTACATTGCCGTTAACCTGCATAGGAGCAATGTAGTCCTGTAGCTCAAGCAAATGCTTGTCGTACAGATCCTGTTCGATTGATAATATTTTTTCTTCGGCGCCCACTATCTTTTCCTCGTAGGTTTTTAGTTCAGGAGTAATATATCGTTCTGCATTGGCTAATGTTTGCTTTCGCATCCAGGTTAAAGGCACTTTGGTTTTATGAAGATTGGTTACTTCAAGATAATAACCGAACACATTATTAAACCCAACCTTTAAAGATGAAATGCCCGTTGCTTCACATTCTTTCTGTTGTAGTTGTAATAGATAGTCTTTGCCTGTGCTTGCAATGTTTCTTAGTTCATCCAACTCTGCATGAACACCTTCTTTTATAACTCCGCCTTTGGCTACCTGCACGGGAGGATTTTCAACAAATTCTTTTAGTATCTTTTCTAAAATGTAATGGCATGGGTTAAGGGCATCAGCCAGCCGTTTAAGATAATCGTTTGAAGCCCCGGCTCCTCCATAGGAGTCCTTTGGACTAAAGGGAGCAGAGAGATTTGATGGAGGCAGGCATTCATTTCTTATTGCCTCCACTTGTTGTAAACCCCGCGCAATCTGCAAAACTTCCCTCGGGTTTATTTTCTTTAGCGGTATTTTACTCACTAATCTTTCAATGTCGCCGGATTGCTTAATGTAGTGGATAAGCTTTGTGCGCAGGTCAACTTCTTTAATTAAGAATTCAACTAAGTCGAGCCGCTCGTTTATTTTTCCAATATCTTTTAATGGCAAAACAATCCATCGTTTTAAAAGCCGGGCACCCATCGGGCTTATGGTATTATCTAATACTTTCAGCAGTGTTTGCCCGTTCTCGACCCCGCTTGCAAGCAGTTCAAGATTACGTATGGTAAAGCGGTCCATCCACAAATAATCTTCCCGCTCAAGCCTTTGAATTGAAGTGATGTGCTGCAGGTTAGGATGCTCGGTATCTTTTAAATAATGGAACACTGCACCGGCAGCAATAATTGCCAGAGGCATAGCTTCTATACCAAAGCCTTTTAACGAGTGTGTTTGAAAATGTTTGAGCAAACAATCGTGGCAATAGGTTTCGTCAAAAATCCAGCTATCGAGCGTGTACGTATAAAACTTACTGCCAAAAGTTTCTTTAAAATGCTTTTGAAAGTTTCGCTGAAAGATCACTTCAGCAGGTGGTAAGCTCTGCAAGAGTTTATCAATATATTCAACATCTCCTTCACTCACAAACAATTCACCTGTAGAAATATCCAGCAAAGCAATGCCAGCGTTACCATCAGTAAAATGAATGGCTGCCAGAAAATTGTTGCTGTTATGTTCAAGCAGCTTATCGCTTGTGGCTATACCGGGCGTTATCAATTCTGTTACGCCGCGCTTTACAATACCCTTTGCTTGTTTTGGATCTTCTAACTGGTCGCAAATGGCAACGCGGTAACCGGCTTTAACGAGCTTGTGTAAATAAGTATCCAGTGCATGATGAGGAAACCCCGCAAGTTCACTGCTGAAGGCTGCGCCGTTATTTCTCTTAGTAAGTGTAATGCCCAATACCTGGCTTGTAAGGATGGCATCTTCACCAAAGGTTTCATAAAAATCTCCCACCCTGAACAGCAAAATAGCATCAGGATATTTTTGTTTAATAGCCTTATGCTGTGTCATTAAAGGAGTGTCTGCACTGCTCTTAGTCATGGCTGACAAAAATAGGTAATGGTTGCCAAGTGGAGAGGTTGATTAGTTGAGAGGTTGATAAGTTAATTGGGGAGGTTGATAAGTTGACAGGTTTAGGGATTGATAGGTTGATGGTAATAATTTTGGGAAAAAAATGAGGTCTCCGAAGTACAATTTGAAAATCTCAGTAATACAAAAAAAACAGCCCCCTGAACCGGGGCTGTTTTTTTACCTTCGCACCTCATTCCTCAAAACAGTCAACCTTTTTTAGGACGAGGCATACACTTAGAAATATTTTAAAACACTCCTCTCAACTATACTACATCAGTATCGGTGCTTGAAGATTTACTTACAGTAACTTTATCGGTACGGCCTGCAGAAGCTGCAGCACCACCAGAGTTACCACGTAAAAGAGCAACGAGTAATAAGATCAGCGCAATTGCTCCTATAACCCACACCCAGGGTTGGGTATACCAGTCACTCGAAGTTGTTGTAGTGGTATGTGTTACACTTCCGCCGCTGCTGCTTTCACCGCCACCACTGCTTCCACTTCCGCCGCTGCTACCACTTTCCTGTGCCCAGCAAATTGCCTGAATAACAAAAAGCATGATTAGGGTTCCGATAGTTTTGTAGGTTAACCCTGAAGTTAATTGTTTCATGTTGTGTTTTTTTTAATTAGTAAATAAGAATACGGTTTTGAACTAATTTCTGATGTATCTTCTATTCAACAACTGCGCCACACTTATTAACAACTGTGTCACACTTATTAGAGATGCCTATTGTTTAAGTGCAGGAATTAAAAATATAAACAGTTTTAAGAATCTGTCTGAGATTTTTAAATTAAGAAAGCATGTATAGTCATAAGTAAGAAGGAGTGTTATAAGGTGACGGGGAAGTGGTTGGACGTTTATAGAAATTAATGTTTCATATTTTGGTTCAATCCCAAAAGGGTTCGAAGGCGAAGCACACAATAACTTTTACCATAAACATTAGGCCCGATGGTTTGAAAACAAAACTGCTAATGAATTTTAAACAGCTTCTAAGAAATTGTTCATGGTTTCTCTACTCTTATACATTCCCTAATCCAATACATACTTATACCTTTGCCGCCTGAAAAATATATGAAGCATGAAAACTGGCATTGCAGAACAACCGGTAGAGGTAACTAAAAATATTGCAGAAGGAACTGTTTTCTCCATCCTGCTAACTATCAGTTTTTCTCATTTATTAAATGATACCATTCAATCGCTCATACCGTCTATTTATCCTTTGGTTAAAAACAGTTATCACTTAAACTTTTCGCAGGTAGGTCTTATTACCCTTACTTTTCAATTAGCGGCATCGCTGCTTCAGCCTTTCGTTGGCTTTTATACCGATAAAAAACCACAGCCTTTTTCGCTTGCTTTGGGAATGAGCTTTACACTTATCGGTCTCATTGTTCTTTCACAAGCTGCAAGTTTTTATATATTACTATTAGCCGTTGCTTTAGTAGGCCTGGGCTCATCGGTTTTTCATCCTGAAGCTTCTAAAGTTGCCTTCATGGCATCGGGTGGAAGGCGGGGACTTGCACAATCTATTTTTCAGGTAGGTGGTAATGCAGGCAGCGCTTTGGGGCCGCTGCTTGCGGCGCTTATTATTGTTCCCTTTGGACAATCGAACATACTTTGGTTTTCTTTATTGGCATTGCTCGCAATTGTTGTTTTGATAACCGTTGGCAAATGGTACCGGCAAAATACACATCTGATAAAACCAAAGAGCAACGCTAAACATGTGGCAGGTCATCCAAACTTAACGAGGGCAAGAATAACTGGTTCTATCATCATTTTGTTAGTGCTTATATTTTCGAAATATTTTTACCTGGCCTGCATCTCGAGCTACTATACTTTTTTTCTGATTGATAAGTTTCATATTTCTGTTCAGAGTTCGCAGTTACATCTTTTTATTTTTTTAGCTTCAGTAGCGGCAGGTACATTATTAGGTGGCCCCTTAGGTGATAAATTCGGACGTAAATACGTTATCTGGTTTTCTATTCTTGGCGCAGCTCCGTTTACTTTGTTGCTTCCGTATGCTTCGTTGTTTGGGGCAAGTGTGCTTACCGTGTTTATTGGGTTTATTCTTTCTTCAGCATTTTCTGCAATTTTGGTATATGCACAGGAACTAATACCGGGCAAGGTGGGGATGATTGCTGGATTATTTTTCGGCTTTGCCTTTGGCATGGGTGGTATAGGGTCAGCATTATTAGGCGCTCTTGCCGACCGTACAAGCATTCAATATGTTTTTAAAGTTTGTGCTTTTTTACCTTTGATAGGATTACTAACAGGGTTTCTTCCTAACATTGGCGGAAGCAGAAAAAGTGTGTAAGTAATTATTGCTTTAACAGTAGATAGCTATTGCTTTAGCAGTAGATAGCGTTTAAGTATTAGCATTGTTATCACTCAAGATTAGTTTTACTACTATGCTCTTTCATTGTGTTATTACAGAAGCCTCCATTGCTTTTTGTAGAGAGGTTGGGGAAGGCTTAAAAATTGAAGTAAAGTATTTGTAAATACTTGTATAAAAGTTTGAAAGCAAGTACGGTGTAATGCTACGGTTGGTAAAAGCTTTTATAGTAACTTTATAAAAATGTTTGCAGTACAAATAAAGGATTTAATTTTTTATCCTAAATCTTCAATTTTATGAACCAGAACACCATTTCCCGAATAGCTATTTACCTGTTAGCTATAGTAATGATAATTTTTGGAATTTATCATTTAATCCACCCACGCAACATGGTAGTTTTTGTACCATCTTTTATTCCCGGAGGTATTATATGGGTGTATTTAACAGGCATCGCATTTATTCTTGTAGGTCTTTCTTTTATTACCCGCCGTATGGTAAAAGTAGCGGGATACCTGTTAGCCTTGTTGCTTATAATCTTCGTGTTAACCATTCATCTGCCTAATTATTTGCATGCAGGCGATAAGGATATGCAGGACATGGCACTTATAAACCTGCTGAAAGACACTGCCCTGGCAGCGTTTGCATTGCATATAGCCAGTAATGCGGATAATCATGAACTGAATGTGAAGTATTAGTATTGCAGAAATTATGAGAACAATTGCATGGGCTGCTAATTGCTTTGGCGGCCTTTGTTTTTTGTTTATTTAAAGCTGCATGCGTAAAAGCTTAAGGTTGGTTAGTTTAGCTAAAACAGGTTTTCTATTATGCCATGCAGCATAATACAGAAAATATTGTCATAAATTATGAAGGCAACCAAACCGTGGACTGAGGAGACAAGAGAAATTTGGGGATTAGTTATTCTGCTTGTTGTTTTACTAATTAATTGGATGTGGTTAAGAAGGATTGGCAATAAGAAAATAAATTTAAGAGGAACCTGAACATATTTACATAAATTGTTACAGGTACTTTTTCAACGGCAGTTATTATAATGTGAGGTTAATGTACTTCATCTCTAAAGGTTTAATTTTTTTTTAATTTTATGAATGTAGTGCTTAATCTACTTTCGGTAATCATTAAACAAAAATCGGTAAAAAAAGAAAAAGATTTATGTAATCGGTAAATTTTTAAATTTTATCGGTAGATTGCTTTCGATTTTATAACTTAAACACCAAAAAATTTATGCTTGCCAAATCTACTTCGCTTAAGTGGGGATTAGTATTACTGCTAATTTTTACCACTACAATGACTTACGCGCAAAGAGTTGTTACCGGGAAGATAACTGATCCAACCAATCAACCGGCGGCTGGAGCAACCGTAACCGTTACGGGTACTAATGTTGCCACACAAACAGATGCTGAAGGTAATTTCTCTATTACTGTTCCCCAGGGAAGAAATGGTTTGACAGTTACTTATGTTGGCGCTGAACCACAACAAGTTTCAGCAACGGGGAGTACTGTTTCGATAGGATTAAGATCTGCAACTACTAATTTAAACGAGGTTGTAGTTACAGGTTATGGAACACAAAGGAAAAAAGACGTTACCGGTTCTGTATCGGTAGTAAATGTGAATAACCTGAGGCAACAACCAGTTGGTACAGGAGCGGAAGCTCTCCAGGGACAGGCTTCAGGTGTTACTATTATTACATCTGGTCAACCAGGTGCAGGAAGCGATATCCGTATTAGAGGGATTACCGCTTTTGGCAATAATTCACCGCTGATTATAGTTGACGGGGTTAGGGGAGATCTGCAAAATATTAATATAAATGACGTAGAATCTATGCAGGTACTGAAAGATGCTTCTGCAGCGATCTATGGTATTGCTGGTTCAAATGGCGTTATCATTATCACTACCAAAAGAGGAAGAAGTGGAAAAGCCAGGGTTAGTTACGATAGTTATTATGGAGTAACAACTCAGGGAAAAGGATATGACATGGCTAATACTCAGGAGGAAGCTGATGCAATTTGGCTACAACAGCGAAATTCCGGGATTGCCATTCCAGAGCATCCTCAATTTGGTAAAGGTCCAAATCCGGTGATACCTGATTATATAACTCCTAAAGGTTTTACAGGAACAGTTGACCCTTCAAAATATGATATTAACTCGAACCAAATAACATTGGCTAACAAAGTAGGTACCAACTGGTATAAAGAAATTACCCGTAATGCGCCTAAACAAAGTCACAACATATCCGTAAGCTCGGGTTCCGATAAAAGTTCTTATTACTTTTCCTTAGGGTATCTCGATAACCAGGGTATAGCAAAGTTTCAGTATCAGAAAAGGTATTCTTTTAGAGCTAATACTCAGTTTAGTATTGGTGATCACATTCGTGTTGGTGAAAATGCCTACATCTATTATAGCAGAAACCCACGTTTTGGTAACCAGGGCGAAGGAAGTCCTTTTTCGGTTGCTTTTCGTGAAGATGCTATTATCCCGGTTTATGACATTATGGGAAACTTTGCAGGTACCAAATCCCAAGGTTTAGGTAATGCCCGCAATCCTTATGCTGATATCTACCGTACCAAGGATAATAGGGGTAATGATTGGAACATAAACGGAAACGTGTATGCTGAAGTGGATTTATTGAAGCACCTTACTCTACGGACTAATTTCGGCGGCATTTTAGGTAATTTTTATTACTACTACTTCCAATATGTAGGTTATGAGAATGCAGAAGGAAACACCGGTTCTAATTCCTTTCATGAGGGTGCAGGTTATAATAATCAATGGACGTACAACAACACTTTAACCTACAGCAATTCGTTTGGCCTTCATAATTTCAAAGTGTTGATAGGTACTGAAGCTGTTAAATATTATGGACGTTCTTTAGAAGCAGGAAGGAGTAATTACTTTTCAGAAAATCCGAATTTTTTTACACTTAACACCGGTTCTCCTACTGGGCAGTCAAACTCTGGCGGCGCTTATCAAAGTAATTTATGGTCTCAATTTGCCCGTTTGGAATATGGTTACGCAGGGAAGTATTTAGTAAATGCCACTGTCCGTCGAGATGGTGCTTCTGTATTTGTGGGGAAAAAAAGATATGCTATTTTCCCTGGTGGCTCACTAGCCTGGAGAATTTCGCAGGAAAATTTTCTTAAAGGTGTTTCCTGGATTACTGATTTAAAACTCCGTTATAGTTGGGCTAAATTAGGTAATACGGGAAGTGTTCAAGCTACTAATCCCTATAATCTGTACCGTTCCAGCGCTGGTCGTTCTTTTTACGACATTAGTGGTACTAGCAATGTTCCTTCTTCAGGCTTCTATAGGAGTAATATTGGAAATCCTGAAACTACCTTTGAGGGGGATATTGTTTCAAATATAGGTTTTGATGCTACTTTGTTCAAAAGTAAAGTTGATTTTACAATTGACTGGTATAAGAAGAAAATTAGTGGATTATTATTCCAGGCTTCCGGAACTCAATACGATAGAGTATTTGTAGGCGACGCAAGTCTTCCACAAGTAAACATTGGTGATATGCAAAATACCGGTATAGATGCAAATGCTACTTATCATGGTTTACTTAATAAAGATTTCAGATTTGATATTACTGGCACATTTACCTCGTATAACAATAAAATTATTAATTTACCTGGTTTGCCTTTCTTTTATACTAATGGTATAAGAAATGTTACTGTATCACGTAATGAAGTTGGTCATCCTGTTGGTGCTTTTTACGGATATCAGGTAGAAGGAATATTCCAAAGTGCTGAGGAGGCTGCAAAAGCTCCAAAACAAGATGATGCTTCAGCGGGGGTGTTTAGATATAAGGATGTAAATGGAGATGGCAAAATAAATGCTGACGATAGAACTTATATTGGTAATCCAAATCCGGATTTCACTTATGGCTTAAACATTGGCTTTACTTTTAAAAACTTCGATTTCTCAACTTTCTTCTTTGGATCAGTAGGTAATGATATTTATGATGCTACCAGGTATTATACTGATTTTCCAGACTTTTTCAAAGGCGGCTTGAGAAGAGAAGTTGCGGTTAACTCCTGGACTCCTACTAACACCAATACCACTATACCTAAACTACGTACTGTTGGAGGATTTAGTACTGACTTAGTTACTAATAGTTATTTTGTAAGTAAAGGTTCTTATTTGCGTAATAAACAAATTCAGCTTGGGTATTCTATCCCTTCAGCCTCATTAACCAGGTTTGGTATAGAACGTTTGAGGTTTTATGTACAGGCTACCAATCTCTTCACAATTACAAAATATAAAGGACTTGATCCTGAATTGCAAAGCAGCAATCTTGGAAATAATACTGGGTTTGGTATAGATCAGGGTAATTATCCTCATACAGCAGGTTATCTTGTTGGCGTTAATCTTAATTTTTAATACTTCTAATTGTTATAGTATATGAAAAAGGTAAAAAATAAATATTTAATTGGAGTAAGTATTGTTGTTGCAGTCATCTTAGCTGCATGTAGTAAGGATTTTCTTGAAAAACCACCTTTAGGAACATTAAGCCCTGATATTGTTGCTACTGAACAAGGCGTTCAAGGATTATTAATTGGTGCTTATTCTTTACTAGATGGCAACGGCTCTTCAGGTGATGGAAATTATGGCTCAGCAGCATCTAACTGGGGATACGGTGGTGTAGCAAGTGACGATGCTTACAAAGGTTCTGACCCTTCTGACGTCGCTGACTTTGCCCCGTTCGAACAGTTTGTATCATTAACAGCGGTTAATGGCGCGGTATCACAAAAATGGAATTTATGTTATAACGGTGCCCAACGCAGTAATGATGTTTTAAGAACCTTGTCTGCCACTACGGCAATATCTGAAAAAAACAAACCAGGGATTATTGCACAAGCCCGGTTTCTTAGAGCATTTTATCATATGGAATTGAAGAAGGTTTTTAATAATATTATTTATGCACATGAAACAGTCACTAATGAAAATATAAATGTTACCAATACAGTAGATGTATGGCCAAGAATCGAAGAAGATTTAAAATTTGCTGTTGACAATTTACCTGAAACATGGAGTGAAGTAGGAAGAGTAAATAAGTCAGCAGCTAAGGCCTTTTTAGCAAAAGCGTATATGTTCCAAAAGAAATTTACTGCTGCTTATCCGATTTTGCAGGATTTAATTGCTAATGGAAAAACAACCAACGGGCTTAAATATGGTTTGAACCCTCGTTTCTTTTCAAATTTCAATCCTGCACAAAAGAACAGTCAGGAATCAATTTTTGCTGTACAAACTTCTGTTCAGGATGGTTCATCTGTAGATTGGGGTGGAAGTCCCAATGGGAACTACGGTGATATTTTAAATTTTCCTTACAATGGAGGACCTGGAGCCTGCTGCGGTTTTTATAACCCATCCCAAGACCTGGCCAATGCTTATAAGACTGATGCAAATGGTCTTCCTTTATTAGATGAATCTTATGCTTCAGGTTTGAAAGTAAGTGATCCTACTACACCTTATACAGATAATCTCGACCCTAGAATTGACTGGGCAATCGGTAGAAAGGGAATTCCTTATCTTGATTGGGGTTTGCATCCTGGGGATGATTGGATAAGAAACGTACCTAATGACGGTCATTTTAGTCCAAAGAAAAATGTATATGCTCTTTCTCAAAAAGGTACTTATACTGATGTTGGAAGTGCATATTGGGGGCCTACAGAATTAGTAGCTAATAATGTAAATCTTATTCGCTTTTCAGATGTATTATTATGGGCTGCAGAATGTGCTGTTACGGCTGGAGATTTACCAACTGCAATGGGGTATGTAAACAGGGTTAGGGCAAGAGCTGCTGATCCAACTGGTTGGGTTTACAAAAATAGTGATTATAATGCAGCTACTGCTTCATATGTAACACAAACAACTCCAGCTGATAATTATAAAATCGGTTTATATACTGCTGCTACTTTTACTACAGCAAATGCTATGAAAGCAGTAATGTTTGAAAGAAGGTTGGAACTTGCAATGGAAGGTCATCGTTTCTTTGATCTTGTACGTTGGGGAATTGCGGGTCCTGTAATAAATACATACATAAGCAGGGAAAAGGCGCAACGACCACTTAAACAAAATGCAGTTTTTACCGTAGGTAAAAATGAATATTTCCCAATACCTCAGGCAACTATTGATAACTTAAATGCGGATGGAACAATTAGGTTAAAACAAAATCCTGGCTATTAATGTAATTCTTTTAATTTTAGATAATTAGGGGGTAGAGTAAAGCTCTACCTCTTTTTTTTATTAATTTGTACCCTAAAATTTTGAACCTGTTTTCGATGTTTAATTTTCTAAAACCTGTTTTTTTTTCTTTCATTGCTTTGATCTCTCTTTTAATTGTTTCCTGTAAAGGTCATCATACAATGTTTTATAAAGTGCCGTCTATCGAATCAGGTATTAATTTCAATAATAAAATTGTCGAAGACGACTCAATTAATCCGATAGATTTGACGAATATATATAACGGTGGAGGTGTCGGTATTGGGGATTTCAATAATGATGGATTACAAGATATTTATTTTACGGGAAACAGGGTTTCTAATAAGTTATATATAAATAAAGGCAATTTTAAATTTGAAGATATAACTGACGTTGCCGATGTAACGGGAAATGGAAAATGGTGCAGGGGAGTATCGGTTATAGACATCAATAATGATGGATGGATGGATATGTATGTGTGTGCTTCAATGTCTCTTAATGCCGGTAAAAGAGAAAATCTTTTGTACGTTAATCAGGGAACCGATAGAAAAGGAATACCACGATTTAAGGAGATGGCTGCAGAGTACGGGTTAAATGATACTACCCATTCAACGATGGCAGCTTTTTTTGACTATGATAATGATGGCGACCTGGATATGTATGTGGTTGTAAATGAAATTGTGAAGGGTAAAAATCCTGCTATTTACCGTCCTAAGATTATGGATGGATCCTTCCCAAGTACAGGCCGGCTTTACCGCAACGACTGGAGCAGTTCTTTAAATCATCCGGTTTATACCAATGTAAGTAAACAGGCAGGAGTAACTATTGAAGGATATGGGCATGGCGTTAGCATTGCTGACTTTAATAAGGATGGATGGAAAGATATTTTTGTAACAAATGATTTCAATGCAAATGACATTCTT
>JAABUN010005046.1_pt1 | contig 16961 bp, 17 predicted proteins | sample 5559311 | NCBI WGS metagenome assembly JAABUN01 (sample SAMN10711877, study PRJNA513370) | rock metagenome | isolation source: Antarctica rocks | place: Antarctica: Victoria Land, Siegfried Peak sud
TTCCAGTTCGTCGGTCCGACGACGGCGTACGCGCTGATGCAGGCCTGCGGCCTGGTGGACGACCACCTCGTCGGTTGCTGGCGCCGCGGTGTGACCTAGCGGCCGTCGAAGATCGGGGTGGACTTGGCGAGGAACGCCTCGGTGGCGGCCCGATGGTCGGACGTCGCGCCAGCCCGCTCCTGCTCGACCGCCTCGAAGTCCAGCGCCGCCGGGAGGTCCGCGGTCGCCGCGAACGCCAGTTGACGCTTGATGCCGGCGTACGCCGCGGTCGGGCCGGCGGCGAGCTTGGCGGCGAGCTCGGCGGTGGTCGAGGCAAGGTCATCCGCCGGTACGACGGCATTGACCAGCCCCATCTCCAACGCGGCCGGCGCGGCGATCGGCTCGGCGAGCATCAACAGCGCCGTTGCCCGGCCGTAGCCCACCAGCCGCTGCAGGGTCCAGGACGCCCCGGAGTCCGCCGCCAGCCCAACCCGGGCGAAGGCGAGCAGGAAGCCGGCCGAGTCCGCGGCGAGCCGGAAGTCGGCCGCGAACGCGAACGCCGCTCCGGCGCCGGCGGCCATCCCGTTGACGGCAGCGACCACAGGCTTTGGCATGGTCGCGATCTCCAGCGCGATGGGCAGGTAGTGCTCCCGCACCGTCGAGCCGATGCCGCTCCCGGTGGCGAGGATGTCGGCATGCTCGCGCAGGTCCTGGCCGACGCAGAAGGCGCGGCCGGCACCGGTGAGCACGACCGCCCGTACGCCGTCGTCCCCCCGGGCCTGCCGCAGCGCTCGAAGCAGCTCGTTCTTCATCTCCACCGACAGCGAGTTCAGCGACTCGGGGCGGTTCATCGTGATGGTCGCCACCCCGGTGGCGAGGTCGTAGCGCACGGTGTCCGGCACCGGTTTCTCCTGGTCCATCGACGGCGTTCGGTCGCCGTGAGTATGTCGGCCGGCGTTGAGTCGCTTCGACCCGCGACCGGCGCGATTACCGCCTCCCCGGTCGGGCGGGGGATAATTGGCTCCGACGCCGCCGCCGGTCGCTCGTGCCCCGGCGGCGTACCCGTGAACGGAAGGGGAGCTGGCAATGGCGGCCATGAAGCCGCGGACCGGTGACGGCCCGCTGGAGGTCACCAAGGAGGGCCGCGGCATCGTGATGCGGGTTCCTCTCGAGGGTGGCGGCCGGCTCGTGGTCGAGCTGTCGGCCGACGAGGCCAACACGCTGGGCGACGCGCTGAAGAACGTGGCCGGCTGACGGGCTCTCTGCCGGCCGCTCGCGAGAGGACCGGCCTACCCCGACTGACTCTGGTTCGCGGGGAGCTGCTGGGGGCCGCGGCGGTGGCGGTCGCGACCACACCCGGCGAGTTCGGTGCGGTGGTCAGCGGCCGGGCCGTCGGCGTGGGCGTCGATCTCGGCGTAGACCTCCTCGTGCAGCTGCAGCGGGCCGACGCCAAGGGGGTCGCGGGCGAGGTGGTCTCGCTGCCGTTGTTCACCGGGCGCACCGAGATCCTGCACCTGGTCGGCACCGGCGACGGCTCGCCGGCTGCGCTGCGCAAGGCAGGCGCCGCACTGGTACGCCGGACCGCTTCGGTGACCACGCTGCGCGCCGTACTGACCCAGGAGGCGGACGCGGCCGGCCTCGAGGGGCTGATCGAAGGTCTGTTGCTGGCGGCGTACCGGTTCCGACTGGGTCATGACGACTCGCCGCCGGAGCTGGCCGACATCGAGCTGCTGGTCGACGACCCGGCGGCCCTCGAGCCGGTACGCCGGCGCGCCACCGTTGTGGTCACGGCCACCCTGCTCGCCCGCGACCTGGTCAACACTCCCTCGCTGGAGAAGTCGCCCGGCTGGCTCGCCGACCGGGCCCGGCAGGTGACCGAGCCGGCCGGCTGTTCGGTGCGGGTGCGCAACGAACGTGAGTTGGCAGCCGAGGGGTTCGGTGGCGTCCTCGGGGTCGGGATGGGTTCGACCCGGCCGCCGCGGCTGATCGAGATGTGCTACGACCCCCCGGGTGCGCGGCGGCACGTCGTACTGGTCGGCAAGGGCATCACGTTCGACTCCGGCGGTCTGTCGATCAAGACCAGCGAGGGCATGCTCGCCATGAAGTCCGACATGGCCGGCGGCGGGGCCGTGATCGCGGCGATGAGCGCGCTCCAGGAGCTCGGCGTCCCGGTCAAGGTGACCGGGCTGGTGCCCGCCGCGGAGAACATGCCGTCCGGTTCCGCCCTGCGTCCTGGCGACGTGATCACCCAGTACGGCGGCAAGACGGTGGAGATTCTCAACACCGACGCCGAGGGCCGGCTGGTGCTCGCCGACGCACTCGCCTACGCCGACGCGGTGCTGGACCCCGACGCAGTCGTCGACCTCGCCACGCTGACCGGTGCCATCAGCGTCGGTCTCGGCCGCCGGGACGCCGGTCTGTACTCGACCGACGAGGAGCTGGCGGGGGAGCTGCTGGTGGCGGCGGAAGCGGCCGGTGAGCGGCTGTGGCGGATGCCGCTGGTCGAGGACTATCGCGACACCCTGGACTCCCCGGTCGCGGACCTGGCCAACATCGGCCACAAGACCTACTCCGGCGGTTCGATCGTTGCGGCCCTGTTCCTGCGCGAGTTCGCCGGGTCACGGCGATGGGCGCACCTCGACATCGCCGGGGCGGCCCGCGCCGACGCCGACGAGCACGAGGTCACCAAGGGCGGCACCGGCTTCGGCGTCCGGCTGCTGCTGTGCTGGCTGGCCGGCTTGGAACGCGAATAGCGCTCCGGTCCAGGGCCAGCTCAACGCAGTAGCGACTCGTAGAGCCCGACGGTCCGGTCCGCGATGTCGGGCCAGCTGAAGTGCTCGATGGCCCGCCGCCGACCGGCCGCGCCCATTGACCGGGACCGGGCCGGATCCACCAGCAGCGCGTTCACCCGGTCGGCCAGGTCGCGGGCGAACCGATCGGGGTCGCGTGGTTCGCCGGTGCCGTCGTCGAGCGGGTCGATGGGCGCAAGCAGGCCGGTCTCGCCGTCGGCCACGACCTCCGGGATGCCGCCTGTCGCGGTCGCCACCACGGCCGTTTCGCAGGCCATCGCCTCCAGATTGACGATTCCCATCGGCTCGTAGACCGAGGGGCAGACGAAGACGGTGGCGGAGCTCAACAGCGCGACGACGTCGGGATTGGCCAGCCGCTCCTCGATCCAGACCACCCGGCCTCGCTGACCGCGCAGCCCGTCAACCTGACGCCGTACCTCGGCCCCGATCTCGGCGGTGTCGGGCGCCCCGGCGCAGAGCACGAGTTGGGCGACCGGATCGAAATGACGGGCGGCGGCCAGTAGGTGGCCCAGACCCTTCTGGCGGGTGATCCGGCCGATGAAGACCACGACCGGCCGGGTCGGATCGATCCGGTGCCGCTCGAGCACGTCGGCGCTCGCTCCCGGTTGGAACTCGGCCGGGTCGATGCCGTTCGAGATCACCGTGACCCGCGCCGGGTCCACCGCCGGATAGCAGGCGAGCACGTCGCGCCGCATCGCGTCCGACACCGCGATCACTGCGTCCGCCGCCTGGATGGAGACCTGCTCGCAGAAGCTGGAGAGCGCGTAGCCGCCGCCCAGCTGCTCGGCCTTCCACGGCCGCAGCGGCTCGAGGCTGTGCATGGTCATGACGTGCGGTACGCCGTACAGCAACTTCGCCAGATGGCCGCCGAAGTTGGCGTACCAGGTGTGGCTGTGCACCAGGTCGGCGCCGCGGGCACCTGCCGCCAGGCGCAGGTCGACCGACATGACCCGGAGGGCCGAATTGGCTCCGGCGAGCTCTTCCCAGGCTCGGTGGGAGCGGACCCCCGGATCGGCACGGGGATCGCCGAAGGCATGCACGCACAGGTCGACGCGCCGGGACAGCTCCCGGGCGAGATAGCCGGTGTGCACGCCGGCGCCGCCGTACACCTCGGGCGGGAACTCGCGGGTCAGCAGGGCGACGCGCACCCGCGGACTGTAACCGCCGGGCCTGCGAGAGGGGCCGTCGGCTGGCTATCGTTCGGCCATGGCCGGGCCGCGGGTGCTGGCGATCGTGCTCGCCGGCGGCGAGGGGAAGCGCCTGGCGCCGCTCACGGTCGACCGGGCCAAGCCGGCGGTGCCGTTCGGCGGGGTCTACCGGCTGGTGGACTTCGTCCTGTCCAACCTGGTCAACGGCGGCTACCTGCGGATCGTCGTACTGACCCAGTACAAGAGCCACAGCCTCGACCGGCACATCACCACGACCTGGCGGATGTCGACGCTGCTCGGCAACTACGTCACACCGGTGCCCGCGCAGCAGCGGCTGGGCCCGCGCTGGTTCGCCGGCTCCGCGGACGCGATCTTCCAGAGCCTGAACCTGGTGTACGACGACCGCCCCGACCACATCTGCGTGTTCGGGGCCGACCACATCTACCGGATGGACCCACGGCAGATGGTCGAGCAGCACATCGCCTCCGGTGCCGGCGTGACGGTGGCCGGCATCCGGCAGCCGATCGCCCACGCGCAGCAGTTCGGGGTGATCGAGACGGCGCCGGAGGGCCGCCGGATCGCCGCCTTCCGGGAGAAGCCCGCAGATCCGGTCGGCCTGCCGGACGCGCCCGACCGGATCTTCGCCTCGATGGGCAACTACGTCTTCACCACCCGAGCGCTGATCGATGCGGTCAGCGCGGACGCGCTCGATGACGGTTCGCGGCACGACCTGGGCGGCGACATCATCCCGAGACTGGTCGAGGACGGCGCGGCGGAGGTGTACGACTTCGCCGGCAACGACGTGCCGGGGGCAACCGACCGCGACCGCGGCTACTGGCGCGACGTCGGCACGCTGGACGCCTACTACGACGCGCACATGGACCTGATCTCGGTTCATCCCGTCTTCAACCTCTACAACGGGCAATGGCCCATCTACACGTCGCTTCCGCCGCTGCCGCCCGCCAAGTTCGTCTTCGCAGATCCGGACCGGACCGGCCACGCTCTCGACTCCATGGTCAGCGTCGGCGTCGTGGTCTCCGGCGGTACCGTGCGCGGCTCGGTTCTCTCGCCCGGCGTGACCGTGCGCTCCTGGGCCTCGGTGACCGGTTCGGTGCTGATGGACAACGTCGACGTCGGCCGGCACGCCGTCGTACGCAACGCCATCGTGGACAAGAACGTCGTGATCCCCGAGGGCGCCCGGATCGGGGTCGACGCCGAGGCCGACCGGGCCCGCTTCACCGTCTCTCCGGGCGGCGTGGTGGTGATCGGCAAGGGCCAGCAGGTAGCGCCCTAGTTCACCGGCGACCGCCGTTACGGGCGGAGCATGGGCAGCACGACGGAGTCGACGATGGCCTTGACGGTCCGCGGCGTGATCGGCGGTCCGTCGACGAGGAACTGGTAGATCACCATCGCGGGTCCGACCTGAGCCAGGAGTTCCGAGCCGGCGTCCGCGCGGACCTCCCCGCGTTCCGCGGCGCGGCGGAGGACGTCCATCATCATCCGCTTCCGCGGCTGGATCACCCGGCTGCGCACCACGCGGAGGAAGTCGCGATCTCGCTGCGCCTCGCTCATCAGGTTCTGGATCGCGCAGCCGGTGGGGCTGTTGATGGCTCGAGCCATCCGGCCCAGGACATCCAGTAGGTCGGCGCGCACGCTACCGGTGTCGGGCGGGTCCTCGAGGGCCGGCATCCGATGCTGCAGGGCATCGATCACGAGCTCGTCCTTGGACGGCCAACGACGATAGAGCGCCGCCTTGCCCGTTCGTGCCTGCCCCGCGACGCCCTCCATCGTGAGGGCGCCGTAGCCGACGGTGCCCAACTGTTCGACGACGGCGTCGTAGATCGCCTGCTCCAACACGTCACCGCGCCGGCGACGGTGCTCGCAGGATCCTGACGGCGGTCCGCAGCGGGACGAGTGTTCGGTCATCAGGCGACCTTCCGATGACGCCGTAGTGAACGCTTGCGTTCCTACCTCGCGTGTGGGTAGCGTACCCGATAGTAGTGAACGCAGACGTTCTCTAGGAGGACAAAATGGCCACATCGACGGCGGCCGCGCCGAGGGTCGCCGGTGAGGCGCGGCGAGGGCAGTACCCGGGCATCGCACTCGCGATCATCGCGGGCGCCCAGCTGATGGTCGTGCTCGACGCCACCATCGTCAACATCGCGCTGCCGCGCATCCAGACGGCCCTGGGCTTCTCCGACACCAGCCTTTCGTGGGTTCTGAACGCCTACACGCTGACCTTCGGCGGCCTGCTGCTCCTGGGCGGCCGGGCCGGCGACATCCTCGGCCGGCGCCGGGTCTTCATGTTCGGGATCGGGCTGTTCATCTTCGCTTCCTTCCTCGGTGGGCTGGCGACCTCGTCGGGTTGGCTGTTGGCCGCACGTGCCCTGCAAGGCGTGGGTGGTGCCATCGCCTCGCCCACCGCGTTGTCGCTCATCACCACGAACTTCGAAGAGGGCGCCGAGCGGAACCGCGCCTTCGGCGTGTTCGCCGCCGTCTCCGGTTCCGGGGCGGCGATCGGCCTGCTCGCCGGGGGGATGCTCACCTCCTGGCTGTCCTGGCGGTGGGTGCTCTTCGTGAACGTCCCCATCGGCATTCTGATCGCCGTCGCGGCGCCGCTGTTCGTCAACGAGTCCGAGCGCAACCCGGGCCGGTTCGACGTCAGCGGAGCCCTCACCTCCACCTTGGGCATGTCTGCACTCGTCTACGGCTTCATCCGGGCCGCGCAGGAGGGCTGGCTGGACCCGGTGACGATCGCGTCGTTCGGCGCTGCCGTCGTTCTGCTCTTCGCCTTTGTCGCCATCGAGCGCTCGTCCGGGCAGCCGGTCATGCCGCTGCACATGTTCCGCAACCGCAACCGGACCGGCAGCTACGTCGTCATGCTGTCGTTGGCGGCGGCACTGTTCAGCATGTTCTTCTTCCTCACGCTGTTCGTGCAGAACATCCTCGACTACAGCCCGCTAAAGGCGGGCTTCGCCTTCCTTCCGGTCAGTGCGGCGATCGTCGTCACCGCCCAGATCGCCTCGCGTCAGCTCCTCGCTCGAGGACCGAAATTCTTCATGGTGCTCGGCGCCGTACTGGCGACGGGCGGCCTCGGCTGGCTGTCGCAGATCTCGACGAGCAGCAGCTACGTCGGCGGCATCCTCGGTCCGATGCTGCTCTTCGCCTCGGGAATGGGCTTTCTGTTCGTGCCACTCACCGTGGTTGCCGTCTCCGGTGTCAAGGTCAGCGACTCGGGCGCGGCGTCGGGCCTGCTCAACGTCATGCAGCAGGTAGGGGGCTCGCTCGGCCTGTCCATCCTGGTCACCGTCTTCGGTACGGCCAGCCGCAACGAGAGCAGGCACCAGATCGGCCAGTTCCTGGCGACCGCGACACCCGAGCAACGGCAGGCGTTCACCAAGAGCGGGCCGTCGCAGAACATCCTGGACAGCGTCCTGGCTCATGGCATCTCGACGGCGTTCCTGGTCGGGGTGGTGTTCGCCGCGATCGCGTTGGTGGTGAGCATCGTGGCGATCCGGGCCAAGGCTTCTGACGTCGACATCGCCGCCGTCCCCGGCTTGGCCGGCTGAGGTCAGTCGAGGAACTTCCCGCCCAGCGGGGCAACGGTGTGCCAGACACTCTTGCCGTCGCGTGCGCTGGTGACCAGCCCGGCCGCGCGCAGCGTCGTGGTGTGTTGCGACGCCGAGGCCAGGCTGATGCCCAGCTCGCCGGCCCGGGTCCGCCCGAGCAGGGCGACCAGTGGATCATTGTCGGGCCGGTCGGCGATCATCGGGAGCGGCGTCAGCGCCGGATAGAGGAGCAGCGGCCGGCCGGCGGCGTCCTGGCCCACGAGCGGTGCCCCGGTCCAGACGGAGGACGGCATCAGGGTGAGGCCGTCGCCTGTCAAGGTGATCTCGGAGTCCCGCGGCAGATCGATGTGCAACGTGGTGCCGGACCACACGGAGCCGGGGTAGAGGCTGGCCAAGGTCGCGCCGAGCCCCTCTTCGGCCAGCAGCCGGCCCCGGTAGGCGAGGTCGGCGGCGAAGCTGGCCTGCATCCGCGCCCAGTCCCGGCTCACCAGTGTCTGGTGGCCAGCACGGACCGCCCGCTCCAAGGTCCGCCACGCCCGGCGGTCCTGGCGCGCCAGATCCAGTACCCACGGCGTGACCGGCCGGTAGGCCGGACACACCCGTCGCAGCTCACGGGTGACCACCGCCCGGGGGGCGGACAGGACACCGTCCATCCCGTCATCCAGGGCGTCGCTGAGGGGGGTCGAGAAAGAGCGGTCCCGCGCCGTTCGGTGGCACGAGGCTGAACAGCGGCAGGGCCGCTGAGGTGATCTCGCGGCGCCGGGCCGCCCGCCACCGGGCGAAGACGACGTTGCGTCCGGGCGTTGCAGGGTCGCTGCGGCCAGCCCCAGCTCCATCAGCGGAGCCGGCCGGGACGCGAAACCGACCCGCATCAGGTCCTGGGCCGTGAAATGCACCCGCAGCATGCCGCCTCCTCCACCCGCCGGCTTCGGCCTTTTGATCGCTCGCCGGCAACGACCCGGTGACGGACCATGAACGTTTCAGCGACGGCTGAAAGGATCGCGGTGCCGGCCGGCCCCTGCCACGGTTGATCCAGCCGCGCCCACGGTGGGCCGGGTCGAGAAGCCAAGGACGGCACCATGCAACTGCGAACTCGCTTCACATCAACGGTTCTCGCCACCGTCGGCGGGGCCATGCTGACCCTCGGCGTCGCGGCGCCCCCGGCGGCCGCGGCCCTCCCCAGCGCCAGCGCCGCGTCCCCGGCCCAGGCGGGTGGCTGGCAGCGCTACCACGCGCAGTCGTTCACCACCGCCGCGGGCGATCTGTGCCCGTTCAAGCTGCACTCCGAGGTGCTGTTCGACCGCGAGTACGTCCGCACCACCAGGACCTACGCCGACGGCAGTCCGCGCACCCAGGAGTTCGTCGGCCCGCTCGTCGTACGGATCGTCAACCGCGAGTCGGGCCGCGCCGTCATCCGTGACCTGAGCGGCCGGGCCGTGGTCGACTACCACCGCAACGGCAGCTTCGACTTTCGAATCCAGGGGCCCGCCGCGGTCGGATTCCACCCGGGCGACAGCCTGCGTCCCGGCTACTACGTGCTGCGTGGCGAGCATGTGGTCCACTTCGCTGCCGACGGCACCCGGACCCTGACGGTCGACCGCGGCAGCGAAGAGAACCTCTGCACGACCCTGAGCTGACCTCGATCGGCGGCTCAGACGCGGTCGGCGTACTCCTCGGTGAAGTCGGGGAGGGCGTCGAGCGACATGCCGAGGCCGTCGGCGACTCGCCGGCCGTACTCCTCGTCGCACTGCCTGAAGTGCCACACCATCCGCTCCTGGATCGACTTCTCGCACGAGCCGAGCAAGGTGGTGAGGTTGAGGATCAGGTCGTCGCGCTCCCAGTCGTCCATGTCCTGGCGGAAACGCTTGCCGACCTGCCCGTAGGGGTTCTTGCGGTCGATGGCCTTCCGTTGCAGCGGCCCGGAGATCATCGGCTCGTAGTGCGGGCCACCGGCGGTGGCCTCGCGCAGCCCCGCTACGACGGACGGCTCGTAGTTGACGTGCGGATTGGACCCGACGTTGTCCCGGCCGGATGACATCTGGCCGCCGGTCTGGTTCGTGTTGACCCGGACGTCCTCGCGCGGCGCGTTGACCGGCAGCTGGAGGTAGTTCGGCCCGACCCGGTAGCGCTGGGTGTCGGAGTAGGAGAACGTCCGGCCGACCAGCATCTTGTCGTCGGAGAAGTCCAGCCCGTCGACCAGTACGCCGGTGCCGAACGCGACCTGCTCGTTCTCGTCGTGATGCGACGCCACGTTGCGGTTGAGCGTCATCATGCCTGCGGGCAGCAGCGGGAACGCGTCCTCCGGCCACATCTTGGTGTCATCGAGCGGGTCGAAGTCGAGCTCGGGGTGCTCCTCGTCGCTCATGACCTGGACGAACAGCTCCCACCTGGGAAAGTCGCCGCGCTCGATCGCCTCGTAGATGTCCTTGGAGGCGTGCCCGAGGTCGGTGCCCTGGATGGCGTCGGCCTGTGCCTGGGTCAGGGACTCCAGGCCCTGCTGGGTCTTCCAGTGGTACTTGACGAGGACGCCCTCGCCGGCGGCGTTGACCATCTTGTAGGTGTTGACGCCGAAGCCGTCCATGTGCCGGTAGTCCTTCGGAATGCCCCGGGGCCCGAACAGGAACGAGAGCATGTGCATGCTCTCCGGCGTCTGGCTCATGAAGTCGAAGATGCGGTTGGGCTCCTGACGGAAAGTCACCGGATCCGGCTTGAGCGCGTGGATGACGTCCGGGAACTTGATCGCGTCCCGGATGAAGAACACCGCGAGGTCGTTTCCGACCAGGTCCCAGTTGCCGTCCTCGGTGCGGAATTTCACGGCGAAGCCGCGCGGGTCGCGAGCGGTCTCGGCGGAGTCGCGACCGCCGATGACGGTGGAGAAACGGATGGTGACCGGGGTCTTCTTGCCCTTCTCCGAGAACAGCTTGGCCCTGGTGTACGTGCTCGCAGGCTGGTCGCCGATCGTTCCGTAGGCCTCGAACTCGCCGTGCGCGACGAAGCCGCGGGCGTGGACCACCCGCTCCGGGATGCGCTCCCGGTCGAAGTGGCTGATCTTCTCCAGGAAGTGATAGTTCTCCAGCGTCGCCGGGCCACGGTTGCCGACCGTGCGCGAGTTCTGGTTGTCATGGATCGGATGCCCCTGGCGATCGGTCAGGAACTCCCGGGTGTCGTCGGTCATGCGCTTCCCCTCTGCTCGGATGGTGGGGTGCCGGCCGGAGCCGTGGTCCTGGTCGGTTGACAGTCGGGGCACCGGCCCCAGAAGGTGACCTCGGCCTCGTCGATGGCGAAGCCGTCGGTGCTGGAGGGGTCCAGGCACGGCGCCGTTCCGACCGCGCAGTCGACGTCGGCGGTGGCGCCGCAGGAGCGGCACACCAGGTGGTGGTGGTTGTCGCCGGCGCGGGTCTCGAACCGGGCCGGGCCGCCGGCCGGCTGGATCCGGCGTACCAGTCCGGCCTCCGCCAGGGCGCGGAGAATGTCGTAGACCGCCTGGGTGGACAGGGTGCCGAGCCGCTCGCGGGCGGTGACCGCCACGGTCTCCACGTCGAGATGGCGACCCCGGGGGAGCGCGGCGAGCACGGCCAGCCGAGGGGCCGTCACCCGCAGGTCCGCGGCACGGAGTTGGGCCGCGAAGTCGAGCGTCTCTGACATCCTTGGCAGCGTTTCACGGCGTACTTGATCGAGTCAAGACAACGGCCCGATCAAGCGGAATGGCCGGCGGGCGGTGTTCGGGTCTCAGTCGCCCTTGACCGCTGCGAGCAGTCCGTCGCCGACCGGCAGCAGGACCGGCAGCAACCGGTCGTCGTCCCGGACGGTCCGGCCGAGCTCCCGCACGGTGGTCGTCGCGGTGTCGCGCACCGACGGGTCGGCCACCCGGTCGTGCCACAGGGCGTTGTCGAACACCACGACGCCGCCGGGACGCAGCAGCCGCAGGGCCTCGGTCAGGTAGTCGCCGTACTCGGTCTTCTCGGCGTCGCACAGAACCAGGTCGTACGCACCGTCGCTCAGGCGCGGGAGGACGTCCAACGCGCGGCCGTTGATCAGCCGGAACCGATTGGCAGCGATGCCGGCTTCGGTGAAGCCGCGGCGGGCCAGCCGCTGGTGCTCCGCCTCGATGTCGATGCTGGTGAGTACGCCGTCGGCGGCCATGCCGCGCAGCAACCAGATGCCGGACACCCCGGCTCCGGTGCCGATCTCGACGACATGCCTGGCGTTCATGGCAGCGGCGAGAAATCGCAGCGTCGCCCCGCTGACCGCAGCCAGCGGCGGGGCGCCTACCTGCTCGCCGCGGGACCGGGCCGTGGTCAGTGGCTCGTCCTCGGGCAGGAAGGACTCGGCGTACTCCCTGCTCGCCTGCGGGGAAGCGGCGATGACGGCCTCCTCCGGTTGGTTCGTGCGGAGGCAGCGTAGCGGTCCGGGAACCGGTTCTGCCTGGGCATCGTTGCCGAAATGACACCCGCAGGTCACCGTCCCGCGTGGACGGGCAAGGAGGCGCGCCGGCACCATGGTTGCAACGGTCGTGCGGATGGCGGGAGGTGCCTCCTTGCAGGAGGAGGGGGACGCCCGCTTTCGCGATCCTGGTCCGGCCGAGCCTTGGACGCCGCCGAGCTGGGATGAGGTCGTCCGGACCCACTCACCCCGGGTATACCGGCTGGCCTACCGGCTCACCGGCAACAAGTACGACGCCGAGGATCTCACCCAGGACGTCTTCGTCCGGGTCTTCCGGTCGCTGGCCGACTACACGCCCGGGACGTTCGAGGGCTGGCTGCACCGGATCACCACCAACCTCTTCCTCGACCGGGTACGTCGCAAGGCCCGGATCCGCTTCGAGGGGCTGCCCGAGGACGCCGAGCGCATCGCCGGCCGGGAACCTACGCCGGCACAGGTCTTCGACGACCGCTACCTCGACGGCGACGTCCAGGCCGCGCTGGACGCGTTGCTGCCGGAGTTCCGGGCCGCGGTGGTCCTCTGTGACATCGAGGGGCTGTCCTACGAGGAGATCGCCGCGACGCTGGGGATCAAGCTGGGAACGGTACGCAGCCGCATCCACCGCGGCCGGGCGCAGCTGCGCACCGCTCTTGCCCATCGGGCGACCAACCGGCCCCCGGCGGATGACTCCGCCGACGGGCCCGCCGACCGACCGGCTGAGGGAGGCACCTGGTGACCTGGTCATCGAGCCATCGCGCCCATCTCGGCGAGACCGCCGCCGCGCTGGTGGACGGTGAGCTCGGGCACCCCGCCCGGGAGGCCGCATTCGCCCACCTGGCCCATTGCCCGCCCTGCCGGACCGAGGTCGACGGGCAGCGTCGTATCAAGGCCCTGCTGGCCGCGACCCCCCCGCCGACGGTGCCGGGCGAGCTGACCGACCGGCTGCTCGGCATCGTCTCGGGGACCGCCGCCACCACCTCGGAGCGCCCTCGTCCGACCCTGTCGCCCGGGCTGGCGGGACGTCGCCCGGCCACGGTTGCCGGACCGCGTCGCCCCGCGAACCGGCGACGCTGGTCGCAGCGCCGGCGCTCGCGGACCCTGGCGGCCGCCACCGGGGTCGCCGCGAGCCTGGTACTCGGGCTGGGCACCGCCTTCGTGGCCGGCGGCACCCCGGCCGACGGGCCGGCGGTTTCTCCCGCGGTGGACCGCTACGCCGTCGAGCACGCGGCAACCACCGGCGGGGTGTCCTTCCCGGGATCGGCGGTCGGTGCCGCGGTGTCCGCCTCGTTCGCCGGGTCGAACGCGCCGTGACCTTGTCCGTCCCCGCCCGTCTCGGCGTGTTCGTCATGCTCGGCGGCCTCGGCACGGTCGGTGCGGTATGCCTGGTCTCGCCGGGCGCGGCCGCGGTGACCGGTGCAAGCCGGTCACCGGCCACCGCGTCCAGTGACCCGGCTGCGGTGCGGCTGCTGCGCCAGGCGGCCGCCGCGGCCGATGCGACGGCGTACTCCGGTGTCCAGTACCTCTCGTCGTGGGGCTCCGACGGCGCGTCCACCAGCGTGGTGATCCAGGTCACCCATGTGCCGGGCAAGGGCTCGATGGTGCAGGTCCGCCCGACGCCCGGCAGCGGTGGCATCTCGGTGTACGAGAACGATCAGGACGACCGCGCGCAGGGTCTGGGCGGGCAGAACCTGGCCGGCGGTCGCGGCCAGGCCCTGGCCCTGCTGGAGCGCAAGTACGACGTCGAACTCGCCGCCCGGGAAGACGTCGCCGGCCGCCCCGCGGATGTGGTGGATGTGCGGCGGCCGGACGGCTCGCTGGCAGCGCGGCTGTGGCTGGACGTGGCGACCAGGATGCTGGTACGCCGCGAGATCACCGATGACCGCGGCCGGATGACCCGGGCGAGCGCGTTCGTGGAGCTGACGGTGGGCTCCGCTGGGATACCGCCGACGGTCTCCGCGGAGTCGCCCAAGCAGGCCGCCCGGCCATGGAACCGCCGGCTGGAGCGAGCGGACCTGGATCGCCTGCGCGACCGGGGTTGGGCGGTGCCCGGGACCTTGCCCGGTGGTCTGGAGCTCTATGACGCCCGCAGCGGCGACGACGGCGGCGACGAGGTCGTCCATCTGTCGTTCTCCGACGGGCTCTCGACCGTGTCGCTGTTCGAGCAGAAGGGTCGCCTCGACGCCCGCCGGCTCGCCTCCTGGCGGCGGCAGAACATCGGCGGCGCCCACGTCTACGTGCGGGACACCCTGCCCCGACGTGTCGTCTGGGCAAGCCGGGGCAAGGTTTACACCGTTCTTGCCGATGCTCCTGGGGACACCGTGGACGCGGTCATCGGCCGGCTGCCGCACTCCACGCCGCGCAGCGGCGTGCTGCCGCGGCTGGGCCGCGGCCTGGCCCGGGTCGGCTCCTGGCTCAACCCGTTCTCCTGACCTCGAGGACCTCGCGATGACGAACGACGACCGGCCGCCCGACTCCGCCGACACGAACCCGACGCCGTGGTGGTCGGGCGGTTCCGACGACCCGTGGCGGCCGTCGGGCGCGGTTTCCTCGGCGTACCGGACCGATGCCGGCAGCGAGCCCGGCTCCGCGAGCGCAGGCGTGACGCAGGAGACCCGACCCTTCGGCGCGCCGGTATACACCGCGGACACGATCGGCCAGCAGGCCAGGGCCCGCCGGTCACGCGACTGGCTCGTCCTGCCGGCCGTGGCGTTGGCCACCGCCCTGATCGGTGGTGGCGTGGGCGCCGCCGTCGGCGTCCGGGCCGCTCGGGACGACCGCGGAGCTGGTCTGCGGGACGGTTCGGCCAGCCTGGGCGCGCAGCCCGCCAGGACCAGCGACGTGCGGCCAGCCGGCTCGGTCGCCGCGATCGCGCAGGCGGTGCTGCCCAGCGTGGTGTCGATCTCGGTGCGGGCGGGTAGCCAGGGGGACTCCGGCACCGGCGTGATCATCCGCAGTGAAGGCTACATCCTGACCAACAACCACGTGATCGCGCCGGCCGCGGACGGCGCCGGTGAGATCTCCGTGCAGTTCAACAACAGCAAGTCGGCCGCCGCCGCCATCGTCGGGCGGGACCCGAAGTCAGACCTGGCAGTCATCAAGGTCCAGGGGGCCTCCGGCCTGTCGGCGGCCCGGCTGGGGAGCAGCGCCAACCTGGTCGTGGGCGACCCGGTCGTCGCGATCGGCTCGCCGCTCGGGCTGAACCAGACCGTGACCTCCGGCATCGTCAGCGCCAAGGACCGGCCGGTGACCGCCCAGCAGGACTCCACGAACCAGTCGGTCATCGACGCGATCCAGACCGACGCGGCGATCAACCCGGGCAACTCCGGCGGCCCGCTGGTCAACAACCGTGGCGAGGTGGTCGGGATCAACTCCGCCATCGCCACGCTGGGTGGCGGCAGTGGCCAGAGCGGCTCGATCGGTCTGGGTTTCGCGATCCCCATCGACCAGGCCCGGTCCATCGCGGAGGAGATCATCCGCACCGGCAAGGCGACCCACCCGATCCTGGGCGTCAGCGCGGCGACGCTGGACGAGGGCCAGGCCAAGTCGATTTCCGGCGCCGAGCCCGGAGCCCTGGTGTCCTCCTACAACGGCCGGCCGGCCGTGGTACCCGGCGGTCCGGCGGACCAGGCCGGCATCAAGGTCGGCGACATCATCGTGGCCGTGGCCGGCCAGCGGGTGACCGGAGTCGACGAGCTCGTCGTCGAGACCCGCAAGCACCGCATCGGCGAGACGGTCTCGGTGACCTACATCCGGGACGGCAAGAAGTCGACCGTCCGGGTGACGCTGGCCAGCGACGCCGACGCCGGCGGCTGACCGACGTAGGCTGGCAGGGCTCGGGAAATCGGCGGGAGGCCCGGTTGTTCGGTGACGTGGGCTGGGGCGAGCTGATCATCGTCGCGCTGATCGGGTTGTTCGTCTTCGGGCCCGAACGGCTCCCGCAGGTCGCGGCCGACGCCGGTCGGATGCTGCGCAACCTGCGCAAGATGGCCCAGAGCGCGACCGCCGACCTCAAGGCCGAGCTGGGCCCCGAGATGGCCGACCTGGACCTGGCGTCACTGCACCCGCGGACGTTCGTGGCGAGAAACCTCTTCGGCGACGACGAGCAGACCGTGCCCACAGCGGTCGGACGCCCCGCCGGCGGCCCGCCGCTGGGCCCCGGCGAGCGGCCGCCGTACGACGTCGACGCGACATAGGCGGACCACCGGGCCCGACGCAACGTGGTCGGACCACCAGCGCCGTGCCGGACCTAATTGGATCGATCCACGTTTCCTGTACCCGCCGATTCCGGCGAATCCGGCGAGTACAGGAAACAACGATCGATCGCTGCAACCGACGGGACGCCGTCAGCGGGAGACCGGAGACAGGCCCAGAGACCGGCCGACCAGCCCGCGGGCCCGGCTGCCCAGCCGGTCGGCGACCGCGCGCAGCTCCTTGGCCGCGACCGAGTCCGGGTCATCGAGGACGAGCGGCCGACCGCTGTCGCCACCCTCGCGCAGCCGTACGTCGATCGGTATCGCGCCGAGCAGCGGAACGTTCGTCCCGGTAGCCCGGGACAGGGCTTCGGCGACCGTCGCGCCGCCGCCGGAGCCGAAGATCTCGACCAGCTCGCCGCAGTGCGGGCACGGCAGGCCGGACATGTTCTCGATCACGCCCGCGATCGTCTGCCTGGTCTGCAGGGCGATCGCGCCGGCCCGCTCCGCCACCTCCCTGGCCGCTAGCTGCGGCGTGGTGACGATGATCAGCTCGGCGCTCGGCATCAGCTGGGCGACCGAGATCGCGATGTCGCCGGTCCCCGGTGGCAGGTCGAGCAGCAGGATGTCGAGGTCGCCCCAGAAGACGTCGGTGAGGAACTGCTGGAGTGCCCGGTGCAGCATCGGACCGCGCCAGACGACCGGCGTGTTGTCCTTGGTGAACATGCCGATCGAGATGACCTTCACGCCGTACGCCGTCGGGGGCATGATCATCGACTCGACCTGGGTCGGCCGGGCCGTCGTCCCGAGCATCCGCGGCACCGAGTGCCCGTAGATGTCCGC
>JAABUN010005047.1_pt1 | contig 16957 bp, 15 predicted proteins | sample 5559311 | NCBI WGS metagenome assembly JAABUN01 (sample SAMN10711877, study PRJNA513370) | rock metagenome | isolation source: Antarctica rocks | place: Antarctica: Victoria Land, Siegfried Peak sud
AGCAAAATCCATACTGAACGCACAAGTCATCCAGCAAGATTTGAACTTCTCCCTCTGTCAACTTCCTATTCATTGCCAGCCATTTTTGTGTGTAGTTAGTCGCCGTCTTAAAAAACGAGAAGCCGCTCAACAAAGCGGCTTCTCGTTTTTTAAGACTCAAAAGCCAGCACAGCCAGCCGCTTTAGCGGCGTATCCGCTAAATCCGTTTGAATCTGCGGTCTAGTCTTGTTTGCGGGCGCGGGCGGCTTTTTTCTCGTCTTTCTCAGCCTTTTTTTCTTTTATTGATTTAACAGGCTCTTTTTTCTTCTCTTTGCGGGAATCTTGGGCTTTGGCCATGAGTGAAAATGGTTAGGAATGGAGGGAATAAAAAGAGGATGGTGCGTCGAACTAACGCGGTTTCCTGAGCTGATGTTGTGCAATTTTCAGGCCTGTGCGGGGGGTAGGGCCGGCCAGTAGCGCTCGCGCAAAATGCGTAAGTGGTGCTGCTCGTGGCCAGCCACGAGGTAGAGCAGCGACCGCACCGCCACGGGGCCGCCGTTGGCGCGCCCGGCCCGGTCGAGCTGCCCGCCATTGAGGCCCCCAAAAAACGCCAGGGTAGCCGCCCGCACGGCGTGATACTCGGTTAGTAAGTCGCTCAACGGACGGTCGTTGGCCTCACTATTGGCCGCAAATCCGTTCTCATCGAAGCCAAGTAGCTCCTGGGCATCGGCGCGGGCAAAGCGCAGGGCGCGGTACGTAAAAATGCGCTCGGCATCGGTCAGGTGCACCAGCACTTCCTTGGGCGTCCACTTGCCGGGGGCGTAGCGCATCAGCGCCTGAGCTTCGGTGAGGCCGGCCAGCTCGCGGTGCAGCTCGGCGGCCTGCTGGCGCAGCTGCGCCAGCGGCTCAGCATCGGCCGGCACCAGGTCAATATACGCCTGGGTGTAAGGCAAATAGGTGCCGGGGCCGGGGCGGGCTAAGGTAATAGGAGGAGTAGCGGACATAGCGGCAAAGGTAGCCGCCCGCCGCAGATACTTAAACTTGAATCTGGCGGCTCCGTGGGGGCGGCGCAACAGCGAGCGGCTGCCCGTGCGCCAGCGTAAGGGCAGCTTTTCGGTGGCCGCCACGGCGGGCGCGGCCAGTTCGCGGGTGCCGAAGGCCCAACGCAAAAAATCAGGAAAAATGGCTGCCCAGGTATCGGGGTGGTGGTGGCCGCCGGGCACTTCCACGTAGCGCGCGGCGGCGGGGGGTAGGCCCTGCGCGGCGAGGGCAGTTAGCAGGTCGAGGGTATCGTCGATGGCGTCGATAATCCCATTCTGGTTGCGGTCGGTGGTTTCGTCGTCGGTACCGGCTTGCAGCCAGAATTGCTGCCCCGACCGGGCCGGGCGAGCCAGTACCAGGCTGTGCATCAGACGGCCGGCGTCGGTGTAGCCGTCGTGCAGCCCCCTACCCCGCCACCAAAACGAGCCGCTAAATGCGCCAGCCCGCAAAAAAGCCTCGGGGTGGTGCCAGGCCAGGTCAAATGCCATGAGGCCGCCCAGCGACATGCCGGCCACGGCCGCCTCGTCGGGCTCGGCGCTGGCGTGGTAGTGGGCCTGCACGTAGGGTAGCAACTCCCTGAGCATGAAGTCGGTGTAGCGCCCGGCGCGGCTGCCCCGGCCCAGGTAGTCGGGGCGGGCGGCCACGCCGTACTCCTGCAAGCGGTCGGCGGCATGAATGGCCACCAGCACGAACGGCCGCACTTCGCCCCGCCGGTACAGCCGGTTGAGGATAGCCGGCAGGTGCAGGCGCGCCAGGTCCTGGCCGTCATTCAGATACAACACGGGGTAGGGCTCGGCCGCGCGGGCCGAAAAGCCCGGTGGCAACACCACGTCGAGGCGCACTACCCGGCCAAGCGCCACTGAAAACAAATACTCATCGCGCCGCACTACCACGGTGGCCCCGCGCGGCGACTGAAACCGGAAAACTGCCATTTCCTCGCAAATAAACACGCGCCGCTTCATTTTAAAGACATTAGGCCGTTCGGATTTCTTGCTTAGTTTGCGGCCGGTTCCGGCGCGCGCGCCTCCCCCGCCGGGCCCTGTCTTTTGCACGAAGAATACCGCCGCTTCTACTCCCATAACCTGGGCACCGACCTCGAAATGCTGGTGCTCGGCGATTACGGCTACCCCGTCATTATTTTCCCAACCTCCAACGGCCGCTACTACGAGGCCAAGGACTTTCACCTGGTAGACTCGGTGCGCTGGTTTATCGAAAACCGCCTCCTCAAGCTCATCTGCATCGATAGCGGCGATAAATGGAGCTGGTATGCCAAGCACCTGCACCCCGGCACCCGCGTGCACAACCACAACCTCTACGACCGTATGGTGAGTGAGGAGCTGGTGCCGCGCTTGCAGCAAGAGTGCCAGGTCGATAAGGTGGGGGTAGCGGGCTGCTCGCTCGGTGGCTACCAAGCGCTTAACTTCGCCTTTCGGCATCCCGACCAAGTAGCGCATCTATTTTCGATGGGCGCGGCCTTCGATATTCGGATGTTTCTGGATGGGCACTACGACGAGCAGGCGTATTACCAGAACCCGCCCGACTATATGCCTAATGCCCAGAATGATAACTTCTACCAGATGAATATTATCCTGGGCACGGCCGAGCACGACTTCTGCAAAGACGCCAACTACCGCATGTCCGATATTCTGGCGCGCAAGGGCATTGCGCACCGGCTCGACGTGCGGCCCAACGGCACCCACGACTGGCCCGTGTGGCGCGAGATGTTTCCCGAATACGTCTCGACCATCTTTTAGGCGGCCGTTCCCGTAAAAGCTTCAGTGCTTGCGCGCAGCCTACCCTCCTCAAATCCTTAGAACACACATTCTTCTACCACCATGAAAAAAATCGGCATCTTGTTCGGCCAGGAAAATTCTTTCCCCCAGGCCTTTGTGGACCGCGTCAACCAAAAAGCCGTAGATGGTATTACGGCCGAGCTTGTTACTATTCAAGAAGTTGAGCAGGCCGTAGCTACCGACTACGCCGTCATCATCGACCGTATCTCGCAGGATGTGCCCTTTTACCGCGCCTACCTCAAGAACGCCGCCCTCACGGGTACGGCCGTGATTAACAACCCGTTCTGGTGGAGTGCCGACGAGAAATTCTTTAACAATGCCCTGGCCGTGCAGCTGGGGGTGCCAGTGCCCAAAACGCTGCTGCTGCCCAGCAAAGCCCGCCCTGACGACACCAGCGAAAACTCGTTCCGCAACCTGTCGATGTTCAATTGGCACCAGGCGTTCGAAAAAATCGGCTTCCCGGCTTTTATGAAACCGCATTCGGGCGGCGGCTGGAAAAGCGTGTATAAGGTTGATAATCCGGAAGAAGCCTGGCGCGCCTACGACGAAACCGGCCAGTTGGTAATGCTATACCAAGAGGCCATCGACTTTGACGACTACTTCCGCTGCTATTGCCTGGGCGGCAAAGACGTGCTCATTATGCCCTACGAGCCGCGCAACGCCTTTCACCAGCGCTACCAAACGGAGATGAAAACGCGGGGCGAGGCCGGCCAGAAGCTGCTCGCCACGATTAAGGACTACGTGCTGCGCCTGTGCCAGGGCCTGGGCTACGATTTTAACACGGTAGAATTCGCGGTGCGCGACGGCATTCCAATTGCTATCGATTTCGGCAACCCCGCGCCCGATGCGGATATTAATTCGGTAGGCCCCGAGAATTTTGAGTGGGTAGTGGAGCACGCCGCCAACCTGGCCATTGCCCGCGCCCAGGCCCAAAAGCCCGGCCACGACAACCTGACCTGGGGCACGTTCGTGCAGAAGTCGGCCCGCCATTCGGCCCTTACGCCCAATGTGCGCGGCTCCGTCACGGTTGGCGACGCGGTGCACGACACGCACGCCACCGACGCCTCGCATCCCAGGCCCGCCGCCAAAAAAGCAGCCGCGCCTGAGAAGTCTGCGCCTGCCAAAGAAAAGCCTACCCCCCCCAAAGCCGCTGCTCCCAAGGCAGAAGCCGCGCCCGCACCAAAAGTCCCCGCTAAACCCAAAAAGCCCGCTACCAAACCCACAGAATAACCTTGCGCTGCCCGTACCAGGTCAGCACCGCTCGGGCTGGCTTGGTGCCGCTGGCATTCTGGCTCGCTGGTTGGGAGCTTAGCTTTTCTTCGAATATTACGCGTCTTATCCGCCCCATGTCCCAGCCAGTTTTTACCCTCGGCATCGAGGAAGAATTTCAAACCATCGACCCCGTCACGCGTGAGCTACGCTCGCACATGTCGAAAATAGTGGAGGACGGCAAAATAACCCTGCATGAGCAGGTGAAGGCCGAAATGCACGAAGCGGTAGTGGAGGTAGGCACTATCATCTGCAAGAATATCCAGGAGGCCCGCCAAGAAGTCGTGCACCTGCGCCGCCAGGTTATCGAGCTGGCCGACCGGGTAGGGCTGAAAATAGCCGCCGCGGGCACGCACCCGTTTTCACGTTGGCAAGACCAGCCTATCACGCCCGACGCCCGCTACGATAAAATTGTGGAGGAGTTGCAGGAAGCCGCGCGCTCGAATCTGGTTTTTGGGATGCACGTGCATGTCGGCATCGAAAATCGCGATTTGGGCGTGTACATGATGAATGCGCTCCGGTATTTCCTACCCCACCTTTTTGCGCTGAGTACCAATTCCCCTTTCTGGGAAGGCCGCGAAACTGGTTACAAGTCATTCAGAACCAAGGTGTTTGAACGGTTCCCCCGTACGGGTATTCCCGATTATTTCACCAGTGCTTCGGAATACGATGAATTTATCGCGCTATTAATTAAAACCGGCTGCATCGATAACGGCAAAAAAATATGGTGGGACCTGCGTTTGCACCCGTTTTTTGACACTATCGAATACCGTATCTGCGACATGATGATGCGCTCTGACGAAACCATCGCCGTGGCAGCTATTATGCAAGCCTTAGTTGCCAAAATATATAAGCTGAAGTGTCAGAACCTGAATTTCCGGCTCTATCGCAGCTCGCTTATTAAAGAAAACAAGTGGCGCGCTGCTCGTTATGGAATTAATGGCCAACTAATTGACTTTGGCACCGAAGAGGAAAAGCCCACTCGCCAGCTTATCCTAGAGCTCCTGGACTTTGTCGACGATGTACTCGACGAGCTGGGCAGCCGCCACGAAGCCGAATACATACTGAAAATGCTGGAGATGGGTACCGGCGCCGACCGCCAACTGGCTGTATTTCACCAAACCGGCGATTTAACTAAAGTAGTTGATTATATCCTCAGCGAAACCACCCAAGGGCTATAAAATTTGGCCTGAAATATTATTCGTATTTTTGCGAACAATTTCGAAAGTAATAATTAATTCAGCAGTGTTTTCTATGAGTAAGTTAAAAATTGCTATTCTGGATATGTATAATAATTTCCCAAACGAGGGAATGCGTTGTATCCGGCAGCTGCTACGCCGTGCCAGCCAGGAAAACCAGGTAGAATTCCTGATTGATACCTTCAAGGTGCGCGACCAAAACGAGGCGCCGGACCTGACGTATGATGTTTATATTTCCAGTGGTGGGCCGGGTAGCCCCTTACCCTCCGCTGAGCCTTGGGAGCCAGTGTATTTCAGCTTTATTGACGCGCTTTTTAATTTTAATGCGCAAAATAAGCGCAAAAAGTACCTGCTATTAATTTGCCACTCGTTTCAATTAGTTAGCCGCCACCTCGGCTTGGGCGAAGTCAGCAAGCGCAAGTCCACCTCTTTCGGGGTTTTGCCCGTTCATCTCACCGAAGCAGGCCATGCTGACCCGGTTTTTTCGCAGTTACCCGAGCCTTTTTTCGCCGTTGATTCGCGTGATTACCAGCTCATTGACCTGCACCCCGAGCGACTACGTGAGCTTGGAATAGTCGTTTTAGGAATGGAGAAAGAACGGCCGCATGTGCCGTTAGCCCGCGCGGTTATGGCTCTGCGATTTTCAAATGAGATATTGGGTACGCAGTTTCATCCCGAGGCCGATGGCGAAGGTATGTTGCGCTATATGCTTACCGACGAGCGTAAGCAGCAGGTAATCACCGCCTACGGTGAGGAAAAATACCACGAAATGGTACGTCTCCTTGCCGACCCCGACACGATAGAATTTACCGAATCAGTTATTGTTCCTGCTTTTCTGCGCCGGGCAGTAGCCGCGCTCCGCGAGCCAGCGTTCGTTTAGCAATAGACAGCCAAGTTTTCAACTTACCAGACTGGCGCGAATCCCTAAGATTCGCGCCATTTCTTTACTAATTCCGCTCATGATTTCCGCGCCTCGCCAGTTATTTAATAGCGCCTTTACCCCAGCGCGCTACCAGGAAATGCTGGCCGATATTAGCCGGCAATTGCCCAACCAACTGGATTTTAGAGTGGCCGAAACCCCGGTTTTTGTGCCTGCCGGGCTGCGTGATAAATTAATTGAGGCGGGCCAGGATATTATTAACGTACTGCAAAATCCCGATTTTAAGACATTAACTGACGGAGCTATTCCCGACGGCCAACGCGTACCCAATGAGGATGCTCACGCCGAATTCCTAACGTTTGATTTTGCCATCTGCCGCGATGAGGCCGGTGAATTAGAGCCGCAGCTTATTGAAATGCAAGGCTTTCCGTCACTGTATGCTTTCCAGGCATATCTGCCGGGTATTTTCAGTCAGCATTTCCCAATCGACGAATCATTTTCGCCCTTTTTGGGCGTTGCCGACGCAGCTACTTATCTGGCTGAAGTCGGGAAATTGCTCCTGGGCGACGAAGCCCCGGAAAATGTTATTCTTCTGGAATTATTCCCTAAGCAGCAGAAAACCCGAATTGATTTTGCCTTAACTAAAAAGTTCTGGGGTATTGAGGCTGTTTCTTTACCAGATATCCTGAAAAAAGGACGAGAATTATTTTATGTAAAAGATGGCCGGGAGATTCAGATAAAACGGATTTATAACCGCATTATTTTTGATGAATTAGCTCGCTACCCTGACCTGCATCCCGCGTTCAGCTTAACTGCTGACGTGGATGTAACCTGGGTTGGTCATCCCAACTGGTTTTTTAGAATCAGCAAGTACACTTTGCCTTTAATAAAGAGCAAATTCGCACCGGCTAGCTATTATTTACCGGACTTGCAGGAATATCCAAAAGACTTAGAGAATTACGTATTGAAGCCCCTATTCTCTTTTGCCGGGGCGGGCGTTCGTCTGCACGTTACGCAGCAGGATTTAGAAGCAATTTCTGACAAGGAGAATTATTTACTGCAGCGCAAAGTTGCGTATGAGCCTGTCGTTCAAGCGCCGGATGGCCTTGTTAAGTGCGAAATTAGACTTCTCTACATCTGGCCTCATTCGGCACCGCAACCCACGCTGCTAGCGGGCCTGGCCCGGCTGAGCCGGGGCGAAATGATTGGTGTCGATTTCAATAAAAACAAAGACTGGGTGGGGGGCACTACCCCACTGTTCGAGCGGTAAGTATTTCGGCTTCTGAGTTTGCGAAGGGGGTAGGGAACAAAGTCCTCAGCGTATTCGTAACAGAATACTTACTGCTTTTCCTACCTTATATGACAAGTCTTACCCAACGCGGCCTTAAAATTTCTAAGAACCCTATTTTCAATTTATTTATTGACCGTGCCATTAAATTATTAGGCAGTCCATTTAGGGTTATAACCATTTTGAATGAAACGGCCACTAAGCTGGCGGATGAAGAAAGCAAAGACAATAAATTCAAACAGCTTTTTGAAGTTGCGCTTACGCTGGTACGATTGGTGCGCAGCTATGCCAGTGGCGAGTACCGTGACATAAAAAATAGCACTATTATTTCGGGCCTTGCCGTCTTACTCTACATTCTTTCACCTATTGACCTAATTCCAGACTTCATTCCCGTCGTAGGTTTTTTAGATGACCTTAGCTTAGTGAGCTGGTTTATTGAAAAGTTTCAGGGCGAAATAATTCGTTTCAGAGAATGGGAGCAGCGTATCGCCCAGCTTCCTACGCCCAACGCGGCTGCCGGCGACCCTACCCTCCCCGCCGTAGCTGAGATAGGACATTCTTAAGTAGCTCAACACTTTTTATTTAATTTGCGGCAAGTCATTTGATACTGCTGCAATTGTGCTACTGAAGGCTTTCATTAAGTGCCTCACCTCGCTATCCCTACCTGCCCTAATTTTATTTATGCCAACATATATTGTCTCTTTACGATTATCCGATTCATTTAGCGAGGAGTTTATTGCACTCATTCCACAGCACCGAATACTTATCAATCAATTACTTAGCGAGCACATTGTGGAGGAGTACGCTATCAGCGCAGACCGCAACCGAGGCCGGCTAACCATTAATAGTAAGGATGAACCAAGTGTAGAAATACTACTAAGAAAATTGCCTCTTTACAAATATTTTAGTGGAATAGAAATTGACGAGCTATTTATTTTTGATAGCGTCGCGACACGTTTTCCGCACATTAGCCTGAATTAATTTTTTAAATTTATTATTCGTATTAATTCAGGGTATCTTGTGAATTTTCGTCATCTAGTAATTACGAGCTTTTTGTTAGCAGGTAGTGTAGTACAGGCTTCTTCGCATGAGCCCGTCGAGCCTATTTCCACTCAGCAGCTGATTACCCGGTTGTCTTCGGCCATTCACTCTTTGAAGACCCTGCGTTGCCTTGTTGACGCAGAGGAGCGCATTGGCCGGAGCTATACACCGGGGCGCACGCTGAGGAAGCTGTCTTTCAGCCCGTTAAAAATATACATAAAAAACCAGAAAAACGTTGAGATACTGTACGTTACTGGTCAGAATAACAACGATGCCTGGGTTTATCCTGGTTCTTTTCCCTACATCACGATTAGTCTGAATCCTACCGGGGCGCCTATGCGCAAAGGCCAGCACCACACAGTGCTTCAGGCTGGTTTTGGCACTATAGCTGACTTGCTGGGTAATTCGGGCGGACAAAGCAGCACCGTTTTCACCCGTTCGTTTCGATATGCTGGCGATACGCTCGCGTAGGGTCAGCCTGCTTATATTTTACGCTCCGACTACCCGCAATTTCGGTATATTACCTATAAAGTTGGGCCTAATGAAATTGTTCACTCTATTACCAACCGCTTTGGCTGCGGGGAATACCGTATTTTAGAGCGCAATGGTTTGTCTATAGATAGTAAATTGCTAGAGGGACAAGTTTTGCGGGCACCTAATTCGTATGGCCGGCGCACGATTTCAGTAGTAAACGTTAAAACCTATCTCCCAGCATCTGTTACGGTATATGATGACCGTGGATTATATGAGAAATACGACTTCCTGAACGTTATACCTAATCAGCCAATTTCTGCCGCTGAATTCACGAAGGATTATCAAGGATATAAGCTTTAAGTACGGCTTGCCAGTTGATTCAAAAACGTAGCTGAAGTAAAAATTAGCCATAGCTTGTTATCAAAAAGCAGGGAGCGGAGCTAATCTCCGCTCCCTGCTTTTTTGGTAAGAAAGTGTTCTATGAGCGAAATCAGATTAAGCTTTTGGGTAGTCAATTGCACCTCAGCGGGTACCTTTAACGGCGCATCGTTTTTTCAATTTGGTCCCACATGGCCGGCGTTAGGGCTTGGAGCTTATTAAATTCGCCGGCGCCATTCAGCCATTCACCCCCGTCAATAGTCACGACTTCGCCGTTGACGTAGGCCGAAAAATCTGACACGAGGTAAGCGGCCAGGTTCGCTAATTCCTGGTATTGCCCGACGCGCTTGAGCGGTACGCTGGCAGCGGGGTCGAGTTGGCTGGCTAAGGGCTCGGGAAACAGCCGGCTCCAGGCGCCTTCGGTCGGGAAGGGTCCCGGCGCGATAGCATTAGAGCGGATACCGTACTTGGCCCACTCCACGGCCAGCGAGCGCGTGAGCGCCAGCACGCCAGCTTTGGCCGCCGCCGAGGGCACCACAAAAGCCGAGCCCACAGAGGCATACGTTGTAACAATATTGAGGATAGTGCCGGGATGCTGGTCAGCAATCCAGCGCTTGCCTACAGCTAAAGTGCAATTATAAGAACCCTTTAATACAATATCTACTATCACATCAAATGCTTTATGGCTGAGTCGCTCGGTAGGGCTAATAAAGTTGCCGGCCGCGTTATTGAGCAGCACATCTACCTGGCCAAATTCGTCGTACGTACGCGCTAACATGGCTTCTACTTCGTCGTATTTGCGTACGTCGCAGGCCAGGGCCAGAATCCGTCCACCCGTTTGTTGACGTAGTTCAGCCGCGGTTTGCTCCAGTACGGCAAGTTTCCGACTAGTAATAGTCACATTGGCCCCTAATTGCAGGAAATACATAGTCATGGCTCGACCCAGGCCGGTGCCGCCGCCCGTCACAATAATTGTTTTACCAGCCAAGGCATTATCGCGGAGCATGGGTTGCGCGAAAGGATTTGTCATTTTAGCGAGGGGTAGGCCAGTGCAGATTGGCATGATGAGTGCCCGAAGGTAAGTGCCTGCACCTGGTGAGCCCTGATAGTACTGCGCAGCTTTACCTATTCATGTGCAACTTGCAGCTTTGTAACATAGATAACTAGCATTCGAGAATAATTTTTATGTCCTCTACTCCCAGTACAAGTTCGGCCGCCGGGCCTTCTACGGTAGCCGTAGTAGGATGTGGCTGGCTGGGCCTGCCTTTAGCCCAAAAGTTATTATCGCAAGGCTACCGCGTACTAGGTACTACCACTACTCCCGAGCAGTTGCCGCTGTTGGTCGCGGCCGGCATCGAACCCCGACTTCTTCAACTGGGCAGCGACTTTTCGGCGGCCGATGAGGCCAACCTGGTACAATGGCTACGACAAGCCAATACGCTGGTAATCAACATACCGCCTCGGGCGGCCGTGGCGGGGGGCTACCCCCAGCTACTGCGCCCGCTGCACCGGGCGGTGGCCGCGGCCCGCATCAAGTCGGTATTGTTTGTATCTACCAGCGGCGTGTATCCCGATGAGCCCCGGCTAATGCACGAGCCGGACGCCGTGAGCACCCGCGATGCGGCTTCGGACGTGCTGCGTACCGAGGGGCATTTTGTGCCGCGCTATGGCCAATGGCTTAGCACGGTGGTGCGATTGGGCGGCCTCTTTGGGCCCGACCGGCCGCCGGGACGCTTCCTGGCGGGCCGCCGCAACTTGCCGCAGGGCGATGCCCCGACCAACCTGCTGCACCTCACCGACGCGGTTGGCGTGCTCAGCACCATTATTACCCAAAATATCTGGGGGCATACCTTCAATGTGTGCGCGCTGACGCACCCCGCCCGGCGCGAATTTTATCCTGCCGCGGCTACTTACCTGGGCCTGGAGCTCCCAACTTTTCAGGCTGAAAGCGCCGGTGGCAAAACTATTGACTCCACTCTGGTGCGCAGTCTGGTGCCCTACACCTTTCAGTACGACGACGTGCTGGCCGCCCTGCCTTATTGTTAGGGTTGGGGGTAGGGCTGGCGGCCTGGTTATCTTTGCGCATGTCTGTGCCAAACTCCGCTGCTGCCCCACCGCCCGCCGTAGCCGTGCTGGGCGGCGGGGCAGCAGGCTTTTTTGGGGCCATCGCTTGCGCTGAGGCCAATCCGCGGCAACCGGTTTATTTACTTGAAAAGAGCCCCAAGCTACTAAGTAAGGTGCGGATTTCGGGGGGCGGGCGCTGCAATGTTACGCACGCCTGCGAGTCGGCGGCGCAGCTGGTGCAGCACTACCCCCGCGGCGGCCGGCAACTAAAAGAAGCCTTCCGGCAGTTTGGCGTAGCCGATACCATTGCCTGGTTTGCCGAGCGCGGTGTGGTGCTCAAGACTGAGGCCGACGGCCGCATGTTTCCGACCACCGACAGCAGCGAAACCATTGCGCGCGCCCTCGAAGATGCCGCGCGCCGGGCCGGCGTGCGGGTGCTGGCACGCACCGCGGCCGACGAGGTTACGACCTTGCCCGAAGGTGGCTTTAGTCTCAGGCTCAGCGGGGAGGGTAGCGCCGCTATCGGCCCCGAGTTGCGCGTGGGCCACCTGCTGGTAGCAACCGGCGGCAACCCCAAGTCGGCGGCCTACGACTGGCTGCGGGCATTGGGCCACAGCATTGCGGAGCCGGTGCCGTCGCTCTTCACGTTTAATGTGCCGGCTTCGCCGCTGCGCGAGCTGCCCGGCGTGAGCGTACCGCACGCCCGCGTAGTGCTGGCCGGCGAAAAGCTTCAATACGAAGGGCCGCTGCTGGTTACGCACTGGGGCGTAAGCGGGCCGGCGGTGCTTAAGCTCTCGGCGTGGGGCGCACGCCGGCTGCACGAGCTGAGCTACCACGGCACCGCTCTCATTAGTTGGGTACCAACTTATACCGACGACACGCTGCGCGCCTGGACGCAGGCTTTTCGCCTCGATAATGGCAAAAAGCAGGTAGCAGCGCACCCGCAGTTTGGCCTGCCTACCCGCCTGTGGCGCACGCTGGTGGCCGAGGCCGGCATCGGGGCCGATGCACGCTGGAACGAGGTGCCGGCCAAGGCGCAAAATCGCTTGCTGGAGTTGCTGCTGCGCACCCCTTTGCAGGTGCGGGGCAAAACCACGCACAAGGATGAATTCGTGACCTGTGGCGGCATACCGCTGAGTGAAGTCAACTTGGCTACGATGGAAAGCCGCCGGGTACCGGGCCTGCACTTTGCTGGCGAAGTACTTGACATTGATGGAGTTACAGGCGGCTTCAATTTTCAGGCGGCCTGGACTACGGGCTTTTTGGCGGGGGTAGCACTGGCCAAAGCCAGCCAGGCAGCAAGCCAGAGCTAGCCAGGAAGCGGAACGAAATTGGGGCATCTACCGGTCGGCTGTAACCCTGTGGGCGGTTGGCTAGTAAACTCCCTCACCTTTCCAACTTACATTCCTTTTCCAATCATGGAAGCCAAAGCCACGCAAACCCTGCTCAACGAACTCATCGAAACTCTGAAAGACGGCCAGAAAGGCTACGCCGACGCGATGACGGACGTGAAGGACGCCCACCTGAAAGACCTATTCAAGAAATACTCGGCCCAGCGCGCCAGCTACGTGACCGAGCTTGAGGACCAGATGTTCAAGCTGGACCTGAAGCCCGATACCACTGAGGGTTCGTCGATTACGGGTGCTATTCACCACGTCTGGATTGACCTGAAAGCCGCTGTTACCGGCCACGGCAACCACGCCATCCTGGCCGAGTGCGAGCGCGGCGAAGACGTAGCCAAGAAGGCTTACGAAGAAGCCAGCAAAGCCCAGGACCTGCCGGCCGCTCTCAAATCGGTTATTGAGAAGCAAGCTCAGGGCATCAAAGCTGCCCACGACGAAATCCGTGGCCTGCGCGATTCTGCTAAGTAAACCGCAGATTCAAACTGATTGAACGGATTGAACGGATACGATGAGCAAAGCTCATCGGCTTTTCAACCCTCATTAAATTGAGCTTGACAGAAAACAAAAAGGCTGCCCTACTGGGCAGCCTTTTTGTTTTCTGAAAGAATCCGTTTTATCGGTTAAATCAGTTTGAATCTGCGGTTCTATTCGTCAAGGCCGCCTTCGCGCTTGCCGCCGAAACCACCTTCGCGCTTGCCGCCGTAGCTGCCGCCGCCCTGGCCGCCTTTGTAGCCGCCACGCTGGTAGCTGCTACCCCCCTCGCGGGCGCCGCCGTAGCTGCTGCCGCCGCGGTTGCCGTAGCTGCTACCGCTGCTACCGCCTTCGCGGTTGCCTTTGTAGCCGCCGCCGTAGCTGCTACCGCCTTCGCGGCGGTCGCCGTAGCTGCCGCCGCGGTTACCCCCACCGTAGGGCGGGCGGCCACCTTCGCGGCGGTCGCCGCCACCGAAGCCGCCTTCGCGCTTGCCGCCGAAGCCACCTTCGCGGCGCTCGGGGCGGTTGGTGCCTTCTTCTTTGGCGGCCGCGTCCTGCACCGGGGTAGCGATGCTGAACGTAACCGGCTGGCCCTGAATGCTACTGCGGCCTAGCTGACCCACAATATCTTCGGCAAACTCGTTCGGTACTTCTACGAAGCTGAACTTGTCGTAGAGCGCGATGTCACCCACTTTGTTGCCAGGCAGGTTGGTGCTTTCGGCAATTAAATCGACTACATCGCGGGGGTGCAGGCGGTCCTTCTTACCCATGCTGATAAACAGGCGGGTGTAGCCGGGGCGGCTGGCGCCTTTCTCGCGGCTGGCGTCGAGGCTTTGCTCGTTGCGCTTATCCTCCTTCATGTTCATCTTTAGCAGCGCGGCGGCGATGTCAAGCGAGGTAATTTCTTCGCTTTGGTCGAGCAGGCGCTGCACGCGGCCGATGTACTTATCGAGGTTGCCCTTCTCCACTACCTCCTTTATCTGGTTGAGGAACAGGGTAGTCTTCACTTCCGACACGTCGGCAAACGAAGGCACTTGCTCCAGCTTAATATCGGCCTTCGTGAAGCGCATGATGTCGCGCAGCTTGTAGATGTCGCGGCCACTCACGAAGGTGAAGGCGCGGCCACTCTTGCCAGCGCGGCCGGTGCGGCCGATGCGGTGCACGTAGTATTCCTCGTCGGCGGGTAGGTCGTAATTAAATACCGCCTCCACGTTTTCTACGTCGATACCGCGGGCGGCTACGTCGGTAGCTACCAGGATTTCGAGCGTGTTCTTACGAAATTTGTCGAGCGTATTCTGGCGCTGGGCCTGGCTCATGTCGCCGTGCAGGCCGTCGGCGAAGTAGCCTTTGGCTTGCAGGTCGGCCACGATATCGTCTACCATGCGCTTCGTATTGGCGAAGATGATAGTTGATTTCAGGTTGTACATGTCCATGATGCGGGTCAGGACATCCTTCTTCTGCGGGCCGCGCACCTCAAAATAGCTCTGCTCGATGTTCGAGACCGTCATTTGCTGGTGATTGACCTTTACTACCTGCGGGTCGCGCTGGTACTTCTTGGTCATCTCCATAATCGGCTTGCTCATCGTGGCCGAGAAAAACACCGTCTGGCGATTCTCGGGCATCTTGCTGAGCACAAACTCGATATCCTCACGGAAGCCCATGTCGAGCATTTCGTCGGCTTCGTCGAGAATGATTTTAGTGGCTTTGTCGAGCTTCAGCGTACCGCGCTCGATGTGGTCCATTACCCGGCCGGGCGTGCCGATAACGATTTGCACGCCGCGCTCCAGGGCGCGGAACTGCCGGTCGTAGCTGCTACCCCCGTAAATGGGCACCACGGCCAGGCCTTTCTTGTACTTGCCCAGCTTCTGAATTTCGCCCGACACCTGCACCGCGAGTTCGCGGGTAGGGCAGAGCACGATTACTTGTACGTCGCGGCTTTCGCCATCCACGCCCTCAATGGCGGGAATCGAGAAGGCAGCCGTTTTGCCGGTGCCCGTCTGGGCCTGGCCGATTACGTCTTTGCCGGCGAGCAGCACCGGGATGGCGGCCGACTGAATGGGCGAGGCTTCCTCGTAGCCCATTTCGGTGATGGCGCGCTGCACTTCGGGCGAGAGGTTGAGCTCGTCGAAGCGGATTTTAGCCTTTTCTACGGCTTTAGCGGGGGTTTTTTCTACTTGTTCGGTATCCATGTCGGAACGGAATAGGGTTGTAAGACCACCTGGTTTTCCAAAACCGGGGTGGCCTAAGGGGGGAAAAGAGACTACGCTCTGAAAACAGCCGGCTCAACAGCGGCGGCGCTTCTTCCCCCTCAACCTTCCTACTAACGACAAGGCGGAAAAAATACGACCGATAAAACGGGAAACTACTCGGCAGCCACTTACTTAACCTGGGCCACCCCGGCCACTCAATGGGACCGTTCTCAAATGCGGGTGCAAAGGTACGGATTTTTTATTGAAAAAGCTAATCTGATGATTAATAATCGTTGTCATGCTCATCTGATGTCCCGGAGGAAGCATCTTGTCAGGTTCATACGATGGTTGTCCTGCCCTGATAAGATGCTTCCTTCGGGACGTCAGATGAGCATGACAGACGTGAGTCAGCATGACAGACGCGAGGACTAGCGACTTGAACGCATGAAAAGAGCGCCTTCCCGCGGGGGAAGGCGCTCTTTGGGTAGCACGAAAAGTGGCTATTGCTTAGAGCAACGACACTTTTACCGCGTTCGGGCCTTTGCGGCCTTGGGCTTCTTCGTACTGAACCTTGTCTTTCTCTTGTAGTGCCTTAGCGTCTACGAGGTCGGTGACGTGCACAAAGATATCTTGGCCAGTCTCGTCGTTTTTGATGAAACCAAAGCCTTTGGTCTCATTGAAGAATTTTACCGTTCCGGTCGGCATAATAAAAAAATATATGGGGTGTCGTCAAAGCCCGGCGGCAAGCTGGGGACCTAAGATGCAAATACACCGGAGCGGACCGGAACAGCACCACAGGGCCTTGAGTTGCGCCAAAGATAGACAAAATTCCCGAACTTCGCCCATCCCAAAAAAAAGTCATGGACACGCCCGCGGCTCCTACCCACGCTTATTCTCACGACTTTACCGTCGAGGCTAGCGACATCGACCAGCTCGGCCACGCCAACAACGTGGCCTACGTGCGCTGGGTGCAGGACGTGGCCGCCGCCCACTGGCACCACTTCTACCCGCCCACCGCCGCCCTACCCCCCCAGGTGTGGGTGGTGCAGGAGCACCGCGTGCGCTACCTGCGCCCGGCCTACGCCGGCGACGAGCTACGCGCCCGCACCTGGGTGGCCGACGTGAAGGGCGCCAGTTCCCGGCGCCTCACCCGCATCGAGCGCGTGGCCGATGGGCAGCTGCTGTGCGCCGCCGAAACGCAGTGGGTGCTGCTGGATGCCGGGAGTGGGCGGCCGGTAAGAGTGCCGGGGGAATGGGCGGAACTGCTGATGCAAGAACAACAAAACCCGAATTAATTGATTAACTCGGCAGTAGACATTATCCAAACAGCAAGCGCGCAGATTACAGTGGCGAATAATAAAGAGATTTGGTCGTGTGTTGAATTTATAGAGTAGCGTACCTTTGACTATGGTTCTACTCCCCGTACTCTGTCCGAACTGCCAGCAAGCGGAAGCGGTCTATCGCCACGGCAAAACTACCGATGGTACC
>JAABUN010005049.1_pt1 | contig 16949 bp, 12 predicted proteins | sample 5559311 | NCBI WGS metagenome assembly JAABUN01 (sample SAMN10711877, study PRJNA513370) | rock metagenome | isolation source: Antarctica rocks | place: Antarctica: Victoria Land, Siegfried Peak sud
CCTTTCCCTCGGCTACACTCCTTCTATCCTACCAAACTTCCCCTTCTCAGACAGGCTCTAGTAACCGGCTACACGCATAGTGACAAGCGGAAGAGGGCCCGCTCAAATGAGGCCAGCGCCGGCAGCGCCAGGGAATCGGTGCCGCCGGACCCGGCCGACCTGGTCGCGGCGGGATTGACGCGCCCTGGGGATTTCGACGCGATCGTGGAGGAGCTGGGAGGCGGCCGGCAGCGGATCAGCTGGGTGCTCTGGGCCGAGTAAGGCGACGCGTCCACCTCAGCCAGCTAAGCAGGTAGCTTTTGTGTCATGAGCGGGAGGAGCTCGTTTCTCATAGGATGGCGGCGCCAATCACCTAGGGTCGGAGCCCCCGATGAGCAGCGCCTCCCGTCGCGACCGCCTCCAGCCGCTCCCGACGCCACCCTCCTCGCCAGAGGAGGGCGTCGAGGAGGGCGTTGATGCGGGGTCAAGCGAGCAGGGGGGTGGGGTTCCAGCGCCGCTGACGTCCCTTGTTGGCCGGGAATGCGAGGTCGGGGAGCTCGGCAGGCTGCTGAAGCGGGCCGACACGCGGCTCGTGACGCTGACAGGACCCGGCGGGGTAGGTAAGACACGTCTCGCGGTGCAGGTCGCGACGGAGGAGGCGGCGACGTTCGCCGACGGGGCGAGCTTCGTGCCGCTGGCTTCGATCCGTGATCCAACGATTGTCGCGGCGACGATCGCACAGGCGCTCGATGTACCGGTGGCCGCCGATCGTGAGGCGGTCGAGGCGCTGATTGACCGGCTGCACGGTCACGAGCGACTCCTGGTACTCGATAACTTCGAGCAAATCCTAGCGGCGGCGCCACTCCTGACGGCGTTGTTGACGGCGTGCCCTCGATTGACGATTCTCGTTAGCAGCCGGGCGCGGCTGCATCTCTCTGGGGAACACCACTGGCCGGTGCCGCCGCTGGCGCTGCCGGCGACCGACGGCGAGGCTTCGAACGGGCGGCTCGGCGATTCGCCGGCGGTCCGGCTCTTCGTCGCGCGGGCGAGGGCGGTAGACCCCGACTTTCGCCTGACGAGCGCGAACGGGGCGACGGTGGCGGCGATCTGCCGGCGGCTGGATGGATTACCACTGGCGATCGAGCTGGCGGCGGCGCGGACCCGCGTTCTCTCACCGCCGGCGTTGCTAGCGCGGCTCAGCCATCGCCTGCGTCTCCTGACGGGAGGCCCGCACGACGTACCCGATCGCCTGCGAACGATGCGCGCGGCGATTGGTTGGAGCGATGAGCTGCTGTCGCCGGCAACGCGAACGCTCTTTCGCCGGCTCGCGGTCTTCAATGGTGGCTTCACGCTGGAGGCGGCCGAAGGCGTGGGACGGAGGTCGGAGGTCGGAGGACTCAGGACTGGGGACTGAGGGCGCGGGGGTTTCGGCGGTGATGGACAGCGTCGCGGAGCTGGTGGACGGGAGTCTGCTGCGACGGGTTGATGGCGGGGACGGCGAATCGCGATTCGCGATGTTGGAGACGATCCGGGAGTATGGGCTGGAGGAACTCGCCGCGAGTGGCGAGGAGGGCGCGACGCGGCGCCGGCATGCCGCGAGGTGCTTGGCGCTGGTCGAGCAGGCCGAACCAGGGCTCGCGGGGCCAGATCCTGGGCCATGGCTCGATCGGGTCGAGACGGAGCACGACAATCTGCGGGCTGCCCTGGCGTGGGCGGCGGAGACGGGAAAGACCGAGATCGGTCTCACGCTGACGGGAGGCTTGTGGCGATTCTGGCGGGTCCGCGGCCACTGGGGCGAGGGACGGGACTGGCTGGAGCGGATGTTGGCGCTACCGGCTGCCGCGGGGTCGGTGGCGCGGGCCAGAGCGTTGAACGGGGCGGGCGTCTTCGCGGACGATCAGGACGATCGGGAGCGAGCCGTGGCGCGGTTCGAGGAGAGCCTGGCCCTCGCCCGGGCTCATGGCGACGAGCAGTTGACGGCGACCGTGATCACCAACCTCGGGGACGTGGCGCGGGTCCGCGGTGACTTCGACCAGGCGCGCCAGCTCTTCGAGGAGGCGCTGGCGCTGTATCGCCAGATCGGGGCGAGGCCGTGGGTGGGGATGGTTCTGAATAACCTGGGGGTACTGGCCTGGGATCGGGGTGCGGTCGAGGAGGCCGCGACACAATACGGCGAGGCACTGGCGGTGTTCCGGGAATTGGATCACCGGCCACGCACGGCCGACGCATTGACGAACCTCGGCGCGGCGGCCCACGCGCGCCGGGAGCTCGCATCGGCGCTGGCTCTGGCGACCGAAGCCTTGGAGATCTATCGGGAGCTGGGCGACCGGCGCGGGGTGGCGCTGACCTTGTTCAACCGGGGGGCGATCGCCTTGGACGAGGGGGACCAGGCACGGGCGCTGGCCGACCTACGCGAGAGTCTGCTGCCCAACCGGGACTTGGGGGATAGGCTCTGGCTGGCCCGGGGGTTGGATCTGATGGCGGAGGCGGCCCGGGCCGGCGGCCAGCCGGAGCGAGCGGCGCGGCTGCTGGGCGCGACGGAGGCATTGCGCGAGGCACGAGCGATGCCACTGGGCGCCCTTGAGCGGGGCGAGCGGGAAGCGGCAGTGTCGCGGTTGCGCGGCGAGTTGGACAGCCGTGCCTTCGCGACGGCGTGGGCGACGGGCCGCGTGTTGCCTTTGGAGCAGGTTATCGACGAAGCGATGGCGGTCGTGCCAGCTGAAGCAGCCGCCGCCCCTGCGCCGGGAGGCGCGAGGTCAAGGATTGATCTGACGAAGCGGGAGCGCCAGGTGCTCCGGCTCCTGGTCGCGGGCCAGGCGGACAAGGAGATCGCGACGGCGCTGGGTGTGAGTCGGAGGACGGCCTCCAAGCATGTCGCGGCGATTCTCGGCAAACTCGGGGTGGCGTCGCGAACGGCCGCAGCGACGGCGGCGGTCCGCGACGCGCTCGTCTGACCCTGGACCTTACTCCTGGCGGACGATCGGCGGGAGCCATTGGTACCAGGGCGCGGCAGGCAACGGGGCGAGCCGCGTGTGATCGGCGCGATTGACAGGACCGCTGGCGGCCGTATGATTGGACAGATAGCAGACCTTAACGACTGAGCGGCCGAGGGGACAGATGGTGACCAGCAGGCCGGCGATGCCCCCGCCCCCTCCCCGACCACTGCGCGCGGCGCCGCGACCGGCGCGCTCCGGCGGTGGACGACCCCGGTTGCCGACGCCGATGACGCCGCTGGTCGGACGGCGATCAGAGGTTGCAGCCGCGGCGGCGATGCTCCGCCAAGGGGTTCGTCTCCTGACGTTGACCGGACCGGGCGGCGTCGGTAAGACGCGGCTCGCGATCGAAGTCGCGGCATCCGTCGCGGGGGCGTTCGCGGACGGGGTGGCGTTCGTAGAGCTGGCGGCGGTGAGCGACCCGAGCCTAATCGCCACCGCGATCGGCCAGACGCTGGGTATCCAGGCGGGGGGTGAGCTGCCGATCGGCGCCGACCTCGTGGCGGGGCTGCGGGACCGCCACGACCTGCTGCTGGTGCTGGACAACTTCGAGCACGTGCTCGACGCCGCGCCGTTCGTCGCGGAATTGCTGGCGAGGTGCCCTGGGCTGCGGGTGTTGGCGACCAGCCGGACACCGCTGCGGATATCGGGTGAGCGGCTCTTGCCGGTGCCGCCGCTTGGTGTGCCAGATGCCATCAGCGACACCCGGCGCGCCGGGCCGCTAGCGGCGGTGGCGGCGAGCGAGGCGGTGACGCTGTTTGTGCAGCGGGCGCGGGCCGGGGCGACGGGGTTCGACCTGACGGAGGCGAACGCCGAGACGATCGCGGAGATTTGTCGCCGGGTTGACGGCTTGCCGTTAGCGCTGGAGCTGGCTGCCGCGCGGGCGCGTGTCCTTTCTCCCGCGGCGTTGCTGGCCCGGTTGGAACCACGGCTGCCGATGCTCGCGGACGGCGCCCGGGATCAGCCGGAGCGGCTACGGACGATGCGCGCCGCGATCGCCTGGACTCACGATCTACTCTGTGCCGCGGAGCAGAAGCTCTTTCGCCGGCTGGCGGTCTTCGCCGGGGGGTTCACGGTCGAGGCGGTGGAGTTCGTGGGGCGGGACACCTCGGATCCGGCGGTGATGGAGGAGACATCGACGCTCGACACGTTGGAGGCGCTCGTCGACCAGGGGATGGTGACGAGGATGGGGCACACGTGTGGGGGAGCGACCAAACCGCGGTTCCGGATGCTGGAGACGGTGCGTGAGTTTGCCTTGGAGCGGCTGGCGGCGGGGGGCGACGGCGCGGCGACGCGGGCCGCCCACGCGGAGTATTACCTCGGATGGGTGGAGGGAATCGCGCCGGACCTGAAGGAGGGCCGGCACTTAGCGCCGCTGCTCGACGGGCTCGAGGTGGAGCACGCCAACCTGCGAGCGGCGCTGGAGCACCTGATCGAGACAGGGGATGCCGAAGCGAGCGCCCGACTGGCGGGCAGCCTGGCGCCGTTCTGGCTGTTCCATAGTCACCGGGGAGAAGGACGGCGCTGGCTGGCGCGCGTGCTGGCGTTGGGGCCGGGGACGTCGGTGCCGCCGACCGTGTGGGTGCGGGCCGTTGGGGGAGCGGCGGTCCTGGCCTTCGCCCAAGCCGATTATGAGCCGGCGGCGGCGCTGGCGGCAACGGAGCTGGCGCTGTGGGACGAGCTCGGCGATCGCTGGGGAGGAGCCACCGCCCTCAACCTGCTCGGGGCGGTGGCGCGAGCGCAAGGGGCGTTCGACCAGGCGACCGTCTGGTGCGAGGATGCGCTCGACCGGTTCCGGGAAGCGGGTGATCCCGCGCGCGTGGCACTATCGCTGTGCAACCTGGGGATTCTCGCCTATTGACGTGGTGACTTCGCGCGAGCGACGAGCCTGCTGGAGGAGGCGAAGGTCTCCTACGTTGAAGGCGGCGATCTCTTCGCCTATGGCACCGCGGTGGCACTCAGTGATCTCGGTCTGGTGACCTGTGACCGGGGAGACCACGCGCGGGCGGCGGCACTCTTCGCCGAGAGTCTTGGGTTCTGGCGGGTGGTGGGGACGCAGGAGGGATTGGTCGACTGGTTGGCGCGCGTGGCGACGCTAGCGGTGGAGGCAGGGCGGCCACAGGACGCGCCGCGACTCTGGGGCGCGGCGGAGACGGTCAGCGCGACGATCGGGTATGCGTTGGAGACTCCAGAGCGGGCCCGGCACGAGCGCGCGATGGCGACCGCCCGGCGGGCGCTCGGTGCGGGGGGTTATACCAGGCTCTGGGGGGAGGGCCGGGAGCTATCGGCGGACCAAGCGGCGATCGAGGCTCGTCCGCTGCTGGCCGCCCTCGCGACGACGGCGTCCACGACCGGCGGGGCGACGGTGGGGATGCTTACCCCTCGGGAGCGGGACGTGTTGCGGTTATTGGTGGAAGGACGAACGGACAAGGCGATCGCGGATCACCTGCGGATGAGTCGGCGGACGGCATCGCGGCACGTCGCGACGCTCCTCGCCAAGCTCGGCGTCACCTCGCGCGCGGCGGCGGCGGCGGTCTTTCGCGATGGATTTGTCTGAGTCGCCAACTCCTCGCGGGACTGCAATTGACAGGGTTCCGAGGGAACCGATGAGGCGGTCGCGGGACCGTTTCTCGACGAGCGAGCAGTAGGGTCGCGCCGTGTCCTCTCCAGCCATGTCAGATCGCGGCCCGCGGGCACCGCTGGCGCTCCCGCCACGAAGCAACCCCCGGCCCAGCGACGGGAACACCCTGCCGGCGCCGTTGACGCCGTTGATTGGGCGGGAGCGCGAGGTGGACCAGGTGGGGGCGCTGCTCCGCTCCTCCGACGTCCATCTGCTGACGCTGACGGGTCCGGGCGGCGCGGGGAAGACGCGGCTCTCGGTGGCGGCGGCGGCGGCGGTCGCGGGCGAGTTTGGCGACGGCGTCGCCTTCGTGCCGCTGGCGTCGATTACCGATCACGATTTGGTGCTGCCAACGATCGCTCAGGCGGTCGGGCTGCGGGAAGCGGGCGGTCCGTCGCTCCGCGATCGGTTAGCGGCATCCCTGCACGGCAGAGAGCTGCTGATGGTGATCGACAACTTCGAGCAGGTTGTGGCCGCGGCACCCGTCTTGACCGACCTGCTGGCCGCCTGCCCGAGCCTGACCATGCTGGTCACGAGCCGGGCGGTGTTGCACGTGTATGGTGAGACGGACTTTCCGGTCCCGCCACTGGGTTTATCGCCAACGGTGACCTCGCCATCGTTCGCGGAGGTGGCGGCGTCCGCCGCGACGCGGCTTTTTGTCGAGCGGGCGCAAGCGGTCGAGCCGCGGTTCGTCCTAACGCCGGAGAACGCGGGCGCGGTGGACGAGATCTGCCGGCGGTTGGACGGACTGCCGCTGGCGATCGAGTTGGCGGCGGCACGGGTGGCGCTGTTCACGCCGGCCGGGCTGGCGGCCCGGCTCGACCGGCGGTTACCACTGTTGACCAAGGGAGCGCGGGACATGCCGGCGCGGCTGCGGACGATGCGCGGCGCGATCGCGTGGAGCCACGATCTGCTCGACGCGGACGAGCAGGCGTTTTTCCAGGAGCTGTCGGTCTTCAACGGCGGCTGCACGCTGGAGGCGGTTGAGATCGTGACGAGTCTCGGCAGCGGGCCGGCGGCGCCGACGCGAACGGTGTTCGATCTGGTCGGCTCGTTGATCGACAAGAGCCTGCTGTTGCCAGCTCGAGGCGATCGACCTGACGCGGGGGACGATCGGTTCCGGATGCTGGAGACGATCCGGGAGTTTGGTGGGGAGCGGCTGGAAGCGAGCGGGGCGGGGGAGACGACGCGGCACCGCCACGCGACGTGGTGTCTGGCGCTGGCGGAGGAGGCGGAGCAGGGGTTGCGGGGACGGGAGCAACTCGCCTGGCTCGGGCGGTTGGAAGACGAGCACGACAACCTGCGGGCGGCGGTCGGCTGGACGCTGGCGGCGCTGGACGGCGGGGAAGCGGCCCAGCGGCTGACGGGAGCACTGCATTGGTTCTGGTACCTCCACGGCCATTGGACCGAGGGGCGACGGGTGTTGGAGGAGACACTGGCGCGGCCGGGGCCGGGGGGACGGTCAACCGCGCGGGCGAAGGCGCTGGCGGGCGCGGGTATCCTCGCGTTCGCGCAGGGAGACTATGGGGCGGCGAGCGTCCGGCTCGAGGAGGCGACCGCCACCAGCCGCGAGCTGGGGGACCGGGCGGGAGCAGCTTACGGGCTGCACTTCCTCGGCTGGGCCGCGCTGTTGCACGGGGACTACGCGGCCGGGCAAGCCCGATTGGGGGAGAGCGTCGCGCTGTTTCGCGAGGTTGAGGAGAGCTGGGGGCTGGCCACGGCGCTCTGTTCGTTCGGAATCGCCGCGATCCAGATGGGCGATGAGGCGGCGCCGTCGCTGGTGGAGGAGAGCCTGGCGCGGGCGCAAGCGCTGGGGGACGCCTGGGGACTGGCCCGGGCGCTCCACTACGCGGGGGAGGTGGCCCGGGGCGAGGGAGACGACGCGCGGGCGCAGGCGCTCCATCAGGAGAGCTTAGCGCGGTATCGCGAGCTTGGCGATCGGAACGCGGTGGCGATTCTGCTACACAATCTGGGGTATGTCGCCCAACATGAGGGGGATGCCGGCGAGGCGGGGGCCTATTTCGCCGAGGGCCTAAGCCTGCACTTGGAGCATGGAGATAAGCGCGGTTTGGCCCACTACCTGGCGGGGCTGGCGGGTACGGCCACGTTGCTGAGTGAGCCGGAGCGAGCGGCGCGGCTCTTCGGGGCGGCGCAGACGCTGTTCGCGGCGACCGGGGCATCGACCTGGCCAGTGGATCAACTGGAGCACACGCGGAACCTGGTCGCGGCGCGCCGGGGGTTGAGCGGTCCAGCGTTCGACGCCGCCTGGGACGCGGGCCAGTCGCTGAGTTGGGAGCAGGCAATCGCCGAAGCGGCGGCGGTGGCGGCCGCGGCGGCGACGCTGCCAGGCCGGCCGACCGCCGGGCCAACGGAGGCGACGGGTCTATCGCCACGGGAGCGCGACGTGCTCCGGTTGCTGGTCGAGGGGCGGTCGGACAAGGAGATCGCGACGACGCTGTTCGTCAGCCGGCGGACCGCCTCGAAGCATGTGGCGGCGATCCTCCAGAAGCTGGACGCGCCGTCGCGCATGGCCGCGGCGACGGTGGCCGTCCGGGACGGGCTGGTCTGACCCGCGCAATGTAGCGACCTACCTACTGAGCCAACTCTCCTTCGAGGCGACTGCGTATTTCTACCCCCCTTCCCCATCCCACAAATGGGGAATCTTCCCCATGCGCGCGGTGCTGCTGAGGCCCACCATGGGGAGTGTCGCGGGCTGCCACTTCTCGCGACCCGGTGCACGCCGCGATCGGCCAAGCACCGAGGGCGGGTGTTGACGACCACCGATTGACCGCGGCGGGAGAGGGCGTGGGTCGAGGACGCTCGGTCTCATCGCACGATGACCAACCACTCGAGCGACGGCTTGGTCACCGGGCTGGGCGACGCGTGCGTCGCCCCTACCCGCCGCACCGGTCGGGTCGGTCAACGTCATCGCAGATCGCCGTGCTGCCGGGGCGAGCGGTGCGAACTCAACGGCAGGCGCAGATGGCACCCCGGCAGTGAGCTCGCGAGGAGGGAAGCGATGCAGATGAGCGGCGGAGGCGGCTCTCGCCGCCGCCGGCTGGTGTAACGCGGTGCGGTCAATCGGCCATGGTGGAGCAGGACACCACTCGTCCGAAGTCCGATTCGTTGCGGCATCGCTTTGACCGGCATCGCTTTGAATAGCGATTTGAACAGAGATAGGAGACGGACCATGACCAAGAGCATTCCCCTCGGGGACGTCGGGCACCCGCAGCACCTGCGGGCCATCGTCAAGGACGAGACCAACCTGATCGATCAGGTGATGGACGTCTACACCGGCTGGATCGGGGTAGGCATCGAGGAGACGCACAACAACCTCTTTCGCGAACAGATCCTCTCGTTTGTCCCGCTGAGTCCTGGCAAGGTCCAGGAATACCGAGACGTCGATGCCACCGGTCGCCGCGTGACGTCGGCGATCGTGGTCGCGACGATCTCGAGCATTGCCGGCGATATCGAGACCGCGGCCGTCGACTTCGCGACGGTGAGCCTGCAGCCGTTCCAGTTCCCCGGCGTCGCCGGCACCCATTTCCTCCTGGTTCTCCAGGCGACGGTCGCGGCCCAAGACGGCACGGTCCACGGAATCGCGTATCAGGTAACGGTGCTGACGGACGCCATTCGGCTCCCGCGCACCCTTACCCTGGATCGGGACACGACCCCGTAGGCCGGGCGCGACGGGTGACCGCGGGTTCCTCCATCGCTCAAGAACGCAGCGCCGAACGGCGGGTCGTAGGCTTCGCGCCGGCGCTGCTTCCCTATCGACCCGAGCACCCTCGGGACCGACCTGCCGGCGGGATAGCGGCGCCAGGGTCAGGCGCCGCGAGCCGGCGCGGAGGGACGGGACGGCGGGTCGGTGGTAAAGGGCGTTCCGCTCCGTGGCGGTGCGCGCCAGTCGAACCACCGGTCATGCGCGTTCCGGTAGCGACGTGCATGCAACGGGTCGGACGCCAGGCCGGAGGCACGTGGTGCGGCGTGGAGTCGCTTCCTGTTTGGCGGACCTCGGCAGTGGGGTCAAGGCGTAGCGAGACGATGCGGTGCTCGCCACTACGTATTTCTACACCCCCGCCACAAGCAGAAATGGGGAATTTTACCCATGTCCGCGGCGAGGCGGAGGCGCATAGTAACGGGAGTGTGCCGGGACCGGCGACGCCATTCGCGGTCTGGCCATGCTCGTGGGGAGCGAACGACCGGTCACCCGGAGCGACGACACCGAGAAGGGAGCGAGGTGATGAGACGCGAGCTGACGACACACGGGCGAGCGTATCGGGTCGGGGCGCTGGCCATGGTGGTGACGCTCGCCGTTGGGGGCTGGCTGGGGACGATTGCGGACCCGGCGGAGGCCGCCTTTCCGGGGAGGAACGGCAAGATCGCCTTCGTCAGCGCTGGCAACATCTGGACGATGAACCCAGACGGCACGGGGCGCAAGCAACTGACCACGGCGGGGGGCGAGATGCCCGCCTGGTCGCCCAACGGCCGCCAGCTCGCCTTCGTGCGGAACACGCTCACCGGCGGCTCCGAGATCTTCACCATGAGCGCCGATGGCTCCAACCAGCGGAACCGCAGCAAGAACGAGTTCCAGGACTTCCAGCCGGCCTGGTCGCCCAACGGCAAGCAGATCGCCTTCGTCAGCAGCCGGACCGGCGACGGCGACATCTACCGGATGAACGCCGACGGCTCCCACCAGAAGCGGCTCACCACCAACCCCCAAGGCGACACCGAGCCGGCCTGGTCGCCAAGCGGCGGCAAGATCGCGTTCGTGAGCCGCCGGGAGGGGCAGGATCAAACCTTTGACGACGACATCTACGCGATGAACCCCGACGGCAGCAACCAGACCAACCTCACGAACCACCCCGGCGGCGGCGAAAGGTCGCCCGCCTGGTCGCCGAACGGCAAGGAGATCGCGTTCCGCGACATCCGGTCCCCGAGCACCGGTTGGGACATCTTCGCGATGCCCGCCGCCGGCGGCGAGCCGATCAACCTCACCGCGAACGGCTCCGGGAGCTTCAACCCCGCCTGGTCGCCGGACGGCAAGTTGATCGTGTTCGGGCGCGACCGCCAGGACGGCAGCGCCCTCGAGCTGTACACCATCCTCGCCACCGGTGGCGACGAAAAGAGCATCACGAACGAAGGGACCGGGGACGCCGACCCCGATTGGCAGCCCAAGCCGCGGTAGCCCCGGGGTCGCCGCGGCGCGGCCGACCGGCCGCGCTCCGCTTCCTTATGAGCACGCATGCTCGCTCGGTGATCGATTGACAGGAGGGTTCCAAGTCACGTCTTAGCCTGCTGGTTCTCGTCGTCTTGGTGGGGCTCGCACCGCTGCTGGCGGTGGACGGGGTGGGCGCCGCCGCGAAACGGGGCAGGGGCCCACATGAGATCGAGACCGGACGTCTGCCGGCGGCGGTCACGGCGCGGGGCAAGGGCGCGCGCCCGTCGGTCAAGGATCGCTACATCGTGGTCCTCAAGAACGCCGTTGGCGATCCCTTGCGGGTGGCCAAGCAGCTGGCCACGGACGGCGTGGTGCCGACCCACGTCTACCGCCACGTCTTCAAGGGTTTCGCCGCGTTGATCCCGCCGGGCCGGCTGGCGGCGCTGAAGCGCGACCCGAACGTCGTCTCGGTGGAACCGGACCGGATCGTCCGCCTCGCCGCCGAGGTCGCCGGGCTGCCGACCGGGGTCGACCGGATCGACGCCGACCTCAACACCTTCGCCAAGATCGACGACGAGGACCTGCCACGGGTTGACGTGGACGTCGCGGTCATCGACAGCGGCGTCGGTCCCCATCCGGACCTCAACGTCTATGCTGAGGCCAACTGCACCACCGACGCGTCCGCGAACGACGGCTACGGCCACGGCACCGCTGTGGCGGGGGTCATCGGCGCGCTCGACAACGGCACGGGCGTCGTCGGCGTGGCGCCGGGGGCGCGGCTCTGGAACATCAAGGCATTCGACAACAACGGGGTCGGCGAGTTTTCGTGGATCGAGTGCGGTCTCGATACAGTCACGGCCTACGCCCCCGGGACCGGCGACCCGCTGGGCGACATCGAGGTCGCCAACGGGAGCTTCGGCGGTCCAAGCGCGGACCCCACGCACACCGACTACCCCTGCGGCGCCGTGGACAATACCTACCACAATAGCTTCTGCCGCGCCGTCGAGGCGGGCGTGACGGTGGTCGTCGCCGCCGGCAACAATGCGCAGGACGCGAAGGGCTTCATCCCCGCCCACTTCGACGAGGTGATCACCGTCTCCGCCCTCGCCGACTCCGACGGCAAGCCGGGCGGCACCGGCCCCGCCACCAGCGCAGGCGCCGACGACACCTTCTATCGCGATCCCGCGGTCGCCGTCGGCACGAACGGGGCCGGCAGCAACTTCGGCGCCGACATCGACCTCGCGGCGCCGGGGGTTGACATTCGCTCGACCGTGCCCACGACCGGCGGCGCCTGCTGCTCCGACCCCAGTGGCTACAAGAGCCTGCCCGGCACGAGCATCGCGAGTCCGCACGTCGCCGGGGCGGCTGCGCTCTACATCGCCGAGCACGGGCGGGCCGGTCCCGCGGCGGTCAAGGACGGGCTGCTGGCTCAGGCCGAGCACTTCGAGCTCGGCATCCCGGGCGACCCCGACGGTATGGCGGAGGGGGTCGTCCACGTCGGGACGCCCGACACCACCCCGCCGGAGGTCTCGATCATCTCTCCGACGGGCGGCGCCAGGGTCAAGAAGGGCGCCACGATCAAGCTCTTCGCCACGGACACGCAATCGGGGGTCAAGTCGGTCGCCGTCCGCTACTGCAAAGGGACCGCCTGCAACTTCGCCAACGGCAAGCTGATCGGCACCGACACGACGAGTCCGTACACGGTGAAGTGGGGCAAGCAGCCGAAGAACGGCACCTACACGCTGTTGGCCCAGGCGACCGATAAGGCCGGCAACACCAAGCTCTCCGACCCGGTCACCGTCCGCGTCAAGAATTAGGTCCGACGGTGGGGCGAGCCGCGGCCAGCGGCCCGCACAGCCAGCCGGCTGAGGCGACGTAGGTGGCGGGACGGACCGGGTTGAGATCCCGGTTCCATCCCGCGACTACGTATTTCTACCCCCCCCCCCGCAACAAGCAGAAATGGGGAATCTTCCCCATGCGCGGGGCGTGGATCAGGCGCACGCTGCGGGCAGGACACGGATCGCTATCGGACGGGGCCGGTCGGGCGCTCGCCGTCGTCGCTGGATATCACGGAGGCACGCCATGGAGAGCCGGGCATTCGACACTTTGACCCGTTCGCTGAGCGGCGCGCCATCGCGCCGGGTTCTCGCCCGTGCCTTTGCCGGGAGCGTTCTCGGCGGGCTGCTGAGTGTCGTCGGCCACGAGGAGGCCGACGCGAGGAAGTGCGGCCCGTGCCTGGTAAAGAAGCGCGGCCGGTGCACGAAGGACCGGCGCGACGACCGGCCCTGCCGCGGCGACGGGCGCTGCCTGAACGGGCGGTGCAACCCCAAGCAGACCTGCAAGGGCTTCCTCGATCCGTGCCTCCTCGGTATCGAGTGCTGCAGCGGCGTCTGCCGCGCGGACCAGAAATGCGACTCCAGCTACCCCCAGCGCGGTCACGACGTCTGCTCCGTCAAAAAGGACTGCGCTACGGTCTGCTACGCGGATGGCAGCTGCGACATGCCCTGCGACTGCGTCGGCTACCGCTGCGGATCATGCATCGCGTGACCGTTCCGGGGGTCGGCGGACGCGAGGGCGACGACCACGTTGCGGTGAGCGACGACCGACGGAGGTCTCACCGCGAGGACGACGGCGCGGAGCCGTGATCGCACACCACCCAGCCGCGCCGCCTCGGCGTCGCTGGACATCCGACACCCATGGCAGGTCGTCCGGCAGAGTGGGATGACGCCGGCCCCCGACACAGGGCGTGCGGCCCAGGCGAGGCGGTCGCGGACGGCCGGTTGCAGGGCACCAGGCTGACCAGTCCAGGGTCCGCTCCCGGCCACTACGTATTTCTACCCCCCCCCGCCACAAGCAGAAATGGGGAATTTTACCCATGCGCGCGGACCGCGTGGCCGTCATGATCGAGCGAGGTCGCGGCAGAGCGAATCGCTCCGGTACCCCCGACCGCGGGGACCAGCGCGAGGGGCTCGCCAGGGCAGAGGAGGACCGACGATGGACGATCGCCGCTTTGATGCGTTGACACGCGCGCTGGCGACACACGGGTGGACGCGACGGCGGGCGACGAAGGTGGTGGCGGGAGGCGCGCTCGGGGCGCTGAGCGCGGCGTTGGGTTTCGGATGGGGGGTCGAGGCGGCGGGGTGCAAGCCGCCGGGGGGGAAGTGCAAGAACGGGGGGGACTGCTGTACCAAGAGTTGCAACAAGAAGAAGGGGAAGTGCCGCACTTGCGCCAGCGGGACGTACTGCGCGGCGAAGTCGGCGTGTATCCCGGCGGGCGACTGCTGCACTGACGCGGACTGCGGCGGGCAGGTCTGTCAGGCGAACGGGACGTGTGGTGGGGGCGGCGGCTGCCCCGCGGGCCAACGTGATTGCGGCACCGGCAACGGCTGCGAAGTGCGCGCGTGTTGCACCAGCCAGGACTGCCGTGATCCTAACTTGATGACGTGCGACCACACCCAGGGGAGCATTTGCGTCTGCGAGGTCGGCTTCGACTGTGGATCCGGCCCGTGTTGGCCATGCTGCGGCGATGAGCAGTGCAGGGAGTCCCGCGGTTACGAGGGCGGCGGATTCTACTGTGACACTCAGACCCACTCCTGCACATGCCAAGGCGGAAGGACCATGTGCTCCCAGACGACGAACGGGACGACGACGTGGAGCTGCGTGGACCTGACCTCGAACGCGAGCTGCGGCTTCGACTGCCACAGCTACGGCGCGTGCACGGACGGTCGGGCATGCATCAACCACGAGTGCCAATTTCCAGCGTGATCCCCTTTCACGGCCAGCAGAGGCCCGGCAGGTCTCTCGTGCAGGGTTCATTGCCTCCCGCGACCGGTTTGATCCGTTCCGCGACGGTCGCGAAGCCGTTGGCATCGAGATCGTCCGTTCACTCGTGAGGAGATTGAGGACCATGGACTCGAGCCGCTTCGATACCCTCGTCCGCACGCTGGGGACGACCGGCTCCCGGCGCACCGTGCTGCGCGCCCTCGGCGGGGTGGTGCTCGCGGCCCTCGGCGTCACCCCGACCGGCGACGCCGAGGCTAGGCGCCGCAAGAAAAAGTGCAAACACGGACTGAAGCGCTGCGGCCGGCGCTGCGTCGACCGGCAGACCGACGGCACCAACTGTGGCAGCTGCGGCACGATCTGCGGCCCCTGTGAAACATGCCAGTTCGGGACGTGCCGCACGACCTGCCCTACCTGCCAGGAGTGCCAGAACGGGACGTGTGGGCCAGTCACGGATGGGACCGTCTGTGGAGCGTGCGGGGCGTGTCAGCAGGGGCACTGCGACGGGCAATGCACGGCCACCGAGCAGTGCGCCAACGGGTCCTGCGTCGCGGCCTGCGATCCCGCGTGCCCGAGCAACCAAGCCTGCGTCAACGGCGGGTGCGTCGACGCGAGCGGCGGCTGCACGACACCGGACGACTCTTGCGCAGGGGACATCGTGTTGTGTCCAGCGGACGCGAACTCCGGCGCCAGCTGCTACCTCGACGGGAGCCAGCCCTTCTGCGCGTCGAGCGTCACATTCCAAAATGACCACTCGGATGCTTGTCAGACCGACGACGATTGCCGGACGGACCAGGAGGTGGGGCCGAACGCGCGCTGCGTCGCCGACTGTAGCCGGTTCGGCGGGGGAAACGTCTGCGTCCAGTTCTACCTCGACCCGAATGGGTAGCCACGTGCTGGCGACTCACGAGCACGCCGACCGGATCAATCGCGGCAGGGGGATCCGGGGACCAGTCCCGGCCAACCAGGGATTCGACACGCTCACAGACCGTAAGCACCAGAACGGTTCCGCGGGCGATGTGAGAGCTGACGATGTCAAGCGGCATGCGGGGAGAGGGACGCCGATGCGATGAACGAGCGGGCTGCCGCTGGTCGGTCTAGTGGAGGGGCTACCGCCGTCGACCGGTGGGGCGAACAAGGAGGAGCGGAGATGAACCGACGACGCGCGATCCTAACGGTGGCGGTGATCCTGGCGCTCGGTGTACCGGCGGCGCTGCTCGGCCCCGCTCCCGCGGTCGAGGCGCGGTCCCGCACCGTGACCAAGACCCACGACGTCGCCGTCTTCTGCCAGACCCACGACGCCGACGGGTGGTGCTACCCGGTCTTCTCGGTCCCGCTGAAGACGACCGGGAAGCTGATCGTCTGGTTCACCGCCAGCGCCACCCACTGCACGCCCATCGCCGTCCGGCTCGGCATCGACGGACAGATCAGCGGCATCCAGTACCCGGTCGACCCCGGAGGGAGGGTCGGGGTGGATTTCACCTCGAGCATCGCCCCCGGCGCGCACACCGTCAGCGTGATCGCCAGGGACTGGCCCGACGGCTGCGAGGGCCCGCTCGTGGCGTGGGGCGGCACGCTCAAGGTGACGACGAGCAAGCGCGTGCGGCGGTGAGGGTGCGCGACCGCGATCTCGGTCCCACTCGCGGACGACCACCCGGAACGTGGACGATGGGCGATCGCGATCTCGGTTCGCTAGGAGGGCGACGACATGGACGGGCGACGATTCGATCTGCTGGCGCGGGATTGGGCGACCTCCCGGCGGCGGGCGCTGGCAGTGGCGACGGCGGCGGTGGCACTGCGGCTGATTGGTGGCGAGGAGGTGGCCGCCGCCAACCACCAAAACGGGGCGTTGTGCGACCGCAACCGCGACTGCGCCTCCAATCACTGCTGCCCGCGGCGGTGCCAGACGTGCTGCACGGACGCCCACTGCGGACCCTTGGAGACCTGCGTCTGCTCATGTTCGTGCGCGGCGATCAGCGATCGCGCGCTGAAGACGGATGTGGCGCCGGCGGACGGGCAGGCGGTGCTGGCACGGCTGGCCGCATTGCCGATCGCGACCTGGCGGTACCAGTGGGACGCACCGGACGTTCGCCATATCGGGCCGATGGCGCAGGACTTCGCGGCCGCGTTCGGCGTGGGGGAGGACGACCGCTCCATCCACGCTGTCGACGGGCAAGGGGTGGCGATGGCGGCGATTCAGGGTCTGTACCGGGAGCTGGAGGAGCTGCGGGGCCGGCTGGCGGCGCTGGAGGGAATGGGGGGAACGAGCCCCGATGCCGGCGCCGATGCCTCCTAGTGCTGTCTCCGACGAGTTGCTGGTCCATGCGGTATCCTCGGGCTCATGCAAGCTCCGCTGTTCGTGCGTCCGCCCAGCGAGGAGGAGCGGCAGGCCCTGGCGGCCGGTCTGCGCTCCGCG
>JAABUN010005050.1_pt1 | contig 16949 bp, 13 predicted proteins | sample 5559311 | NCBI WGS metagenome assembly JAABUN01 (sample SAMN10711877, study PRJNA513370) | rock metagenome | isolation source: Antarctica rocks | place: Antarctica: Victoria Land, Siegfried Peak sud
CCCGCGTCACCTCCTCGGAGATGTCGATGGTCTCGTCGAACGGCGAGCTGAACAGGCTCACCGCCGGCTCCAGGCCGTAGCCACCGAGCCAGTCCCGGTAGGTCGTCGCAGTCATCCCCTCCGGCACGTCGGCCTTGACTGCGGTGAACCCGATCCGGGCGAAGTCGGCGAAGGCCTGCTCGAAGACGGCACGCGACTTGTCCGTCCGGCCGTCCCGGCTCCAGTAGGGGATCGGGTTGGCCGCGATCCGGGGGGTGCGGCGGTCGTTCACCCGAGGCTGACCGGCCGACCGGTCCGGGCCGACTCGTAAGCGCCGGTGATTATGGCGATGGCCTGCCGGTTGGTCTCCAGGTCGACGCGTACGGCTTCGGTCCCGGTCAAAGCCCCGAGGAAGTTCTCGTACTGGGCTCGGTGGGCGGCGGAGGCCAGCCGGGCCGGGTCGCTGCCCGCGCTCAGGGTCGCGTCCTGGGCCGGGAGGTAGTCCTCGAGCTGGTTGGTGGTGCTCGCCTTGGTCCCCATCAGCTTCTCCTCCCGCACGGTGCCCTGCGGGGTCACGTGGATGAAGGTCAGCACGTCGTTGTCGATCACGATCGACCCCTGGTCGCCGTGCACCTGCAGCCGGGCGCTCAACCCGGGATAGGCCGCGGTCGTCGCGTGCAGCACCCCGAGGGCGCCGCTCTCGAACCGGACCACCCCGACCGCGACGTCCTCGGTCGCGATCCGGTCGTGGGCCAGCACGCCGGTGTAGGCGAAGACCTCGACGGGCCGACCCATGGTGGCCACCAGCAGGTCCACGGTGTGCACACCCTGGTTCATCAGGGCCCCGCCCCCGTCGAGCTCCCAGGTGCCGCGCCAGTCGCCGGAGTCGTAGTAGCTCTGGCCCCGCCACCAGTCGATCGAGGCGATGCCCGACGTCAGCCGGCCGAGCTCACCCCGGGCGATGGCCGCCACGGCAATCTCGGTCGACGGGTCGAAGCGGTGCTGCGAGATGACCGTGACCTGGGTCCCGGCCTGGCGCTGCGCGGCGATGATCTCGTCGGTCTTGGCCACGGTGACCTCGGCCGGCTTCTCGATCAGGACGTGCAGACCCGCCTGCAGGGCCTCGATGGCAACCTCGGCGTGACGCCCGGTCGGCGTGCAGACCGACACCATGTCGACCTCGGTGGCGGCCAGCGCTTCGCCGAGGGTCCGGAAGGCCTGCCCGCCGTGCTCGGCCGTCAGCTTCCGGGCCCGGTCGGGGTCGAGGTCCACCACGGCGACCAGCTCGATCCGATCGGCGAGCTCATCCATGACCCGACCGTGCTGGGCTCCGATGACCCCGGCGCCGACCAGGGCCACGCGGACCCGGCCCGCCTGCGGTGTGGTTGAGGTGCTCATGCGTACTCGATCCCTTCGTCGTCGAGAAGCTGGGTGAAGGCCCGCCAGGCGCTCGTCCAGAGCTCGGCCCCGGAGAAGCCACCGGCCGTGCTCACCTTGCCCAGGTGGGGCTCGAGGGAGAAGAAGCCGTCGAAGCCGTCGGCCCGCAACGCCCGTACGGTCTCGACCAGCTCCCCGTCTCCCTGTCCGGCGACCACCACCGAGCCGTCGGCGGCGACGGCGTCCTTGATCTGGATGTAGGCCAGCTGGGGTCGGAGGTCTGCGTAACCCTCGGTGAAGGGGCGCACGCCGACCTGCACGAAGTTGGCCGGGTCCCAGGCCAGCCGCAGGTGGTCGGAGGCGACCGCGGTGACGACGTCGAGGCACCGACGCGGGATGTCGCCGTAGATCTCCTTCTCGTTCTCGTGCAGCAAGATCACGTCCGCCTGCTCGGCCACCTCGGCCAGCGCGGCCATCCGCCGCAGCACCTCGTCGCGGTGCTGGTCGGGATCCTGATCGGCGGGGATGAAGAAGGAGAAGATCCGGACGTACGGCGCCCCCAGCCGGTTCGCGACCTGGGCCGCGTGCCGCATCCGTTCCAGGTGCGGACCGAAGTCGTCGGTGATCTTGATCTTGCCGATCGGTGACCCGATGCTGGAGACCAGCAGCTCATGATCACCGAGCAGCTGCTGCAGGGTGCGGAGCTGATCATCGTCCAGGTCGAGGATGTTCACCCCCCAGGCGCTGCGGATCTCCACGTAGCGCAGACCGAGGCTGCGAACCACCTGGCACTGCTCGAGGAAGTCGTCGCTGATCTCGTCGGAGAAGCCGGACAGGGTCCACATCGGTGTCGGTTCCTTTCCCTGGGGACACCTCATTGAGTCATCCGTCCGAGAGCCACCACCAGTTGTTGCCGTAAGTTGTTCCGGGTGAGCTCCGGGGCCGAGGCTTTCCCGCGTGGCCCGTCGATCTACGACGTGGCCCGGGAGGCGGGGGTCTCGGCGTCCACGGTCTCCCGGGCCCTGTCCAAGCCGGGACGGGTCAGCTTCGCGACCGCCGAGCACGTCCGGGAGGTGGCTGCCCGGTTCGGCTACCGGGCCGCCACCACCCGTCGGCAGGTCGAGAGCGGACGTCCCCGGACGCTGGCGATGATCGTCGCCGACATCACCAACCCGGTCTTCTTCGGCATGATCCGCGGCGCGGAGCGCACCGCGATGCACGCCGGCTACACCTTGGTGCTGGCCGAGTCGCAGGAGTCGGAGACCCAGGAGAGGCAGGCGCTGGAACGCATCCTGCCGACCGTGGCCGGAGTCATCCTGACCTCCTCCCGGATGGCGGACGGGCCGATCCGTACGCTGGCCAAGCAGGCCCCGGTGGTCGTGCTGAACCGTTTGGTAGACCAGGTGCCCTCGGTGGCCTGCGACAACATCAAGGCCATGAAGCGGGTGGTCGAGCACCTGGGGGGTCTCGGCCACCGGTCGATCACCTACCTGGCCGGGCCTGACGCCTCCTGGGCGAGCGGCCAGCGGTGGCGCGGGGTGCTGGAGGCCGGACACGAGCTCGACCTGGTGGTCCGGCAGCTGGGCCCGTTCTCGCCGACCATCGCGGGCGGCCGACAGGCGGCCGAGCAGTGGGCCAAGGCCCGTACGACAGCGGTGGTCGGCTACAACGACCTGCTGACCATCGGGTTCTGCGAGGCGGCCACCGAGGCCGGTCTGACCGTGCCAGGGGAGGTCAGCGTGGTCGGATTCGACAACATCAGGGAGTCCACCCTGGTGCGTCCCGAGCTGACCACGGTCGCCTCGCCCCTGGTGAGCCTGGGGTCGGCCGCCGTCAACCACCTGCTCAAGACCAGTGCCGTCCCGGTGCGTCGCGACGACCTCGTGGTGCTGCCCGCGCGGCTCGTGGTGCGGGGCTCGTCCGGACCCGTGCACGGGCGCCGAGCAGGTCTGGCGTAGAAGTGAGGGCATGACCAGCACAGCCGTCGTGGGCTGCGGCACCATCTCCGTCGTGCACCTCGAGGCCATCCGGGAGCTGCCGGACGTCGATCTCGTCGCCGTCTGCGATGCCGACCCGGCCACGGCGAGCGAGACCGGCGACCGCTACGACGTGGCCTCCTTCACCGACCACCGCCAGCTGTTGGCGCGGGTGCAACCGGACGTGGTCCACGTCTGCACCCCCCACGACCAGCACGTCCCGGTGGCCGTCGACAGCCTGCGGGCCGGAGCGAACGTCCTGTTGGAGAAGCCGCTCGCCCACACCGTCGCCGCCGCCCAGCAGCTCCTCGACGTGGCTGCCGAGCACCCGGGCCAGAAGATCGGGATCTGCTTCCAGAACCGCTACAACCCCACCAGCCTGGCCCTGCGGGCCATGCTCGAGTCCGGTGAGCTCGGGGCGGTGCTGGGCGGCTCGGCCAGTGTCATGTGGCGACGCACCCCGGAGTACTACGCGGCCCGCCCGTGGCGCGGGCAGCAGGCGCGCAGCGGCGGCGGCGTGCTGATCAACCAGGCCATCCACAGCCTCGATCTGGTGCAGTGGTTGGTCGGCGACGTCACCGCCGTACGGGGAGACGTCGGCCACTTCGGCCTGGACACCCCCGACATCGACGTGGAGGATTCCGCCCACCTGGTCCTCCAGCACCGTTCCGGCGTTCGGACGCTCTTCTACGCCACCAATCTGAACGTCACCGACGCACCCGTCACACTCGAGATCGCGACCGAGAACGCCGTTCTGCACCTCGCCGGCGAACTGACCGTCAGCTATCGAGACGGGCGGGTCGAGACGGTCCAGGACCAGCCCACGGCGGCGCCCATCGGGCGCGCCTACTGGGGCTCCTCACACCGGCTGCTCTTCGACGACTTCTACCGGCGCCTCCCGGAGGCTGGACCCTTCTGGATCGGACCAGCAGAGGCGATGAGGACGATGCGCATCCTCGACCAGGTCTATCCCGCGCGGGCCGGGTCATAGCCCGGCCGTCGCGTCCACGACCCCGGCGAGGTCGAGCCGCCCGTCGGCGATCAGGATCTCGTATCGGCGCTCGAGGGTCTGTCCGGCGCCCAGCACCAGCGGCCGGTCCCAGGCGAGGGCCGAGCCGAGTCCGGGGTAGCCCCTGACGCGAACGAACCAGGGCTCGGCGTGCCGCGCGGCATCAGTCGACGTGACCACGATGGTGGCCGGCCCGCTCATCGAAGGACCCGCGGCGAAGTCAGCCGACCAGGCCACCCAGGGCGCCACCGTCCCGTGTACGGCGTCCTCGCCCCGAGCGGTCGCGGTGAAGACGTCCACGTCGTCGCAGGTCGGGAAGCGCCAGAAGAACCCGCCGTAGCCCCCACCCACCCGGTCTTTGCTCCCGGGCGATCCGAGCGTGGCCTCGCGGTCGGCCGTGATCGAGCTCGCGAAGCCGAGTCTCCACAGCTGCGGCGTGAGTGCCGCCCAGTCCACCCGGCGTTGCTCCACGAGCTCGCGTCGGCCGCTGTGACCGATCCAGTCCAGCCGGTGCCGGAAGCCGGACGGCCCTGGCTGTACCGGGGCGCCGGAGACGACCCCGTGGTCCTCGTGCAGCTGATAGCCCCGCTCCGGGAGGAAGGTTCCCCCGCCCCAGAAGTTCGTCCCGTTGACGTCCGGGATGGCCAGGCCGACGCCCGTGTGCCAGTCGTGGTCGGCGGGGTGGGTGGCCGACACGACGACTCCGCCCTGGGTGCGAACGGGATGCAGGTGGGGTCGCGGGGTCGACGTCGGTATGGTTCCGGCCCCGTCGCGGTAGGCCACCACCTCGGTCCCGCCCAGCACCCCCCGAACGGTGACGGTGTCGGAGTCATGATGGGCCCAGGGGACACCCAGCTCGCGGAACGTGCGCTCGGTCTGCACCGCTCGATCGAGCCAGTGCTCCACCTCGGCGACCACGGCCCGTCGGTCCGCACCCTCCCCCGACCACGTGATGGAACGGGGGTCGATCCGGACGGGCTCACCGGCCGTGGCCACCGCGTCCAGCACGCGCATGAACGCGCCCGTGCTGGCGAGGGGGACGAGCAGCGGGGTCACTCGGCGGCGGAAGGCCAGCAGGTTCTCGAGCAGGTCGTCGCGCGGGACGCTCAACCGCTGCGCCCGGCCGTCGACGACGATGTCGAGCAGGTCGTCGGTGTAGGCGTACCGCACGCTCCCCCGGGACCCGTGGACCTGCACCGCGGGCTCCTGCTGGACCGAGGCGCACAGCGTCAGGGCGCAGGTCACGGTCGTCCGGGTTCTGGTGTGGATCCGCACCACCGAAGTGTCGTCGCTGTCGATCGCGTTGGCGCGGTAGAGATCGGTGTCGACGGCGATCACGTCCTCAGCCTGTCGACAACCGGCCACGGCCAGCGCGGTGGCCACGGCGTGGGCGAGCGGGTTGGTCACCACGCCGTCGACGACCGGCTGTCCGTGCAGGGTCCGCCGGCCCGCCCAGGGCGATCGGTTCCAGTAGCCGACGCTACGTGACCAGGCCCCGGTCGCCGTGACCTTGACGATCTCCCCGATGCCGTACGCGTCTTCCCGGAGCAGGCGCGGCGCAGCCGAGCCGAGGCTCTGGAAACCCACCTGGACGACCCGTCCGGTCCGTCGTTCGACCTCGAGAAGTCGGTGGAAGTCGTCGAGCGTCGCCACCGGCGGCTTCTCGAGCAGGACGTCGGCGCCCCCGGTCAGCGCGAGCTCGGCGAGCCGGGCGTGCTCGCCGAGGGGTGCCGCGATCACCACGACGTCGACCGGCCCGGTCGCGGCCAGGGCGGCCGGCAGCTCAGCATGCATGTCGGTTCCCCCGATCACCTCAGGCGCCTCGTCGCGGAAGGGGTCGACGGCCGCCACGAGGTGCACCACGCCGTCGGCCTGCAGCTTGGCGATGCGTGCCGCGTGCACTAGGCCGAAGCCGCCGACCCCGACCAGGATGAGCCGGCTGGGCTGGACCGGGCCGGGAGCGAGCATGACGGTGATTCCTCCTGGGTGGGCGGGTGCGGAGTCGCAGCACGGCCTCGGTGAAAGCGCTTTCTGCGAGCGTACAGGACAGGATTCTCGGTGATCGGGTGTCGCCCCGTAGCGACTCGACCCGGAGATCCGCTGGTGGTCAATCTCAGCGGTCAATGGTGCGGTTCTTTGACACCATCAGCGACATCCCTATAACATTATGGAAAGCGCTTTCAAAACGGCGACAGCCCGTGCGGGCACGGACCAACGAGAGGTGAGACCCATGACGGCTCGACCCGAGGCCCCCGATCCGTCGATCGAGGCCCAGCGGACGGACGGCGCCTACCCCGAGTCGCAGGTGTCCTACGGGGGCGTCACCTACTGGTTGGAACGGTCCGGTCCGGGTGCCAAGCGACTGGTGGCCGTGGCGACTGAGGAGTCGGTCCTCGACCGCTTCGCCGGGACAGTGCAGGACCTGGGCGGGCAGGTGCGCCTGGTTGCGGACACCACCGCCGAGAATGCGCTGGCCCTGCGGTCCGCCCTGCCGTGGTTGAAACCGGCTCGACTCGGGTTGCACACGTCGGCGGGCTTCGGTGACCGGCTGGGGTTGGCGACCCCGGGCCACGCGCGAGCGCTGCAGGCCGTGGGCGCGCCGATCGCACCGGTCTTCGCGCAGCAGTCGATCCGGGAGATGGGGCGTTGCCACCGGACCCCGCGAAATGTGCTCGACGACGCGACGTGGGGAGCCTTCCAGGCCGGCTGGACCTCACCCGTGGGCGGGGACGCGGACCACCTGGAGCAGCTCGAGGACATCGACAACACCGCGGCCGCCGGCTTCGCGTTCTTCACCCTCGACCCGAAGGCCGAGGTCGATCCGGAGGCCGAGCACGCCGACCCGGCCACGATCCAGGCGAAGGTCGAGGCTCTCGACTGGGCGGGTCTCGAGTCCGATCTCGCGACCTTCACCAGGACCTACGTGGGCCGCCAGATCGACCTGGAGCACGAGGCTGTCCAGCTGGACGAGGAATCGGTGCTGCGGGCGATGGCCAAGTACGGCCCGTCGCTCAACCACGCGATGGCTATGTACCGGCGTCTGGAAGAGCTCGGCATCGACTGCGAGGTGGAATTCGCCGTCGACGAGACGGAGTATCCGACCAAACCGGCCGAGCACGCGGTGGTCATCAGCGAGCTCCAGCGGCTGGGCATGGAGTTCATCTCGTTCGCGCCCCGCTTCGTCGGCCGTTTCGAGAAGGGAGTCGAGTACCTCGGTGATCTCGACGAGCTGAGGCGGGACTTCGAGGTCCACGCTGGGCTGGCCCGGGCCCTCGGGCCCTACAAGTTGTCCCTGCACTCGGGCTCGGACAAGTACTCGACGTACCCGTTGATCGCCGAGGCCACCCAGGGCGTGGTGCACCTGAAGACCGCCGGCACCAGCTGGGCGGAGGCCCTGCGCGTCATCGCCCGGAACGACGCTGACCTGATGCGGCAGGTCCTCACCCTCGCGCTGGAGAGCTTCGAGGCCAACCGCAAGAGCTACCACCTGTCCTGCGACCCAGCGCGGATCCCCACCGACCCGACCGACGACGAGGTCGCCCGGCTGATGGACGTGGTCGATTCGCGCCAAGTGCTGCACGTCGGCTACGGCGCCATCCTCGAAGAGTTCGGGTCCCGGCTCCATCAGGTGTGGAGCGACCACGAGGAAGAGCACTATGGCGTCATCGCCGACCACTTCGTCAAGCACCTCGAGCCGTTCGCGCCGTACGCACAGTAGGTCGTGGTGACCGACTCCGGGGTGACCACGTTTGCCCTGGTCGGCGGCGGTTGGCGGGCGCGGATGTTCCTCGACGTGGCCCGCGGGTTGGATACAGTGCGTTGCGCCGCGGTGGTGGTGCGGACCGCGCACCAGCTCGACGTTCCCACCTTCACGTCGCTGGCCGACTGCCTGCGCGAGACCCGCCCCGACTTCGTGCTCACCGCGACACCGAGCTCGGTGACCCCGGGGGTGATCGTCGACGCCGTCGACCGAGGGGTGCCGGTGCTGGCCGAGACCCCGCCCGCCCCGGACCTCGACGGCCTACGCGCTTTGTGGGCGGCGGTGGGTGCCTCCGGGCTGGTGCAGGTGGCCGAGCAGTATCTGATGATGCCCTCGCACGCCGCCCGCGCCGCGGTGGTCGCCACCGGGGCCATCGGCACGCCGTCCCAGGTGCAGGTCTCCTCCACTCAGCACTACCACGCCGTCTCGCTGATCCGCGGCCTGCTCGGCGCCGGCCGGGGGGTGGTCTCGGTCCGGGCGAGTCGGTTCACTGCGCCGTTGGTCAGTCCACTGAGCCGCACCGGCTGGACCGACGACGCGGAGGCGCACCCGGCGACCACCACGATCGCCACCCTGGACTTCGGGGGCGGGCGCTCCGGGGTGTACGACTTCACCGAGCAGCAGACCCGCAACCAGCTGAGGTTCCGGCGGCTCACCGTGCGCGGATCGGCCGGCGAGCTGCACGACGACGAGCTGGTCCGGATGACCGGTCCCCGGACCCTGGTCCGCACCCCCCTCGTACGCCGGCAGACCGGGCACGATCTCGACCTGATCGGCTACGACACCGAGCACATCACTCTCGGCTCGGACGTGCTCTACAGCAACCCCTACCCCGGGCGCCGCTGGATGGACGAAGAGATCGCCATGGCCACCCTGCTGGAGCGCACCGCGGACTGGGTCCACGGAGCGGGGCCGGAGCCTTATCCGCTGGCCGACGGGATGCACGACCAGCGGGTCGCGTTGGCGATCGAGGAGTCGGCCGACACCGACACCACGGTGACCACCTCCGCGGAGGCATGGAGCTGAGCGCTCACCCGACGGTCAGCGCTGGTAGGACAGCTTGGGCAGGTGGTAGGCCAGGTCGATGCCCGTGTCGACGGCCTCGGTCAGGCTGAGGCGGTGCTCCAGGACCAGCCGGGCGAGGTAGCCGGCGTCGACACGACGGGAGAGGTCGTGTCGGGCCGGGATCGAGGCGTAGGCCCGGGTGTCGTCCACGAACCCCGAGGTGTTGTCGAAGCCGGCCGTCTCCGTGGCGGTCTCGCGGAAGCGGCGCATGCCCTCAGGAGAATCCAGGAACCACCACGGAGCACCGAGCCGGACGGAGGGATAGGCGCCGGCGATCGGGGCCAGCTCCCGGCTGTAGACGGTCTCGTCGACGGTGAAGAGGATGACGCGAAACCGGGGATCGGTGCCGAACCGGTCCAGCATCGGCCGCAACGCCCGGGTGAACTCGGACTGGACGGGGATGTCGTGGCCCTTGTCCTGCCCGTGGGTCTTCGCGACCGCCGCACTGTGGTCCCGCAGGACGCCGGGGTGGATCTGCATGACCAGGCCGTCCTCGCAGGACATCGCGGCCATCTGGTGGAGCATGTTGGCCGCGAAACCAACGACTTCGCTCTCGGTGGCGTCGGCCCCGCCCAGGACGCGGGCGTACAGCGCACCAGCGGCCGTCGGGTCCATCGCGGTGGTGTCGGCCGTCAGGTGGCCGTGATCGGTGGCCCGAGCGCCGGCCTCGACGAACACGGCGCGCCGCTGGCGCAAGGCCTTGAGGAAACCGTCGTAGGTCGAGGTGTCGATCCCCGACACGGTCGCCAGCTCGGCAACATCGGTCCGCCAGCTCGGCCGGTCGAGATACACGATGGCGTCGGGCCGGAACGTGGGCAAGACGCGCTCGCCGAAACCGTCGGCCGCGAGCCGGGCGTGGTGCTGGAGCTGGGAGGTAGCGGAGTCGGTGGTCGAGATGACCTCGATGTTGAACCGGTCCAGGAGGGCGCGCGGCCGGAACTCCGGCTCGGACACCCGGGCGGCGATCTGGTCGTAGAGGGCATCGGCCGACTCGGCGCTCGGCACCACGTCGACCCCGAAGACCTCGACGAGCTCGTGCTCCAGCCAGTAGCGCGACGGAGTGCCACGGTAGAGCCTCCAGTTCTCGCAGAAGATCCGCCAGATCTGCCGAGAGTCCGACTCGACCAGACCGCCGTCCGCCCGCGGCACCCCCAGGTCGGCCAGGGCGATGCCCTGGGAGGCCAGCATCCGGAACACGTAGTGGTCAGGAACGATCAGCAGCTGGGCCGGGTCGGCGAAGGGCAGGTCGTCGGCGAACACCTCGGCCTCCACGTGGCCGTGCATGCAGATCAGGGGGAGGTCTTTCGTCTCGCCGTAGATCTCCCTGGCCACCTGTCGTTGCTCCGGGGCGATCGGCAGAGCCCGGTCGGGGTGGAGCTCGAGAAGCGTCACGGGTGACTCCTGTCGGTCATGCGGCGGTCGAGGCCGATCCGCCGATTCGGGCGGACTGGTGGACCACGAACTGGACCAGCTCGCGATCGGCGCCCAGCCTTGGCTTCAGGGTGTCGAGCACCCCAGCGGCCGCCGCGGAAAGATCATCGACCCCGGCCGCGGCCAGCGCGGGCCCGGCGCCCTCGTCCTTGACCGGTGCCCCCACCCCCCGAAGATGCAGCAGCCACGCGGCCACCGCGGTGGCACAGCCGATCGGTAGCCGGCCGGCGGCGCGTTCGGCGAGCAGGGTCGGCAGGATCCGGACCGGCAGCTTGATGGATCCGTCGGTGGCAATCTGGGCCAGCTGGTAGCGAATCCGGGCGTTGGAGTAGCGCTCCACCAAGGCCCGGCGGTAGTCCGCGACGGACGGGGCCGGCAAGGTCAGGTACGGACTTGCCTCATCCCAGAACGACTCGACCCACCCTCGGCAATACGGGTCGGCGACCGCCTCGTCGATGGTCGCGTGGCCGCGGATGCTGCCGGCGTAGGCCAGCAGCGAGTGCGAGCCGTTGAGCAACCACAGCTTGCGCTGCTCGTACGGGGTCACGTCGTCCACGATTCGTGCGCCTGCGTCCTGCCATGCCGGTCGACCGCCCGGAAAGCGCCCGGACATGACCCATTCGCTGAACGGCTCGGTGGGCACGGGGGAGGCGTCGAAGAAGCCCTGGGATCCGGCCACCACGTCTCGGTCGTCGTCGGTCGTCGCGGGCGTGATCCGGTCCACCATCGACGTGGCGAAGTCGACGTGATCGTCGATCCAGCCGAGCAGGGTGTCATCGACGGCGCCGGCGAGATCGCGTACGACGGCCTCGGTCACCGGTCCGTTGTGCGGCAGGTTGTCGCAGGACAGCAGGGTGATCGCACCCGACCCCGCGGCCCGCCGGGCCAGCAGTCCCGCCACGAGCTTGGCCGGCAGGGACACCACCGGCGCGCCCTGGTCCGCTTGCAGGGCGGCTAGGTCGTCGACCACCACCGCGCGGGTTTGATCGAGGCGGTCGTCCGGGCCGCGAACGTAGCCGGCCTCCGTCACGGTGATCGTCAGGATGACCACCTCGGGACGACGGAGGTAGTCGAGGTACGCCTCATGATCACCGGCGGGATGTACGGCCGAGACGGACCCAATCACCTCGAAGGTGTCACCGTCCGCACCGCGGGTGATCAAGGTGTATAGGCCGTCCTGCGGTCGCAGGTCGTTCGCCGTATCGGGACGACGGCCGGTGAAGGCCGCGATCCCCCAATCGCCGCCATCGGGTGCGTGCGCGGTGTACCACGCCTGGTGGGCGCGATGGAAGTTGCCCAGCCCGAGATGGATGATGCGCGCCGGCGCGGTGTGCGGCATGCCGGGCAACCCTCGGCTCAGCCGTGGGTGGCTCACAGCGCGGCGCGGGACAGGTCCACGCCGAGTTCGAGATCGGCGATGGTGACGGGCAGCCCGGTGCGCAGCGACTCGTTGCCGGCCATCCCCACCGCGATCGAGCGCACCCCGTCGACCCAGCTCGAGGGTCGTTCCAGCCAGTCCTCGCCGGCGCCCCGGAAGACATCGGCGAGCAGCAAGGCGTCACCGCCGCCGTGGCCACCCTCACCGTCCACGATCTCGACGTCCTGGGCCGCCTCCCAGTGTCGTTGCAGGGTCAGGCGCTGACCACCGGTCCGGACCGACGACTCCGGTTGAGCACTCGGGTCGAGCACCACGTTGCCGTCCGCGTCCGTGAGCACGGCTGCTCGCTCCACCACCTCGAGCTCGGCGCGCCCCTCGGTGCCGTTGACGTAGATCCGGTAACCCTCCCAGGGGGAATGGGCGTTCAGGGAGTAGCTCAGGGTCGCCCCGGACTGGTAGTCGACGATCACTGCGAGGTTGTCCTCGGCGGTGATGCCCGATCCGAACACGTCCTGGTCGCGGCGATAACCGTCGTGAGACTCGTTGTCCAGGTAGAGAGCGCGCAGGCGAGGATCCCGGCGCAGGTCCAGCTCCCAGGGGGTGTGGGGGCCGTCGTGGGTGCCGCGGTCCGGACGGCTCGGCATCCCGCGCGCCTCGGCGTTCTCGGCGCCGTAGAACCGCACACCCCCGCGGGCGTAGACCTGCACGGGTGCATCAGCGATCAGCCAGTTGACGAGGTCGAAGTGGTGCGACGCCTTGTGGATCAGCAGGCCGCCGGACTTGGTCTTGTCCTTGTGCCAGCGACGGAAGTAGTCGGCACCATGGGCCGTGTCGAGCACCCACTCGAAGGTCACCGAGAGCGGCGTTCCGATGGCGCCGTTCTTGATCAGCTCCTTGAGTCCGGAGTTCCGGGGCGAGTATCGGTAGTTGTGGGTGACCACAACCTGCCGGCCGGTACGGTCGACCGCCTGCGCGATCGCGCGCGTGCTGTCCGGGTCGATCGTCAGCGGCTTTTCGACGACCACGTCGGCACCGGCGTCCAGGCTTCGCACGATCAGGTCCGCGTGGGTGAAGTCGGGGGAGGTGATGATCACCCGGTCGGCCCGGGTGTCCGCGATCACCTGCTCCAGGTCCTCGGGCTGTCCCGTGACGATGGAGGTCACGTCGAGGCCGGCAGCGGCCAGCGCGTTGGTGTGCACCGCGAGCCGCCCCGGGTTGGGCTCGAGGATCCCGACGAGTTCGGCATCGTCTCGATGGGGTCCCACTATCGCGTCCAGGTACATCTGTACGCGGTGGCCGGCGCCGACGACGACATAGCGTCGATGTGAAGTCATTGTGGTGTTGCCTTTCGGATATCGAGGGCACCCCGGCCCCGGCTCGCCTCGAGGGACGGGCCGGGGCCGACGTGGCGTACGGGTCGAAGCAGCAGGCTCACTTGCCGCCGGTGGTGGCGATCCCCTTGACCAGGAACCGCTGACCGAACAGGAACACCAGGAAGAGCGGGACCAGGGAGACGATCGACATGGCGAACATCGCCCCCCAGTTGCTGCCGGCGGTTGCGTCGAGGAAGGAGCGCAGGGCGACCGGGACCGTGTAGGCAATCGGGTCGGTAAGATAGATCAGAGGGGTGAAGAAGTCGCTCCAGGTCCAGATGAAGGTGAAGATCGCCGTGGTGGCGATCGCCGGACCCATCAGGGGGAGCATCACCCGGGTGAAGATCTGCCAGTGCCCTGCGCCGTCGATCCGGGCAGCCTCGTCCAGCTCACGCGGGATACCCCGGATGAACTGCACCATGAGGAAGACGAAGAAGGCATCGGTGGCCAGGAACTTGGGCAGGATCAGCGGGACGAAGGTGTTCACTAAGCCCAGCTGGTTGAAGATGATGTACTGCGGGACCACCACGACGTGGATGGGCAGCATGATCGTCATCAACATGATCGAGAACCACAGGGTCTTGAGCCGGAACTGCAGCCGGGCGAACGCGTAGGCCGCCAGCGTGCAGGACAACAGGTTTCCCGCGATCGCCCCGACCACGACGATGGCCGAGTTGACCATGTACTGGGCGAACGAGTACTCCAGCGAGAACCACCCCTCGGTGTAGTTGTTGACGTAGAGGTCGTTCAACCAGAGACCGGGGGTGCGGAAGATCACGTCGGTCGGCCGCAGCGAGCTGACGATCATCCAGAGCAGCGGATACACCATCACTAGGCTGGCGAGGATCAGCAGCACATGTTTGAGGATTGAACGTCCTCGGTCGTACCACGACGGGCGATGGTAGACCTGCCCCTGAGGAGCCGGACCGGCGACCGCGGCCGGCGCGGCGGTGGTAGGAATCTGGAGATCAGTCACCGTAGAACACCCAATACTTTGAGGCGAAGAAGTTGACCGCGGTGAAGGTCGCGATGATCACGACCAGGAGCCAGGCCATGGCCGCGGCATAGCCCATCTGGAAATGCCCGAACCCTCGCTGGTAGAGGTACACCGTGTAGAACATGGTCGAGTCCGAGGGGCCACCCGTCCCGCCCGAGACCACGAAGGCCTGGGTGAACGCCTGGAAGGCGCCGATGATCTGCAACACGAGGTTGAAGAAGATGATCGGAGACAGCAGCGGCAGGGTGATCTTGGTGAACATCGTCCATCGCTTGGCTCCGTCGACCGAGGCCGCCTCGTAGTACATGCCCGGGATCTGCCGCAGTCCGGCCAGGAAGATGACCATGGGTGAGCCGAAGGTCCAGACGTGCAGCAGGATGATCGTGGACAGGGCGTACTGCGGGTCAGAGATCCAGCCGGTGGTCGCGTCCACGCCGAGGAGTCGAAGGACCTGATTCACCAGTCCGTCGGTGCCGAACATCTGCCGCCACAACACCGAGATGGCCACCGAGCTGCCCAGCATCGAGGGCAGATAGAAGACCGACCGATAGAACGGGAGACCCTTCATGCCCTCGTTCAGCAGCAGGGCGATGCCGAGGGCTAGAGCCAGCTGCAGCGGAGTGGAGACGAAGACGTAGATGAACGTGACCTTGAGCGAGTTGTGCAGCCGCGTGTCCTGGATCATCCGTGCATAGTTCTCCAGACCCACCCACTCCGGCGCCTGGATGAGGTTGTAGTTCGTGAACGACAGGTACAGGGAAGCGACCATCGGCCCGATCGTGATCACGACCAGGCCGATGAGCCAGGGCAACAGGAACAGATAGCCCGCTTTGTTGTCCCGGCCGGCCTCCTTCTTCTGCAGCCGCTTCTCCTCCGGGGTCTTGGCTAGGGTCCGGCGGATGCTGGACAGCTCGGAGAGGGCGCTCATGGCCTCACACCGTCAGGTTCGACGTGAGCTCATCCACGAACTTCTGGGCCGCGTCAGCCACGCTCGCTCTACCGAAGAGGACATTGGTCTGGTTGCGGGACATCACCTCCACCAAGGTGCCACCGCCGGGCGGCGGGGCGATAGGGGTCGTGGCGAGCTCGGGCTCGATGTCCGCGATGAACTTCGCCACCGCCTGCTGGGCGGTGGACAGCTTGGGCTGAATGAAGGTCTGGAGCTCGGAGTTGGCCGGGATACCTCTCTCCGCCTTGTCGAGGTCCGCGGCCTCGGTGGAGTTCGCCCACCAGTTGATGAAGGCGACGGCGGCCTCCGGGTTCTTGCTCTTGGCCGATGCGGACCACAGCATGCTCGCCTTGTACCAGGCCTTGCGCTCGGTCGCCTTGCCCGTCAGGCTTGGTGCGCGCAGCATCGTCATCTCCTGCCCGGACGCGGCGTTGACCGCCTCGAGCTGGTTGGTGTTGTAGGTCTGCATGGCGGCTTTCCCGACCACGACCGCACTCTGGTCCAACGGCTTGGCCGACGGGCCCTGTCCCTCCTCACTGATCTGCTGGGCCGACCCGATGGCCTTGGCCGCCTCGGCCTTGACCATCATCTCGAACCACGCCTGGGCGTCGGCCACCTCGAAGCCGAGACCATCCGGGGTGAACACCTCCTTGCCGTTCTGCCGCAGCCACGACCCGAACATCCCGTCGGAGCCGAAGATCGACGCTGCGCCGAACGGCACGCCCGCCTTGGCGGCGACCTCCGTGGAGACCTCCATCAGCTCGTCCCAGGTCCAGGTGGTGTCGTCGGGTAAGTCCATCTTGGCCTTCTCGAAGACGGCCGGGTTGGCCATGAAGATCAAGCTGTTGATGCCGGCGTTGATCCCCACCAACTTGCCATCGATCATCCCCGAGTCAACGGTGCCCTCGATGAACTTCGTCGTGTCGACGCCGCTCAGGTCGAGCAGAGCGCCTCGGTTGCCGTACTCAGAGATGTAGGCCATGTCCATCTGAATGATGTCCGGAGCGGTGCCGCCTGCAGTCTGGGTGGCGAGCTTCTCCCAGTAGCTGGCGAACTCACCCGGCTGCGACTCGATCTTTACCCCGGCGTTGGCCTTCAGGTACGCATCGATCTCCGCCTGGGTGTTCTTGTTCCGGGTGGGGTTCCCCCACCACGTCATGGCCAGGTTCGTGCCGCTGGTGTCAGCGCCACCCTCAGACCCACCGGAACCGGGGGCGCACGCCGTCAAACCAGAGGTAGCCGCGGCCGCGAGCCCGGTTCCGATCATGAACTGCCTTCGGCTTATCGCCATCTGCATTCCCCTTCTCCATTGAGTGTGAAAGCGTTTTCCTACCCTAAATCAGGACCCCTGCGGTGTCAACGACGGGCAACCAAGACGTGACGATCGGTCGTACGACCGCGACGTTGCCCCTGCCGGCCTGGCCGAGGACGTCGGGCTAGCGCTTACCTACGGCACGGCGAGGTCAGCCGGTGATGACCAGGGTCGATGATGATCTCGCTCTGGTTGGGTCCCGGACGGCTCGCGGTGTTCCCGTCGACGACGTACACAGGTGCCCACAGCACCCAGCACCCGGAGCCGTTGACCCGGACCTCCGCGACGACCCCGACCGGTGCATCGATCGCCGCCCGGTACGAGTGTCCGAGCAGCCCGCCCG
>JAABUN010005051.1_pt1 | contig 16948 bp, 4 predicted proteins | sample 5559311 | NCBI WGS metagenome assembly JAABUN01 (sample SAMN10711877, study PRJNA513370) | rock metagenome | isolation source: Antarctica rocks | place: Antarctica: Victoria Land, Siegfried Peak sud
CTTCGTATATAATTCTAAATAGATAAGAATATTATTAAGATAAATAATATAGAATTTATCTAGTAACCCTATTAAGGACTTATTAATATAAGCTTAAAAGGTTACTAGAGTATTTATAAGACTAAATAGTATTATTAAATACTTAAAATAACTATATTATATATAAAATATAGTTTTCTACTTATCTCCTTTTTAAATATAAATATAATAATATATATCCTTAAGATTAAGTTTTATAAAGACCTTTACTCGATTTAAGTAATCTAACGTTTTACTAATTAAGGGTAAAGGATATCTATTCTTAATAGTTACCTTATTTAACCTATAGTAGTTAATATATAGACGTAGGCCTTTATCCTTCTTTAAGATAAATAGGATAGGTAATCCCGCGGGACTTTTAGAGTATATAATCTATCCTTTTATTAAGGCTTTATCTAGATAGCGTCTTAATTCTACTAACTCTATATTTAATAGGTTATATAAGGGTTTATAAGGCGGGTTACTAGTTATATTAATAGCGTAATTACTTCCTTAATAGGATTATAGATATCTGGCTTCTTTAACTAAGAATATATCTAAGAACTTACTAAACTCTAGAAGTAATATATATAAATTAACTATATATTCTTTATCTAGATTACTCGTATCTACTACTCTAAGTCTTAATTATATAGGTTCTAGATTAATAATATTAGAAATAAGAAGTATATAAATAGTAAGCTATTTCTTTAAGAATTTTATAAACTATTATAGATTATTTAGTTAGAATAATAACTTATTAATTCTAAAACGCTACTTCCTTATACTTATATTAACCTTAATACCTACTATATACTATATAAGTCTACTAATAACTAGTAGTAGTCCTACCTTATCTATTATATAGAAGATATAGGCATATTAATAGGAAGAACCCTAACTATTAATAGTTTAGTATATTACGCTATATATATTATAGTAGAAGATAGGCTTACTATCTATAAACCCTAAGTATAGTAACTTAGCGTCTTTAATATATTTTAAACTTACTTTAATAGCGTAAGCTTATAAGATAATATTTAGCTAGGAATTATAATTAAGATATCCCTTATACTTAAGAGGCTTATACTTCGGCGTCGTCTTAACTTTATATTAATATAATATTAGAGGTTTAACCTCTACTCCTTATAACCTCTCCCCTAATAATTTAGAGTCCTTGATAGGGTCTAGCCTTTTCCCTACTCCTCGCTTATATATTAGCCCTATTCGCTTATAGTACTAAGGTTTAGGTATCTTCCTTTTATTTAAAATCTACCTTATTTTAGTAGATTAGGATAACTAGTAGTATAATAGCCCTTTTTATTATAATTCTAATAAGTAATATCTAATAAGTCGCGCGATTTAGGCTTATTATAACTACTCTTACTATTATAACTACCTATTCCTTATCCTCTTATAGTATTATCCCTATTTATTTATAGTTTTTTACCTTTATTATAATCCGCGTACTTATATAGTATATTTCGCTAGCTTTTCTTACTAAGGCCTCTAGTCTTATTAATATTAGCTTTAAGGCGTACTGCTAATAATAGGAGTTTATCTCTTATATTAGGTAGGGACCCCTAATTTATAAGGGCGATTTAAAGCTCTTTAGTAAGCTTAGTATATAAATTTATTACCCGCTCGCTTTTAACCTTTTTAGGAAGTTAAGACTTTAAAGATGTTAAGTATATTTTAAACTTATAAATTACCTATATTAAGTGTTAGTATATATTAGTATACTATTAATATATACTTAACTCCCTATTTATAGGATCCTTAATATAATTTAGTAAAAAGTCTATAAAATCCTTCTAACTTAATATTTCTAATAGATAAGAATATAAACAAGTAGCTTAAAGTTATTTTAAGTTACTCTTAAGCGCTAGTATTATAAATAGAATATATAATATCTATATAGTAAAGTTAAATAGAGTCTATAAAAAAGATATATTATATTATTATATCTAGTCTTAGTATTTACAGATATTCTTACCGTAATAGTTAGGAATAGGGGTTAACTTTAATATACTCTAGAAGGGACCTAAGTACTCCTTAGCTTTATTATATATACGCTTTTAATCTATAATACTATTATTATAAAGAGAAATCCGTTCCCCTAATTCTAGGATAGTAATATCTACTTTAACTTCTTTAAGTTACTAAATTTATAGTAACTCTTCTTACTTACGCCTCGCCTATATAAGGCGTTCTATTATAGGGGGAATACTTCCTTTATAATTTTCTAAATCTCCTTTAAGGGTATTTTTAGCGTTATTAGATTCATTTATTCCCTTAATATAGCTTTCCCGTTCCCTTTCCTATTAGCTAAGATTATTATTAATAGTATTTAATAAACCGCTTTTATCTTAACTCTACTATACCGGCGTATTACTTATAATACTACTAGAGCGAGTTATATTTATTATAACTAATAACGGATTACTACCCTTAAATAGGTAGAAGAATTAGAATTATTATAATTACAAATTATAAGGGTTATATAGTAATATAAAATTAGTCTATTTTTATAGTAAGACTAATTCTTAAGAAATCTAAGAATTATTCTATAGGGGATCCTATAAATCCCCGAAGAGACTAGTAAGCCTTATACGTTATTTCCCCTTATAAGTTAACGTAAGGACGTAACGTATACTAAGCGTATACGTCGTATAACCTATTCGGTTAGTTATAATACCTACTAACATGTCTAATATTAGTCTAAATAGGGGTAATATCCGTCTTATTACTAGGTATATAACGCTATTAGAATAATCTATATTAGTCTATTAGTATATTAGCTAATACTATTATATATATAGGCTACCTACCTACTAAAATATCTAATATACTTCCTACTATTCATCTTACCTACTAACGTATCTAATATCGGTCTAAATAGGGGGAAATATCCGTGTTATTAATAGCCTACTATATCTAATATACTCTCTACTATTTACCCTACCTACTAACGTGTCTAATATACTCCCTACTATCTACTCTATCTACTAACGTGTCTAATATCAGTCTGAATAGGGGGAAATATCCGTGTTATTAATAGCCTACTATATCTAATATACTCCCTACTATTCACTCTACCTACTAACGTGTCTAATATACTTCCTACTATCTACCCTATCTACTAATATATCTGATATTAGTCTAAATAGGGGGAAATATCCGTGTTATTAATAGCCTACTATATCTAATATACTCCCTACTATTCACGTTACCTACTAAACGCTAGGTAGTAGGAGTAATTTTCTAATATAAAAATCTTAAATTTTTATAGGTATTTTCTAGTACCTTATATCTTCTTTACTATAATAGAATATTTGTAATTTAGGACTCTAAGCTTATCGCAGCTTATTAGTTAATTAATAAGTCCCCTAGTTACCCCTCTAGAACTAGCGCGAATATTAAAACTCTACTTTTCTTTATATTCTACCTACGTCTATACTAACGCTCTTAGACTAACCGCGTCGGGTCGGTACTTTAAACTCGAGTCGGGTTCCCGACTCGACTCTTAGCGAGTTAATACTAAATTCCTAGCCCGAGTATTCGAGTCGGTACTAATAGTTAGTACCGAGTATTCGAGTTAATACTAAGGGGTAGTATGTTACGACCCGTCGTCTTCTAACTAGAAGGCTCCGGAGTCTAGGTGGATCTCGTAGAGAGGAGTGTCAAGGACTAGGGTAAATAGGCTTCGTACTAAACTAGTCTAATACAGGTCGAGTATTATATTTAGTATCTAGGAGATATCTAGGTTAATAATATAAGTTAAGTACGAAGCTCCTATCTAAGTAAGAATATACGCTTTCTATATAGATATATAAGATCCTGCTAAGAGGTATAAGTCGGTAGACCGATCTATCTAATCTACACGTGGCTCCTATAGTTTAGTAAGCTAATCCACCTAATCTACCTATAGGTCGAGTCTCTCTCTAGACTAATCTACCTGACGGTAACGAGAAGTACCTTTACTAGGCGTAGTATAAGGACCGCTGGTCTATACTCGTAATATTAGCTCCTCCTCTAAGAATTATTGTCCCGATAATCCTAACTTCTATAATGCCTACTAATAGGTATAAACTATTAAGCTCTTTCCGTTATTATTAGCTATTATCGTTAATCGCGCCGGTAACTCTAATACGCGTCTATAAGAACTGCGAAAAGGCTAGGCGCCTAGAGAAGTATAAAGTAGGGGGTTCGTCTAATCGTTACGTGGAATGCGCCCGACTAGGCTATAGCTGCGATCTCGCTCCTTTCTCTCCTACTCGTTAGGCTCGCGTTTAGAAACAGCGCGATGCTAAGCTAGCAGAGTAGAAGGCTTTCTAAAAGGAGGCCTAGGCTCGAATAGTTCGTCTTACCATAGAGCTGGAAATATTAGAGCGAGTTTAAAGAGAAATGGTTGAAGGGGAACTATAAAATATCGAGGAGGTCGAGGTTAATAAGTAAATAGCTGATCCTTCCCCTAATAACTTCCTCTTTAATATTTCTTCGGAATAGGTCGAAGTCCCTCTTAACTTTAACTGGTCTAGGTTTACTATTATTAGCGGAACTATTATAGGAGGCTCTAGTAGTTCTTAAGGTTCTTAATTAGTTCCCAGGTACTTTCTGAATCTTTATACCCTTTCTATTTTACTAGGTACTTCTAACTCTTATATACTAGAATTCTTTCGGCTTCGAATTCGTTTTCTTCTTCTATTTTAAAATAGAAGGTTTCTTATAAGGGTGTGTTAGGATCTACTAGTTCTAATATTAAGATATAGAATACTAGGTAGATTTTAGCGTCAGGTGGAAGCTGTAATTTATAGTTGACAGGCCCTTTATTTCTAATAACTAAAAATGGTCCGACTTTGATATAGTCCAGTTTCCTACTTGGTCTTATACCTTTTAAATTTTTTATAAGGAGGTATACTTTATCCCCCTTCTTTAGCTAAGGACCTAATTTTCTTTTCTTATTTACTAACTTCTCTATAGTAATATTAGCCTCGCTAATCGTGTGCTACATGTCTTTATATAGGCTTTTCATGTTAGAAGTTAATACCAAGGCTTTTTCGGCATCTAGCCCTTATTAAGGATCTAGGAATAAGTTTACGTATCGACCGTAGTTTATAAAAAACGGTGACAGCCTTATTATATCTAACCTTTTATCGTTATATGCCAACTGTACTATTAGGAGTAACGTAACCTAATTGTTTTACCTTTTATTAACGTAGTGTCTAAGGTACACTTCTATTATCTAATTAGTACGTTTAGTCTATCTATCCGTTTAAGGGTAATAGGCTATTAATATTCGTAGTTTAGTTCCTATTAACGCGATTAAAGTCTTCTAATAGTTTGATATAAAGAGTTTATCTCTATCTGAAGTTATTAATTCTAGTATGCTATAATCTCTAATCAGTCTATTTAATAAAATGAATCCAAGCTAACTAGCGTTATAGGATTCCTTATATAGGATTATAATGGCATACTTAGTAAGTTTATCGATGATAACTATTATTAAGTCGTACTTATCATTATTTACTAGGTTAACTAACCGAGGTAGTTTTATAATAAAGTCTATCGTAACGTCTTTCTATAGTATATCTGGAACTTTAGTAAACTGAATTTGTCTATACTTAGTATATCTTATAGATTTATTCTACTAGTAGTATATATATTCCCTGATATATTACTCGATTAACGCTCGCAAGTTTAGTACGGCGTATACTCTTTAAATGAGTTCTAATATTTTAGATACTCCTAGATGTCCTAGTAAAGGATTATTATAGTGATCCCTAATTACTTCTTCTATTACTTTCGGTGGTAAGTATAGCTTCTGTTTATATAATAACAGGTCCCGGCTAGGCTGTTCCTTCCTAAGTTATCCGGCTAGGTTATTATTCTCGTATACTTCCTTTAAATCAGGAACTATATATGTCGTAACTCGTATAGTCGTGGCTAGATTCCCTACTAGTATTAACGACCTATCGTTTTCTTGTTTTAAGATAGGTTAAGTAGTAATATCTTTTACTTATATATAGTTAGATCGTCTACTTAAAGCGTCTGCTCGTCTATTATCTTTTCCTAGGGTGTACTAAATTTTGAATTTATATTGCCTAAGGAGTTCGGACTATTAAACTTGTCGTCGATTCAATTCTTTTATGGTCGTAAAACCTACTAAATTTTTGTGATCGGTGAAGATAGTAAGTTCCGAACAGCTTTCGGTATATACTCTCTAATGCTATAGAGAATAGACGACTACTAAAAGCTCTTTGTCGTGTATATTATAGTTCTGTTCTACTGGAGACATCTTGCGTAAGTAGTATACTACTAGATACCACTTGCCGTCTTTCTACTAACAGAGGCATACTCCGATTATAAGATCCGAAGCATCTGTTTTAATACGTGCTAGTTCTCCGTTACGAAACGTGTAGAGTACCGGAGGATCTATATAAGCTTGCTTTAGTTCTTTAAATGCTCTCTTCTAGTTAGTATCCCATCGAAATCCCGTATCTTTCTTGGTGATTTCCGTTAGTGGCAAGGCTTTCTTAGAGTAGCCTTCTATAAAACGTCTGTTGAAGTTAGCGAATCCTAGAAACCCTTATACTATTTTAATATCGTGTGGTATAGGCCATTCCTATATAGCCTGAATCTTCTTAGGGCTTATACGAACGCCTTTAGTTATTACTATAAACCCTAAGAACTTAACTAAGGTCTTATAAAACTCGTATTTCTCTAGCTTTAGGAGGAGTCTAGCTTATAATAAGCATGTTAATATATCTTATATATAAAGGATGTGTTCCTTAAGAGTTTTAGAGTAAATTAATATATCGTCGAGGTATATAATCGTTATAAGATCTAAATAAGCTCGTATAATATTATTAACTAATGCCTAGTAGGTTACTAGTACGTTAGTAAGACTAAACGGCATGACTAGATACTTATAATATCTATATCGAGTCCTGAATACTATTTTCTATTCGTCACCTTCTTTTATTTAAATTAAGTTATACGCCCCTCGAAGATCTAGTTTTATAAAGATCTTTGCTTTAGCTAGCCGATCCTACAGCTCGCTAATATTAGGTAGCGGGTAACGATTCTTTATCGTTATATTATTTAACTTTCGATAGTCTACGTATAGTCGTAAGGATCCGTCTTTCTTCTTTATAAAGAGTATTAGATATCCTGCTAGTAATTTAGATTCTCGAATAAATCCCTTTTTTAGGTTCTTATCAAGGTACCCGCGTAGTATTATAAGTTCCTTTTCGGATAACGTATAAATAGGTCTAAATATTAGTTCCTTCCCTAGTTCGAGTTCAATCTTATAATCCCAAGGTTGGTGTTTAGGTAGAGCTTTTACTATTATCTCTTTTATAAAGAGGCGTTTCCATCTTTAATACTCTTATAGGATATTAGGAGTACTATTAGTTACTCTAAGAACTCTAACTTATTAACCTAGCGGACCGCTACTAGTATCCGTTAAGTCGGATCCTTATATTTTAAGGTTATCCTTATTCGAAATTAAGGTAATATATGCCTTAACCGTTTTCTGGTTTGATTTCTTATCTACCGTCGTCTACTATTGACGTATAGGTTAGAATCTAGTAATATCGCTAGTTCGCTTAAACTTAAGTACTTTTCTTCTCTAGTTAATTACTAGGTTATGCTTTTCTAACTAAGGCATGCCTAATATAATGTAATGGGTGGCTATCCCTATAATATCGAAGGACATTTCCTTATAGTGTCGTTAAATTATAAATAGTAGCGAGGTTATCTCCTTATCTACGCTTCCTTTTAATAGCGTTAACCCGTCGGCCATTCGTAAGTTATATAGATCCTTCTTTCTTCGCGTTAGTAGGCCTACTAACCGTACTAATGCTTTAGAGATAAAGTTTCTAGATACTCTAGAATCTATTATTACTATAGTCCGCTAACTATCTATTTTAACCGGTATATTTATATATATTACGTAGTTCGTTAAATATAGCTGATATGTTTTTAGGGTAAGGACATTAATCTCCTTATACTTCCCCTTAATATAAGGGATTACTCTTTTCCCGAAAAGGATAGGAATCCGGTAGTTCTTTTTATATATATATGCTTTCTGTAATTGTCGTAGAAGCAGGCATACTAGTCCTGTAAGTGACACTTAGAAGTATACTCGCCATGCTTAAGGTGTCCGTGGAGACTACTATACCATCTTTAGTCATGGTTTAGAAACTACTTCCTTGATCTCTTGGTTACTAAGTGCTAATAATAACTTATATTATTATAACTTAACTAAACTTTTCTACACGTTTAGATTCTAATAGACTTTCCTAAGTTTATTTTCGCTTAGTAGTGAATTATATATGTTTTATCGGCGTAGGCTAACTAGTATATTACTCCGTGCTATAGATATATTAAGTCATTTCTAAACTCCTTCTATAGAAGTCCTCCTACTACTTTTCCTTAGTAGAACTCTACCCGTTCCTCGAGTTTTATCTGTGGATCTTTTGATATAGAAGCTCGAGATACTACTCTATCACCTTCTTTCTTAGAAGTCTGGCTGAGGTTTTCCTAGTCGGAATCATCCTCGCTTTCTCGGCTTTATTCGGGTTTTCCCTTCTAAATATAACCACTATTATATTCGTTATTAGAGTCTAATTCCTTGAGTTATTCGTGAATATCTACTAGCCTTTATTTAATCTTTACGATGTTCCTCTGTTTCTTAGCTATTTCTTCGCGTAATTCTTCCTCTCTAGATTATAGTTCTCTATTAACGGGTAGATTGACGAGGGCTAGTAAATCATCTATAATTACGTCTAGCTCGGTGTCGTCGTACTCCGTTTCTTATTAATCCTTTAGAGGTTTAGTCTTCCTAACTAGAACTCTTTCTAATATATTTAACTAAGGTCGTTTTACCATGTTTTTTAACCTATAGTCTTTAGCGATGTGGCCCGGTTTACTATAGCTATAGTAATTTATTACTTTCTTACCCCCTTACTATTTCTTACCTCTAAACGGTTTCTTCTTCTCGGTGAAGTCCAACTCTATTAGCATCGGACCGTAAGGATCGCGTGAGAATCGCTTCTTCCTATAACTTCCTCCGGAATAGAGTCCTGTGTAACCGAGTCTAGAAACTCCACTATTATAACGTAGTTCTATTATTAACTCGTAGATCTGGTTATCGACTCGTGTTAAGGCTCTTATTAATAAGTCTAAGTTATTATAAACGGCTCCGTCTCGTATAAGTTCCTTCTTTACCTAAGGTTTCAATCCTCTCTAATACATTACTATCAGCGCGTTATTATCCTAGTCGGTTCTTATAGAATACTATTAGAACTATGTTACGTATTTAGATGCCGATTTCTTTTATATTAAGTGCTGGATGACTCTTATTACTACGCTTACTTTATTAGAAGGTCTAAATATTCGCCTTATTTCTCCACGAAAGAGTGTTAGGCTCTCTATCTATAACTTAATAGAGATATTATTATCGTCGTCAGGATCTTCTATATATCGTTTAAGAAATGGAGCGGACTATCTCTAGGCCCGTCCTCTTATATAAGTTATTATAAATAGTAGTTATTTCTTTAGTCTTATAACGTCTTTATTAAAAGAGAAGTATAACTGTATTTATACTAACTACTCTTTAAGTTTATCTCGATTACTATAATATAAATCTAGCTTAGTAACTTTAATACCTTCTTTAACTTCCGCTATTACTAACTATCGTGGACCGCGTTTACTCGGGGTGAGGTCCCTTTATCCTAAGGTACTTATCTTAAGGGTACTTAAAGTGTTACGACCCGTCGTCTTCTAACTAGAAGGCTCCGGAGTCTAGGTGGATCTCGTAGAGAGGAGTGTTAAGGACTAGGGTAAATAGGCTTCGTACTAAACTAGTCTAATACAGGTCGAGTATTATATTTAGTGTCTAGGAGATATCTAGGTTAATAATATAAGTTAAGTACGAAGCTCCTATCTAAGCAGGAACGCACGCTTTCTATATAGATATATGAGATCCTGTTAAGAGGTGTAGGTCGGTGGACCGATCTACCTGATCTACACGTGGCTCCTATAGTTTAGTAAGCTGATCCATCCGATCCACCTGTAGGTCGAGTCTCTCTCTAGACTGATCCACCTGACGGTGACGAGAAGTGCCTTTGCTAGGCGTAGTATAAGGACCGCTGGTCTATACTCGTAACATAGTACTAAGTATTAGTACCGAAGTATTAACCCGACTCGCTAAGATATTAGTTCTACTATATTATTTTACTAAGACTATTATATTAGGAATATTTTTTATTTATAATAGTATTTCGTACTATATATATAACTTACTAATAGATTACTAAGCGTTATTATTATTACTAACTAGGTAATTCTTAATAGTAAATAAGGTGATATAGAAAGATAATAGCTAATTAGCAATTCCTATAGATATAATAGCTATAATATTACTAATATTTTTTATTTATAATAGTATTTACTATTATATCTATATTTTACTACTATATTACTAAGCATTATTATTATTACTACCTAACCTAGCCTAGCCTAGGTAATTCTTTAAGGTAATGCAAAAAGGTAATGCATATCCCTAGGGAACTAAAGGGGGTAGTAAAATTCTAATTAAAAAAATCTATTTTTAGTATAGGGGTAATTCTAGAAATTTTTGGGGTTCCTTACTATTTTATTAGGGACTTGGCGTCTTGGCGATACCTTGGTAAGTCGGGTCGGGTTAACCCGACTCGCTAAGGTACTAAGGGCTTTTCGGGTTAATACCGGAAACTAGTACTAAGTATTCGGGTCGGTACCTAAATAGGTACTAAGTATTCGGGTTAGTACTAATCTATAGTACTAAAACCCGACTCGACGGTTAGTCTAAATACTCTATAATATTTTCTACTTAAATAAAGTTATATAGCTTATTTTAGCCTACTTAACACCTTAAAAATACTAAAAATCAGTGTAGTAGTTTAAAAGATATATTAGAATAAGTAGATTTACCTACTAAATTCTATACGCTAACAGCTAGAATATAGATTACAAATAATAAGAATCCTAATATTATTTATATTTTACCTATTCTATAATAACGCTTACTAATATATCTACTATTAGTTTAAATAGGGGGAAATATCCGTCTTATTACTAGGTATATAATACTATTAGATTATTCTATATTAGTCTATTAGTATATATATATAATATAGCTAATACTATTATATATATAAGCTACCTACTAATATATCTAATATACTCCCTACTATTTACCTCGCCTACTAACTTATCTAATATTAGTTTAAATAGGGGGAAATATCCGTGTTATTAATAGCCTAGTATATCTGATATACTCCCTACTATTTACCCTACCTACTAACGTGTCTACTATACTCCCTACTATCTACTCTACCTACTAACGTATCTAATATCAGTCTAAATAGGATTAAATATCTATGTTATTAATAGCCTAGTATATCTGATATACTCCCTACTATTTACTCTACCTACTAACGTGTCTAATATACTCCCCGTAATTCACGTTACCTACTAAACGCCAGGTAGTAGGGGTGATTTTCTAACGTAAAATTCTTGAATTTTTACAGGTATTTTCTAGTATATATATATAGGAATACTTCTTAGTATTTTTATTTATCTTTATTTATATCTAATTTATCTTTCTAGTAATAAGTATATTTATAGTATATAATAGTAGATTAAAATTACTAGATATCTTAAAGATTAATAGATTATCTATATTTAATATAAAGCTCCTACTTATATAAGAATTCTCTTCTACTATTCTATTTTTTTAGTACTTAAAATTAGACTAACTATTAACTTAGACTTTAGTACTAAATAAGATTTAGTACTAACCGAATACTTAGGTTAAGATCTTAGTACCGACTCGAATACTTAGTACTAGCTACTAGTACCGACTCGCTAAGGCCTTAATACCTTGGCGATCCGGGTTAACCCGACTTAAATTACTAAGGTATCGCCAAGACGCCAAGCCCCTAATCTCCTGGAATCCTCGCTGGCGTCTAGGTCGGGGGCGAGGACGCTGAGTGAGTATACTGACTGATGATCCATGTTGACCTGGGCTTGTACAGGAAGGAACAGCTAGGATGGTAGAGGTTGAGGTGTAACGCGTTCCAGTCGCGGTACGCGTAAAGTGGTTTCCTCAGGAGGAAGGTCTGCCGATATGTAATGTCTTGGCACTATGGAGGAACTTCAATACATCAACGGATTATGAGACTCTTGAGGCACAGCCTCGGATACAGTTCCATATCACTCAGCAGGTTGGACCCGTGATAGCTTGGATGGTGCCTGGTATTTTGGCGAATGTCACTTCCTTTTCTACTGATAAGCCTGCTTTGCGGACATCACACTATCACCTACTCGGCAGCCTTATGCTAGACATGAACTTGCGTAATTGCTGCTTCGGGCGCTGAAGAAGATGTGGTTTCAAACAGCCTTCGAGCCCGTCAAGTACACATTGCGGCCCTTTCGGTCTTTCGGTGGTGTCTGGTGCCTTCCCCAACAGACCAAGCATCAATACAGCTGGTCGAGCTCTCTCCAATGAGATCAAAGCACATGTGTCAGGTATCTATTCTTGTTAAAAATCGTATTTTTGCTTCAATAGAACAGTGTTTCTGCTTATGTAAAACGCGCTCTCAAAACCGTCCTACAAAGTGTTACACCTCTAGAGCTATTGTTCAAACAAGATTTGTGATATGATAGCTAATATGAGCAGATCTTAGCGCATACTGAGAGTCTAATCTACAAGTTCTGATCCTCACTATGTAAGCCGATACCATAAGCAGGTAACACAACAGATCGGTAAATTATTTATAGACTGAAACGAGTACAACGCGAGACCTTTAAAATGGTTATGTTGCATGTTATGTTGCAAGAAATAAAGCAGTCCGAAACCCTCTGATAGGCTCTCATGCCCGCAAAGTGTTCGCTCCGGGCTTACTGACATTACAGCCTGCCTCGCAGGGTGCATATATGTTCGCTATTGGTTGAAGTAACTTTGCAAGTTTGTTTCTCATTACTATTCTTGGCGCACTTTCGCGCTTTCCGTTATCTGTGTTTGATCCATTTCACTGGTATATTAAGCAACCCTTCCTATGCAGAGACAAGAGAACAAAGGAGATAGCAAACATTGCTCGTTTGTTTCCTCACACAAATTGCCACGTATCACATTATAGAGTGAAGCATTATCACTGGACTTCTGATCTCTCAGTATGGACGATCACCAGCCAAGCAAGGGAAGGCCAGCCGACACCCTTCGGCTACATCATGGATCTCCCCTTTCCCGGCGTCAGCTTCGCCAACATTTACGAGCACGGAGACATCGTGACGAGCATGACCCAACTCAGGCCTACATTGGGCTACGGATGCAGGCGCCCTACTATATCCCACCTAGCGATAGAGCTTCACTATCAACCATCAGTGATTCAACCTTAAATTTTAACAAAAGACATGCATATGGAATACAGAAAGAGGCTAGTACGAAAACTTTGCGAACGGACATGCATCCCACAAGGCCCAGTGTTACATCATGCTTGTTGGAGCTTCCGCTCGAGCTGCGACAGCAAATCTACGGCTAATCGGCGCCCCACCCCTAGGAGCTGTCGCTCCTAGGGGTTCCCACCCAAATGTCGGTTTCAGCCCAACGTCGGATTTTTCAATACTATCTACTCCCTATTAACGACAACATATCCGCAGCTTCTCAGGTTCAAGAGGCATCTATAGTAGAGGCTTACGGTATATTTCGCCGCGGCGGATTTACATATAGCGCCGCTGTTCCCAAGTATTATGCTAGTAAAGAGAGACATATGCAGAGACGCATTACGGGGCTAATTCTAGAAAGTACCTAACTACGAAGCCTGATCTTAAGGCCACGCACGACTAACGCCGGATAGAGAGTAGTTACTGTGTAATTATGTACTACGTCTTAATAATATTACGCATTTACTTTGCGTTATAAGGCGAGAAGCATAGACTTTTAGAAGAAATATTGAAAAATCCGACGTTGGGCTGAAACCGACATTTGGGTGGGAACCCCTAGGAGCGACAGCTCCTAGGGGTGGGGCGCCGATTACCTTTTCCCTTGGAACGAGCAGCACCTTTTTCAAACCAGTGTCCATGGAAAAATCCCAAATTTTGCGGTCAAAGCAGCCGAGCGAGCCAGCGACTCGATTTACTCTGGGCCCACACACGAACGACTGCAAGCACATACTGCGATCATGCGTGTCAACAGCCAGCTTCATCAGGATGTACGGGAATACCTCTTCCATGACTGCATCATCAGGATCCAGGTCGATGAAAGCGGGTATTCGTTCCTCGAGAAAGACCCCGGAGGACCCTTTCCAGACGCCAGACGTGGTCCAATTGGCATCCAATGCGCTCCTTCTGATTACGACTTCCTCAACTATAAATGCCGAGATCGATTCACTGGTTGGCACAAATCGTTCATGTCAAATTTCGACTTCACCCAGCCAAAGAAGCTGATGATCACAATACAAGCTCCCGATTATGAGAATCCAGAAGGGGTGGTGCAGATCCGAGAGAGCATGATGGATCTTTGCAATGTTCTACGCAAGTGCCCTGAGATCAAAGCAATCGAAGTGGAGCCACAAAGCCAAGAATATCATCATACTGATCAAGAACATGATAGGACACGTAGAAACGACACCCATGGCTCCTACTTTGTGTTGGAATGGGAAGACAAGAATCTTCCCGCATCACAAGCATGGTTCGAGCACAAATTGGGGCGTAAGCGTCACAGATTCGACAGAGAGGCTGTCTGGCGTGGCAAATTGAGCTGTCTCGTGTCGCAAGAGTGGCCGGATCTGCGATTGGTGCTCCAACCGCTCTATACTCTGCGAAATGTTGTCAAAGCTACTATTATCCTCCCAGCAACCACAGAGAAGATCACCAACCTACAATCACGGACCGGGCAAATCTGCATTTACATGGCTGGCCCAAAACCGGGTCTTCGCCTGAGAAGTGTGTCGGGATGCTTGGAAATTTATGAACAAATATCTAAGAAATGTATGTCCACGTTTTTGCCATTGCCATTCTAATGTGGAATTTGCTTTCATAGGAGCAAGAATGATGATTTCTGACTTGAAAATTAGGCCAACAATCACTCAAGGGCCCCCAAACAAGAGCAATGGTCAAGAAGGCGAAACGAACCAAGGCGAAAGATATGTGGTATCGATGGCATTGCGAGACATGTGAAGACGAGTGGACCGAACAGGGCGAACCAGGCTACGACAGTGAGTACGAAGCGGATTGGTGATTGTAGCCGGGATTTCGCTTTCCATGAAGCACAAAGTGTGAGTGGAGGCTTCACATGCGATGATCCAGTGCTTCAAGCTGACATCTGTGAAGCAAGTGGACATCGGTACGATCTCCAGCCACCAGATATTACCAAGTCTTACACACGTTCAACCCCCGACAGACCAAAAGTGAAGGGTACCAATATCCCAAGCGAAGCCAAAGCCATAACCCATCAAAGAACCAAATCAAATCACCAACAATATCGTCGTTGGCAGCCAGGAAAGAGGAGCTTATAAGTCCCAAAATGAACCTTTATACAAGATACTACAGTATTTGATGAATATCATATCCAAACAAAGCGACTTAATCTGAAGGAAGTCAGCATCTCATTCCCCCCAACCCAATCCAATCCCCCATACCCATCTCCACAATCAGCAACCAAAAAATCCACTATTAACATGTGATAGAGTCTATTGATGTTGCCCAAGGACATAAGGTCATAGACGAGCTTCTGTATCTGCTACAACACGTCTGCTTGAGAACAAATCCAAATAAAGAAATCTAATCTGAAAGAAACCAACATCTCATTCCTCCCAACCCAATCCAATCCTGCATTTCCATCTCCACGCTCAACAGAGAACAAATACACTATTTACGTATCATAGAATCCATCAATATTACCGAGAAGAACATCTGGCCAACAAATTAAACCTACTAACCGTCTACATTACATAACTCTCACATCCCTCCTCCCCACCCGGATATTCAATCCTCCTCACCACCCATCCAAGGGCAGTACAAAACCCAACACCAGGAATCCTACGTCCTTCCTTCCTTCCTTTCTACCCTCACTTCATAAAATCCAGCCCCTACCTACCTGTAGCTCTAAAGCCATGAATAAGACTCATCGAGTCTCAGGATGTATACTATTTAATCCCAATCGGTTGGGGCTGAAACGTGATGGTCCCGCTCGATGCGAGGTTAATATGATGATATAGCATACATAGTCTGAATTTATGAGGATTGCCACGTGCGTTGTAAGTAGGTCGTGTGACGTGGTGGGGATATCGCATATGTATCCGCTGTAGAGGATATGCTCCATGTCGATCCTACGTTGTGATATGTACTATGATCCCACACCCCCTTCCATCTCCACAGAACAGCAAGCGCCAGGCCCAGAAACCCCACCTTTCACCCCACATCTAAAACCCTTCCATCTTCACAAACATAGCGATACCAAGGCCAAGAAACCCCATAACCCATCTCACTTCCTAAAACCCCAACCCCCTCAAAACCTCCCGATGCTCCCGCAACACCTTCCCCACCGCCCCCCTCCCCTTCATCCTCCCATACCACCCTCCCACATGCACAAGTTCCCTCTCGAAATCCGGCGCATCACCCCCCATAATAAACCCCACCCGGCTCTGAAACGAAAAGAAGCTCAGATCCGCAGCGCTGCATTTCCCACCCACCAACCATTCCTTGTCGGCCAGTTCTTCGTCCAGGACGTGCAGGATGTGGCGGAAGGTGGCGATGTAGTGGGTGCGGGCGATGGGGTTGGGGTGCAGGAAGGTCCAGTGGAAGATTTGTTGGAGGGTGGGGCCGTGGGTGGTGGATTGGAAGGAGATCCATTGGGTCATGTGGTGGGTTTCTGGGGGGG
>JAABUN010005052.1_pt1 | contig 16948 bp, 18 predicted proteins | sample 5559311 | NCBI WGS metagenome assembly JAABUN01 (sample SAMN10711877, study PRJNA513370) | rock metagenome | isolation source: Antarctica rocks | place: Antarctica: Victoria Land, Siegfried Peak sud
CACCATGCTCAACTACCGCACCCCAGCAGAAGTCGAAGCTGCCTACTTCGCCGAAAACGCGGCCATCGGAGCCGCAGCATAAATACTGAACAACCGTTCAGCCTCAACAAAACCCGGGACTTGACAGATATTGATGGAACTGATGCGACTCGGGAAAGCAAGCCTGGAGATTCCGGTGGTCCGCGAGGGTGATTCTTACTACGACCTGCGAGCAATTACCTCGGATATCAATGGCGAATTCCTTGCGGCGGGTGGCCTGGGCCAGGTGCGTGCTGCTCTGGCAAAGAACGCCCTGCCTACTCTTGAGGGTGCCGAGTCGCTGCGCGTCGGTCCTCCGCTGTCGGGGATCGGTGCGGTGGTCTGCGTCGGCCAGAACTATGCGGCTCATGCTGCCGAAACCGGCGATCGACCTCCTGTGGCGCCGATCATCTTTTTCAAGCATCCCAATACGGTGGTAGGCCCCGATGACGACGTCGTAATCCCGCCCGGCGCGCGCAAAGTGGACTGGGAGGTGGAACTGGCGGTCGTGATCGGCGCCCAGGCATCGTACCTGGGCAGCCAGGAAGAAGCTTTGGCCTGTATTGCCGGCTTCACCATCAGCAACGACGTGTCCGAACGAGATTACCAGCTGAAGCATTCTGGCGGTCAGTGGTCCAAGGGGAAGTCTGCGCCGACGTTTAATCCGTTGGGCCCGTTTTTGGTGCCCGCTGCGGATGTCCCAGACCCGCAGGCCCTGCGGCTCTACTCCGCGGTGAATGGCGAGTCTCGGCAGGATTCGACCACGGCAGACATGGTCTTCAGCGTTGCGGAACTGATTCGGGACCTGTCGCAGTACATGGTTCTGGACCCCGGCGATGTGGTGAATACCGGAACACCGCAGGGCGTCGCGTTGTCGGGCCGGTTCCCGTACCTGGCTGCGGGCGACACGATGACCATCGGTATCGAGGGGCTGGGCGAACAGCAGCAGCGCGTTGTGGGTCACGTGAACGACCGACGTTGATCCAGTAGCGACAGCTTCGAAAGTGATCCCTTCGCGCAGCAGACGAAAGACCTTGAAGCTGACCAGTGACATCCTCGCCCCCGCCGTCGCCGCCGCGCGGGACGCCGGCGTCAACGTCCACGGCCCCATCCCCGCCGACGCGCTCATCCCCGCTGCGGTGAAGGGCAAGTGGAAGATGGCCATCGTCTGCTACCACGACCAAGGCCACGCACCCTTTAAGGCGGTCTGCGGCGACGACGGCGTCAACATCACCGTCGGCCTGCCCGTGGTGCGGGTGTCGGTGGACCACGGCACCGCGTTCGACATCGCCGGACAGGGCATCGCCCGCGAGGCGAGCCTGGTGCTGGCGCTGCGGCGGGCGGCCCAGCTGGCGCCGGGCTGGGACCACGTCTGGCGGACGGCCAGAAGAAGTAGGGGCTCCAATGGGTTCGGCCTGTGTGCCCGGATGGATAAACAGTGCGCAGCTATGGAATGGGCGCACGTAGGATCGAGATTATGACAAGCGACGAGGAGAAGGACCCTCCCGTACCCAGCTACCTCGAGGGCGTCACGCTGAAGCGTGTCCACGACGGACAGGTCACCGAAGAGCATGACGACGACGGCTCGTCACCAGCGGACGGCCCAACCGAGTAGCTCCGCGCTGCGTGACCGGGCTTGAGGTTCAGGCATGGCGCACGCGCTCCCGGACGAGCCCATCGGTCTCGCCGGGCTGAACCCGCACGCCGGCGAGAACCGCCTCTTCGGCAGCGAGGACGCCGACGCCCTCATCCCCGCGGCGGTGAAGGGCAAGTGGAACATGGTCATCGTCTGCTACCACGACCAGGGCCACGCACCGTTCAAGGCGGTCTACGGCGACGACGGCGTCAACATCACCGTCGGCCGGCCCGTGGTGCGCGTCTCGGTGGACCACGGGACGGCGTTCGACATCGCCGGCCAGGGCATCGCCCGTGAGGCGAGCCTGGTCCTGTTGCTGCGGCGGGCTGCCCAGCTGGCGCCGGGCTGGGACCACGTCTGGCGGACGGCGCAGAAGAAGTAGGCGTCGTGGAGGAGAGACCTTGATGGCTGGAATGGAGACGTCGGACGCCCCAGGAGGCCAGCTCGACGATCAATGGGTCTGCGATACACGAGCGACCACGAGTAGGACCGATCACTTGCCCAGCGACGGAACCGCCGGGCTACTCAGCGGCCCGCACTGTCCCTACCCGGTAGGCGGAGAGTAGCCGAGGGCCCTGCTGGCGTCGGCCGCGGCCTGCGCCACCACAGGGCCGAGCCGAACGGCGTCGTTCTCAGTAATTCGCTGGGTCGGGAAGCCGAGACCGAGGGCTGCCGTCAGTTTCCCTGTGTGGTCGAGGACCGGGGCACTGATGGAGCCGACGTCTTCATTGCGTTCGCCGAAAGCCGCGTAGTAGCCCTGAGTGCGGGCAACATCGGCCTGTTCCTTCAGCCGGTCGAGATTCCTTGGCGTGGAGCCGGTGAAGCGTTCAAGGCGTGCCGGGTCAAGCACCTCCCAGGCATCCGGATCGTGGGCGAGGAAGATCTTCCCCGGTGCGCCGGCATGGATGGGCATCACCATGCCGACCATGAATGGGCGCATCACCACATGCCTGGTTTCAGCCACCGCAACGATCGTCCGGAAGGCGCCATCCCGCGTGTAGAGGGAAGCGGTTTCACCGGTATCATCGCGGAGCTGCTGAAGTACCGGCTTGATCAGCCGGACGATGTCGAGGCCGAAGGTGCCCGGCGTCGCCCAGCGGACCAGGCCGATGCCGATGCGGTAGCGGTCTCCGTCGCGGTCCAGGAATCCCTCGTGCAGGAGGCTTTGGACGAGCCGCTGGCAGGTGCTGGACGGAAGCCCGGTGGTCCGGATGATGTGCTGCAGCGTCGGTTCGGGATGCTCGATAGAGAAACAGTCAAGGATATTCGCGACCTTGCTCAGTACAAGGAGCGGCGAGGCTCCCTGCGGTTCTTTCGGCGACACGACATGCCTTCTCTCCGGTCTTCCTACGTGAGCGGCCCTTACTTTACCTGCTGGGCACACGTTTCCTTCGTCAGGACGAAGGTGTGACAGTTGACACGTCGGGTTTGCAACCCACATTATGGGTCAGGAACCCGCTAAGCGGGTCACGCCTTCCAAACACAACGATGTGGAGAAATCATGAGCACCTCGGATGTAACCGCCGAAACCGAGACCGAGCCGAAGCGCCCAGGCTCCTCGCGTATCGGGTTGATTGTCCCCAGTTCCAACACCACGATGGAAACCGAACTGCCCGAGCTCTTCCGGCGCCAGTCCGAAGCAACCGGCCACAAGTACACCTTCCACTCCGCCCGCGCTGGCATGAAGAACGTGAACCGTGAGGAACTGCTGGCGATGGTCGGCAAGGCCGCGGGCTGTGCCGAAGCGGTATCGGACGCCCACGTCGACGCCATTGCCTACGCCTGCCTCGTCGCCGTCATGGCACAGGGGCCAGGAGCACACGTGGACTCGGAGCGCGTCATCGCCGATGCTGCCGCAGGGAACGGACATCCCGCTCCAGTCACCAGCAGTGCGGGCGCCTTGGTCCGCACGCTGCAGGAGATGGGTGTCAAAAAAGTCGCCATGGTGACGCCCTACATGAAGCCGCTCACGGGCATGGTGGTCGACTACATCGAGGGTGCTGGAATTACGGTCATCGATGCCACGAGCCTCGAGGTGGACGATAACCTCGCCGTGGGTTGCCTGGACCCCGAGAACCTGCCCGACATCGCCCGTCAGCTCAAGCGCGAAGGCGCCGACGCCATCGTGCTGTCCGCCTGCGTCCAGATGCCGTCACTTCCAGCGGTCCAGGCCGTGGAGGACGAGCTCGGCCTGCCCGTCGTCACAGCAGCAACTGCGACGACGTATGAAATCCTCAAAGCCCTCGGCCACCAGCCGGCCATTCCCGGTGCCGGCAGCCTCCTCGCCGGGAACCTGGTTACTGCCGGCTCCAAAGCGTAGGGAGGAGCGCCATGTCGTTGTCACTCATCGCTTTCGCGGTCCTCATCGTCGCCTTTGCCATCGGCTCCTTCACCCGGATCAACGCCGGACTCATCGCCGTTGTAGCCGCCTTCGGCGTCGGCACGCTCATTGCGGGGCTCCCGATCGCTGACGTGATCGCCCAGTTCCCCGCGGGCCTGTTCTTCATCCTGGTGGGCGCCACCCTGCTCTTTGCGATCGTGCGGATCAACGGCACAATCGACCTGCTCGCCTACTGGGCCGAACGGCTGGCCGGCGACCGCAAGATCCTGGTTCCGGTCCTCATGTTCCTGCTCACCGCCATCCTCGCTGCCGCAGGCGCCTTCACCCCCGCAGCCATCGCTATCGTGGCGCCGGTGGCGCTTGCCCTTGGAATGCGGTTCGGCATTAGCACGCTTGCCATGGGTCTTGTCGTGGTCCAGGGTGCCAACGCCGGGGCGTTCTCGCCCGTCAACCCCTTCGGGGTCCTCGCCAACGTCATGCTCGACGAAGCTGGTGCCTCCGGTGATGCGCTCAAGCTGTTCCTCTACTGCTTCATCTTCAATTCCGTGCTCGCAGCGATCGCGTACGTCCTCGTGCAGGCGATCATGCACCGCCGGGGCGTTCGGAAGGCTGAAAGGGAGAGGAACGACGTCGAAGGACCGAGTAGCTCCACATCTGCAGACTCCGACGGATCCGGATCCGGAACCGGGTCCGGACTGGCGGAACCCGGTACTCGACTGGCGGACGCTCCCGCACGGACCGACACCGCCCTTGCCACCCCCGAGGAACCTGCCAAAAGCGGGCCGATCAAGGTCTCAGCGACCCCGATGCGTGTCCTCACGCTGCTGGGGATTGCCGCACTCCTCTTCCTCACCACCGTCCTCGGCCTGGACGTCGGCGTCGCGTCGCTGGTGATCGCTCTGGCGTTGATCTTCGTCGATTCCTCGGTCCAGAAGCCCGCGGTCGAGAGCATGCCGTGGTCGGCCATCATCCTCGTCACTGGCATCGTCACCTATGTGGGCATGCTGGAGGAGATGGGTGCACTGGAAGAGCTACAAGCAGGTATCGAAAGCCTCGGCAACAGCTCGGTAGCTGCGCTCATTACCGGCTACGTGGTCGCCATCGTGTCTGCATTCGCGTCAACCACCGGAACGCTCGGCGTCGTCAGCCCGATCGTGACGCCCCTCGCCATGGATCCCCTGCTGACGCCTATCGGAGTCATCACCGCAATCGCCATCAGCTCCTCCGTCGTGGATGTCAGTCCCATGTCCACCAGCGGCGCCTTACTTATGGCCAGCGCTCAACCGAAGGACGAACGTATGTTCTTCCGGGCTCTTCTCCTATGGGCGATTGCGATGATCGCCATCGTTCCCTTGCTCGTCTGGTTCATCTTCGTCCAGCTCGGTCTCGGCTGAAGAGACGCTCACTCAGAACAGATGAGCATCAGTGAACAAGGGCGCCCCGGGAAACCCGGGCGCCCTTCTCCGTGGCAGGCGCCGCTATTGTGCGGTATCTAGACGTCGACCGGCATTCACTTGTGGCCAAGCCTGGCAGACCGTGCAGAAGAAGTAGGCCTTCTCAGGGCAGGCAATAATGGCTGGAATGGACACGCCAAACGCCCCGGGACGCGCGCTCGACGCGGGGAGCAGCGAGCCGCTGCACCAGCAGCTTCGTGGGCACCTGCGCGCTCAGGTTTTGAACCACTCGCTCCCGCCGGGCACCTCGCTGCCCAGTGAGGCGCAGCTGCAGGTGCGGTACGGGGTGTCCCGCTCCGTGGTGCGGCAGGCACTCGGAGCGCTGGCCGCGGAGGGGCTGATCGAGCGGGGGCGCGGGCGCGGCAGCACGGTGGCTCCGCGGCGGGAGCACCACCGGTTGGTGCATCGGACGTCCGGGTTGTCGGCGCAGCTCGGGAAAACCGGGGCGGTCGTGGGCACCGAGGTGCTCTCGCTCACCGCGCAGAACGCGGATGCGTCGACGGCGGTCCTCGGGACCAAGCAGGTCCTCTCGCTCGAGCGGCTGCGCACGGCCGACGGCGTGCCGATCGCCGTCATCCACACGTGGCTGCCTTCCCCCACGTTCTCCGGCCCGACCGCCGATGAGCTCCATGACGCGTCCCTGCACGCGGTGCTCGGTGAGAAGTTCGGGGTGCAGATCACGTCCGGCAAGCGGCAGATCCGGGCCGTTCCGGGCGACCGGGACCTGCTGCGGCTCCTGCGGCTGGAGGCGGCGTCGCCCGTGCTGCTGCTGGAGGGCACGAGTCACGATCAGGACGGGCGGCCCGTGGAGGTCTTCTCGACGTGGCATCACCCGGATCACGTGGTGTTCGACATTGACATCATGCAGGAATCCGGGACGGTAGTGCGTGTAGGCCAACAAGGGCACGACGACGGCTCCTCGGCGCCGTCGGAGGCGGGGCTCCGCGGAACGACGGCCCCGCCGGACGCAGCAGAGCGCGCGAGGCAACTCGGGAATGAGTTGCTGGCGTTGGCCGATGAACTCGGCGCGGGATCTGTACAACCCTAGTTCCCGGTGCGTTGGCTCCTCCAGTGAACCGTGGCAGGTTCACCCCCGACACAGCGCTCGCGGCTTCTCTTGACCGGGAAGTTGCATACAACTGTCACCTTCTCGGCGCCCAAACTCTTGACTGACCTCCTCGCTTCTGAGAAGTTGTATACGTTACCTGCTTCATGAGTGACGATGACCGACTCCCCCGACGTTCTGGAGGCTACGCCGTGACAGCTCCCGATGCTTCACCTCCCGTCGACGGTCCGCTCGCCGGGCTCCGCGTGGTCGAGATGGGGCAACTCCTGGCAGGCCCGTTCTGTGGGCAGATGCTTGGGGACCTGGGCGCCGACGTCGTAAAGATTGAGGACCCGAAGAAGGGCGATCCGCTGCGACAGTGGGGCCGTCAACTTCCGCAGGGGCAGTCGCTGTGGTGGACGATCGTGGGCCGAAACAAGCGCTCGGTGACCCTCAACCTGCGGGAACCCGAAGCCCAGGACCTGGCGCGGCAGATCATCGCGACCGCTGACATCGTCATTGAGAACTTTCGACCCGGCACCATGGAACGGTGGGGCCTCGGGTACGACGTATTGCAGGAGCTCAACCCTGGGCTGATCATGGTCCGGGTGTCCGGGTTCGGGCAGGATGGGCCCTACTCCCAGCGGGCCGGTTACGGCGCGATTGGTGAGGCGATGGGTGGGCTCCGCTATGTGGTGGGGGACCCCTCCACGCCGCCGTCGCGCGTCGGCATTTCGATCGGTGACACCTTGGCCGCCCTCTTTGCCGCCATCGGCGCGCTGGCCGCAATCCGTGAGCGGGAGGTCAGCGGCCGCGGGCAGATCGTGGACTCCGCAATCTATGAGGCGGTGCTCGGGGTGATGGAATCCCTCGTCCCCGAGTGGCAGATTTCCGGATACCAGCGTGAGCGCACGGGAGCCATTCTGCCCAACGTCGCCCCTAGTAACGTGTACCCCACCAAGGACGGCAAGTGGATCCTCATCGCGGCCAACCAGGACACCGTCTTCTCCCGGCTCGCGAAAGCCATCGGCCGGCCCGACCTTGCCGAGGACCCGCGGTACGCCACGCACGGCGCTCGCGGCGAGCGGCAGGCTGAGCTCGACGGCATCATTGCGGACTACACCTCGGCCCACGACGCTGAGGGCCTCGAGTCCGCCCTTGAAGAGTTCGGGGTTCCCTCCGGAAAGATCTTCCGACCCGTCGATATGCTTGCTGACCCCCAGTATCAGGCACGGGAGTCGATCACCCGTGTCGACCACCCCGTCCTCGGCCCGGTCGCCATGCAGAATGTCTTTCCAAGACTGAGCCGCACCACCGGAACCGTGCGATGGCCGGGCCCGGAGCTGGGGCAGCATACGGAGGAGATCCTCGCGGAGATCGGCGTCGACCCCGCCGATCTGGCGGCCTTGCGCGGGCGGAATGTCGCATGAGCATCCCCCAGCTTTCATCCGCCATCCGGCTTGTAGAGGTAGGCCTGCGCGACGGACTGCAGTCAGTGCCGGAAACGCTATCAACCGGCAACAAGGTCGAGCTCATCCACATGCTTATCGAGGCAGGGGTGCGGGAGATTGAAGCAGTCTCCTTCGCCCACCCGAAAGTCCTCCCCCAACTCGCCGACGCGGCCGACGTCATGGCAGCTGTGCCGCGCGTCCCCGGAGTCCGGTACCGCGGACTGGCACCGAATTTCCGCGGCGCCGAGCGTGCGGTGGACTGCGGCCTCGACGAGCTCGTCGTCGTCGCTTCAGCTGATGAGGAAGTGAGCCTCCGCAACCAGGGGCTCACGGTCGACGAGATCCTCGCGGATCTTGCCCGGATCGGTGCGCTCGCCCAGGCTTCGGGTCTTCGGCTTGTCGTCGCTGTTGCCTGCTCGTTCTTCGCTCCGGCGCGTGGACCGGTGACCGGGGCGGAACGCCTCCGGGTCGTCGATGCAGCCGTGGACGCGGGCGCCGCCGGCATCTACCTGGCGGCAACCTCCGGAGAGGAGCACCCAGGGGAGATGTACGACGGCGTGACCGAGGTACGCCGTCTCCACCCGCACCTCGATGTCGGGGCGCACCTGCACAACCGCAACGGTTTTGCACCGGCGAATGCGCTGGCGTGCATGATGGCCGGCGCCACGTGGCTCGAGGGATCATTCGCAGGCCTGGGCGGCGACCTCTGGTTCCCGGGTGACCCTTCAGTACTCGGCAATGCCGCCCTCGAGGACCTCATCCACCTGTGCGATGGGCTCGGCATCGACACCGGCATCGATCTCACGAAGTACATGGCAGTGTCGGAACGCATAGTCGAACTCACGGGACGGCCGTCGGCGTCGTTCGTTTCCCGTGGCGGTACACGCGACGACCTCGCCGCCGCCCGTTGGCCCACGACCGCCTGACCGCGACTCCAGGAAGAAAGATACGGTAAACGCCATGGAAACTCACCCCCCGTTTCCCCGCGACCGCGAGCTGGACGAAGGTACATACGCCCAGGTGCGGGCCCTCATCACTTCCGGCGAACTCGCCGGGGGGTCCTGGCTTCGGGAGAAGACATTGGCTGAGCGGATCGGCGTCAGCCGCACCCCGATCCGGGAGGCACTCAACCGTCTCTCCGCCGAAGGCATGGTGGAGATCAGCCGCAACAAGGGCGCACAGGTGGTGTCATTCACGCCCGACGACGTCGCCGGGCTCTACGACGTCCGTGCAGGCTTCGAACCGCATGCGGCGCTGCTGGCGGTACCTCGATTGACGGATCAGGACGTGGACCGCCTCGCGGAATTGGCTGCTGCCATGGAGGAAGTGGTCCGATCCGGCCATCTGGACTCCCTGAGCGCACTCAACAGCGCTTTCCATGGCCTTTTTGTCGATCGATGCGGCAACCGGCACTTCGCGACAGCGCTCCAGACCCTCATGCGACCGGCCGTCGTAGCCCATACCTTTCGGAAGTACAGCCCCGAAGCACTGAACCGCAGCATGCTCCACCACGCCGAGCTTGTTGCCGCCGCCCGCGCCAGGGACGGCGAGTGGGCCGAAGCAATCATGCGCACCCACATCCTTGCGGCACGCAACGCGGCGGGAGCGCGCCATGACCAGCCCTGATCCCTTTGATGTCGGCCGCAACGCGGTATTCGCCGACATCAGTGAACTCACCGGTATGCCGTTTCCGAACCTGCTGTACCGGCGGCTCGGCGAGGACCCGCGCCGCCTCCAGGACTGCTGGGAGCGTGTTCGGCCCGGGCTGGCCCGGATCGGGTCCAGAGCGCTGCGACGCCTGATGTTCGATGACAGTAACCTCGCCGGCACCGGCACGCCCGCCGGCTCAAGGTCGGACGTGCCTGTGACCGGAAGCTCGCCCATCGACGCCGAGCAGGCCGCAATGCTCGTGCGGCTCCTGAGTGCTTACGATTCCGGGAACTCCTGCAACATCGTGGTGGTCGCCCTGCTCCTGGAGGGCGCGCCCGGCGACTCGTCCTCCCCGCTGCTGTCCACGGCGGAGCTCCCGGAGGGTGGATTACCGACGGGAATGGATACGGTTCAGCTTCCGCCGATGCTCGAGGTGGACGATATCGGCACAGTGGCGAGGGAGTCGGTGCTCCGGCTGGCCCGGTTGATCGAACCGGGAGGACGGGCGGTCCCGAGCCTCTTCCGCCATGTCGGCCACGACCCGGCCCTGCTCGGGTGGATCGAGACTGCTGTGACCGAGGCAGCGGGATCCGGCGCTTTGGACCGTTGCGAGCGCTTGATCCGCGCGACCGCCGCGTGGACTGCCTCGCACTGGCCCGAGCCGGTACAACCGCTCGACGACGACCACGATCGCAAGCTCCTTGAACCGTTCGGGATCATGATTCCGCGAATGCTCGCCACCTCCGCGGTGCTGCGCGCGGCGCTGCGTCGTCAGCTGCCGTAACGCCGCGTGATCCGTTTCTCGCCCCATCGCAGCGCGAATCCAGGGATGACCGCGAGGATGGCGATGAAGACCACCTGTCCGGCGATGTGATCAACTCTGACGTTCGCTACGTTGGACACCAGCTCCCGTCCCAGGCCGTTTTGCGCGGAGAACATCTCGGCAAGGATGAGGCCCAATAGCGTGAGGCCGAAGGCAATGCGGACGGCGGTGACGATCGACGGAAGCAGCGCGGGGATCAGTATCAGCCGCAGCCGGGTGTACCACGGCAGCACGAGGACATCGGCGAGCTTGAGGAAGTTCTTGTCCATCGAGCGGGTCGCAGCCATGACGAGCAGTGCAATGGGAAACACGCCGTGGAAGAAGGCGAAGGTCAGGCGGCTGGCGTCTCCGATGCCGAGGAACAGCAGGAACACCGGATACAGGGTGACTTTCGGAATGCTGTACAGCGCGAAGAGGGGGGTTTCGAAGACCGCGGACCAGAATGAGGACAGCCCGAGGGCGAAGCCGACGAGTGTCCCCACGACGACAGCGAGCGACCACCCCGCGAGGAGCAGTGTCACGGTGGATACGATGCTCTGCCGGAATCCGGGTTCAGACAGGTCCTCACCGAGCCGGGCGAGCGACTGCAATGGGCCAGGGAACACCACGCTGGCGACGATCGCCGCAAGAATTGCCCAGCCGATGAGGATAATCGCGGGCAAAATGAGTATCCAGCCGAGCGACACGAGGAGTCCGCGCGATCTGCTGACGGGGGTGCGCGGGGCCGCGGCGGTCGAGAGGCTCATGAGAGGACTCGCTTCGATTGTGGCCGGAGGGCTGCCGCGAATGCGAAGTTCAACCCGAGGGCGAGGACAAAGACCAGGAGCACTCCGGCGTACATGTCGGTGATCGCGAAGTCGTTGTAGGCATTGGAAATGAAGTGTCCGAGCCCGCTGGTCGAGAGGACGAATTCACTCGCCAGCACCATGATGAGGCTGTAGGACAGAGCGAGCCGCAGACCCACGCTGATCTGCGGTAGGGCTGCCGGCAGCAACACCTTGAAGGTGCGCTGGATCGGGTCCAGTTGCAGCACTGCCGCCAGCCGGAGGACGGACCGGGGGATGCCGTCGAGGCCGTCCACTGTGGAGCTGATCATGGCGACGACGGCGAACAGTGTGGCCAGCAACACGATCGGAACGAACCCGATGCCGAGGAGTGCCACGAGCAAGGGATACAGAGCGAACGTGGGAATGGCGTAGTAGGTGGCAAGCCAGGGATCGAGTATTTTCCGCGCCCAGTCGAACCGCCAGACGACGAGTCCGATCAGGACACCCGAGATGACGGCGAAGATGAACGCCACGAGGATGGACAGCAGGGATGGCGCCAGGTCCTGGCTGAGAAATTCAGGATCGACCAGCAGACCGAGGGCCCGCACCACCATCGCGCTCAGCGGAACGAGGGAGAACGAGTCCACCAGGCCGAGCCTTGGTGCCAGTTCCAGAAAAAGGACGGCCAGGAGGGCGCCGATGACGGTCCAACCGCGCACCGTGAGGCCGAGCCGACGTTCACGAACGGTTCTCGGTTTGTCGGTGTTCTCCACAGTGCTGGTCGGCTCGGTCGTCACCCGTTCAGTGCTCACGGCCGCGGGCCCTGCTCGGCCATGGCTCGCTGGGCCTCACTCTTGAGGACCGTCCAGATCTGCTCTACCAGCGCAGTCGCCACTGGAGATCCAACCATGGTGGGATCCCGGTCCGGCGGCAGGTCCACGTGGAGGTCGAGGAGGATCTGTCCAGGCCGCGCTCCCATGACGAGGACGCGGTCGGAGAGGAGGGCTGCTTCCTGGATGCTGTGGGTGACGAAGAGGACTGTGGCACCGCCCTGCCGAACCACATTGAGCAGTTCCAGTCCAAGCACCACACGGGTCTGTTCATCGAGGGCACCGAAGGGTTCGTCCGCCAGGATCAGGTCGGGGTTGGTACTGAGCACGCGCGCGATTGCGACACGTTGCCGCATCCCCCCGGAAAGCTGGTGGGGATAGTGGTTGACGAAGTGTGAAAGGCCCACGCGCTGGAGTACCTCGCGGGCGATCTCGCGGCGTTCCTTTGTCGGGACCTTCTGGGTTTCGAGCGCGAAGGCCGCGTTGTCCAGGACAGTGCGCCACGGCAATACTGCTGCTTCCTGGAAGATCACGCCGGTTTCCCGGCGCGGCCCCGTGCTGGGGCTTCCATCGATGAGGACCTGCCCGCCGTTCCCCTTGTTCAGGCCAGCGATGATGTCCAGCAGTGTGGACTTCCCACAACCGCTCGGACCCACAAGTGTGGTGAAGGTACCCGGCTCGAGCACCTGATTCGTGGGACTCAGCGCCTGGACATCCCCATACACGCGGTCGACGTCCTGGAGCTCTACTTTCGCACCCATACATTCCCCTTGTAACCCAGTTTTGCTGTCGGAACCGGTGATACGCGGTGACCCTCATCGAGGGTCACCGTCAGACCGAGGCTACGGAATCGTGCCCTTTTCACCCTCGGGAAGGAACTCGTCGGTGAGAAGTTCGTCCCAATTGACCTCGTCGAGATCGTCCGTATAGGCGAGAGCCTTCTCGGCTGCCTCGAGTGCCTCGGGATTGTAGGCAATGCCCCAGTGATCCGCGGCGAGCGCATCGTCGAGGATGCCCTGAGCGGCGTCGACCTCGAGGTCGGCGAGCCCTGCCCAAAACTCCGCGGCCTCTTCTGGATTGTCGGTGATCCACTGGACAGCATCCGAGTACCCCTGAAGGACGGCCCTGGCGGTTTCGGGATTCTCTTCAGCGTAGTCACGGCTGCTGATGATCATCGTCTGCTGGTATGACGGGACTACATCGGAGCTGCTGCCGACCACTTTCAGCGTATCGGCGTTCTCGATCGCTACTCTCGGTGAGGCGTACGTCAGGTCGACTTCCCCGGCCTCCAGCAAAGCGATACCCGCTCCGGTCCCGCCGGTTGCCGTGCGGTCGATCGCCGTGGGATCGAGTCCTGCGCCTTCGGGTGTCAGGAAGCTCATGGCCTCGGTGACTGATCCCGGATTGGTGAAGCCCCAGGTGGCATCGGCCGTGTCTTCCAGACTCTCGATATCGGAATCTGGCAGTGTCACCCAGGAGACATCGGCAACCGACTGGATCCCCCCACCGATCACCCGGACTGGCGCTCCCTCGTTGAATCCGGAGACGATGGCACCGGTAGCCACTTCGCCGAAGGGTAGCTGGCCCGAGACGACGTTCTGCAGCGTGGTTCCGCCGCCTTCCGAGGGAATGATCTCCTCGACCTGGACACCGGCGTCCTCGAAGAAGCCCCGCTCCCGGGCTACTTCCCACGGAAGTCCGTACAAATCTTCAGGATGTGTCACCGACACGGTGACACTGGGAATTTCCCCTTCGGCGGTTTCTTCTCCTCCGCCACATGCTGCAAGTGGAAGGACCACCAACGCTGCCAGCCCTGTCCGGTAGATGGATTGCGGTCGCATTGGTCCTCCAAGTGACGTCAGTGTCAGTAGTTAATGATGTATACAACGTGACAGAAATCACGCGATTCGTCAAGAACTTACAACGGTAAGACGGCAACGATTGCAGAAGTCGTATACAACTTGGCCAAGAGGTGCGCGGTACCGAGGTGCAGGCTGGACGAAGTTGTTCAGGCAATACAGGCGGAGATCCTCCCTATCCGAAGAACGTAAAAACGAAACGTGGGGCTGGAACGCGCACGGCCGACGGCGTGCCGATCGCCGTCATCCACACTTGGCTTCCTTGTCCCACGTTTTCCGACCTGACCGCCGAGGACCTCCACGATGGCTCCCTGCACGCGGTACTCGGGGAAAAGTTCGGAGTCCGGATCACCTCCGGCAAGCGGCAGATCCGGGCGGTGCCGGGCGACCGGGACCTGCTGCGGCTGCTGCAGCTGGACCCGGCGTCGCCCGTGCTGCTGCTGGAGGGGACGAGCTATGACCAGGACGGCCGGCCCGTGGAGGTCTTCTCGACCTGGCATCACCCGGACCACGTGGTGTTCGATATCGATGTCCAGCGGGAGCCAGTCGAGTCAGGTGAGTCGCCGACGTCGTCGTCGCCCACTGCCGCTGAGCAGACCGTTGCCGACCGCGCCCGCCAGCTGGGTGCCGAGTTGCTACGCCTCGCGGATCAGCTCTCGGAGCCGGGCCGGTGACTTCGGCTTCGACACGACGGTGCCGAGGCAAGCTCGGCTACCAGGAACGCGGGGAGTGCGCGCTGCCGTGCTCGATCCATGGTTCGGCCCTGCCGTCTACACCGCGTGCAGCACCTCCACTGCACACTGCAGCCCCGGGGCGCGCGACAAGCGCGCGTCTGTCGTCAGCAACACAGCATTTAGCTCCTCGGCCAGCGCGACATACGAGGCGTCGTACATCGTCAGATTCTGGCGAAGGGCCCAGCACCTCGGTAGCAATGGGCGGTGAGGTGAACGGCGAAGTGGGAGATCGCGGAGATCTTCAATAGCCTGCTCGGCGCGACCGGCGGTGAGCAGACCGCGCAGCACAAAACGCCGAATAACTGACAACACCTCCAGGTCTACGAGTTCGGGAGCCGCCAGCGTTTGACCTCGCAGCTGCTCCCGGCCGCGAGGGCTGGCTCAGGGGGTCTCCAAGGGCGACGACCAGCACGCCCGCATCAACGACTATCACGGTCCTCCCGCAACGCGCCGACCACAACGGCAGGCCAGGGCAACAGCGTGGCTGCGCGGCCCACCTGACTGCCTGTCGCCATGAAGGCTCCGGGCGGTCGGCCGCGATGTCGCCCTGGTTCCGCGCTTCGCCCGCCTTCAGGTGAAGTCACGAAGCACCTGATCCTCGACCATCTCGTTCAGGTCCGCACAGGGAAGTTGATGAGTGGCGGCGTCGCGCGTCGACAGCTCCCGTGAACCTGCCCTCAGTGCAATGTCCGCACGGTGAATGGCAGGTGAACCACGGTTGAACAGGTAGCGTAAGGGCACTAGTCTTTTCCAAGCCCAAGAACGGTTTGGGTGTCGAGGGTGTTCGGCGAACACCCGAGCCTTTGGAACGCGAGGTGTTTCGATGTACGACCGGACTGTCCGCCTGACCCGACGGACCGGCGTCGTCGTGGGAAGCACCTTGGTCTACCTCCTGATCTGGGCGGGGCTCGCATTGCTCGCCGCCGCCGTCGTCATCCGCTACTACTGGGGCGAGATCTCCGTGGGGCAGATGCTCCTGAACCTCGTCTCCGTGGAGACCGACGGCGGGGGCGGTTCCATCGTCTGGGTCGCCATCCTCGGGATCGGCGTCCTGCCCGTGCTCGTCACCGCCGGGATCGCCCTGTGGCAGTCCACCCGGCGCCGGCAGCGCCGCCGCACACTCCGCCGCGATGGCGACGTCGCTCCTCCCCGTCGCCCGCAGTGGATCATGCGCACCATCTCCACCGCACTGGTGGCCGCGGTGGTCGTCGGTGGCACGACGGCGTTCGCCACCGCGGTGGGTATGGGGGACTACATCGAGGCGGCGAACTCGGAATACGACCTCAGCGACTACTACGTGGAGCCGACCGTCACCGGTGAAGAAGGCAAGCGCAACCTGGTGCTGATCTACCTCGAGTCCGGCGAGGCCACCCTCGAGGACGACCATCTCTTCGAGAAGGATGCGTTCGTGTCTCTCAAGGAGGCGACCAAGGCGTCGGACGGCTGGCAGAACGTGGAGGATTTCCAGCAGTACAGGGGTGGAGGCTGGACCATGTCCGGTATCGTCGGAAGCCAGTGCGGCGTCCCGCTGAAGGGTTTGGGTGCCTCCGCAGGCGGCGGTGCCCTCAACCAGCTCGGCGGTACCGTCGACACTTATCTGGGCGGGATCACCTGCCTGGGCGATGTCTTGGCCGAGCGCGGGTACACCAACGTCTTCCTGGGTGGCGCCAACGCCTCCTTCGCCGCAAAGGACGTCTTCCTGGGCAGCCACGGCTACTCCGAGGTGAAGGACCTCCCCGACTGGCGTTCCGCCGGCGAACCGGAGAACAACTTCCGCAGCGACTGGGGGCTGAGCGACGAACGCCTCATGGCCAACGCGAAGGACGAGATCGACGAGCTGCACGCAGAGGCGGAGAGAACCGGTCAGCCGTTCAACCTCTCCATGCTGACGCTGGACACCCACGAGCCGGTGCACATCTACGACTACTGCCCCGTGGATACCCAGAGCGAGGTCACCTCCGTGCTCTCCTGCTCCATGACGCAGGTGGCCGGATTCGTGGACCACATGAAGGAGAAGGGCTACCTCGAGGACACGGCCGTGGTGATCATGGGCGACCACCTCAAGCACATGGGTGTCAACGAAGCCTTCCACGAGCAGCTCGACGATCACGCCAACCGCACCATCTTCAACCGCTTCTGGATTCCGGGGGAGAATCAGAACAGTTCGCTGCGCCCCCGCGTGGACCAGCTGAACATGTTCCCGACGATCCTCGAGGCCGCCGGCCTGACCCTGAAGGATCGGGAGGCAGGGCTGGGTGTGTCCGCCTTCACCTCGGAGATACCGGACGGTTCAGCGCAGGCAATGAAGCCGAATTCCTATGCCGCGCTGCTGGACTCGCT
>JAABUN010005053.1_pt1 | contig 16940 bp, 19 predicted proteins | sample 5559311 | NCBI WGS metagenome assembly JAABUN01 (sample SAMN10711877, study PRJNA513370) | rock metagenome | isolation source: Antarctica rocks | place: Antarctica: Victoria Land, Siegfried Peak sud
CCTGCGGCCGAGTATCATTCCGATTGCGCCCGCACCGCGCCCGGAGCCACCCCCATGCGTAAGTCGCTCATCCTCGCCGTCCTGTTCTCGGCCGGGGCGGCGGCCCTGGCCCAACCGCCGGCCGCCGCCCCGGCCCCGCTTTCGACCCGGTTCGGCATCGCCGTCAACCTGGACACGTTCCCGCAGAAGACGGCCGCCCTGGCGGTGACGAGTGCCGCCCGGGCCGTCGAAATCGGCAAGGTCGATTACCTGGCCGCCCACCTGATCGACCCGGCGTTCGTCGACGCCCGCGTCGCCGACCGGGCGGCCTTGCTCGAACCGCAGGCCGACCGCGACCTGCGCGCGGCCCGGGACGCCCAGCGGGCCGACCCGAACCGGCCCGGGGACCGGCTCCCCTACGACCCGGCAGCGTTCGCGGCGGCGGTCCGGGCCGAGGCCGAGGCCCGGGCGTTCCGGCAGGTGGTCGAGTCGGTTCGGGGCCACTTGGCCGACAACCCCCGGACGGCCCGCGAGTTCCGCCGGTTCCTGCGCGACGCCCCGCCGGCCGAGGCCGGGGACGAGGCGACCCTCAGTTTAAAGGGCGAACCCCGACAGGTCCGGCTGACCCGGGCGGCCGGCCGGTGGTTCGTCGCAGACCGCCAGACGCCGGCGGCGGTGCCGGGCGCGGCAGGAAAAGACTGACCGGGAACGGTTGCGCGGGTTCCTCGCTCCCCGAGCGGCCCTTGCCTAGCCTCGGCCTGGCAACAGTAGTTCAGACCGCTCGCGGGGCGAGTGGCCCACAAGCGGCGGACCCCGCCATTAAATATCTCCCGCCATAGGGAGAAGTGATGGGTCCGAGAGCCGGGGACGGGGTGTAGCTAGGCGTATACACCTAATAGAGACGGTCGGGGTGGCGGGCTTACGCGTCAGCGGACCCCAGGGCGATTTACCTGGCGCAAGATATGGGCCAGGGAGGGGGAGCAGGTTAAATACTGTTCAGAGCGCTGCAAGAAGAGGATTGCCGTCCAGTCGATCGAATGAATCATGCGCTCACGCCGACGGCCGCGTCCCGCGGAACGTCTGCAGCACCTCGTGCAAGTCGTCGCTGACGCACAACTCGTCGTCGAGGAAGTCCTTCAGCCAGATGAAGTTGAGCTTTTGGGCCATTGCCACCAGGGGCAGTAGGTCGCCGAGGCGGACGCGGACGGTCGGCTCGGCCCCCGGGGCGTAGACGGGGTCGAGGTCGTCGGCGGACTGGTAGACGCGGAGCTGGGTAGACATTCCTGAATCCCTCCGTGAGTCGGGCCGGCCGAGGTCGTCCGGCCACCCCCAACTTCGGCCGCCCAGTCCCCCCCGCTGCAGGCCGTTCCGTCATTTTCCCAGCCGCCGCGACCCGCCCGGCTAGACTATCCGGCGTCGGCTGGCGGCGCGGATTCGACCAGGGGGCGCGATGGCGACGTTTGCGGTACTCGGGTCCGGCGGGTGGGGGACCGCCCTGGCCGTTTACTTGAGCCGAACCCCTGATCACCGCGTCCGCCTCTGGAGTGCCCGGCCGGACTCGGCGAAGCTCCTGCGCGACCGGCGCGAAAACACCCGGCAGCTTCCGGGGGTGCCGATCCCCGACGCCGTGACCCTGACCGGCGACCCTGACGAGGCGGTGGCCGGGGCCGATGCGTGGGTGGTGGCCGTGCCGACGGCGTTCCTACGGGCGACCGTCGCCCCGTTCCGCCGGCTCGTTCCGCCGGCTCCGCCCGTGGTGGTCAGCTTGACGAAGGGGGTCGAACACGAGACGTTCCGGCGGCCGACCGAAGTCCTCGCCGACGTGCTAGGCGTGCCGTCGCCGGTGGCCCTGAGCGGGCCGAGCCACGCCGAGGAGGTGGCCCGCGGCCGGCCGACCTCGCTCGTCGCCGCCGCGGCCGACGTGAGTCTGGCCGAGTGGGTCCAGCATCACGTCGGCGGGCCACGATTGCGCGTCTACACCAACCCGGACGTGGTCGGGGTCGAACTGGCCGGGGCGCTCAAGAACGTCATCGGCGTGGCCGCCGGGGTGTGCGACGGCCTCGACTTCGGCGACAACGCCAAGGCCGCCTTGCTCACCCGCGGGCTGGTCGAGATGACGCGGTTCGGTGTCGCCTGCGGGGCCGACCCGGCGACGTTCTCCGGCCTGGCCGGCCTGGGTGATTTGATCACGACCTGCTTCAGCCGGCACGGCCGCAACCGGGCCGTCGGCGAGCAACTCGCCCGCGGCACGGCGACGCTCGATGAAGTCCTCGCCCGGCCGCAGGTGGCGGAGGGGGTGTACACGGCCCGGAGCGTCGCGGGGCGCAAGGACGGCGCGGGCGAGTTGCCGATCGTGACCGGGGTCTATCAGGTGCTGTACGAAGGCAAGTCCCCGGCCGACGCGGTCGGCGAACTGCTCCGCCGGCAGCAGCGGGGCGAAAACACGTTCCTGGGGTGACGGATGATCAACGTCGCGTTCAAAGAATGGGTGGCCGTCTGCCGGGCAATCGGAGCCGGGGTCCAGTCGGTCATCCTGCGGAAAGGGGGCATTGCCGAGGCGGGCGGGGCGTTCCGACCAGAACACGACCGCTTCTGGCTCTACCCGACGCACTTCCACGAGCAACAGCAAGTGGGCATCAAATCGGCGTACCATGCGCACCTGGCCGAAGCTGTGAGGGACCGGCCGGCGGCGGGGTCGGTCCGGTTCACGCACTACGTGGACGTGACGGCGGTCCACCACCTGACCGCCCTCGACACGGTGTTATGGCTCGACGGCCTGCATATCTGGACGGCGGAGACGGTGACGCAGCGGTTTCACTACCGCCGGCCGGGGCTGTACGTGTTGGTGGTGCGGGCGTTTGCACTGCCGCAGCCGGCTACGGTGCTGGAACATCCCGAATATGCCGGCTGCAAGACGTGGGTCGAACTGGTCGCCTCGCCGGCGGCCGCCGAAGCGGAGGCGGTGCCGGTGATCGGCGAAACAGAATGGGGCGAGGTATTGGCAAGGATTGAAGCGGTGGTCGGGCGGGTGGGGTGACCCAAGTCAGGTCGGGCCGGGCGGCGGTTCCTTTGGGCCGTCGGGGACCGTGGCGAACAGTGCGAAGAAGGCCGGGGACGGCGGGGCGAGCAGGAGAAGGAACGTCCAGCCGAACGAAAGGCCGAAGCTGTCGGCGGTGAGGGCGGCCAGGCCGGCGGACCCGGCCACCGCGATGGCGACGACGCCCAAGCGTTGCAGGCCCGTCATGGGTACGCTCCCAAGGTGGTGTCGATCCGGCATTCACCCGGCGGCCGCCAGCACGGTCGCTAACAACGCCGCGTCGTCCCGCTCGAAGACCGTCCGCAGGTCGAGCCACACCCGGCCGGCGTGGACCCTTGCTAGCACAGCTGGGTTGCCGAGCCGAAGTCGCCGGGCGAACGCGGATTCGCCCTCGACCGTCAGCGCCACGGCGACCGACGGCAGCGGCTCGTCCGGGGTAGACCCGCCGCCGGCGTACCCGGTCGCTTCGACCACTTCGGCCGCCACCCCCGGCAGCCGATTCAGGCCGGCGGCCAGCGCTTCGGCGCGGGGCCGGAGTTCGGCCGCCGGCCGCGTCAGCATGGCGACAACGGGGATGCTGGCGATGGCCCCGGCGGCGTGCAACTCCAGCGTTGCGGCCAGGGCGGCCACGGTCATCTTGTCGAGGCGAAAGGCGCGCATCAACGGGTCTCGCTCGATGGCGGCGATGTGGTCCGGGCGGCCGGCGATCAGCCCGGCCTGCGGGCCGCCGAGGAGCTTGTCGCCGCTGAACAGGACCAGGTCGGCCCCGGCCGAGAGGCTCCGGCGGACATCCGGTTCGTCGGCCGACCCGCCGGCACCGTCGAAGGCCGCGCCGCTCCCCGCGTCGTCCACCACCGGTATCCCGGCCGCTTGCCCGATGCGGGCCAGGTCTTCGAGGGGCACCGACCGGGTGAACCCGCGGACGCGGAAGTTGCTGGTGTGGACGCGCAGGATCATCGCCGTCCGCGGATTGATGGCACCGGCGTAGTCGGCCGGCCGGGTGATGTTGGTCGTGCCGACCTCACGTAGCACCGCCCCGCTCGCGGTCAAGATGTCCGGCAGGCGGTAGTTGCCGCCGATTTCGACCAGTTGGCCGCGGGAGACGATCACTTCTCGGCCGGCGGCCAAGGCCCGCAGGGTCAGCACCGTGGCAGCCGCGCAGTTGTTCACGGCCGTCGCCGCGTCCGCCCCCGTCAGCCGGCAGATGCCGTCGCGGACCAGGCGCTGCCGGCCCGCCCGCTCCCCGGTAGCCAGGTCGAGTTCGAGGCTGGCATACGCCCGGCCGGCGTGGTACGCGGCCAGGGCGGCGGCTTCGGCGAGGGGTGCCCGGCCCAGGTTCGTGTGCAGGATGATACCGGTGGCGTTGATGACCGGCCGCATCCCCGCCCCGGCCGCCGCACTCAGCATGGCTGCGGCCGAAGCCGCAAGGTGTTCGATTTCGACGACCGCGTCCGGGTCGAGTCGCAGCCGGTCCCGGGCAGCGGCGAGTTCGGCCCGGGCTGCCTCGGCGGCGTGCGGCCGGCCGGCGAGCAGGGGGTGGGCGAGCAGCACATGGACGGCCGGCAGCCGGCGGAACGGGGCGTCGGCCACGGCGACTACCTCCGCGGCGGCGGGACGAACCGGCGGAGGAACGTGACGCCCGCCCGCACGTCGGCCGGCCGCGACGCCCCGGTTTCGGAGTCGACCGTCAGGGTGCCCCGGTAGTCGACGGCTTCCATCGTGGCGAGCAGCAGCACCCAGTCGATGTCCCCGGCCCCGACCGGGGTCTCCCGCGCCCCGCCGGCCACGCTGCGGCGGGCGTCCCGGGCGTGGGCGTGGACCAGCCTCGGCCCCAGCGCGGTGAGGGCGGCGAGCGGGTCGTGGCCGTGGGCGAGGAAGTTGGCCGGGTCGTAGTTGACGCTCAAACTCCCCGTGTCGAACCCGGCCAGGTATTCGCGGACGGCCTCGCCCGAGTCGAGGCCCGGCTCGACCGCCACCAAGACGCCGGTCTTGTCCCCGGCTGCGGCCAGGGCGGTCAGCGCCTCGCGCATCGTCACGGCCCGGGGCGAGAGCGCATCGGCCGCGGCGGGGACGGCCGGCAGCGGGACGATGATCTTGTTCGCCCCCAGGTCCACCGTCATCTGCATCACCTTCCGCAGGTGGTCGAGCCGGGCCTGCAGTTGCTCCGGGTTGTCGAGGCCGCGGCGCAGGGGGCAGTTGACGGCGGTCAGGTCGAGCAGGTGGGCGCGGAACAGGGTGCGTAGCTCGCGGCGGCCGGTGCCGGTGAGTACGTCCGGGCCGAGTTCCCCGGCCGCGTCGAGTTGCACCCCGTCGAGGGCCAGCCGGGCGGCGGCGTCGAGGGCTGGCCGCAGCGGCAGGCCGAGTGCTTCGAGGGCCACCCCGAGTTTCAGCCGGGTCATGTCGGGGCCAGCACGGGGGACGGGGCCAGGAAGTCGGCGAACGGCCGGACCAGCCGGCGGAAGTCGGCGGTCCCCAAGTGGACCGTCCCCCAGCGTTTGGAGCGCGGCCGCATCACCGCCCGGTAGTCGGCGGCGGCGACCGCCCGCATCAGGTACGTCTTGGTGCGGAACAGGAACTGGTCCGGGGTGTCCGCCGGGACGGCGAACGGGGCGGCGATGTGAAAGGCGAAGGCCAGCACCCCGCGGTAGTCCGGGCCAAAGTGCCTGGCCCAGTGGTCCAACCCGTCGAGGTCCGTTTCGCCCGCCCAGTTCTGCCACACCTTGCGCGGGGCATCGGGCCGGCCGCCGGGGAACCGCCGGCCCTTGACATCGACCACCAGGCGGGCCGACCCGACGATGATGAAGTCGAGGCTCTTCACGTCCCCGGCCCCTTGGGACAAGAGCGACCGCTTGGCCTCGTCGACGGCGACGAACCCGACGCGGCGGTCCCGCAGGTACGCCTCGAACGCCGCCTCGTAGTGGTTGTCCCGCTTCACGGCGTCCCCGCCAACATTCGGTGAATGTGCGTCACCACGGCGGCCGGCTCGGCCGTCGCCTCGGTCCGCGCCCGCAAATCCTTGACCTTCCACAGCCCGGCGGCGAACTCGTCCGGCCCGCCGATGAGGGCGACCCGGAACCCCCGGCGGTTGGCGTACTCGAACTGCACCTTCGGCTTCTTCGCCTCCGGGTAGACCTCCGTCGCCACCCCGGCCGCCCGGAGTTCCTGGGCCGCCCGCTGGTAGAGCGTGCCGTACTTGGCGTCGAACACGACCACCAGCACGTCGGCCGGGGTCGCTTTGCCACTCGCCAGCCACGGGTGGTTCAACTCACCCATCGCGGTCAGCAGCCGATCGACCCCGAGGGACGCCCCGACGCCGGGCAGGACGGCGTTCGTGTACAGCCCGGCCAGGTTGTCGTACCGGCCGCCGGAGCAGACGCTGCCGATGCCGGGCAGGTCGTCGAGGAACGTTTCGTAGATGGTCCCGGTGTAGTAGTCGAGGCCGCGGGCGATGCTCAAATCGAGCCGGACCCGCCCCTCGGGGATGCCGACCGCCGCAGCCGTGGCCAGCACCTCGCGTAACTTGGCGATGCCCTCGGCCGCCTTCGGATTCGCCCCGAACTGCGCTTCGATCTGGGCGAGGATGTCGGCGTTCGACCCCTCGGTTTCGGCGAGCGCCAGCACCTGCCCGGCCTGCTCGGTGGTGACGCCGGCTTCGCGCACCATCTCGGCGATGACCCCCTCGCGGCCGGCCTTGGCGAGCTTGTCGAGGCTCCGCAACAGCTCGGCGGCCTTGTCCGCCACGCCGACGGTTTCGAGGACGCCCGTCAGCACCAGCCGGTTGTTAAGGCGGATCGTGAACCGCTCGATCTCAAGGGCCGCGAACAAATCATGAACGACCAGCACCACCTCGGCGTCCGCACTCGTCGCGGTGGTGCCGATGGTGTCGAAGTCGCACTGCCAGAACTCGCGGTACCGGCCGGGTGAGGTGTTCTCGCCCCGCCAGACCGGCCCCATCGCGTACCGCTTGAACGGCACCCCGCAGTCGGGCCTCGTCACATGCTGGGCCGCGTACCGGGCGAACGGGACGGTCAGGTCGAACCGCAGGGCCACGTCCCGGTCGCCCTGGTCGCGGAACCGATACACCTGGCGCTCGGTCTCACCGCCGGCCTTGCCCAGCAGCACGTCGGCGTATTCGAGGGCCGGCGTGTCGATCGGGGCGAACCCATATGAGCGGTAGACGCGGCGGGCCGCCTCCAGCACCCGTTCGCGCGGGATCATCAGGGCCGGCGGAAGGTCGCGGAACCCCTTGAGGGTCCGCGGTTCGATGGCGGGGGGCACGGGGCGGCTCGGGGGCGAAAGTTTGTGGTCCTGACAGGACGGTCTGATCAGAACCCCGACCGTGAGGGAGGGTCATCGCCCGCCCCGCAACGGTGGGCCGGAACCCGCTTCTGGACCCCTCGTACTGGGTCAGCGCCGACCCTCCCTCACGGTCGGGGCTCCGTTCCGGCAGAGCCGGGCTTGTTAGCGGTTCTTGTACCGGGCGGCGACCCGTTGCATGAACCGCCGCTCCTCGTCGGTCAGCGATTCCTTGCCCGACCGGCCGATCTTGTCGAGCAGTTGGTCCATCCGGTCGTCGTCCCGCTGCCGTTCGGCGTTCTCCTTGTGTATCCGCTTGGCCGCCCGGGCCGTCAGCCACCGCTTGACGAACGGCTGGCGCTTGGTGCGCGGCGGCGGGTCGGACTGGTCGAGGCTACTGTACCCCTCGGAGAAGTCGCCGTACCCCCCGCCGCCGTCTCCGGGGTGCAGGGCCGCCCACGCCGTCAGCCCGACCACCATGCCCAGGAGCAGGGGCGACACCTCGTTCGACCCCAGGCTGGCGACGACGGCAATCCCGCCCACCACGTACCCGGCGTACCCCGCGACGGTCGTCGCCCGGCCGGAGTCGGACCGCCACCAGCCCAGCCCGTGCAGCACCCACCCGAAGTCGAGCGGTCGGCCGGGCAGCAGGTTCAGCAGCAGCATCACCCAACTGAGCCAGACGGTGCGGTTCACCCACACCAAGAGCCGCGGGGCGGTGGCATGGTCTTTTTGACTCAGCTGCTTTTCCTGGCTGATCTGTGACGGGTTGGCCAGTTTGGCCCGTTCATCGGTGAGTTTGACCGGGATCGGGGTGCCCGGCTCGTACAGCCGCATGGCGAATTCGCTCGTGTACAGCCGGCCGTCGCGGTAGTTCCTCATCTCCGAGACATACGGGTCGGCGAGCGGGTTCAGGTTCGGCAGGAAGCCGACGACGACCAGGACCAGGGAGCCGGCCATGCACACCAGCAGGTTCGCGGCCGGGCCGCCCAGGGCCGCGAGGGCGTGCGCCCGGCCGTCGTGGGGCACGTCGGCCGGGACCAGCCCGCCGAGCGGCCAGACGACCAGTTCCGGGCAGTCGCCCCCCGCGAACCGGGCGGCGGCCAGCCGGCCGGCCTCGTGAGCCAGGGCCACCAGGAACAGCAGCGGCCCGGTGAACAGCAGGATTTCGACCGGCCGCTCGACGCCGGCGGGGGGCTGGATTTGGCGGACGACCAGGCCGACGGCGAAGACGATGAAGACGACGTGGAGGCGGACCGGGACGCCGCCGAGCCGGAACAGGGGCACCGCCCAGGTCATCGGATCCCGCATCGGCCGCACCCACGTCTACGTACCGCGATCGGCCGCCCGCCCCGCACCGAGTACGATACCACCCCGGCCCCCGGCCCGCAATCGCCGCCGGGGAAGCTATCAGCTATCAGCTATCAGCTATCAGCCGTCTGCCAAACTCGGAGTCCGCCCGTGCCCCGCGACCTCGTCCACACCGGCCGCCGGATCCAAGTGTACGTCGATACCCTCACGACCCCGGCCGGGGAAGTCGTCCGCCGCGACCTGATCGACCACCCCGGCGCGGTCGTCATCCTCCCGGTCGTCGACGCCGGCCACGTCTGCCTGCTCCGCAACCACCGGTTCGTCGTCGGCGAGACGCTGTGGGAGGTTCCCGCCGGCACCCTCGAACCCGGCGAGCCGACCCTCGCCGCCGCCGAGCGGGAGTTGCAAGAAGAGACCGGGTACACGGCCGCGGCGTGGCGGCCGCTGGGGTTCCTGTACGCCTCGCCGGGGGTGTTGAACGAGAAGCTGCACCTGTTCATCGCCGAACAGTTGACGCCCGGCCCCAGCCGCCCGGAGGCCGGCGAGGAGTTGGAGCCGGTGACCGTCCCCTTGGCCGAGGCGGTGGCCATGTGCCTCGACGGCCGCATCAAGGACTGCAAGACGGTGACGGCGCTCTTGTTATGGGACAAGCTGGGCGTGCGATGATGTAAGTAGGCCCGAAAGCCCACCGACGAACGTCGGTGGGTCTCACCCCCCCCAGAACGTCTCGGCCGGCTCCCCCTTCGGCACCACCACCACCCCGCCGTCGCTGACCGTGAACCCCCGCCGCCGGTCGTGGTCGGGGTCGTACCCGAGGACCGTCCCCTCGGGCAGCTTCACGTCCTTGTCGATGATCGCCCGGCGGACGCGGGACCGCCGGCCCACGTCCACCCCGTCGAACAGGATGCACTCCTCGACGACGGCGTAACTGTTCACCCGGACGCCGGGGGACAGGACGCTCCGCCGGACCGTGCCGCCGGAGATGATGCACCCGGCCGACACGAGGCTGTCGAGGGCTTCCCCCCGCCGGCACGCCCCGGGGTCGCCGGCCTCGCGGAACACGAACTTCGGCGGCGGCAGTTGTTGTTGCCACGTCCGCACCGGCCACCGGGCGTCGTACAGGTTCAGGACCGGGTCGATGGCCGTCAGGTCGAGGTTGGCCTGGAAGAACGCATCAATCGTCCCCACGTCCCGCCAGTACGGCCGGGCCTTGCGGTTCTCGTCCCGGAACCGGTGGGCGTACACCCCGTACCCGCCGGCCAGCATCCCCGGGATGATGTCCTTGCCGAAGTCGTGACTCGACTCGGGCTTGGCCGCGTCGTCGCACAGCCGGTCGAACAGGACGCGGGTGTTGAACACGTAGATGCCCATCGACCCGAGGGCGTGGGCCGGGTCGTCGGCCAGCGGCGGGGCCGTGGGCGGCTTCTCCCGGAACCCGGTCACCCGGTCGCCGCCGTCAACGTCCATGATGCCGAACTGGTCGGTCTCGGCGAGCGGGACCGGGATGCACCCGATTGTCAGGTCGGCCCGGCACGACCGGTGGCCGCGGACCATGTCGCCGTAGTCCATCTTGTAGATGTGGTCGCCGGCCAAGACGACCACCTCGGCCGCGGCGTCTTTTTCCATGCTGTAGATGTTCTGGTACAGGGCGTCGGCCGTGCCCTTGTACCAGTTCTCGTCGATCCGCTGCTGGGGCGGGACGACTTCGACCGCCTCGCCGAGTTCGGGACTCAGGAAGTTCCACCCGCGGCGGATGTGCCGGTCGAGGCTGCGGGACTTGAACTGCGTCAACACCATGACCTTCCGCAGGCCCGAGTTCAGGCAGTTCGAGAGCGTGAAGTCGATGATCCGGTAGACGCCGCCGAACGGGACGGCCGGCTTGGCCCGGTCGCGGGTCAGGGGTTCGAGCCGCGTCCCCTTGCCGCCGGCGAGGATCACGGTCAGCACGTCGTCCGGCATCGGCCACCCGAAGCGTCCGGTCAGGGCAAAGTCAGGCCGTCATCGTAAACGGCGGCGAACCGCGCCGCCACGCCGGCCGCCGCGAACTGACCCGCCCTCTCCCGGCCGGCCGTCGCCAGCGAAGCCGCCCGGGCTGGGTCGGCCAGCACCGCCGCCGTCGCCGCCGCGAGGGCCACATGGTCCCCCGGCGGCACCAGCACCCCGGCGTCGCCGACGACTGCCTTCAGCTTTGGGGTCGCGAACCCCATGAGCGGCACCCCGGCGTTCATGGCTTCGACGGCCGTCTGCCCCCCGCCGGCGGCGTGCGTCACCCACGCGGCCTCGGCCAACGCGAACAGGGCCGGCAGGTCGGACCGGGGGCCGGCGAACCGGGTGCGGAAGTCGTCGAACCCTAGCCGCCGGGCGAACGCCTCGACTCCGCCCCGGCCGGGGCCGTCGCCGGCCAGGACCAGGTAGAGGTTCGGCGTCGGGTACTTGAGCACCTCGAACGCCCACACGGCCGCCCGCAGGTCGGCCGCCGAGTCGAACCGCCCACCAGCAATGATGAGGCGGGCGTCGTGCGGGACGTTGACGGCGGCGCGGAATCGGGCGGGGTCAACGGGCGGCGTGTCTTCCAGAGGGACTGGATCAGGGTCCGCCGTCACGACGACCCGCGGCCGGGGCCACAGGCCGACGCCGCGAGTGGTGACCAGCGGCGCGAGTCGGGCCGCCGCGGGGCCGATCAGGTGCAACACGGCCGGCCGCCGGGCGGTGAGTTCGCCGCGCAGGCCGCGCAACCCCCGCACGTCGAACCGCGACCGCACCCGGACCACCCGGACCGGCACCCCGGCGTCCGCGAGGGCGGCCACGGCCGTACTCGGGCCGGTGGCGAAGGCCACCACCGTCACGGCGAACCGCGGCGGCAACCGTGTCGCCAGGGCCGCCACGAGCGCCGCCGGCCCGGTCGCCCCGAGGTCGGCCGTCACGAGTACCACATTCAGTGCGGCAGCCCCCCGCCGGCCGGCAGGACGCCGATGAACGGCAGGTGCCGGTAGTCGTCGTTGAAGTCGAGGCCGTACCCCACCACGAACGCATCGGGGATCGGGAACCCGACGTAGTCCGGCTCGAACGCCACTGTCTGCCGGCCGACCTTGCGGAGCAAGACGCACGTCCGCACCGACGCCGCCCCCCGGGCTTCCAGGTGGGCGACCAGGCTGGCGATCGTCTGCCCCGTGTCGAGGATGTCGTCGAGCAAGAGCAAGTGCCGGCCGCGCACGTCGGGCAGCAGGGCGTCCTGGATGACGAGCGTCCCGGGGGTGGTGGCCGTGCCGCGGTAGCTCGACGCGGCCACCAGGCCGATTTGCAGCGGGAGTTCGATCCGCCGGACCAGGTCGGCCAGGAAGACCAGGCTGCCGGTGAGGACGCCGACGACGGTGAACGGCCGGCCCCGGTACTCGGCCCGGATGTCGGCCGACAGCTCGCCGACGCGGGCGTGAATCTGGTCGGCGGTCAGGAGTACGTCCATGTTTCGGCGGCCCGGGCGGCGGCGGGGCAGGAGCGGGTCATTCAACCGAAACGAGCGTGGGCGGACAGGGGCACCCTCACCCGGCTGCGACCACGAACTGAGCCGCCCGGCCGCCGTAGGCCGCCGTGAGATTCGCCGGGGTGACCACGTCGGCCGTCGGCCCGCTCGCCACCTTGCGGACGTTCAAGAGCGTCACCTGGTCGAAGTAGTCGCGGACGGTCTGCAGGTCGTGGTGGACGACCAGCACCGTCCGCCCCTGGGTCCGGAGTTCGCGGAGGATGTCGATGACGGCCCGCTCGGTGACCGCGTCCACCCCCGCGAACGGCTCGTCGAGCAAATAAACGGGGGCTTCCTGTACCAGCGCCCGGGCCAGGAACGCCCGCTGCTGCTGGCCGCCGGACAGCTCCGCGATCTGCCGCTTCGCCACGGCCGTCAGGCCCACCTTCGCGAGGGCGTCGGCGGCCGCCTCGCGCTGGACCGCCCCCGGCCGGCGGAACCAGCCGAGTTCGCCGTAGGTGCCCATCAGGACCAGGTCGAACACCGTCGCCGGGAAGTCCCAATCGACGCTCCCCCGCTGCGGCACGTACCCGACCTGACGCTTGTTCGCCCGGTACGGCTGGCCGTGGACCAGCACCCGGCCGGACACCGGGGTGACGAGGCCGAGGATCGACTTGAGTAGGGTGGTTTTGCCCGCCCCGTTCGGCCCGACGACGCCCATGAGCACGCCCGCCGGGACGACCAGGTCGATGTCCCACAGGACCGGCTTGTCCCGGTACGCCACCGTCAGGTCGTGGACTTCCAATGCGGGCAGCGGGGGCGGGGTCATCGGCCGAGGTACTTGACGAGGGTGTCGATGTTGTGCCGGACCATGCCGGGGTACGTCGCCCCCGGCGACCCGGCCGGCCCGAGCGAGTCCGAATACAACGCCTCGGCGTCGCCGACGAGCTTCACGCCGGGCGTGCTTTCGAGCACCTTTTCCAGCCCCCGGACCGGGACCGACGTTTCGGTGAAGATGGCCGGCACCCGCTTCGTGCGGATGAACGCCACCAAGTCGGTTACATCCTGGCTGCCGGTCTGGGCCGCGGTACTCACCCCCTGCAGGCCGCGGACCTCGAACCCGTAGGCCCGGGCGAAGTAGCCGAAGGCGTCGTGGGACGTGACCACCACCCGGCGATCCGCCGGCAGGGCGGCCGCCTTCCGGATTACCTCGGCGTCGAGCATCGCCAAGGTCGCCAGGTAGACGGTCGCGTTCGCCCGGAACGTACCGGCCCGGCCCGGATCGACGGCACACAGTTCGTCCCGGACCACTTCGACGCACCGCATCCACAGCTTGACATCGAACCAGACGTGGGGGTCGGTCGCACTGCCGCCGTCCACCGTGCGCAGGTCGGCCGGGGTCAGGGTCCGGCTCACCGCGACCGCCTTGATGGTCCGCGAGTGTTCAAGCAGCTCCGTCATCTTGCCTTCGAGGTGCAGGCCGTTGAAGAAGACGACGTGCGCACTCGCCAGGGTGTCGGCGTCGCCGGTCGCCGGGACATAGTTGTGCGGGTCGGTCCCCGGCGGCATGAGGGACGTGACCTCGACCGCCGGCCCGCCGATCTCCCGCACCGCGTCGGCGATGATGCTGGTGGTAGTGGCGACCTTGAGCGGTCCGGCGTTGACCGCCGGCGGACCGGGCGGCGGGGTGCAGCCGGCAGCGAGAGTCAGCAGAAGGGGCCAGGCGACGCGGCGGGACATGGGCGGACTCGGGGCGGGGTGGGATCGGGTGTGATTATAGCATAGGCTAAGCCGTAGGTTAGTCGAGGCGAAAGCGTCCCGTCAGAGCCGCGCCCGCCGCTTCCTCACGGGCGCGGCTCTGACGGGCCGCCCTTGGCATCGCTCCCCGTCCCGGTATCCTGACCCGACCCGCCCGCCGCGAGCCGTCGCCGATGAGTCTGCTCCGCTGGTTCACCCGCAACGTCGCCGACACACGCCAGCCCACGCATGACGACCTCGCCCCGCTGACGCTGCCCGCGGGGGATATCGCGGCGGCCGTGCGCCAGGCGTTGGCGGGCCTGTCGAGTTGGGCCGTGGCTGACGTGACTCCGGACGCGATGCACCTGACCCGCAAGACTCGGGTCATGGGCTACACCGACGACGTGCGGCTGTTCCTCAGGCCGGTGCCCGGCGGCGTGCAAGTCCACGCCGAGAGCCGCAGCCGGGTCGGGAAGGGTGATCTGGGCCAGAACCGGCGGAACATTCTCGAACTGTGGCGGGCACTCGCCCCCCGGGCGGCGTCATGAGTGCGGCCGGCGAGAAGCACAACGTCGTCGTCGTCGGCCAGGGCGGCCGCGAACACGCCCTGGTCTGGCGGCTGGCCCAAAGCCCGCGCGTGGGGACCGTCTTCTGTGCCCCCGGCAACGCCGGGACCGCCCTGCACGGGGTCAACCTGCCGATCGACGGGACCGACTTCGACCGGCTCGCCCGGCACTGCCTCAAGGAGAAGGTGAAGCTCGTCGTCATCGGCCCGGAAGACCCGCTCGCCCTGGGGTTGTCGGACTACCTGCGGGGCCGCGGGGTCAAGGTGTTCGGGCCGTCGAAGGACGCGACCCGGATCGAGTCGAGCAAGGTGTTCTCCAAAACCCTCATGCGGCACGCCGACGTGCCGACGGCCGAGTTCCGCATCTTCGACCACCCCGACCCGGCCCGGCTCTACGTCGAGACGCGCGACTACCCGGTGGTCGTCAAGGCCGACGGGCTAGCGGCCGGGAAGGGGGTCATCGTCTGCAAAGACCTGCCCGACGCCAAGAAGGCGATCGACCGGATCATGGTGAAAGAGGAGTTCGGCCAGAAGGTCGGCCGCAAGGTGGTGGTCGAGAAGCGGCTCGACGGCGACGAGGTCTCCATCCTGGCCCTGGTGAGCGGCCGGAGCATTCTGGCCCTGCCGCCGTGCCAGGACCACAAGGCGGCCCGGGACGGGGACCAGGGGCCGAACACCGGCGGCATGGGGGCGTACTGCCCAGCCCCGGCCGGCACGCCGGCGGTGATGCAGGCGGCCGAGGAGACGGTGTTCGTGCCGATCGTCCACGCCATGAAGCGCGGCCGGTTCCCGTTCACGGGCGTGTTGTTCGCCGGGCTGATGCTCACCAACCAGGGGCACCGCGTCTTGGAGTTCAACGCCCGGTTCGGCGACCCGGAGACGCAAGTCATCCTGATGCGGTTGACGTGCGACCTGTACACGCTCTTGGAGGCCGTCGCCGACGAACGGCTCGCCGAATTGCCCGACGACTTCGTCACGTTCGACCCGCGGCCGGCCGTCTGCGTGGTGATGTGTTCGGCCGGCTACCCCGGCAAGGTCGAACTCGGCCGGCCGATCTCGGGGCTAGAGGAAGCGGCCAAACTGGCGGACGTGAAGGTGTTCCACGCCGCCACCAAGCAGACCGGCGGCCGGATCGCCACCGACGGCGGCCGGGTGCTGGGCGTCACAGCCCTGGGCGATACGTTGGCGGCGGCCAAGGCGCGGGCGTATGAAGCCGTGAAGCGGATTAGCTTCCCGGGGATGCACTTCCGGACGGACATTGCGGATAAGGCGTTGGCGAAGAAGAAGTGACCCGTAGTCCGCTCGCTCCGCGTGCGGTCTTCACCCGTGGCCAGCCTACCGTGGGTGAAGACCGCTCGCGGAGCGAGCGGACTACGGGCCGCCGGCGACCTGCCCTGGCCCGGCTACTCCGAATCATTAAACGGCGTCACGGCCAGCGGGTACTCGGGGACGGTCAGCCCCAGCCTCGGCACCGCCTGCAGCCGCCGCCACGCCGTCGTCACCCGCACCGTCTCCGCCCGGACGAACGCTGCATCCATCGCCTCTTTGGCGAACGGGCCGGGGCAGGCCACCGCCGGGAATGCCGGGTGCGCGATGTACTGGGCGAGGGCCGGGTTGCAGCCGATGTGTCGTTCCGGGTGGCGGTGTAACAGTTCCAGCGGCACCTCGCCCAAGACGAACCGCAGGTATAGGTCCGAGTCGGTGACCTCCGGCACGTCCCGGCCGCACGCCTCGCACAGGTAGCCTTCATCGCACCGGGCCATGTTGTTCCCCACCGTCGGACGCGGGCTGCTAGAATGGTACGGTGGCGGGGACCGAAGCGGGGGGCGGAATGACGTTCTGGGAGCGGTTCCGGCTGGACGGCAAGACGGCACTCGTCACCGGGGCGAGCCGGGGTCTGGGCCGGGCTATGGCCCAGGCGCTCGCCGAGGCCGGGGCCGACCTGATCATCGTCGGCCGCGACCCCGCCGCCCTCGGTCAGGCCCAGACCGAACTGCAACTGACCGGCCGGGCGGTCTACACCGTGGTCGGCGACATCAGTACCCCGCCGGGGGCACTGGCCGTCTGCTTCCAGGCATTGAAGCTCGGGTTCGACATCGACGTACTGGTCAACAACGTCGGCGGCCGCCGGCTCGACGTGCCGACCGAGGAAGTCCCGCTCGCCGACTGGCAGTCGTTCATCGACCTGAACCTGACGAGCGCGCTGGTGTGCTGCCAGCGGCTCGGGGCACCGATGCTCGACCGCGGCCGGGGGGCGGTGGTGAACGTCACGTCGATCGCCGGGGCGGTCGTCATCCCCGGCATCCGCGGCCGGCACTACGAGACGGCCAAGGCGGGGCTGGCGGCGCTCACCAAATCGCTGGCCGCCGACTGGGCCGGCCGGGGGGTGCGGGTGAACGCGATTGCCCCCGGGGTGTTCGAGACCGAGCCGAACAAGACGTGGTTCCGCATGAAGCCCGAGTTCCGCGCCGCGTTCTCCGACCACATCCCGCTCAACCGCCTCGGCCGCCCGGACGAACTCGGCCCGGCCGCGGTGTTCCTGGCCAGTGACGCCA
>JAABUN010005054.1_pt1 | contig 16931 bp, 16 predicted proteins | sample 5559311 | NCBI WGS metagenome assembly JAABUN01 (sample SAMN10711877, study PRJNA513370) | rock metagenome | isolation source: Antarctica rocks | place: Antarctica: Victoria Land, Siegfried Peak sud
GGTAGCGTCCGGCATTGTCGAGGTCCTTCAGATGGGCAGCGTGAGAACTCCCATCCTCGAAGGACCTCGACCCCCAGCCCAGCTACGACGCGCGGCACGGACTACACCCTCATCTGTGAAGAGCCACATTCGTGAGCTCGAGCGCCTCGCCGGCTCCGCCGCTACCACGAGGCGTAGAGCACCCGACTTGCTCCCCCACTGGTCAGGCAGAATCGGACGGTCGGGACCGGTCGACAGTCAACCTGAGGCGTCACGGATGTGGATTCGACCTACGCTCGAACGGTGATCAGCATCCCGCTACCCGGTCCTTCGAGCCTATACGTGATTGAGACTGACGCCGGAGCGGTCTATCTGGGAGCAGTCGAGCGCAAGGGCGACCTCCTGTACATCTACACAGGGCGCATCGGCAGACCCCCTGTCATCCCGGTCATCGATGTCGCAGTTGTTGTGGCCGCCGAAGACCACCCCGACGTTGAGTGGCTATGACTGCTCGTCGCGCTGCCCACGTCGCGCTACAGGACCGGCCGACGCGAGGATTCGACGGAGGCTGACCCTTACCGATCCGATGCTTGGTCCGCCCTGACCGTCTTCTTAACAGATCAGCCCCGGTCGGTGATTGTCCGTTGCGTGGCGCAGCGTAGAGGTGCTCCACCGTGACGTTGGACAGACCCGCGTGGCGCACGAGGCCCCAGTCATGCAGCTCGGCCAAGGCCCCCAAGGGTTTTGCGAACGGGACGGCTGTATCCGGGCGGTGGAGCTGGTACATGTTGATGGCTCGTCCGGAAGGTTCATGGTGCCAGCCGCGTCAGTTCATCGCCCGCGCGTCCGTGTGGCGCTCGGTTGGCGTTGCGGACGGCGCGGCATGTGCATGCGGCCGTGAGTATTACCGCGAAGTTGACTGGGCGGCATCGTGAATGCGCTCCTCACCGTTGATCACGTCTCAGCGGATGGCCGTCGGGCACCTGCACCAGAGCGATGCGCAGGCCGTCAGGGTCCTGGAGCCACATCTCGATCAGTCCCCACGGCTCCTCACGAGGCTCGCGCAGGACCTCTACGTCCGCTGCCAGCAGTCGGTCGTGCTCGTGCTGGACGTCGCGGACTTGCAGCCACAGCGAAACAGCACCGTTGACACGCCCGGCTCCTCGCCCGGACAACTCGAGGAAGCCGCCGCCCACGAAGAACACCAAGCCCGGGTCCTCCGGCGGCCCGAACTCGCGGTGCACTGCCAGGCCAAGCGTGTCGCGGTAGAACCGCCGGCTGCGCGCCGGGTCAGACGGGTGCAGAAGGATCCGGCTGCTTAGCACGTCCATAGTGACCATCTTCCCCTGCCGTGACTGCAACCGGTGAACCATCGACTACATCGACCAATGCAGCTCGGGCTGCCGGGCCGGGCAGCGCTCGCCGTGGCCGTGCGTTGGCACCGGCTCAGGCCACGGAGATGAGGTCGCCGTCCCCCGCCTGGGCCCTTTGCTGGAGGTCGCCGCTGGGTCACAGCATGACGAGCGCTGCCTCTCCCTCGCTCTGGCGCCGCGGCGATCGACACCTACCTCGGCGCCCACCACGACTCGACTTTGTCGAGCGGTGAACTGTCGGAGGTCAACTGAGAGCGAATGCGCGACTGGTCACCGCCGGAAGCGCTTGTTGCGGCTGACCGAGCGCCGACGCTGGGACTTCGACCCCACCTCTGTCATGACCCGACATTCGTTAGGTCAAGCGCCTCGTCTCTCGCGAATGGCCACTCCCCCCAGAGGCCGACCCCCCCCAGGGGGGGGATAGCAGCCACCGGTGTCCTGATACGTGACCGGTCCTCTATCTGCGCACGCAACCTGATCACACCTACCGACAGGGTCAACCTGAGTCGAGCCTGGGCAGCCCCCCGCCATCCCCGGGCGCTGAGCGGGCTCAGATGCGTGCGTCCGCCTTCGCGCACAGGTGCTCCCAATGGCCCTGTGCATGAGCGTGCCACTCGTTGTGCCGGCGATAAAAGAGGTCCGCCGCCGCAGGGCCGGGCCACGTCGACGCAAGCAGTTGCTCCGGCAGCGATGGGTCGAAAAACGGAAAGCGCCGCCACTCCTGTACCAGTTGCACCTGGGCACCGAAGCACTCGGCCGGCGTGGTGGGGGCCTCCAACGACACCGCGTCAAGGAAGTCGTGATAGCGCCGTTCGACGTCGTCCAATGGCCACGCGTCCCGGACAATGCGGTGCCGATCGCCGATCCGCCCGAAGGGGCCCGTGAACGAGAAGAAGTCCAGGCCGAGTTCCTCGATAGTGGTGGCGACCTCCTTCTCCTTGCTCGCGTCTGGGGAGAGCCAGAGCCCGGGCATCGGCGACCCCAGCCCGGCCCACGTCAACCGAGTTCGCAGGCGGTGTCGCAGCTGGGGTTGGGTCCCCCGAGTGCTCACAGTGAGCACCAACCAGCGGCCATCCCAATTCTCGAGCCTCCGCCCAAACCCATAAATGCGCTCCGCGCCGGCTACGAGCAGCTGGGTGCCCGCTGGCGTGAGGCGCCACCGCACCCGCCGGCCGGCGCGCTCGGACATGAGCAGGCCCTCCGCGGCGGTGCGGGACAACGCCTGGCGAGCCGCCTTCTCCTCGACGTCGACCTCTCCGAGCGCCGTGACGAGCGCCCCCGTCCAGACCGGCGCATCCCGGGGAAGGACGAATTCTCCCAGCACGGTCAGGAGCAAAGATCGCGCGCTCGCGGCACCGGTCTCACGCCTACGAGAGCTGGGGTCTGGCTTCATGATAGCCATGCAATCAGGGCAACCACCGCGTCCTCGAGGGGAGTGCCTGCCGTCCCAGAGGCACCACCATCGTCGTCGTGTTCCCTTAGCAACGGACGTTCACCCTGCTGCTGCGGATCGGCCCGCAGATGCGTTCCGCCCAACCCGGCTCCAGCACCCGCCGTAGATCGGCGGCGCGCCACCCGACACCCCGACCAGGCATATCAGCTAGGCGGATCGGCAGCTGCGCTGGAGATCGCGACGACGACGCCGTCCGCACGCGGCGCGCAGAGCGAGAAGCACCGAGCGCAGGTTTGAGCGCCCATGCTCGTTCCTGTCGCAGGTCGGCGCGCACAGCGACGCCATCTGTCCGGTGGCCGCCACCGCGCGCACGAGCGCGGCGGCGCGAGCCTCGCCGGCGACGAAGCCGACGGCGACGTCCTGGCCGTTGCGGTCGAGCACACCTGCGACGGCGGCGCCAATGCCGCTGCTGCCGCCGAGAACTGCTCGGGCGGCCCATCCCTCAAGTGCGGCGACGAGGGCTCCGCGCGGCGAGCCACTAAGGAGACCGGAGCAAGGACCGCTGCAGCTTGCCGGACGCTGTTCGCGGCAAGGAATCCACGAACTCGACGACGCGCGGGTACAGGTATGGAGGCGCAGAGGCCTTGACGAAGGCTTGCAGTTCCTGCTTCAGAGACTCAGAACCGACTGCTGCGTCGTGAAGCACGACGCACGCCTTGATCACTTCTGGACGGATTCCATCAGGGTCTCGCGCTCGGACGCAAGCACACTCATGAACGGCCGGGTGACGCTCGAGCACCTCTTCGACTTGCGACGGTGAGATGCGGAATCCAGCAGACTTGATCACGTCGTCCTGACGGCCTATGAAGTGGACCTGTCCAGAGACCATGTAGACGATGTCGGGAACGAGGTTCCAACCATCGTGCACTGCCTCGCGTTGTTTGTCCGGCCGCCTCCAGTACTTGGTACTGGTCGGTCCTCGCACGCTCAGCAACCCTTGTTCACCATCCGCAACTGGTTCCAGCGTGCCCACATCGCGCACAACGAGCTCGTAGCCGGACACCGGAGGCCCGATGACCCCGCCGCCGACGGGCAGCGCGTCCGGCGAGGCGCCGATGAAGCAACCGAGCATCTCCGTGGTGCCCAAAAACTGCGTCAGGCGCAGGCCCGTCTGCCCAAGCCACGCTTCTTCCAGCGACTCTGTGACCCGTTCCCCGCCGGTCAGGCATGCGCGAAGGGACGCCACATCCAGCCCTGCCTCCCGCATTACCAGCCGCTTGACCAGCATTGCAAAGAACGTTGCGACTCCCACGAGGATGGTGGCCCGGTGCCGCGATACGAGGTCCAAGGATTTTTCCGGCGACTTGTCCGCATCCAGCAGTGCTGTGCATCCGAACTTCAGCGGGTAGAGGAAGAACAGCGCGAAACCCAAGGCGAAGGGCATCGCCGCGGTTCCGGCGATGACGTCACTCTTGCTGAGCCCCAGCGTTGCTGCGCCGTACGTGTCACACACGGAAAGCAGATCGCCGTGCGTGTGGCAGGTGCCCTTAGGCTTTCCTGTGCTTCCGGACGTGTACAGGATGAGCGCCACATCGTCGGGATGTGTCGGCTCACCTGCCGGCGCCTGGGCGTCCCCGACCATCATGGCCGCACCGGGTGCGACTTCGAGAACCGATACGCGTTGTGGCACCTCACGGAGCGCCTCGTGCACCGCGACCTCCAGCCCGAACTCCACGAGCACAGCATCGACGTCCGCGTCCCGCACGCGGTATCGGAGCTCGTCTGGGCCGTACTGCACGAAGGTGGGTATGGCGATCGCCCCGAGCGAGAAGACGGCAAGGAGCGAAGCGGCGAGTTCCGGCGAGTCCCTAAGCCGCAGAAGCACCCTGGTCCCGGGACCTACCCCCGCGGAGTGCAGCGCCCCGGCGATCCGGGCTGACATGGCTTTGACCACTGAACGCGGCACAGGAGCACCGTCGAAGACGTAGACCACATCGTCTTGGTCGCCGTCGAGAAGGTACTCGGCGATGTTGAAACGCGAATCCGCCGCAGGGGAGTTCGCCGTGGGCCTGACGTCGGCCTCCGGACCGGCGTCGTCGAGATGCGCCCGCCACCTCATGTCGTCGCGCCTGCGGCAGGCGTCAGCAGGGGCAGCACCTTCTCGGCGATCAGCTGCATCTGACCATGCTGATCAGAGGATCCCACCACGAGCTGGAACAGCGACACCCCTGCATTGATGTACTGCTGGAGTCGCGCGGCAACCACCTCGGGTGGACCAGTGATGGCCCACCGGTCGACCACGTCATCCCCCACGGGCGGACCGTGGAAGCGCTCCAAGTGCTCGCGCACTTCTCGCCAGCCCTGTTGCTGGTCGTCGTTGACGTTGACGAAGGCGTTGTATGCCCGGATGAACCCGCTTTGGCGTTCCTCATCTAGCAGTGCGGCGATCTTCTCCCACGAGGCCTGGTACTCCTCCGGCGTCGCGTGGGGGGTGATCCATCCTTCACCAAGTCTCGGGACGCGCTTGTACGGCCCCAGTCGGTAGGTACCGGCCTTGTCAGATGCCCAGTCGTGATGGACCGGCCCGCCAACCGCGCGGGGATAGTAGATGCCGGCTCCGATGATGATCGGCGGAGCCTCGGCCGGCCGCGCGTCGCCCAGGGTCACCTCGTCCAAGCGGTAGTGGTCACCCTTGTACGTGATCTTGTCTTCCCGCCAGAGGCGTCGAATGATCTCGAGGCTCTCCTCGAAGACACGACCGCGCGCCTCGTACAGACGATCGCCCAGTCCCTCGCCCCCATCATTGAGAGCGGCCGTGGCGTGGAACTGCCGGCGCACCAGCGCGGGCTTGCCAGCGCCGGTGCCGACGCCCATGACGCTCCGTCCCTGTGAAACGGTGTCCATCGTCGCCCACGCGACAGCGAGCGCCACGGGATTGCGCAGGTGTGGGGCGATGATGCCGGTTCCCAACAGGACCTTCTGAGTGACCGAGGCTATTGCGGCCAGCACCGTGACGGGGTCATAGGCTGCCACGGTTCTTCGCCCCTGAGGCGCGTCATGAATCCAGACGGCGTCGAATCCCATGGACTCGGCTGCTTGTGCCTCTCGGACAACATCCTGAAGCGAGTACTTTCGGCCAGTGATGCCCGACAGGTTGTTTAGCGAGACGCCGACGATCAAGTTGCGGCTGAGGCGGTGCAAGGTGGACCCCTGTCAGAGTGGAACGATAGACCCGATTAGGTGGAGGCGGAAGCCGATACGCCCAGCAACCGCTCTAGAAGTGATTGGTCTTGGCGAGCATCCGAAGCGGGCATCGAGTGCACGACCCGTCCCTTGTCGATGATGTGAATGACGTCCGCAACCGACAGGGCCAGCGACAGGTTTTGCTCCACGAGCAGGACCGTCAGGCCTTCACCCCTCATGGTCGCGATGATTTCAGCGACGTGTTCGATTATTTTGGGCGCCAGTCCATCGGACGGCTCGTCCAAAAGTAGAAGCTGCGGCCCGCCCATCAACGCGCGTCCGATGGCGAGCATCTGCTGCTCACCTCCCGAGAGCTGGTCACCGCGATTGCGGCGCCGCTCCTCCAGCCGTGGGAACAGACCGAAGACGCGTTCGATCGTCCAGTCCGACGACGACTGCCTGCTCACCTGCAAGTTCTCCACGACGGTGAGGGTGGAGAAGATGCGTCGTCCCTGAGGGATGAGCCCTACGCCTGCACGCTGGATCTCGTAAGCAGCCCGCCCAGCGTAGTCCTCCCCGTTGATCATCACCGACCCGGCGGTGGGTCGCATCACGCCGGCAACGGTGTGGATGAGCGTCGTCTTCCCGACGCCGTTTCGTCCTAAGATCGCTGCCGATTGCCCTTCCGGTACGTCTAGGTCGAGTCCGGTCAGGACACGTCCCTTGCCGTACCCGGCTTGCAGCCCCCGGATCTGCAGCAGGTCGGTCATGACGGCGAACCTGCCTGCTCGTTCTTGCTGAAGGAGGTGCCGAGATACGCATCGCGAACGTGCGGCGAGGACGTCACCTCTTCAGGTGAGCCGTCGGCGATGACTTTTCCGGCGTCAAGAACCGTGATCCTGTCGGCCAATTGCATGACAACGTCGAGGTCATGCTCAACGAGAAGGACCGTGACTTCCCGTGAGAGGGACTTGATCAGACGCACGAAGGAGGCAGTCTCCGCTGGTGACATGCCGGCTACAGGTTCGTCCAACATGAGAAGTCGAGGCTGCATGCACATCGCAAGCGCGAGTTCGAGCTGACGGCACTCGCCGTGAGACAACTCATCGGCGCGGGCCGTGAGGTCCCGGTTTAGGCCCACGCGTTCCAGTGCGTCGACCACCTGAGCCCGAACGAAACGATAACCCCGATGCGGACGCCAGAAGCGGGCGCCCGATTGCTCGTAGCAATGCACAGCGATGGCAACGTTCTCTTCGACCGTGAGAGTCGGGAACAGACTGGAGTGCTGGAAGGTCTTCGCGATGCCCGCACGCGACCTACGTTGCGGACGCCACGCCGTGATGTCTTGCCCCTCCAGGGCAATGATGCCGACGGTCGGCCGCTCTACTCCGCCGATGATGTTGAAGAGCGTCGATTTGCCAGCGCCATTGGGCCCTATCAGGGCATGTCGGTTGCCTTTCGCGACGTCGAAGGTGACACCCGACAGCGCGTGCAGTGATCCATATGTCATACCGACGTTCGAAAGAGTCAACACGTGCTCGCTCGACGTCTTCATTTTATCGGCCTCCGCCGCGTCGGCTGCCGGAAATCGCCATACTCGCAATGCTCCGGCCGCCCCGCTCGAACAGTCCGTGAATACCCTGCGGCATGAAGACGATGATAACGACGAAGGCCACGCCGAGGATGAGCTCACCGTAACCCGCGACGTAAGCAGACAATTCGTTCTGAACGAGGACGATGACTGCGGCGCCACCGAACGCCCCGAGAAGACTTCCCCTTCCCCCGATGATGACCGCCAGGATCAGGAGGGCCGAGAAGTGGTAACCGATGTCGTCGGGAGACACAAAGCGCTGATGTGTAACGTTTAGTGCGCCCGCAAAGCCTGCAACCGATCCGGCCACAACGAAAGCCGCGTACTTGTAGTACCCCGTCCTGTAACCGAGCGCCACCATCCGCCGCTCGTTGTCGCGGATGCCCTGCAACACAAGCCCGAATGGTGAAGCCGTCAGCGCGTGGAGGAAGACGTAGCCGAGTGCGGTGGCGGCGAGCACGTACCAGTAGACGTTGACCGGGGTCGCCAGTTCGGGCATGCCCGCTGGAAGGTCCCCGGGGGGCACACCAGCCAGACCGTTGGCACCGCCTGTCACGGAGCTCAAGCTCTCTACGAGGTAGTAGGCCAACTGACCTATGGTCAACGTCAGCAGGAGGAAGTAGACGCCGCCGGAGCGAACAGCGATCCACCCGATCGCCATCGCCGCCAACGTCGCGGCCATGGTGGCGAGCGCCGCCTGCTGCAGCGACCCCTCCGTCCAATTGATCGCCACGAGCGCTGCGGTGTACCCACCGATACCGCTGAAGGTGGCGTGGCCGATGGACGGGAGTCCTGTGGTTCCCACGAGCAAGCCCAGGCTCGCAGCGATAAGTCCGACGATGAGGATGCGGGTCATGAGCGTGACCGCCTGCACATTGGCGAAGTAGGGCAGCAGCGCGAGCACGAGCAGAACAATTAGGAGGATCGACCAGCGCCGTGCGATGCGGCCAGTTGCAGTGGTCGGCGTGGTGACGCCCTCCTTTGGAGGCGGGAGCGTGACGGTCATGAGTGGCTCACCGCGACCGGCTTTCCAGCAATGCCGTAGGGACGCACCACGATGATGATCGCGAGCACGAGGAAGAGCAGCACGGACGCCGCTTCAGGCAGGATGACGACACCCAGGGACCTGACCTGGCCCACAATCAGAGCTCCGATGAGGGCGCCCTTGGCCGACCCGAGACCCCCGACGATCACCACGATTAAGGCTAGGATGAGGACGTCGTTGTCAAGCCCTCGATAGGCGCCGAGCACCGGGCCGGCCATGGCTCCGCCAACAGCGGCCAAGGCGGCACCCACTGCGAAGGTGCCCGACAGAAGCAGCCTCGTGTTGACGCCGCAAGCGCTCGTCATAGTCCGGTCGGCAACCGCGGCTCGGACGAGAACGCCGTAGTGCGTGCGCTCGATGACCCAGAAGACGGCTATGGCTAAGACGACGCCCATGACGATGACGGCCAGCCGGTAGGTCGGGTACGCATCGCCGGCCACCTGGACACTTCCGCTCAGCCAGCCGGGCGGGCTCACGGACTTCACGTCGTTCCCCCACGCAGTTGCGAACAACTCTGACGCCACCAGGGCAACGCCCAGTGTCAGGACGGCTTGGTCCAGGTGACCGCGACCAGTCACCAGCGACGTCGCGGCGAACAGGAAGAGGCCTGCCAGGGCCCCCGCTACGGCTGCCACGAGGATGGCCAGGACGAAGCCGCCCGGCCTTCCACTGATCGAGAACGCCAGATATGCACCAAGTAGGAATACGGAGCCATGTGCAAGGTTCAGGACATCCATCATGCCGAAGACCAGTGACAAGCCGACGGCCATCGTGTAGATGAGGAAGCCGATGGCGACGCCATTGAGCAACGTCACGAGGTTGGTGTCGAGCCAAGCGATCATGTGGCTTCACCTCATGGGGCCGAAGGGCGGGGAGCTCGCTCTTAGGATGCAGGCACGGACCCGAGATCCTCGATGACGTCGTTCACGAAGCCCCCGTCGGACGCGGCGACACGTCGAAGGTAGAATTGCTGCACGGGATTGTTGTTCTCGTCGAACGCGAACGTGCCGCGGGGGCTGTCGAGTTGATCGATCTCCTTCATGGCAGCCACGAGAGTCGCGCTGGTGAGACCTGCGTCGGCCGCAGATGCAGCTTCGTCGATGAGCTTCGCCGAGTCGTACGCTTGCACCGAGTACCCCGATGGGACCGTATCGTAAAGCCCCGTGTAGGCGCTGATGAACGCCTTGTTCTCTGGCGTGTCGATCTCGGTCGAGTAGTTGTTCGACGTGTACACGTCGCGGGCCGCCTCGCCCTGCGCGGGAAGCACATCGTTCTCGGTAAGGAAACCGGTCCCGTACAACGGGATGCTTTCCTTCAGTCCGAAGGCGTCGTACTGTTGGACGAAACGAACGGCTTCGGCCCCCGCATAGAAGGCGTAGACAGCCGACGCGCCGGATTGCTTGATCGACGCGAGGTAGGGCTGCCAGTCCTGGGTCTGTCCGAACGGGGTGTACGACTCTCCGGCGATGGTGCCGCCTGCCTTGCGGTAGGCGTCAGCGAACGCACCCACGTTCTGGCGACCGGCGACATAGTCAGCGGCAATGATATAGATCGACTTTAGGTCCTGCTTAGCAAGGTGGGGGCCGAGTGCCGAGCCGGGCTGTCCGGTTGTCTGCGAAGTGCGCCAGATGTACTCGGACGGCTCACCACTGGCTGCAGCGACAGAGAGGACAAGCGGGATCTTGGCACCATCGAAGATGTCGCGCACTCCGCCCGCCACAGCGGAGCTGACGATGCCGGCCACGACGGCGACCTGATCCTGGTTGACCAGACGCTGCGCTGCGGGGATACCGGTTGCCGGGCTAGCGCCCTCGTCGGCGACCACGAGTTCGACTGACCGGCCGCCAAGTTCACCATCGTGCTGGTCGAGGTAGAGCTCGAAGCCGCGCTTGACGTCTTCGCCGATCGCTGCATAGGGGCCACTGAGCGGGACGAGCAGCCCGACCTTCAGCGTCTCGGATTCGGCTTCCGTAGCCGCCCCATCAGACTGGTTGACCGCCGAGCCGCCGCAAGCGGCCGCCAACAGCGCCACCACGACAACTGCGGTGACCGTCCGAAGGGGCCGGGGGAGTCTTCCTCGCCACGAGCCACGCCGGCGCATGGGGGATACCGACTGAACTTGCAGCGCTGATGTGCCATCGATCGGGATCAAGACCATGTGGCTCTCCCTAGCTTGTGGCGAGGCGGGGAGGTCACCCTCCGCTGGCCGCAACTATCGACGCCTAGATGTCGCTCGTCAAGAGTTTCGTCGAACTTCAGTTAGGTTGCGTCTCTTCACAGTCTTGTCGCACTTCTCCCTATCCCCGCTGTGGCTGTAGCAGTCTCATCTTGGGCTCGACACGGGCCGGGAGAGCGCGAAAGTGCCTGTCCTGGCTAGGATTCTTGGCTCGCTGAAGGCCAGGAGGGCCAACGCGAGAGGCACTTCGCAGGTGCGACCTGCAGCGAGCAGGACGGTGCCGGTCATCACCTGGGCGGCACCGCTGCGGTCCGGTTTCGCCCGGCCCCATGACGGTCTTCACGAGCGCGGGCCGGCCGAGCACCACAGCTCCGAGGTCCTGAACAAGGCCGCACTTCTCTCGGCGTTGAACGCCTACGGCGCACGCATCCAGGCGTTCGCTGGAGGCGCCCCGCCCAAGTCGGCTTCCATTCGAGGAAGGAAGTCCCCGCTGGCTGCGGTCATGCAGAACGCCGACCAGAAGGTCGAGGCTGTGCAGACGTAACCCGGGCGCTTGTGGAAGCCACCAGCAGCACCGGCACGGTCACGGCGAGGGCACCAGGCCGACGGAGCGACGTCCTGTAAGCGAACGTCTGCTCCGCTGATCGGGGCGCAGCGGCCTTGCTTGGTCGCGCCGGCAACACTGGCTCGCCCAACCGAGCAGAAGCGCTGGTTCCGCCAGCCGAGCCCGACGCTACGACTTGACGAGCCGTTCGAACCCCTGTCATGACCCGACATTCGTGAGGTCGAGCGCCCTGTCGCTCCCGCCCCGGCCACTCCCCTACTGAAGCCGGCCGCTGACTAGCGGGGGCCTCTCCCTGCCTGCTCCGTGACCGGTCTCCTGGACGCGGGCTGAGGGACAGTCGTCGCGACCGCTCATAGCCGATGTGCGGGCGTCTTGCGCTCCCGCCGATGAGCGGTCGGTCGCGCTGAGGTTGCGCCCAGTTGTTCGCGTCATCGGCTGGGCACCTTTGGGGGGAACCGGTCGCCCCGGCGGCCGAGTCGACAGCCGCTATTGGACGTCGACCCCGTAGTCCCGGGCCAAGCCCCCGAGCCCATCGGCCCAGCCCTGTCCAACCGCGCGCAGGCGCCAGCTGCCGTTGCGGAGGTACAGCTCGCCCCAGACCAGCGCGCGTACCTGCGAGGAGCCGGCAGGGCGGAACTGGAAGGTGGCACCGCCCGGCTGGTGGAGCACGGCGGTCGCATTCGCCACCGAGTCGTTGCCATCGCCCGCGCTCAGGACCAGGACCAGGCGTTCGCAGCGCTGCGGCAGCAGGACGGTGTCGATGCTCGCGGTCTGACCGATCAGCGTCACGGCGCCGTCCACGCTACTTGGGTTGTTGTAGAAGACGAAGTCCTCATCGTGGTCGACACGTCCGCTCGCTCCGACCAGAAGCACGGACAGGTCCGCGTGGCTCGCCACCAGGTCCACCTGCACGCGCGGCCCGGCGAGTGGCACGTTCTGGCCGGCGACCAGTTCCTGCTGCTCTCTCGTCTGGGTCGAGGGCGGGACCTCGTCCGGCACGACTCGGTCTGCTGGCGGGGAGTACGGGCTGGGTTCAGGCTCGGATTCATTGTCCGATGTGTAGTCCGCCTCGAGGGAGCCGGTCAGCACGATCGGCTCGCAGGGCTGAAGCTTGCTTGGGTCTTTGCTGACCCGTGCCTCGAGGTGCGCCAGGCATGCCACGGTGTCGACCCGGGCCAGCTCGACGTCCAGGAACCGCTCCCGGGAAGTCGCGAGGGACACGAGGCAGGGTCGGATCTCGCGACCCGTCGCCGGGTCGGTGTCGTTCACGTACCCGTTGAAGACGACCGTGCGGACCGCGCCTCCCCGGTCGGCCTCCAGAACCTCGTGCACGACGCGCAGGGCGGTCTGCCGCAGCACTTCGGCGTAGATGCTGCGGACCTGCGCAGCCGGGCGAGCGGACGGGGTGATCGTGTCGGAGCTCTTGACGTACTTGTAGGCCTTGTCGTTCGGCACCACGTCGACTCGCGGCAGCTCGTACTCGATGGTGAGGTGCCCGGACGCTGATGCGTAGGCGAGGCGCCAGGAGTGCGGGAAGCCGTCGGGATACTCAGCGGCCTCCAGCACGAGATCCAAGTAGCGGACGACGGCCTCCGGCTGACGCGTTGCCAATCCCCGTTGCAGCTCGCTGACCTCCTCGACGTGCTGCCGGTGCTCCTGCGTCTGACGGGCTACGTCCGTCTCGTGCCGGAGGCGCGCCTCCTCCAGCCGCTGCGCGTGCCGTTGCGCCGCGACCCAGTGGTCGTCGAGGGCCTTCTGGTACTCGGTCTGCCGCTGCTCAGCCCGAGCCGCGTGCTTCGAGGCGGCGAAGACGCGCCCCATGGCCGACGGGCCCTCCACCGCGAAGTCCTCCTCGCGAGGGGGCGACGGCGGCGCTCCGGCCGCTCGCGGGTCGAATACGGGGTTCGGCGGAGGCTGCTTGAGTGCCTCGAGGTCCAGGTGGTCGTCGACGCGAAGGGTCGCCGCGAGCACGCTCTGCAGGACCTCGACCTGGCGCTCGACCTGTGTCGTGTCCTCCGCGGCCTCCCGCGTCCGGTCCTCCGCGTACAGCCGGTCCCTGAGCTTCTGGTCCTGCACGGTTGCGCGCGTGCGGGCCGCGGCCGCGCGGTCAGCTTCGCGCTGGGACTTCAAGGTAGCTCGAGCTCGCCGCTCTCGCTCCTGTTCGGCTTCCCGCTGCAGCTGCACGAACGTGGCGAGGACTCCGCGTCGACGGGCCATTGGTCCTGTTCCTCCTACCGGGTCAGGTCGACGCCGGGACGGTCGTCTGCGGATTGCTGCGCTTGACTCTGTCGCCACTCGGGAGCCTCCGCGAGCTCCCGGAACTCCACCACATGATTGGTCCCGACCTTCTCGAGCGCGGCCCGCACTTCCGCGAGGCTCACCCGGAAGAACTCACGCCGCCGGTTCACCCGGTTGACCCTCTGCTCGTCGAACTCGCGGTGCAGGGCCGTCTCGAGGGCGACGGCGTCCTGGCTGAAGACGAGCGCGTGCACGTCGAACTTGAACGGCACAGACGCGCTTCCGAGCTCGTAGACCCGTTGCAGCGGATCCTCGCGGCGGGTCATGCCGATCTTGACGACGCGATCACCGAAGGCACCCATGTTGGAGATGACGTAGACATAGCCGACTCGGGTGTTCGCCGCCATCTCCTCCACTTCCTCGATGCTTTCGGCGATTTCGGCGAGCCGCTCACGAGCCTCGAGGAGTCCCGCCTCGTCGCCGTTCAGCCGGGACCGGTCCAGGAGGCTCTGGTAGTGCGCCTGCTCCTTGAGTAGGTCCTTCCTCCGCCGCTTGAACTCTTCCTGGGCCTTGGCCTCCTCCCGCTGCCGTTGCCGCTCCTCGCGCGCGTCCTCCTTCTCCTGCTCAACCCGAAGGTGGTGGTCCGCGGTCAGCTGGAGTTCCTCTAGGCGCAGCGCGTGGAAGGTCTCGTCAATCGCGACACCCATCGTGCTGCCGTTCTTGACGATGGCCTCGCGTGTCCCCTCCAAGCGCTTCTTCGCGGTGTCGACCGTGTGAGCGCGCACGGTGCGGACGCAGTTGTCGGCCTCGGTGTTGTACGTCCGCAGCATCAGGTCGCTGAACTGGCGGACGAGGGCCGCCCCCTCCTTCAGTGACCCGTTCACCATCCAGCCGGACTTACCGCGCACGGCCGTCCGCTTTGCGATCGCTTCTTTGGTTTGCGCACGCAGGCCATCCAAACGCTGCTTGGAGGACACAACGTCGTCGAGCGGGTGCCGGAACTGGTAGTAGCCCACCTGCTGCAGGAGTCTGAGCTCGTCTGTCTCGACGAGTGCTTCGCGGGCCTCGCGCACCTGCCGGTCGAGCGTCGCGACCTCCTGGACCAGAGCGTCCCGGCGCTGGATAAGCCGCTCCAGCTCCGACTGGACCGGCGCCAGGTCCGGTTCCGGCGCCCTGGGGGTCTCGGGCTGGTCGCGCTCGGCGTCGATGTTGACGCCGTACTCGCGGGCCAGGCCGGCCAAGCCCGCGGCCCAGCCTTGGCCCACAGCGCGGACCCGCCATCCCCCGCCGCGCCGGTACACCTCCAGGAGGACCGCGGTCGCGAGGCCGGCGAGGCTCAAAGGGATGAACGTGAGCTCCTCGTCGCTCACCACCGAGACCGTCAGGCCTTCGAGCTGGCCTTCGCCGTCGCTGTTCGCTGCAATGACAACGCGCTCGACAACCGCCGGAAGGAGGCGCAGATCCAGGCTGAGCTCCTGGTCCGCGAGCGCAACGCCGCCGCTCGGGTGGCGAGGGGCGTTGTAGAAGACAAAGTCAGCGTCGGCGCTGACCCGGCCCCGGTCGTCGAGCAGCAGGGCGACGAGGTCGACCTGTGCCGGGCCCGGCTGCTGCAGGCGAACGCTCACGGTGGCGGCGATGGGGACGTTCTGGCCGGCTGTCAGGTCCACGAACCTTGCCACTGCCCTTCGATGAGGTGGGAGCTCGCCGACATCTTGCCTGTTCTGGGCCCGTGGCGCGGACAGAAGTCACAGACATTCAGGTCCGGCTGACGCCGATGGGCCTCGTGCGACTGCGCGGTCCTCGCGGAAGTGATCTCGTCTTGGAGGGGGCACTTCGTACCGTCCTGCGACGTCCTCGTCTGCCGCTGATCGTGCGCAGGGGCCTTGCATGGTCGCGACGGCAACACTGACCCGCCTTACAGAACAGAGCGCCCGTTCCGCTCGGCCGAGCGCCGACGCTACGACTTGACGAGCCGGTCCGACATCTGTAATGACCCGACATTCGTGAGGTAGAGCGCCACGTCGCTCCCGCCCGCCAATGCCCTGCAGAAGCCGGCCGCTGACGGTGCGGGGGGGGGCTTCTCGCGGTCGGCCGGGCGGACGAGGTCGGAGAAGCGCCAGCCGTCGACCTTCACCACGTCGGAAAGTCGGGACATCAGGGCCCGGGTGTCGTCGTCGGGGCCGTCCGTGGACTGCTCCGAGGTCCGCATCGACCGACCGTACGGCGGGGTGGCGACAGCCCTTGCTCCTGGCCGCTTCATTCTCGAGACAGGGACGCCTGTCGGGTGCCAGGCTCACCGTGTTCCGACAGACACTGCGGGAGATCTCATGAGCGCACGGGCACGCTTCGCAAGGGGTCGGCGGCCGGCGTCCGGTCGTGGTCGATCGGTCATCTGCGGACGTGCCCTGGTCATCGGCCTGGCGGCCGTGCTCTTGATCGCGGTGCCCGGACCAGCTGCCCTGGCTAATCACGGATACGACCTGGACTGCGGTGACTTCCAGTACCAGGAAGACGCGCAGGCTCACATGAACGCTCATCCGGGCGACCCCGACCGCCTGGACGGCAGTGACCAGGACGGGCTCGCTTGCGAGTCGTTGCCGCATCGGCCCTACACCCCCCCGCCTTCGCCCCCCGCGCCGCCGCCGACGAACCCCTGCGCCGTCTCCGACTGGGTGGTGGGAGCCATCCGGGACCGATACGTCTCGCTTCAGGGGCCGTGTGGGTTCCTCGGCCAGCCGCTGACCCGGGAGCTAGGCACGCCGAACAAGCTCGGCCGGTACAACCACTTCCAGGGCGGCTCGATCTACTGGTCGCTGCCGACGGGAGCCTGGGAGGTGCATGGCGGCATCCGTGACACCTGGAGCAGGTTGGGCTGGGAGAACAGCGCCATCGGCTTCCCCACCACCAGCGAGACACCAACGCCCGGCAGGGCGGGCGCCTTCAACCACTTCCAGATCGGCTCGATCTACTGGTCCCCCGCTACCGGCGCCCGGGAAGTGCGCGGCGCCATCCGTGACACCTGGAGCAGACTCGGCTGGGAGCACAGCGCTCTCGGGTTCCCCATCACCAACGAGACCCCGACGCCGACCAAGCCCGGAGCCTTCAACCACTTCCAGATCGGCTCGATCTACTGGTCCCCGTCGACGGGCGCCCACGAAGTCCGGGGCGCTATCCGGGAGAAGTGGGCCTCACTCGGCTGGGAGACCTCGATGCTGGGGTTCCCGACCAGCGACGAATACGCCGCCGCCGGCGGCCGCCGCACAGACTTCCAGAACGGCTACATCACCTGGACCCCGGCGACGGGAGCCGTGGTCCACTCCACGGGTAGTGAGGTGCCCGGCGCGACGACAACGGCCCGAGGATTGCTCGACGCGCTGCCCATTGCAGT
>JAABUN010005055.1_pt1 | contig 16928 bp, 16 predicted proteins | sample 5559311 | NCBI WGS metagenome assembly JAABUN01 (sample SAMN10711877, study PRJNA513370) | rock metagenome | isolation source: Antarctica rocks | place: Antarctica: Victoria Land, Siegfried Peak sud
TCGTCGGCGAGCTTGTAGGCGGTCGTCCGGCTCACCCGCAGCACGGCGGCGGCCTCGGAGACGGTGAGCATGAGCGGCAGCCCGTCGAGCGACCGCGCGCTTGGCTGTGGATCGGCTCGGCGTGCGGGGGGCGGGACGTCAGCGGATGGTCGGTGGTCATCGTCGGCGGTTTCGGTGATCAGCGAGAGCTGTCGCCAAGCCGGTGGTGTCCGAGGGCCGGTGCGCTTGGTGGTGGTCATTCGATCTCCTGATGGTGAGTCCCTACCGGAACTAGGCCCGCCAACCCCGGAGATCCTCCCGCCGAATCGCAAAAGTTCTTGCGCTCGCATCGCCCCCGCTCGGCTCGCCGCCCGGCCCCCCAGACGGTCGTGCGCCGCCAGGCGGCACCTCGGAAACGGTCGATCCCGTCGCACGATCTTTCACCCGCAGAAGGCCGAATCCGGCGCGCACACTCTTGCAGGTTCCCCTCCGGGAAACCTGCGCCGGGGCGTGTTCGCGATCGAGAAGCCGCCGAGAAGTCACCGGGCGTTTCCGCCACAAGTTCGCCCGGAAGTGCCGCCCGGACCGACGAGCGCCTCGTCCTTCGAGGCCACGCAGGGAATTGCGTCACCGTCGTTCAGAGCATCCCCATGCCGGACGTCGTTCCGGCCCGAGGTGATGAGGGGACGCGCGGCGGGCGGGGCCGAGGATCAGCCGGCCGGGGTCGCGTTGAGGGTCGTGCCAGAGGTCGTGCTGGAGGTCGTGGTTCTGCAAGAAGCCCTGGTCAGATGGGGTCTCGAGAGCATCGCTGTGACATCGATCGGCCAGAGGGCCACGCTCCCCGATTTCGAGGCGCCGAGCATGGCCGTGTTCGTTTCTTTCGTTTGCGGAATAAGGTCGGCAGGGTGATCGCTCTGTCGACCGAGGAACAGGATCGAGTCCGGCAGGCCCTCGGTCGGGTCGGCGGCCGTCCTCGGATGGTCGGTGGTGATGGGAAGCCGATTGACCTGCCCGATTCGATCGCCGAAGCTCTCGCAGAGGTCCTCGAGGCCTTCGCTGCAGGTGATCGACCCGTTGTCGTGCGCTCGTCCGGTGATCTCGCGACCGAGCAGGCGGCCGCTCTCCTCGGCGTCTCGCCCAACCGTGGTCAGGATGATCGACAGTGACAAGCTCTCCGCTCACAAGGTCGGCGCCCACCGCCGGCTGGCGCTGGGCGATGTGCTCGCGTACCAGGCGCTGTCGAGCAGCCGCCGCCGAGATGCCCTCGACAAGATGACCGGCCAAGCTGAGGGTCTCGGCCTCTACGGCTGACGGTGCACGACCTCGCGCAGGTATCCCGAAGGGAAACCTGCAAACGTGTGCGCGCCGGATCTGGCCTTCTGCGGGCACGAGGTCGTGCTTCGAGTGGGGGCTTCCGGGTGGCGCTGCCGGCACCTGAGGCCGTCGTGCGAACGGTCGTGCAGGAGGTCGTGCGCCGGCAAGAAGCTCTTGTCCGCTGGCATCACGGCGGTGGGCATCGCAGCGATCCTGAGAGGAGCGTCCCGCCCATGCCGAAGGCCCGCCTGAGTTGAGCCGCTGAGGCGCCAAACCGTCCACTGCGAGTGCGCTCAGCGTCAGCCGTGCGGCGGTCCCGGTAGCCTGCGCTCGTGGCTGGGAAGGTCTTGCCGATCACCATCGAGGAACTGCAGGCGGCTCTTGACGAGGCCGACCCCCCGACAGGCGACGACGTTTCGATCACGTCTGACGGCCGTCGGCTCGACTGCAAGGAGGCGGTGCTGGCTTGGCTGGCCGAGGTTGACGACCACACGGCCGCCGAGCGACACGCCCTGTTGGAGCACGGTGTCGCTAGCCGATGCCGGTGATCAGGAGCCCGGTGTAGCTGCGTATCGTTCGGGTCGTGTCCTCCGCCGAGCAGCCGTCTGAGCCGCCGCACTTGACGGTGCTCGCACCGCAGGAAGCACATGGGGAAGCCAAGCCGTTGCCGAGCAATGCTGAGATGGCGATCGACGGGCTGACCGACCAGGAATGGAACGCGTTCGAGCGCGCTCTCGATGAAGGCTGAACGAGAGGCACGTTCGGCCTTCGGGTATACTCGAATTCCGAATGACATCGACAAGAACCTCCTCAGATCAGCTCCTCAGGGCGGCTGAAGAATCTGCTGTGCGGGCGCTTGCTCACTTGGGTCTCGTCGCGGTACGAGATGGATTGAGCGACGCCGATGACCTCGTGCTGCGTGTCGGGGTCGACGATCGGGAGCTGTTGGTCTCTCTCGTCGCCAAGGCCTACGGGACGGGAGCCCAGGTCGCAGACGTGATCGGTCGACTCCGCAGCGAGAACGGGGAGCGGATGCTCGTCGCCGACAAGATTACGACCGAGGGTCGTGACCGGCTCAACGAGGCGGGATGGTCGTGGCTCGACCGTCGAGGTCGGCTCCACTTGGTCGGGCCGGGCGTCCGCATCGATATCGACGTGTCGCCCGACCGCCGGGTGGCCTCCGCGCCGATGGGGCGGAATCCCATCACTGGTCCCGGCGGGTTGGCGGTCGCCTACTGGCTCTGTGAACAGCCCGGCCAGGCGGTCTCGCCCACTGGGCTCGCCCCTATCCTCGGTTTCGCTCCGTCGACGGTTTCGACTGCCAATCGACGGCTGATCGATGCCGGCCTCGTCGGTGACGATGGCGCTGGCCTGTTCCCGGAACTGTTCTGGGAGCTCGCGACGGTCTGGCAGCCGGACCGGATCTGGCTGGCAACCCAACCGCGGCCGCCGAAGCCGTCCGCTGATCCCGCAGCTCATCGATGGGTCCGGGCGGGTACCGCAGCGGCCGCAGCCCTTGGCGCACCGGCGGTGAGCACGGGCGGTGGGCCGGTCGAGCTGTACGTGCCCGAGCCTGTCGAGCTGGACATCGCTCAGCGGCGCTACCACGCCGCCAAGCCCGGCGCGGGTGCTGCATCGGTGGCCGTAGCTCCGGTGCGAGCAGTCACTGCGCCGCCAGATGATGACAGCGAGGTGTCTGAACTCGGAGGATGGCCGGCTGCACCTCTGCTGGCGATCGCTCTCGATCTTGCGCAGGACCGTGCGCGAGGTCGTCAGATCCTCGACGAGTGGGAGGTCGACGGTGCCGCCTGGCGCTGATAGGGCCGTTATCCTCGCCTACCCGACGGCGAGCTGTTGCACGGAGGACTACCAAGTGGTCGCCTCCACGCTGAACTACCTACAACGCCAAGGTCGAATCGAGAAACCGAGCTGCGGGCGGTACTCGGCATGAAGTGGACCGCAGTCCGACGTGAAAAAAAGCTAAACCCCGGGGGTGGCTTGCGCCACCAGACCGGGGTTTACCTGGTCCAGCATACATGTCGGGAGTCTCGATGACCACCGATGGCCCGAACCGTTCGGATGGCCGAGCCGTACCCTTCGCCGCGGATCTCGAACGGCTGGTCTCGACACAACGGTTCTCCACCTACCTCCGCGTAGCGTCGGATCCAGACGAGGGGGTGAGGCTGTACCTGTGGAACGCCCGCATCTCGGGGGCCTTCGCTGAGCTGCTGCAGCATGTCGAGGTGATCGTTCGCAATGCTATGCACGCATCTTTGGCTGCGCATCATGGGGGCATTCCGGGGCGCCCGCACGGCGCTGAGTGGTTCGACGGGCCGAGCTGGGTCCAGCACCACTGGTTCAACGGACCGGCGCAGACGTCGATCGACAAAGCCTCGAGGTTCGCCGGGCACAGCCCGGCGCATCCACGACCGGACAAGGTCGTCTCTGAGCTGAGCTTCGGCTTCTGGCGCTACCTCGTCAGCGACCGCTACGAGCAGAGCCTCTGGGTTCCGGCGCTCGACGGAGCCTTCGGCGCGCCGGGAGCGACGGTGCGGGAGCGCCGACGTGCCGTCGAGGACCGACTCGCTCCGCTTCACCTCCTCCGAAACCGCATCGCCCACTGCGAACCGATCTTCGGCACGATCACGTATCGACGACGCCGTGTCCCACCCGTACCAAAGCGCCTGGAAGATCTCCATGCCGATGCCCTTGACCTCATTTCGTGGGTCTGGCCGCCTGCCGCGACCTGGATCTCCAGTGAAGTGGACCAAGTCGCAGGGCTCCTTCGGATGCGTCCTTGAGGGCGTCTTGGCACGATGTCTCGTTGCGCGGGCGAGCGGTAGGTCGAAGGGAAGTTCCCGTTCAAGATCGAGGTCGAGGCCGTGCGAGCATCCGGTTTAGGTGCGTATTTCGACTTTGATCGAGGTACCTGACATCGTCAACGGTCGCCATGGCCCGAGGGGAACGAGGCTTCGAAGAGGGACTCCTCGAGGCGGTCGAGCTCGTTGTCGATCCGGAGGTGTGCCTGCTTGCGCTTCACGATGGGGAGTCGGCCGGCGATCTCGACCGAGACCCGGATCTGGGCGACGGCGTCGCTGACCGGCGAGAGTGCATCGGCCAGGTCGGGCCGCCCGCTCGCCAGTGAGTCCAACGAGGCCGCCAGGTTCTCGACTCGGTGCTCGAGCTTTCGTTGGCCGAACTGCTCGCCGAGGCGTCTCGGCTCACCGGTGCCCTCGGCTCCGGCCCGCCGTTCGTCGCGCCAGTGCTGGGCTTGGGCGGCGATGGACTGGTACTGCTCCAGCAACATCGCTCGGACCTTCTCGTCCTGCAGCGCCTGCCTGGCCTTCTCGAAGACGAGGCCGGCAACGGCTGCAGCCGCGCCCTTGGCGGCGGGTCGCTTTTTGGGTGAGCTCATCGGCTGCTTTCAGACATCGGGGTCATCGTGGTCGGACTGGTCAACCTGCTCGTTCTCGCTTCTGGATCGACGACGGAAGCGGTCGACGCCGTCGCGCCGAACCTTGGTCAGCCGGGATCGCAGTCGATCGGCGCTGACCCCGTGTACCGGGTCGGGCTCGGCAGCTTCGCCGCTAGCTTCGATCGGCTGCGGGAGTGCGAGGTCCTCGTTCCCGGGCGCCAAGGCCGGTGTGTCCTCATCGCGTGATCGAACCCGGTCCATCACGCCCCCAGCGATGCGGCGCCCGCCGGAGGCTGCGGCCTTGCCGCGAGTCCGCAGCTCGTCCACGGCGTCGTCGATGCCCGGGACCTCGATCTCGGCGATCGGTTCGTACGCCAAGCTCCGCTGACCGGCGAACCAGGTCAGCATCTGATCGACCTCACCCGCCCCCTCCACGAGCGACCCCGTGGTGATGAAGTGGTGGATCTCCAAGGCCTTGACGGTGGCCCGCTCGGCCACGACCCCACGCACCCGAGCCAGCAGGTCGGCGTCTTCGGCCTCGTGGTCGGCGAGCAGCGCCTTGGCCTCGCCGACGGCAGCGCCGAGCCGGGACGGTTCGGTGTCGCGAATCCGGGCCAGGCGGAGCTGCTGGAACAGGAACAGGCTGTCTTGGGCCACCACCAGCAGCCCGAGTGCTTCGCTCAGGTCGCCGGCGTCGTTGAGCGCATCTCGGCGATCGGCTATGTCGCGGCCTCGGCCCTCTGCGCTGACGAGCCGCTTGCGGACGAAGGACCGCAGGGACTCGATCTGCTGCTCGACTTGGATGCCGACGTCGTCGATGGCATGCCAGTCCGCATCGGCGAGGGACCCGTCAGGCCCGGCCAGCTCCGCTCGCCGGGAAAGCGAGCGGTGGGCGCCGACGATCGCGCCGACCCGTTCGGCGTCGAGGAGGTCGGCAAGGCGGTCGACCTTATCTTCGACCCGTGCCACCGCCTCGGCTACCTCGTTGATCGCCGAGGTCAGCGCCAGGGTCATCAGCGCCATCTGGGCGTTGAGCGCATCGGTCGGGTTGAAGTCGACCGGGATCAGCGTGCCCTGCCTGAGGAACCGCCCGTCCGCGCCCCGGGCGATCATGCTCATGCTGCCGTCGGCCGCCTGCTGAAGCTGCCCGGACTTGAGCTGCTTCAGCGCCGTGGAGTCGAGCTTGAAGACTTGCTGGTGCGTGCCGCCGCTGGGCAACAGCGCCAAGAGGCTGGCCAGCGGTCCAATGGCACCGGCACGCGTCAACCCCGGCGGCGAGTGATCGCGAAGGACCGGCTCGTTGGCAGTCAGTTGCTCGACCAGCCCCTTCGGCCCTTGGAGCACGATCAGGCTCCCTTGCCGGGCCACGACGAGTTCACCTCCAGTCGTTCCCATCGCCAACAGCCTGCCACGACGCCGGGGAGAGGGTCAGCGAGTTCACGCGGGCCTAAGCGCGGCCTAAGCGGCGCGATCGGCGGGCACCTCGGCGACGAACGTCTCCGCCTGCGAACGGGGCGTCAGGTGGCCGAACGATGTCACCTTGGCCCGCCTCCCTGCCTCCGTCCGGGCTGGCTCTGATAACCCCATCCATCGCAACCGCCTCGTCACCGTTCCGGCGTCGAGCGGACACATCACACGAAGCGGTCCGCACAGAGGCTTCGAGCATGAACGAGACTCGAGAGATGTGGGGCAGTTGGAGACGAGAGCGAGCCGAGCACCTTGCGTTGATAGCAGATCTTGATTCCGCGGTCGGAGACGTTCACGTTCTGGCCGTCGAGGCGATCGATGCGCACGCTCGTTTGATCGTGCGGCTAGAGACGCTTATTTGGATGGTAGGCCTGATGACGGCTGCTGGTTCTTGCGCCGGGATTGCCTTTGGCCTAGCCATCGCCGACGATCACAGCGGTTGGCAGGCGGCGGGGTACACGACATCGTACGCACTGGTACTCGCCGCCGTCGTCTTGAGCAAGGTCAAGAATGGATCCGGTCCGCTATGGAAGCGAAATGTCGAGACGGTGAAGGACAACTTGCTGTTGACCATTATTATCCTTGCGTTCGGGGTCCTCCTTGCGTACCTCAAGGTCGCTCACTGACGCAGACGCAGACGCAGCCGTCGAAGGCGCGGGAGCCCCGTTCGATGGGTGAGGTGGCGGGAATGTCACCCGGCTACGTCGGGCAGTACGTGCGTCGGAGTGGCGTCGGATTCACGCTCAAGCTCGGCGCCTGCGATCGGTCACGGCCGCCCCCCCGGTGTCGTTGGGTGCCGGTTTGTACGTCGGCGCCCTCGTCCTGCGCCGACACGGCGGCGCGGGTCAGAATGGCGGGGCGATGGGAGACGAATCGGGCTATGTGAACCCGGAGCAGCGCGCTCGACGGGACATCGACGCGCAGCTCGTTGCGTGTGGGTGGGTGGTGCAGGACTACAAGCATGCGGCGGTTGCCGCCGCCCAGGGGGTGGCGGTGCGGGAGGTTCCGACCGCAGCCGGGCCGGCCGACTACGTGCTGTTCGTCGACTCCCAGGCGGTGGGTGTCATCGAGGCCAAGAAGGTCGGCACCACGCTGACCGGCGTCGAGTGGCAGACCCAGAAGTACCAGACGTTGTTCCCCGGTGAGCTGCCCGCCCTCCTCGTGAAGGGGGCGCTGCCGTTTGGCTACGAGTCGACCGGCGCCGAGACCCGCTTCACGTGCGGCCTCGACCCCGACCCCACGTCGCGCCGGACCTTCACGTTCCATCGGCCCGAGACGCTGGCCCGCTGGCACGAGGACCACATCACCTTCGACGGGCTCGGCACCCTGCGGGGAGGCATCACGCTGCTGCCCGAGCTGGACCCGGCGGGGCTGTGGCCGGCGCAGGCCGAGGCCATCGTCAACCTGGAGGCGTCGCTCAAGGAGAACCGGCCCCGGGCGCTCATTCAGATGGCCACCGGGTCGGGCAAGACCTTCACCGCCGCCAACATCTCCTACCGGCTGCTCCGCCACGCCGGCGCCAAGCGCATCCTGTTCCTGGTGGACCGGGGCAACCTCGGCAAGCAGACCATCAAGGAGTTCCAGGGCTTCGCCACGCCCGACGACGGCCGCAAGTTCACCGAGCTCTACACCGCCCGCCGCCTCGACTCGTCGGACCTGGACATGGCCGACGAGGCAGCCACCAAGGTGCACGTCTCCACCATCCAGCGGATCTACTCGATCCTGCGGGGCGAGCCGATCGACGACGAGCTCGACGAGCGCTCGGCCTATGACCTGTCACCGGAACGCCCGGTGGAGGTGGCCTACAACCCGGCGGTGCCGATCGAGTCCTACGACGTGATCATCGTCGACGAGTGCCACCGCTCCATCTACGGGGTGTGGCGCCAGGTGCTGGAGTACTTCGACGCCTTCCTGATCGGGCTCACCGCCACGCCCGGCAAGCAGACGTTCGGCTTCTTCGAGCAGAACCTGGTCATGGAGTACGGCCACGAGCAGGCGGTGGCCGACCGGGTCAACGTCGACTTCGACGTGTTCCGCATCCGCACCGAGATCAGCGAGTCGGGCGGCACCGTCGACGCCGGCATGGTCGCCGAGTTCCGTGACCGTGAGACCCGGGCCCAGCGCTTCGACCAGATCGACGAGGACCTCGACTACACGGCCAAGGAGCTCAATGCCGGGGTCGTGGCCCGAGACCAGATCCGCACCATCGTCCGGACCGTGCGTGACTCCATGCCCACCATGTTCCCGGACCGCATCGTGCGAGCCGACGGCCGCCTGGAGCACATCCCCAAGACCCTGTTCTTCGCCAAGGACGACAGCCACGCCGATGACATCGTGCAGATCGTGCGCGAGGAGTTCGGCCTGTCGAACCTGGGCGCGGTCAAGATCACCTACAAGGCCGGCGAGTCGGGCCAGAAGCCCGACGAGCTGCTGGCCCAGTTCCGCACCGGCTACGAGACCCGCATCGCCGTGACCGTCGACATGATCGCCACGGGCACCGACGTGAAGCCCATCGAATGCGTGGTGTTCATGCGCATGGTCAAAAGCCGCAACTTCTTCGAGCAGATGAAAGGCCGAGGCGTGCGGGTCATCGGCCAGGACGACCTGCGGATCGTGACCCCCGACGCCACCGCCAAGGACCACTTCGTGCTGGTCGACGCGGTGGGCGTCACCGAGACCACCCTCAACGACACCGTGCCGCTGGAGCGCAAGTACGGCGTGAGCCTCGACAAGCTCCTCAACCAGGTGGGCCTCGGCGTCACCGACGAAGCGGTGGTGTCGTCGGTGGCATCACGCCTGGCCCGGTTCGACCAGCGCATCGGACAACCCGACCGCGACGAGATCGAGGCCATCGCCGGCACCAGCCTGTCCGCCATCGCCCACGGGATCGTCGACGCCCTCGACCCCGACCGCCAGCTCGCCGCCGCCCAGATCGCCACCGGCCAGAGCGATCCCGACGCCGACGCGGTGGCCGCCGCCCGCAAGCAGCTGGTGCAGACGGCGCTCAAGCCGATCGCCGGCAGCTCCGACCTGCGCCAGAAGCTGGTGGACATCCGCCGCAGCTACGAGCAGGTAATCGACGCCGCCACCAAGGACAAGGTGATCTCCGGCGAGTTCTCCTCTGACGCCACCGACCGGGCCCGCAGCACCATCGACTCGTTCCGGGCGTTCCTCGCCGAGCACCGCGATGAGATCACCGCCCTGCAGATCCTCTACGCCCAGCCCTACGGCGGCGGCCTCACCTACGACGACATCCGCGAGCTGGCCACCACCATCGGCCGTCCACCACGGAGTTGGACCCCCGATGCCCTGTGGGCCGCCTACGAGGCCCTCGATGCCAGCAAGGTCCGCGGCTCGGGCCACCGGATCAACACCGACCTGGTCAGCCTGGTCCGCTACGCCCTCGGCACCGCCGACGAACTCGTGGCCTATCCCGACCTGGTAGCCGAACGCTTCGAGGTCTGGCTGGCTCAGCAGTCGACGGCCGGACGGTCGTTCGCTCCTGACCAGCTCGCCTACCTTCGCCTTATCGCTCAGCACCTGGCCGCCAGCCTCACCATCGCCCCGCGAGACCTGGCCGGCGCCCCCTTCAGCGAGCACGGTGGCCTCGGCCGGGCGAGAGCGCTGTTCGGTAAGGACTTGAACGGGTTGCTCCACGAACTGACCCAGGCCTTGGCGGCGTGACTCTACGGGTGAGTCCTGCGGAGGTCGTTGCATACTCGAAGTCTCCGCTCGTGTCGATCGCTCCGTGGTGGGAGCGGATCCGATTGCGAGATCTCGTCGAGGTCACCAACGGTGCGCCTTACAAGTCAGCGCTGTTCAACACGGACGGACGCGGTCTTCCCGTAATTCGGATTCGCGACGTCGGCAAGCCAAGCGCTTCGAGCTTCTATGACGGGGACTACGAGGAGCGACACGTCGTGGAGCACGGCGACCTCCTGGTCGGCATGGATGGCGACTTCCGCGCCGCCCGGTGGGCTGGACCGAGATCACTGCTGAACCAACGGGTGTGCCGCCTACGCCTCAGGAGTGAGGTTGATTACTCCGCCGGCTTGCTCACGTACGTGCTCCAGCCGTACCTGGACGAGATCCACAAGGTGACTTCGGTCGTCACGGTGAAGCATCTCTCGTCGAAGACCATCGAGGACCTCCCGGTGCCTCTCCCGCCTCGGGCGGAGCAGGAACGAGTCGTCGCCGCCATCGAGGAGCACCTTTCCCGTCTCAACGCCGCCGAGGCGTCATTGGCGCGCGCAGCGGCTCGGAGCGCAACGCTTCACACCCATGTCGCCCGTGAAGCTGCCTGCGGCTGGCCCCTTGTCCAGCTCGGTGAGGTGTCGGAAGTCTTCGTTGGCTCGACGCCGGCCCGATCAGACCCCGCTCTCTGGGACGGATCAATCCCATGGGTGTCGAGCGGCGAAGTCAGCTTCTGCCGCATACGCGTAACGAGGGAATCGATCTCGTCGAGTGCGGTACGGCCTGAGCGCGTTCATCCTCCGGGCACCGTCCTGCTGGGCATGATCGGCGAGGGCAAGACTCGCGGGCAGGCGGCCATCCTCGAGGTCTCGGCGAGCCACAACCAGAACTCCGCTGCCATCCGGCCCGACCGTTCACAGCTGAGTTCGGAATGGCTGTTTCACCACTTTCGTGCGAGCTACGAGGCGAACCGACGGGTCGGGTCGGGTAACAACCAGCCTGCCTTGAACAAGAAGCGGGTTGCCGAGCTGGAGGTTCCACTGCCACCACTGGCGGAACAAGAGCGGCTGACAGCGCAACTCGATGCAGTCGAGGCAGACGCCCACCGCCTCGAATCTGGAGTCGACCGTGCGGGTGCGTTCGCTCAAGCCCTCCGTTGCTCCATCCTTTCGGCGGCGTTCTCGGGGCGGTTGGTGCCACAGGACCCGTCGGACGAGCCGGCGGACGTGTTGCTGGCTCATATCGCCGAGGAGCGGTCCTCGGCCGGCACCAAGAGCAGGGGCACGGCCAGTCGTCGACCAGGGTGAAGGAGAGCTCGTCGTGAGCGGAGATCCGAAGGCGATGGCGCAGAAGCTGTGGGACTTCTGCGATGTGCTGCGCGACGACGGGTTGTCCTATGGCGACTACATCGAGCAGCTCACCTTCCTGCTGTTCCTAAAGATGTCCGACGAGCAGTACGCGCTGCTCGGCGAGGAACGGGTGGTGCCCGAGGGGCTCGACTGGCCATCGCTGCTGCAGTTGTCGGGGCCGGACCTGGAGCGGCACTACAACGAGATCCTCACCAGCCTCGGGGCGGGCGAGGACATGTTGGCGGTGGTCTTCCGCAAGGCCCGCAACAAGATCCAGAGCCCAGCCAAGCTGGAACAGCTCATCCGTGACTTCATCGACGAACATGAGTGGCTGAGCCTCGACGCCGATCTCAAGGGCGATGCCTACGAGGCCCTCATCGAGAAGACGGCACGGGAGGGTGCCAGGGGAGCGGGCCAGTACTTCACGCCTCGGGCGGTGATCTCGGCCATGGTCGAGGTGATGGCGCCGAAGCCGTCGGACCGGATCTGCGACCCGGCCTGTGGGACCGGCGGGTTCTTCCTCGGGGCATACCAGTCGATCGTGGAGCGGTTCTCGCCGCTCGACCCCGACCAGCGCGAGCACCTGCGATCGGGGGCGTTCACCGGCTGGGAGATCGCCGAGCTGCCGGCCCGGTTGTGCGCCATGAACATGTTGCTGCACGGGATCGAGAGCCCCGACTCCGACTCGCCGGTGCACGTCGACGACGCGCTGAGGGATGACCCCGGGGTCCGCTTCGACATGGTGCTGTCGAACCCGCCGTTCGGCCGCTCGTCGTCGGACAGCTACGAGCGGGAGACCTTCTGGACCACCACCCGCAACAAGCAGCTCAACTTCGTGCAGCACATCGTCGGCCTGCTCAAGATCGGCGGCACCGCCGCAGTGGTGGTGCCCGACAACGTGCTGTTCGAAGCCGGGGCCGGCGAGACCGTCCGTCGGCGGCTGCTGCACGACTGCGAGGTCCACACCATCCTCCGCCTGCCGACCGGCATCTTCTACGCGCAGGGCGTGAAGGCCAACGTGATCTTCTTCGAGCGCCGCGAGGGCGCTGAGCGCCCGTGGACCCGCGACGTGTGGGTGTACGACCTGCGCACCAACCAGCACTTCACCCTCAAGCAGAATCCGATCCGCCGAGCCGACCTCGACGACTTCGTGTCCTGCTACCGGCCCGGCCAGCGCCACCTGCGGGTCGAGTCCGAGCGGTTCAAGAAGTTCACCTACGCAGAGCTGATCGAGCGCGACAAGGTCAGCCTCGACTTGTTCTGGCTCCGCGACGAGGGCCTGGAGGACACCGACAACCTCCCCGCCCCCGGCCTCATCGCCGCCGAGATCGTCGAAGACCTCGAGGCTGCCTTGGAGGAGTTCCGAGCCCTCGCCGAGTCCCTCCAATCCGTCGGCATCACCGTTGAACCTGAGAAGGACCCCTCATGAGCCCCACCCTGTACCGCGACACCGGCTACTCGCTGACCCACCTCGTCGAAGACATCAAGCATGGCAACATCGCGCTGCCCGACATACAGCGGCCGTTCGTCTGGTCGGCGGCCAAGGCTCGTGACCTGTTCGACTCCCTCTACCGCGGCTATCCGGTCGGCACGCTCATGTTCTGGGAGACCGGCGCCGACGTCGGCACCCGGCAAGTGGGCGGCGGCGACAACGAGAAGGTCGCGAAGCTCCTCATCGTCGACGGCCAGCAGCGGCTGACTGCGCTCTTTGCCGTCATCACGGGACAGGCGGTGCTGACCAAGACGTTCGAGGAGAAGCGGATCCGTATCGCCTTCCGGCCGAGCGACGAGACCTTCGAGGTGGCCGACGCCGCCATCGAGACGGATCCCGAGTTCCTGCCCGACATCACCGCGCTCTGGGATGACGGCTACCGGCCCACGGTTCGAGGCTTCCTCGCTCGCCTCGCCGAGGGACGCGAGGCCGGCCTCAACCAGGCCGAGGAGGATGCCCTGGAGGATCGGATCGACCGGGTCTTCGACCTCCACAACTTCCGGTTCCAGGTGGTTGAGCTCAACGCCCGAGCCGACGAGGAGCAGGTCGCCGACATCTTCGTCCGGATCAACTCCGAAGGCGTCAAGCTCAACCAGGCCGACTTCATCCTGACGTTGATGTCGGTCCACTGGGAGAAGGGACGCCGCCAACTCGAGGCCTTCTGCCGCGACGCCGTCGATGCAGCGGTTAAGGGACCGTCGCCGAAGAACGCGTTCCTTGATCCGAGTCCTGATCAACTGCTCCGCGCCGGCGTCGGTCTCGCCTTCCGGCGAGGACGCCTCCAGCACGTCTACAACATCCTCCGCGGCAAGGACCTCGAGACCGGCGACGTGTCGACCGACCGCCGTACCAATCAGTTCGACGAGCTACGACGGGCCCAGGACGACATCCTCGACCTGTCCAACTGGCACGAGTTCCTCAAGTGCCTCAGCCACGCCGGCTTCCGCAGCCGGCGGATGGTCACATCCGAGAACGCCCTGATCTACACCTACATCCTCTGGTCGATCGGCAAGCGTGACTTCGGCCTCGACCTCAAGACCCTTCGCGGCGTGATCGGTCGCTGGTTCTTCATGGCCCACACCACCGGCCGGTACACGTCCTCGCCGGAGAGCCAAATCGAAGCCGACCTCGGGCGCATCTCCGAACTCGAACCCGGCGATGGAGCGGCCTTCTGCACCGAGCTCGACCGCATCGTCCGATCCAACTTCACCGGCGACTACTGGGAGATCTCCCTGCCCAACCGTCTGGACACCTCGTCGGCGCGGTCGCCGGTGCTGTTCGCCTATTGGGCGGCGCTGAACCTGCTCGACGCCGACCTGCTGTTCAGCGATGTCCGCATTCGCGACCTGCTCGATCCGAACGTCACCGCCCCTCGCTCGATCGAACGACATCACCTCCACCCCAAGGCGCACCTCGCGAGTGCTGGCGTGACCAACACCAGGCAGGTCAACGCCATCGCGAACATGGCCTTCCTCGACTGGCCCGACAACGCCACCATCAGCGCCGATGACCCCGTCGTCTACTGGCCGGCCATGACCCAGTCGATCGACCCGGCCCGCCTGAAGCGCCAGGCCTACTGGCATGCCCTGCCAGTCGGATGGGAGCAGCAGGAGTACCCGGTCTTCCTCGAACGACGGCGTGATCTCATCGCCGCCGTGGTCCGGGACGGGTTCGAACGGCTCTGGGACGACACTGCGTCATCGGGCCCGGCAGCGACGCTGGCGGACCTGGTTGCCGCCGGCGAGTCACAGGCCGTCGAGTTCAAGTCCACGGCACGCTGGAACCTTCACACTGCGCAGTCCGACAAGAAGATGGAGCACGTCATCGCCAAGACGGTCTGCGGCTTCCTGAACGCTGAGGGCGGCACCCTGCTGATCGGCGTCGCTGACGACGGGAGCGTCTTGGGGCTCGACCAAGATCTGGGCACGCTTGGCAGCAAGGGCAACGCCGACGGCTACGAGCTGTTCCTGCGCCAGCGCCTCGACGACGGGCTCTCGATCCAGACGGCGGGGACCGTGAGGATCCGGTTCGAGAAGCTGAGGGGTGGCGACGTGTGCGTCGTGGCGGTCGCCGCATCGGGCAAGCCGGTCTTCTGCAAGCCCTCCGAGGGCGGTCGGGGCCCAACCGAGTTCTGGGTCCGTAGCGGCAATGCCACCAAGCAGCTGCATGGCGACGACATGGTCGACTACCAGGCAGACCACTGGGGCTGACCGTTCTCCGCGGCAGGAAGGGGGGCCGGGTGGCGTCGAATGCGAAGGGCGATGGATGACGACGGCGAGAGATCGCCTCGATGAGCTGGAGACGGTGCACGCTGACGCTCGCGGCAGTGGACCTGGCCGGCAATGGGGCACTCACAGCTGAACCGCAGTCTGTTCATCATCCTGGTAGCGCAGTTTCAGATCTACTGCCGTGACCTTCACGACGACGCCGTCGATGTTCACGTCGGCGCCGCCAATCCGCAGCAAGCTGACGTGCTGCGGACCCTGCTGACCCAAGGCCGCAAACTCGACGTGCAGAACCCTCAGCCGGGCGCATTGGGCAGCGACTTCGGCCGGCTCGGCTTCCAGCTCATCCCGACCTTGAAGGCAGAGGGGACCAGGACCGAGGAGGCGCTGCAGAGCCTCGATGTGCTGGTCAGCTTCCGAAATGCCATCGCCCACGGCAACGAGAGCGAGGTCGGCCGACTGGTCGCTGGCGGCAGCATCAAGGAGACGTTGACCTCCTATCGCGCTTACTGGCGGACGTTGGACAGGCTCGTCGATACCATGGACCAGGTCGTAGCCCGAGAACTCGCCTCGGGCCTCGGCATCCCATCACCTTGGTGAGAGGAACGATCGACATGGCGAACGAAGATCTGACCTACGGCGACGAGGTCCTCATCCCGTGGGGGTTCGAGAGCGACGTTCGTGGAACGGTGCAGGAGGTCTACGGACCACCCGCTCGGCGACACGTCGTCGTTCGGCTCACACCCGAGCTCAGCGGAGCTGTCGTCGACGAGCCATCCACGGTTGCCATGCCGATCGACTCGGTCAAGAAGGCGGCTCCGGCGGCTTGACCCCTGGGGCGGGCGCCCCGAAGTACTACTCCGGTACTAGTACTACTCGAAAACGGCCGGATCGGGCCGGATTCGACGGACAAAACCGCAGGTCACGGACTTGCTGGGATCCGCCGAACGGATTCAGCACACCTTCGACATTTCGAGGGCACCGAGCACATGCAGCAGCTCGTCACCTCCCGGGCCATCTCCGGCCGCCGCATCGAGTAGCTCGACCTTGCCTGAGCTGGCGATCTTCGGGGAACCTGCACGGATAGCAGGCATCATCTCGCCGGTGGGCGGAGCGATCCTCGCCGGGAGCCTCCACCGGCTCGCCCTGAGCCCCACATGTCCCTCGTCGTCAGTCCCCGCGGACCGTCGAACGATCCGGCGGAATCGCGAGGGTCCGCGTCAGCGCGTCAGGAGAACAGCGCCGTGCTGGTCGCGTGGCACGAGCGCCAGATCACCCATCACCTCAAGTTCTCGCCCGCGCAGCGAACCGGCCGGTCGGTGATCCCGAGCGCCTCACATCTGTCCTCGTGGCGTATGCGCTCATGATCCATGATCACCACGGGCAGGAGCTTGCACCGGATCTGCACCAGGGCCGCCACGTGGTCGACGCACACCAGCACCTGTCGGTCTTCCTCGCCGACCTGCTGACAGAGGCCGCGTCGGCCGGAGCGGTCCGCCAGAACGTCCCGGCCAAGGAGCTGGCCCGCTTTGCCTCGACGCCCTTGGCGCAGCAGGTGCGCTGCCATCGAAGGGTGCGGTTCAGCGACTTCTCACCGTCGTCCAGGCAGGGCTCGCCGTTCCTGCGGTCGTGACGTAGGGCCCGCTTCACGAGCGTGGTTGCTACCGACGGGACCGTCGGGGCAGATACAGGAAGATCGCTGTGTTGATGCGGTCGTGGTAGCACGCGACGGCCAGCCCAGCGTTGGGCAGGGCTCTGCCGCGAGCACGTCAGGTGGCGGCCAGCTCCATGGTCTTCCCGCAGCAGCAGGTCGGATTGGCGGTGCCGTTGCAGTCCGGGGGCGCGCCCTTGGTGACGGTGACCTCGCAGCCGCACGACTCCACGGTGCACCGGTAGACCTCTCCTTGTTTGAAAGCCATGTTCCGTCCTCCTGTTGGTGGCTAGGACCCCGGACGGTAGAACATTGACCCTGCGTCAAGGTCAAACCGGAGGGG
>JAABUN010005056.1_pt1 | contig 16924 bp, 15 predicted proteins | sample 5559311 | NCBI WGS metagenome assembly JAABUN01 (sample SAMN10711877, study PRJNA513370) | rock metagenome | isolation source: Antarctica rocks | place: Antarctica: Victoria Land, Siegfried Peak sud
ATGTCGACACCGACCCAGCCGGTGTCTCGTGTCGTGTTTGGTCCTGTTGGCATGTCTGGGGCACCTCCGTGGGGCCGGGTCAAGAGTCGAGCCCATGGAGCACCCTGCTGTCACGTCCGTAACCAGCATCCAAGCGCACATCTCAATTCAGCAACCAGGGCGCCCCGGAGAGCTGGGTGGACATTCCCAGTAAGCGACAGTGACGCAAGGCGACCTCAGCCACGCCCAGCCCTCCCGGGCACGGTCAGTCTTACGGAGGGCGACCTCATCATCGGACTGAACCGCTCCGCCATCGGCACGGTCGTCGAAAGCAACAGCCGCTACACCCTGCTCGTCCACCTGCCGCGCCTGGAGGGCTACGGCGCGAGCCCGCCGGTCAAGAACGGACCCGCCCTGGGCGGCTACGGGGCCGTCGCGATGAAGGACGCGCTCACGGCGTCGATGACCACGATGCCGACCGAGCTGCTGCGCTCACTGACCTGGGACCGCGGCAAGGAGCTGTCTGCGCACGCACAATTCAAGATCGACACCGGCATCGCGGTCGGCGAATTCAGGCGGTCGTCGCAACGACGGCTCGTTCGGGGTCTGACAGTAGGCGTTGAAGGGCCTGTGCGGGCGTGATGCCGCCGAGGGTCTTGCGGGGTCGCTGGTTGAGTTCGGTGGCGACCTGGAGCAGCCGCTCGGGGCCGTGCACGGACAGGTCGGTGCCCTTGGGGAAGTACTGGCGCAGCAGTCCGTTGTTCTCGTTCGACCCGCGCTGCCAGGGGCTGTGAGGGTCGCAGAAGTAGATGGCCATCTTGCTGGCCATGGTGATCTGGCGGTGCTGGGCCAGCTCGGTGCCTTGATCCCAGGTCAGGGTCTTGCGCAGGTGCGCGGGCAGGGTCGCGATGGTCGCGAGGAGGCCGTCACGGACCGCGATAGCGCCGTCGCCGTCGGGCAGGTGCACCAGCATCGTGAACCGGGTCTGACGCTCGACCAGCGTCGCGATCGCGGAGCGGCCCCGTGCTCCTGTCGAGTGAGTGAGACTGTCGTGATGGGGATGCCGGCAGTCCGGGGTGCGCGGGCGACGCTGGCCCTGAACGGGGTGTCGTATGCGTTCGGGCGACGGTCTGTCTTAAACGATCTTCATGGCGAGAGTCGCGGCCGGGTCATCGCCGTCTTGGGTGAGAACGGTGCGGGCAAGTCGACGCTGTTGAAGATGTTGTCGACCGTCACCCGGCCGACGGCCGGCTACTTCGTCTGCGCCGGCTGGGACAGCCGGGACCGAAAAGGGATGAAGGAGTACCGGTCCAGGCTTGGCGTGGTGCCGCAGCATCTGGACCTTGCATCGGACTACACCTGCGAGGACGTGCTGCGTTACGTGTGCTGGCTGAAGCAGGTCCCGGCCGTTGACGTGGTCGAGGCCGTCAGCGGTTCACTGGAAGCTCTTGAGTTGCAGGAGCAACGGGGCACGCGTGTGAGTCGCCTCTCGGGCGGCATGAGGCAGCGGCTCAATCTTGCCCAGGCCCTGGTGAACCGTCCGCAGGTTGTCATTTTGGATGAGCCCACGGTCGGGCTGGACCCACGACAGCGGGTCGAGCTGCGCCGCCACCTCGTCCGGGCGGCCCTGCAGTCGACTCTCATCCTGGCCACCCACCTGGTGGAGGACGTCGCTGCCCTGGCCGACGACGTCGTCGTCCTCAGCCATGGCCAGATCGCCTATTGGGGCGACCTGGGAGACTTCTGCTCCAGCCGGGGCGTTTCTGTGGCGGGAGCGACAGTGACGGGTACCGAGCTGGAGACGGCCTTCCTGCAGCTGCTCAACGACGCCACGACCACCCGCGACAGCCATGACCACGGACCTGGAGCGTGAGCGGCGCCACCGTGGCAATGCGCCATCGGTTGCAGCTGCTGTCGGTGGCCGGGGTGGAGGCGACTCGTGGAGTCCCGCTGTATGCGGGGATCCTCATGGTGGCGGTGTCCGCGCTGGCGGCCGGCTCCCTGGGCGCGCTGGCACCGGGGTGGGCGGGCCCACTCAGTAACGGCGGGGCCACGGCCACGTTCCTGGCGCCCATCATCGCCGGGACCGCTGTCGTGCACGTGCAGGTGCGGCGCCGGAAAGGCTGGCTCGATGCGGCAGCCTCAACCTCGCGGGGCGTTGCCGGGGCCGTCTCGTTGTCGGCCCTAAGCCTGTTCGCGGTGTCCGTGGTGGCGCTGACCGTCGGTGAAGTCGTGGCGATTGTTCGCGCTGACCTCGCCGGTCCCTTCACCCCAGCGATGCTCCTGCTGCCGGCGATGGCGCTGGCCATGTGCGGCGCCAGCGTGGCGCTGGGCGTGTGGCTCGGAACCATGACGCACCGCAAGCTGGCGGGCCCAGCGCTGAGCATCGCGCTGTACGCAACGGGCACCGCCTGGAACTTCCTCAGGATCGACGGCCGCTCCTGGCTGCTGTGGCTGGAGCCGTACCCGCTGGACTTCTTCTACTCCATCGCTACCGAACCGAACCCCAGCTTCTGGCTTCCGAAGATCGCAGCCCTCACCGCGGTGGCCATCGCCGTCCTGCTCTGGCTGAACCGCCACCGGGCCCTGAGCACGCTGACGGCCATCGCCGGGGTTGCTGCCCTTGTCGCGGCCGCCACCTCCACCCAGCTCGAGGTCGTCCAGGAACGCACCCCGCCCCCCGACCCGCCATGCCTGCAGCAATCAGGTGTGACGGTGTGTACTTGGCCTGAGGCGACCGGCCCCGCCCCGAACATCCTCGCCGCCGCTGTTCAGTTGAGGGCGGACAACGACGCGATCCTGCCAAGCATGCCGACGACCTACACCCAGGTCGGGTTGGAGACGGTCCTACCGGAAGCGGCCACGGTCGACGTCCTCACCACCGAGGACCCGCGTTACATCATGGGGGAGGTCCGTGCGGCGTCGCTACCGCCGACCAGCTGCCCGGACCTCGAAGTGCCCGGCGCCCTGCGCAACGACGTCGTGGTCCTGATGGTTGCCCGGGCGGGTGAGCCGGTCATCGACGAACCGGAGATCGAGGCGCTCGCCCGGCAACCGGATGCTGTCCAAGCTCGCTGGGTCAACGATAAGATCGAAGATGCCGAAGCCGCGTGCAGCACACGCCCCGGGAACACCCCGTGACCGCAGCGGCGGCATGAATCGACCGCCCCGGCCCACCCGCGAAGCCCTCCACCAGACCGCGGTCCTGGCGCGAGGCTGGGACCTGCACCTCGCCCTGGCTGTCATCGCGGCCGTGGCAGCGGTAGGCCTGCTCGCCCCCGACCTCATCGTCCTTCCCTCACTGACCAGCCGAGAGGTGGCCCTGACGCCAACCGGCGCCGTGTCGGCCGTCCTTGCCGGCGTCGGGGTGCTCCTAGCCACCCGAGAACCCTTAGACGTGATCCCCGCAACGAGCCCACGTCGATTGTTCCTGTGGCGGTGCGGGCGGGTACTCGCCCTGACCGCCATCGCGACGGTGGCCGTCGCGATCCCCTGGCCAGGCCTGTTCGCGGCCTGCCTCACCGCAGCCACCGCCACCGTGGGCGAGGGCCTCCTCCTCGCCCGCGCCGTGGGACCCGGCCTCGCTTGGACCCTGCCCGTCCTGCACGTCACCGCAGCCACATTCTTCGGCTACCAATCCGACGGCACCCTCAGAACCTGGGCCTGGCTGCTCAGCGTCGACCCCGACCCAGCACAAATCGGCGCGTCCATCACCCTGCTGGCCATCGGTGTCGTCGTCTGGGCCAGCGGACCCCCGCGGACATAGCTCACCCAAGCTGGCGGGCCGGAACACGATCGCTCAGCGGTGACGTAGACGCTGTCGTCCGGGCGCTCAGGGGTCACGCCCGCGCCAGGAGCAACCACCCACGTCCAGGCGCGTACGGAAGGTCGCGCACGTCGACGTCGAGGAACCCCGCGTGCGTCAGCGACCGACGCAGCGCCTCCTCACTGCGGAAGCGCAACATCGAGGTAGACACGATGCGCTCACCGTCGGCGAGAAAGACTTTGGGAGCTACGAACGTCACGAACTCGCCGTCGACCGCTGTGACTTCGGTCCAGTCCTCCACCGGTCCTTCTGCCTCGACGTCCACCACCTGGTGGGTGAGCGCCTTGGTCCACCGCTCCCAGGCGCGGTCAGCCGGCTTCCGGCTCTCGAACGCCAGGTGCCCCCCGGGACGGAGGCAGGAGTGCACGGCCCGCAGGGTCGCGAGCCACTCGTCGTCCTCGAGGAAGACCTGCGCCACGTTTGCCGTCATCGTGGCGAGGTCGTAGCGCGCCCGGCGGGACCAGTCGCCGGACACGTCCGGCGCCGTCGCCACCGCCCACTCGACCTGCTCGGCGTCAACCTTCGTGCGGGCGACCGCGACGGACGCATTCGCGGGGTCGAACGCCAGGACCTCGATACCCAGGGCCGCGAGGCGGCGGGCCAACGTCCCGGTCCCGCATCCGACATCCAGGACCGAAGTGGCGCTCAGCGCTTGCACCAGGTCGACATACGTATCGAGGTAGCTGCGATCCGGGTCCAGAGAGTCGTAGACGCGAGCGAGACGGGGATGGGCGAAGACGGCATCAGGCACGCGTCGAGGCTAGTTCTGGCAGCGGCGTAGGTTCGCTCGCGGAACGGATGGGGCACCGCAGCTGATGGGCTACGCGCAATGGCGCGGTCACGCCGCACTGCCTGTTCCGGTGGCCCACGTCCTCATCCTCAAGTGGGGCGCGGACTCCAGGGAAGCCGTCTACTTGTCGAAGTGTGCCGCTCGCAGGCGATGCGATTCTGGGCGGTCTGTCCAGACCACGGACAGGGTTTCGCCGTAGTGGCTGAAGTGCCCGGCGGAGTAGTCGCGCAGCTCTGCCTCGGAGGCCTCGTCCGGCACCAGGGCATCCGAGAACTTGCCATCGACGATGGTCCAGACCCACAGAATGTCCTGGGTTCGGCTCCACCGGCGCCACCACAGGTGCCCACCAACCTGCTCGCAGTAGGGCTCCACTCCGACCAGGACCAGGCCCACCTCCTCACCGCCACGCACCAGCCGACCGACTCGCCCCCGGTAGTGGTCGAAGCGCGGGTCTTGGCGGTGCTCAGAGAAGTCGGGGCGGAGCGGCATTAGCCCGGATCTTTCGTGGTCCTGGGGTGAGGCTGGGTCGGGACGTCGTGGCCCTCGCTGAGCGCTGATTCTGATGCAGGGGTCGGACAATTGCCCCGAGGGTGCTCGGGTGGGCTCGGTTCCGTCCGACGTGGTCCAGGTCGCAGGGTCAGGGGCGTGGCCCCGGGGTCAGCCGCTGGGCGCAGGCAGCGCTCGAAGTCGGGTCAAGATGGCCAGGACGATGTCGGTCCAGCGACCGTCGGCGGCGAGGTGCAGGACGGTGCGGCGGGCGCTGACAGCGAGCCGGCCGGCGGTCGCGAGCAGCCGTAGGCGGAGTCGTCTCGGTTCCCAGCGGCGGGCCTGATGGCCGGTGGCGTCGGCGGGGTCGGTGCAGCCGAGCAGCTGGAGCCAGGCGAGCAGGTCGGCGGCGAGGGCGACGATCTCGCACCAGATCTGGTTCGCGGTGAACCCGTACAGGGGCAGGTTCGTCAGTCCGGTGTCCTTGGCGTTTCGGATGCGGTCCTCGCAGCGGGCGCGGCGCCGGTGTCGTAGTTCGAGGTCGGCCAGCTGACCCCGCGTGGTGTTCGTCGCGAACGCTGTCAGCCGGTGGCCGTCGACGTCCGTGAGTCGGAGCTGGGCGCCGGGGTGGGGTCGTTCTTTGCGCACGATGACGCGCATGCCCGCTGGCCAGGAGCGGAGGTCCAGCAGGCCCGTGACTTCCGCGACCCAGGCGCCGGGACGGACCTGGCCGTCGGCGTCGTAGGCCGGTGCCCAGACGTGGTCGGGGATCAGCCGCAGCCGGTCGGCGATGTTGTCGGGCAGGCCGAACCCGATCGAGTACGACAGCCGCTGGCCGGTCAGCCAGGCCAGGAACGTGTGGCTGAAACCGGCCCCGTCCGTGCGGATCAAGACCTTCCGACCAGGCCGGGTCCCGCTGCGGTGACCGGGCAGCTGCCGCAGCGCTTGGCGGGTGACCTCGATGTGGTCGACCGCGGTGTTCGAGCCGGCGTTACCCGGTCGCAGTTTGATCGCGAGCGGCTCGCCGGTGCCGGCCGCGCCGTGGTCGACGAACGCCGTCAGCGGGTGGAAGCCGTAGCCGCGCTTGAACGTGGGCCGGGCGTTCTCCTGTCCGAGTGTGCCGTGACCAGCGTCGCGTCCAGGTCGATCACCAGCGGCGTCGCAGGGTTGGTGTCGTGGTCCGGCGCGTGCTCCCCGGCGAGGTTCCAGACCCGGGCGCGGGCCGCGGCGCGAGCTGAGCGGATCGCGGCCAGGGCTCGCGGGGCGTCGGCGGTCAGGGCGGTGATGGTGCGGGACACGGTCGGGTCGGAGGCGACCGGTCCGAACACGCGCGGCTCGCCCCGCAGGACGGCGACGTCGGCCAGGCAGTCGCCCCCGACCGCCAGCGCGACCGCCAGGTCGAGGACGACCTTGCCCGGGTCGTGCCGGGCGCCTGCCCGCCGCCAAGGGACCAGGGCCTGCGACAGGTCCCGGTCCAGACCTGCGGCCCGGGCGGTCTCGACGAGCAGCACCGCGCCGGCTTGGGAGACGACTCCGGCCCCGGCCGCGTCGACCTGAACAGGCGGGTAGAGCCCGCTACGCTTCTTCACCTGGAAGGTGCTCCTCGAACGGCGACGACTGGTCCCTAGACAAGACTCATCGTTGCTGCTCAGGGGCACTTTTCAAGTCACGACACGACCGCCATCGCCGACTGCCCGTGAAAGCCCCGGGCTAGTGGCGCACCCCTTCGGCTATTGCCGCGTGTGTCGAAGTGGTCTGGCGGTCGGTTTCTGGGCGGTCTGTTCGGCGGTCTTGGTCTGATGCCGGCACTGGTGCCCCACCCCGCCAGGCTCGTGCTGACCACTAAGCGGGACCTGATCGGGCCTCGACAGCCGGGGGACCCTCGCCCACAATCAGCGGTGATCATCAGGAGGAGACATCGTCGCTGACGTGGTACCCGCGCACCCATCCGGTGCCAGACCGGCCAGGGTCGGGGCTGTACTCGGCCTGGTTGGAGCGCTGCTGCTTGCGTTGCTCGTTGGAGCCGTGGCCGGACATCGGTACTGGCCGGAGCAGAGGGAGCCGGCCGGGATATCCGAGCTGCAGGAAGCCCTGAGTACCGCGACCGGCATGACCCCGCAGGAGTTGCGTGGCGCTCTGGACTACCAGGAGTACGACGGCGTCGACGTCGAGGGGTGGCCTCCCGTCCGGCAGGTGTCGTTGCGGGTGCTGCTGCCGCACGGGGACCCGTTGGTGGTGCCCTTGCAGAAGGCCGGCTACCGGCTCAGCCCTGAGCAGGAACCGGAGTGCGTGTCGGACATCCCGGAGATCACCGGCCTCATCTGCACGTACCGCAGGGGAGACATCGCCGTGGCGGTTCAGATCGAGCCGGGTCCCAACGGTCCGGAAGGGCTGCGGCTGCTCGCCGCCTCTGGCTGACCTCCCTCTGTGCGGTTCCTGGTCGGGGCGGCGTTTGCCACAGCCCCGTCGTCTGGTGGAACCCGGACGCTGCCCGCGTCACACCGTCGTGATGAGGTGTCGTATAGGCTCCGATTGGCTGCCGGGCCTGCTGCACGAAGAGGTGACACCAAGTTCGCGGTGCCCGCCTGGCGTCCCGGTAGCCGCACGACAACCGGCGCAGCCGGCACGTCTCGATCGGCTCAGCGACGCGTCCCGCGCGGGATCGACAAATGGCACTGGTGTCGCGCGGCAGGTCCACTTCGTCGAGCGGGTTACACGCGTTCATCGTGAGTGGCTGACCTTTATGCCGTGAGGCAGCGCGTCTGAGGTCCCTCGGCTTGATGTTCACCCGTTGCGCTTGAGTGGTGGTGGACATACGGCGCGAGGTACCGCAGTCTCGCTTTGGCCCGTGAGTGCCGGTGCGCGGTTCGGGGGCGCAGGCTGCATGCCTCGACGTTATCGAGGCCTCACGGCGGCTCGGTCTCCTCTGTCCCCGGCGGTAACCTCCCGGCGTTGCGGTGAGGCGGCGGGTACCGGGGTGTGTGGGACTGCGCGGGGCGTGTCATGGGCGTCGTCCGGTGGTGCGGTTTCGAGTAGCCGGTACCGGAGGTCCCGGGCGGCATCTGCGCCCAGGGGGGTGGTGCGGATGAGTTCGCGTGCTGCGGTCGCGACGTCGAGGTGTAGGCCCTCGAGCCGGTCCATCACCTCGGCCAGGGCGGGCCAGTCGTCCTGGTTGACCAGGCGCGAATCGATGGCCTGGGCGACCGAGTGCCAGCGTTGCGCCGCGGAGCGCGGGCCGGGCTGATCTCCGCGGTTTGCGGCCTTCTGCAGACGTTCTCGGACGGACCGGAGGTCCTGCACCTTGGCCTCCGTCGCACGGCGGGGGTCGGCGGACCAGGCCCGCGCGCACGCCAGCAACTGCTGGTCGACCTCGGGACGGGGTCGGCCGGTCCGCTGGGTCAGCGTGTGGGCGGATGCCTTCCAGTGCTGGGGTGGCCGGGCGGCGACGACTGCGAGTGCGGCGGTGACGGCCTGCCGTGGGGGTAGGTGGACCAGTCGCTCCTCGACGAGGGCGTCGCCGAGGGGGCATGCCTCCTCGAGCGTCCGCTGCAGCGTGGCGGGTCCTTCGGTGGCGTAGAGTTCGGCGGGGTCGGTGCCGGGCGGGAGGGTGGCCAGGGTGGGGTCCATGCCGTGCAGGGTGAGGGTCCAGTAGGCGCGTTCGGCGGCGAGGCGACCGGCGAGGTCGGCGTCGGTGGCCACGACCGGCTCCATTCGGAAGCGGTCGTGGTGGTGGGCGAGCTGGGTGGCCTGCTGGTCCGACAGCGCGGTGCCGAGGGGGGCGACCCCGACGTGGCGGCCGGTGCCGGCGAGGGTGACGGCGATGGCGTCCATCGGTCCTTCGACCAGGACCGGGATCGCCCGCTGCTCGAGCAAGGTGGGGTCGGCGACGTACAGCTGGGCGCTCTTGCTGTAGGCGACGGTGGTCGCGGTGTTGAGGTACTTCGGGCCGGACTGATGCCGGTCGGCCGCGTCGATCAGGCCGCTGTCGGTGAGGTCGGGGTGTCGGCGTCCGACGAACGCGAGCACGCGGCCGTGGTGGATGAGGGGGAGGATGGCGCGGTCGCGGAACCGGTCGATGAGCCTGCCGGTGCTGGCGGTGGTCGCGACGCCGGCGGCGAGCATCTCCTCGTCGCTGACGTCGGCGTGGCGCAGGTGCTGGACGATGCCGGTCCAGGCAGCGGGGGCGTAGCCGGGGCGGACGCTCGGGTGTCCGGTCAGGTCGCGGTCGAAGCGATGCTGCAGGTAGGTCTGGGCCCAGGAGCCGGGGAACGCCTGCTGGAAGTAGGCCAGGGCCAGCTGGTTGATGTCGACCACGCGCTCGGGTGTGACGGGGGACGTCTCGATGTCAAAGGCCCGCTGCAGGGCGCGTTCGGTCTCCATCGCGCTGGGTTCCGGTGCCCCGAGCACGCGTCGCAGCCGGGCCTGCACGGCCAGGTCGGCCACCACGGTGTCCTGCGAGTCCAGGTTCGCGGCCTGGTTCGCATCCAGGTGCACGTCCAGGTGCAGGGTGTCTGCGTCCTCGGTGGCATGGCTCGTGGCTGGGGTCGGGGCGGGTTCGGTGACGACAAGGTGGCCGCTTACCGGGGCGACGCCGTCCCAGAGATCCGGTGGTGGGGGATCCTCCAACACGTCGCGATCGAGACCGCTGTCGGGGTCCGGGGCGGGGTCGGTGAGCACCGACGCGCGCCACACCATGGCCAGGCACACGTCCCCGTCGCCACCGTCAGCCACGCCACTGTCATTCGCGGGTCGGGTGGCGAGGGGCCGCGGTGTCGTGTCGGCGGCGAGTGGGGTCGTGAGGAGAGGGGGCGCCGCGGCGGCCAGGAGGTCCTGCGGCTGCCAGCCGCGTCGGAGACCGTGGTCGATGACGGTGACCAGGGCGGGCCACCAGGGGCTGGCCATCACGGCCTGGGCGCGGTCGTCGCCCAGAACCTGCTGAAGGTGGGTGGTCCAGGCGGCCGGCAGCGGGGTGGCGTGGGCGTTGAGCGTGGTGAAGCCGGTTGTCACGGCGGGGGAGATGTGTGGGCTGATTCGCCACCACAGGGCCGCCGCGGCGTGATCGTCCGGGAGCGGTCCCGTGGTGACAGCTCGGGTGAGCTGGGTGCGGGCGTCGACGCCCGCCCGGGACAGGCCCGCCAGGCGGTCTGCCAGGACGGGGGTGAAGGGGTCGTGCCGCAGGGCAGGGGACAGGCGGTGCAGCAGGTGCCCCCACTCCGACAGCGCGGGCGTCCGGTCCCCCTGGACACGCGCGTCGAGAGCGCGTTGCCAGGTGTGGGCAGCCTTCTGCAGCTGGGGGCCGCCGGTGGGGCGCCGGTCGGCCGGGGCCACCTGCATCGCGGCCCGCCACACCTGCACCTCGGCAACCACGTCACCGGGGGGACGCCGTCCCCCCGCGTCGAGCCATGTCGGCTGGGGGGAACGTTCCCCCCGGCCTGGGGCAACGTTTCTGTCCGGTTCGCCGATCGCTGCCTCCTCAGCACGGGCCTGGTAGCGGACGTGCTGGGCGAGGTCGTGAACGAGGTCGGCGCGGGTGATGAAGTACTCACCCCAGGTCGGGTCGTCCCGCAGGGCGGCGGGAACGGCGGGTAGCCAGGGCAGGGGACCGCGTCCGGTACTGCGCAGGCCGGTGTCGTCCAGGCGCCAGTCCAGCACCGCCGCCACGTCCCGCGCATCGGCCAACCCACCGGCGCCGGCCGCCTTCTCCAGGGCGGTCACCGGGTCGGTGCCGGCGGCGGCCAGCAGCAGCAGGTGCGCCCGCAGCGCGGGCCACGCCGGCGACTCCGACAGCAATGGCTCAGGCAGCAGTGCCGCCTCCGGCCCGGCCAACCGGTTGATGAGGCTGTCGGCCGTGGCCCCAAGGCGGTGACGGCGTCGGGTCCGAGATGGTCTTCGGCGGCTACGTGCAGGGCGTCGACGTACCGTGCGGCGGCGTCACCCAGTCGTACAGCGGGGTCGGACTGCTCACGTTGCAAAGTTGTTGCGGAGGTGGGGGTGTCGTCGCGGGCGAGGATCGCTTCGAGATGGTCGGTGGCGGTGAGGGGATGGATGAGGTCGGGTCGGATGACGGAGTGGGGGTCCCCGTCGCCGACGACCTCGAGATAGACGTGGTTGGCCAGGCGACCGCGGGTGAGCATCGTGTACAGCTGCTGCCGTGACAGCCCCCCCGGCCCCTGGCCGTTCTGCAGTCCCCCGGCGAGGCCGTGCATGGTGTCGACCGAGACGCCCTGGGCGCTGTGGACGGTGGTGGCGTAGCCGAGCTCTGTGGAGGCCTGCACGTAGGCCGCCGGGAGGACCACTGCACGTCCGGTGCGGACGTGCCGGGCGGTCACCGACCCGCCGTCGTGGACCCGGGTGAGGGTCCACCGGTCGCCGTTCTTCACCCAGTCCGTCGACGAGGTCCGCAGGGACCGGTCATTGGTCCGGGTGATGAGCAGGTCACCGACGCTGGCCTCGTTCCCGTCCGCCAGCCGCACCACCGCACCACCACCGCCACCGCCACCGCTGTTACTGCGGGGGCCGTCGGTGGCGGGGGAGTGGCCGGTTGGTGTGGTTTGGAGGCGGTGGGCGCGGGCACGTTGGTTGAGGTCGCTGACCAGGTCGTGGGTGGGGGCGAGCATGATCGAGTCCAGGCCTGCGGTGCGGTCGGCGAGCCACGCGTCGAAGACGTCCTCGGTCAGGGTGGTGAGGTCGCCGACGTGGACGCGGTCGTTGTCGAGGTAGAACCCGAGCGCCTCGATCCGGCCCTCCCGCAACGCGAGCGTGACGGCGCCCTCGGCAGGGTCGCGGAAGCGTAGGAGCTCGCTGAGGTGGACCGCGCCGTGGCTGGCCTGAATGTCGCGCAGGACGCCGCCGGCGCCGATGGCCGCGAGCTGCTGGTCGTCCCCGACCAACCGGACGCTGCCACCACGCCCCACGACGAACTGCACGGCGGCGTCGAGGGAGAGGGTGTCGGCCATCCCGGCCTCGTCGATCACCACCAGCGTGGTCGCGTCGATCTGCGCCGCCCACGACGGCAGCTCCCCATGAGTGATCGACCACGTCAGCTTCGCCGACGTCTCGGTCAGCACCCGCCCCCCGGCGTCACCGTCCTCGCCCCCGCTCCTGACATCGCCGGATACGGCTGCAGGGCCGCTGCTACCTATGTGGTCGCGGAGCGCGGCCGCTGCGGCGGCGGACGGGGCGAGGCCGATGACGGTGCCCCCGCCGTGGGTCCAGGCCGAGGCGAGGGCGGACATGGCCGTGGTCTTTCCCGCTCCGGCCGGCGCGATCGCCAGCTGCAGGCGGGCCCCGGAGGTCGCCATCTGCCGAACCAGCGCAACCTGACCCGCGTTGAGGTCGGTGCCGTTAGCGGTGGCCTCGAGCAACGCCACCTCGACCGCTGCCGGGTCGGCCACCCGCCCGTCTCGCCGGCCCGCGACGGTGACCAGGCGCTGCTCGGCCGCGAGGACAGCGGCCGAGGTGAACAGCTCGGCGCCCGCGACCCGGTACACGCTGCTCCCGTCACCCCGGCGCAGCTGAGCAGGCTCCCGGACCTCCCGGCCGTGGGCGTCCCGCTCGACCGCGGTGAGGGCGACCGAGTGCCGCCGGAGGACCTCGTCCACGAGGGCGTCCACCGCCTGCTCGCTGGCCAGCCGGGTGCCCGCGGTGCTGCGGACCTGACGTTGCGCCTCGGCCCGGACGTGCCACACCTGCCACGTCGAGCGCCGCGCCTGCAACGCCGACACCGCCCGCCCCGCCGCGACCTCCACCCACGCCCCACCGGCATCGGGAGCGCGTTCCTGCTGCAGGGCGCGGTCGCCGGCCAGGACGTCGCGCAGCATCTGCCGGACCGGCTGCGGCCCGCCCAGGACCTGTTCGGCCTGGGCCTGCCAGGTCGCCCGTTGCTCGGCCAGGGTGCGCGGTTCGTGCTTCGCGGCCCGGGTCTCCAGGTTCGCCTGCTGCGCCAGGTGCAGCGTCTCCACCGGCGTCGGTGGACGGCCGTGGACCCACTGGAAACGCGCGGCGAGCTCACCGCGGCGGACCTCGATGTCCGCCCGCCGCACCGACCACGCCCGCAGCAGCACCGCCGGAAGGCCCACGATCTCCCGGACGGGCCGCTTCCGGTCCTCCGTACGTGACTTGGCCACACGGGCCGCGAACTGCAGCCCCAGGTCGTCGCGCAGGCGGGTCTCCAGGGCGGTGTTGTACGTCTCCGACGCCGTCACCACCGCCTTGAATACGACCCGCCCGTCGATCGACAACCACCGCCCACCCCCACCCGGAGGGCTGCCGGTGCCGTCGGTCGCGGTGTTGGTCGAGGTGGTGGGGCGGGTCTGAACCTTGTTGGCGATCGCGACGTGGGTGTGCAGATCGGGGTCCCCGGCGCGGTTGTCGCGGTGGGTGAACGCGGTCCCGACGAGTCCGGTGACGTCGACCTGTCGGACCCCATGGGTACCGGTGCGGGTGTACATGGCGTGGGTCTCGATGAAGCGCAGCGCGTCGCCCACCGCGCCCTGGTGGGCCCGTTCGATGCGGGCGGCGATGTCGGGTGGGGCGATGGCCCACAGGGCGCTGACGGACTTGACGGGGGAGAAGGTCAGGTCGTACCCAGCCACCGCTGTCGTTCTCGGCCGAGAATGCCGCGCGATCTCTGCCGCGAGCTCGCGGGCATCGAGCGGAGGGCGGCCGTGCGTGGCGGAGAAGAACTCCCGCGCTACCTCGGTACGCACCCGCGCCCGCTCGTCGGCCGGGACCGGCCAGTCCGCGGGCAGGCCGGCGTCGGTGTTGAGCGCCGCGATCCGTCGGGCGACCTCGACCCGGAACGGGCTCACGTCACCGCTGTAGACCGGGAACGGCCTGCCCAGCCGCGTCACCGCATGCCGGTCCGTCGGGGTCAGGCCACTCCCGGACACGCGGGCTTCGTTCCAGGCGAGGTGCCGAGCCTCGAGCGCGGCCAGACGCTCGGCGGCCAGGGGGTGGTGCCCTGATCCGAACAGCGCGTGCATCTGCTGCGCCGTCACCGGGTCGCCAGCCGTAAGGCCGTCGATGCCCGCGAGGCCGGCCCCGACCCACTGGCCGGGGGCCTCACCGCGCTCGGTGTAGTAGCTCGCCAGGCCGGTGTGGCCCTTCTCCGTGGCGTCCAGAGCCGCGACCTGCCGGGTCAGATAGTCATACCCCGACCCGGCCGTCAGCTTGTGGACGCTCATCACACCCACCACAGGGCCACCCGCCCGCCCAGGAGGTCACTCGGAACCGGTCAACCTGCGGTTGACTCGCGGACGTCCCCCCGGAAGTGCAAGAGGTGTGTGGCAGATGATCTTGACGCTCTTGGTGGTGGGGAACGTTGTCGACGACGCCCGAATCTGGGGCCGATGTGACGGTCGAAAACGAGGCCACCGGTTCGTCGTGGTTCAGTCTGCCGTGCCTTGGGTCCTGATGCTGGGCAGGGTGTCGATGCCGCGGTTGCGTAGCCGGTAGCTGGCGCCCTTGAGGGTGAGGACGTCGGCGTGGTGGACGACGCGGTCGATCATCGCGGCGGCGACGGCCTGGTCGCCGAAGACTGCGCCCCAGCCGCTGAAGGGCAGGTTGGAGGTGAGGATTAGCGAGGCGTGTTCGTAGCGGGAGGACACGAGCTGGAAGAAGAGGTTCGCGGCGTCTTGTTCGAAGGGGAGGTAGCCGACCTCGTCGACGACGATCAGCCCGTAGCGGCGGAGCCGGGCGAGCTCGTGCGGGAGTCGCCCGGCGCGGTGGGCGTCGCCGAGGCGGGTGACCCAGTCGGTGGCGGTGGCGAACAGGACCCGATGGCCGTGGTGGGCCGCGGCGATGCCGAGGCCGGTGGCGAGGTGGGTCTTGCCGGTGCCGGGTGGGCCGAGCAGGACGACGTTGCGGGCCTCGGTGAGGAACCCGCCGGAGGCCAGGGCCGCGACCTGCTGGCGGATGCCAGCCTGGGCCTGCCAGTCGAAGTCCTCGAGGGTCTTGCGGGCGCCGAACCCGGCGGCGCGGATGCGGAGCTGGGCGCCGGAGGCGTTGCGGGCGGCGACCTCGCGGTCCAGGACCGCGGCGAGGTACTCCTCGTGGGTCCAGCTGGCGTCGCGGGCGTGGTCGGCGAGCCGGGCGGCGGCCTCGATGATGCGGGGCGCCTTCAACGCCCCGGCCAGGTAGGTCAGCTGCTTGAGCGCCTCACCAGCAGCGCCGGCCGCGGGCTTGCTGCCCGGGCTCATCACGCCACCTCCTCGGAGCTGAAGCCGCTGAGGCTGTCGGTGAGGCCGAAGGCGCGGTCGTAGTCGGTGAGGTCACGGACCAGGCTCCGGTCATGGACGCCGACATCAACGCCGACGCCGGCTTCCGGTGTCCGCTGAGCCGGTGTCCGGGGTGGTTCCAACGCCTGCTGGTACTGCTGCCGCAGCTGCTTCGCGGTCGCGACGTGGGCGGGGTCAGTGACGGTCCTGCGGCGGGCCCAGACCCGCTCATGGCGGGCGAGGAGGCGCCCGGCGAGGCGGACCTCGACGTGCTCAAGGTCCGCGGTAATGTCCACCAGACGACCGATCTCGGTCGGGTCGACGGAGTAGTCGCTGGAGTCGAGGCGGACGTAGTAGTCCCGGCCGAGGCGGACCCTGTTGACCCACCCGATCACCGGCGCGATCGGCGGCAGGGCCAGCATCGCGGTCTTGTCCGCCTCGAGCCGCTCAACCGGGCGCGCCTGGGATCGTGCGGACGACCCTGGCGTTGGCCAGGGTGAGCCAGGCGCTGAGCTGGGCGTTGAAGTCGGCGGGGCCGGTGAAGTCTCTGCCGGGCATGAACGAGGTCTCGAAGAACTGGTTGCGTCGCTCCACGACACCCTTGGACTCCGGGTCCCGCGGCCGCAAGCGGACCAGTCTCGTGGCGAGGGTGCCGGTGAACGCGGCGATCCCGTCGGCGTGACGCTTGCCGCGCCCGATGCCCGGCTCGTTGTCCCAGAGCAGCCGCCGCGGGACCCGGCCCAGCTGCTGCAGCAACAGCCAGGTCGCCAGGAGCAGGTCCTCGGTCCGCCGCGTCGGGATCATCCGCGCCAACGTGAACCGGGAGTGCGCCGCGGTCATCACCAGCACCGGCAGCAGCACCCGGCTGCCGTCCTCCAACAGGATCTTCCGCGGCGGGAACCACAGGTCGCACTGCATCGCGTCGCCGGGGCGCCACTCCAGGCGGTCGGCGGGGTCGACCGGGCGGTGCTCGGGTCGCAACCGGCGCACGTTGTCCCGGAACCACGTGATCGACCCCGTCCAGCCGACCCGCTCCGCGAGCACCGTCGCCGGCAGGTCCGGCTGCTCGAGAAGCAGCGCCTTCACCAGTGGCTCGAACGGCGCGAACGGCGTCGGCACCGCCGGCCGTTCGTACGTCGGTGGCCGCTGCGCGGCCACCGCCCGCGCCACCGTCGCCCTGCCGATGCCCAGGTCCCGCGCCACCTGCCGCTGCGGGACACCGTCGGCCACCAGCCTCCGGATCAGTGCCCAGTCCTCCATCGAGATCACCCAGCCAATCTGTCGGGGTGGCCTCGTTTTCAAGCGTCGCTACGGCCTCATTTTCGAGCGTCGTCGACAAACGTCCGACGGCAACCGAGGCCAAGGCCGAGCCGCGTCGTCCCGGGTAGGCGATTTCTACGCAGAGCCGGAGGCGAGCACTGGATCGTTAAGGGCGACGGTGTAGGCGTCCTTGGTCGACGCCTGCGGTGCCGGTCGGGTGATGACCGCTGTTAGACCTCGGGTGGGGTGTACCAAGGTTCTTGGACAGGTGGTGGGCACCTGAGAGGATCCGCTCATGTCCGAGAAGCGTCGGAAGTTTAGTCCGCAGTTCAAGGCGGAAGCCGTGCAGATGGTGCTCGAGACCGG
>JAABUN010005057.1_pt1 | contig 16914 bp, 14 predicted proteins | sample 5559311 | NCBI WGS metagenome assembly JAABUN01 (sample SAMN10711877, study PRJNA513370) | rock metagenome | isolation source: Antarctica rocks | place: Antarctica: Victoria Land, Siegfried Peak sud
TCGGCGTAGTCGAACCGCCGGCCAGCGGCGAGCTCGTCGGTCACCTCGACCCTGCGCACCTGACGGAACCGCGAGCGACTCATGACGGACCTCCCGGATCGATGTTGTACATACATGCACGTACGCATGTGTAGCACGGCGCCGAGCCTGTCGCGCACGAGTCCGCGACGACACCCCACCCGGGAGCGCCAGGCGGGAGACTGGGCCGGTGCTGCCACCGGTCGAGTCGCCCGGCGCCGACCTGCCGGTGCGCTCGGCGCTGCCCGCGCTCGAGGACGCGCTGCGTGACACAGGAGCGGCGGTCCTCGTCGCCCCTCCCGGCACCGGCAAGACCACCCTCGTCCCGCTTGCCCTGGCCGGCCTCGTCGACGGGCGGGTGGTCGTCGCCGAGCCGCGGCGCGTCGCTGCCCGCGCGGCGGCCCGCAGGATGAGCGCGCTGCTCGGCGAGCGACCGGGGCAGTCCGTGGGCCACACCGTCCGCGGCGAGAGCACCGTCGGGCCTGCCACCCGCGTCGAGGTGGTGACCACCGGGGTGCTCGTGCGGCGCCTGCAACGCGACGCCGAGCTCGCCGGGACCGGCGCCGTCGTGCTCGACGAGTGCCACGAGCGGCACCTCGACACCGACCTCGCCCTGGCCTTCGCCGTCGACGTGCGGGCAGCGCTGCGCCCCGACCTGCTGCTGCTCGCGATGTCCGCCACCGCCCAGGCCGAGCGGCTCGCGCAGGCGCTCGGCAGCGTACCCGTCGTCGAGGCGACCGGCGCCCTGCACCCGGTCGAGCCGGTGTGGTGCCCGCCGGTGCCGCCGGTCTCGCCCGCGCACGGCCTGCGGGTCGACCCGCGGCTGCTCGACCACGTCGGAGCCGTCGTGCGACGGGCGTACGCCGAGACCTCCGGCGACCTGCTGGTCTTCCTCCCGGGCGCCGGCGAGATCGGGGCGGTCGCCGGCCGGCTGCGCGACCTCGACGTCGTCGCGCTGCACGGCCGGCTGTCCCCCGCCGCCCAGGACGACGCGCTGCGGCCCCGGTCCGGCCGCCGCGTCGTGCTCGCCACCTCGCTCGCCGAGAGCAGCCTGACCGTCCCCGGCGTCCGCACCGTCGTCGACGCCGGGCTCGCCCGCGTTCCCCGCACCGACCTGGCCCGCGGCCTCGGGTCGCTCGCCACCGTGCCGGTGTCGCGCGCCTCTGCGCACCAACGGGCCGGCCGAGCCGGTCGGGAAGGACCGGGGCGGGTCTACCGCTGCTGGTCGGCCGCCGACCACGAGCGGCTGCCCGCCCACGCCCAGCCGGAGGTCGCGACCGCCGACCTGACGGCGTTCGCGCTGGAGCTGGCCTGCTGGGGCGCCCCGGGCGGCCACGGGCTCGCGCTGCTCGACGAGCCGCCGGCCGCCTCGCTGGAGGTCGCCGGCTCGGTGCTGCGGGACCTGTCGGCCGTGGCCGACGACGGGGCGGTGACCGGGCGCGGGCGGGCCCTGACCGCCGTCGGCGCCCATCCGCGGCTGGCCCGCGCGCTGCTCGACGGAGCACCGCTCGTGGGCTCGCGGCGGGCCGCGGAGGTGGTCGCCGTGCTGTCCGACGACGGCGCCGGCGGGAGCAGCGACGACCTGGCCGCGGTGCTGCGTGGCCTGCGCTCCGGCCGCGACCGGGGCGCGACGGCGCGGTGGCAGGACGAGGTGCGGCGGCTGGAACGGGCCGTCCCGGCCGCCGGGCCGACGGACGTGCCGGACGACCTGGCAGCGGGTCTCGTCGTCGGGCTGGCCCTCCCGGAACGCCTGGCCCGGCAGCGCTCCCTCGGGTCCTCCACCTACCTCATGGTGGGCGGCACCGGCGCAGAGCTCGCCCCCGGCACCGCCCTGACCGGGGCTGCCTGGCTGGCCGTGGCCGTCGCCGACCGGACGCCCGGTCACCGCGAGGCGCGGGTCCGGCTGGCCGTCGCCGTCGACGAGGCGACGGCGCTGGAGGCCGGCGGCACGCTGCTCGGCTCGGGCACCGAGGTGGCGTGGCGGGACGGCGATGTGCGGGCCCGCGAGGTGGACCGGCTCGGTGCGGTCGTGCTGCGCGAGCGGCCGGTCGCGCCAGCGGTGGCCGAGGCACGCGCCGCCCTCCAGGAGGGACTGCGGCGCGAGGGTCTGGACCTGCTGCGCTGGACGCCCGCCTCCCGCGAGCTGCGGCAGCGCCTGGCCGCCTGCCGCTCAGGTGTCGGCGCCCCCTGGCCGGAGGTCGACGACGACGCGCTGCTCGAGGCGCTGGACCTGTCCGCCGCCCGGTCCCGCCGTGACCTGCAGCGGATCGACGTCGTCGCGGCGCTGCGCGCGCTGGTGCCCTGGCAGGTCGCCGGCCGGCTCGACGAGGTGGCCCCGGCGCTGGTGCGGGTCGCGAGCGGCTCCCACGTCCGCGTCGACTACAGCGATCCCGAGGCTCCGGCGCTGCCGGTGAGGGTCCAGGAGGTGTTCGGCTGGGCCGGCTCTCCCGAGGTCGCCGGCCGTCCGCTGCGGCTCCACCTGCTGTCACCCGCCAGCCGGGTCGTCGCCGTCACGAGCGACCTCGCGTCGTTCTGGACCACGGGCTACCCCGGTGTGCGCGCCGACCTGCGTGGCCGCTACCCGCGGCACTCCTGGCCGGAGGACCCGGCGGTCGCCGCACCCGCGAGGCGCCCCGCCCCGCGCCGGTAGTGCGAGGACTTCCAAGAACGTCAGACGTCTCAGCTAGGACGGAGCCAGCGCGCCCAACGCCCGACGATCTCAGAGGAGTCCCTGATGGCCACCAAGCTCAACCCCTACCTCAACTTCCCCGGCACCGCCCGAGCGGCCATGGAGCTCTACGAGTCCGTCTTCGGCGGGACCCTGACCGTCATGACGTTCGGCGACGCCGGAGCAGAGGGTGGGCCGGAGCCGGACCAGGTCATGCACGCGTCGCTCGAGACGCCGAACGGGTTCACGCTCATGGCCTCGGACATGCCCCCGGGGATGGACCACCAGGAGGGCAACTCGATGGCGGTCAGCCTGAGCGGCGACGACGGTGACGAGCTGCGTCGCTACTGGGAGGGCCTGACCGCGGGCGGCACGGTCACCATGCCGCTCGAAAAGCAGATGTGGGGCGACGAGTTCGGCGCCTGCAGCGACCGCTTCGGGGTGTCGTGGATGGTCAACATCGCGGGCCCGGGGCAGGGCTGACGCGCCGGCCTCAGCTGCCCACCGGCAGGTCGTAGGTGATCCAGGTGGTCCGCTTCGCGACCTGGTCGTACTTGCCGCGGGCGCGGTAGTTGTCGTCGGCGGTGATCCACCGCACGACGCTCCAGCCCCGCTCCGCCGCGAGGTCGCGCAGCGCGCTCAGGAGCGCGTCGACGGCGCCGGTGCCCCGGGCCTGCTCGTCGACGTGCAGGTCGTCGAGGAAGCCGCCGACGCTGGCCGCGAGCGGCCGGGCGAAGGCCCGGACGTGCGCCAGGCCGGCCGCGTGCCCGGCCTCGTCCACGACGACGAAGCCCTCGACCTCGTGGGCCGGGTCGAGCAGCCAACCCCACGTCCGCTCGGCCTGCTCGTCCGACTGCGACTGGCCGTAGAAGCCGGCGTACGCCGCGTAGAGCTCCCGCCAGCGGTCGTGGTCGTCGGCGGTCACGGGACGCACCCGCCAGGCGCTGCGCTGCTCGTCGGACACATGCCCACGCTACGACCTCGGTCAGGACGTGCGTACGGTGTCGCCGAGGAGGTGGTCCGCATGCGCGTCGACACCATCTGGCGAGGCGGCAACATCCTCACCGTCGACCCTGCCCGGCCACGGGCCAGCGCGCTCGCGGTGATCGGGGACCGGATCGTCGCGGTCGGGGACGACGCCGACCTCGACGGGCTGACGGCAGACCGCACGGTCGAGCTCGGCGGCGCGACGGTCGTGCCCGGCTTCCACGACGCGCACAACCACTGCGTGTTCTTCGGGATGTCGCTGGCCGAGCTCGAGCTGAGCACCCCGCCGGTGCAGCGCCTCGAGGACGTCTACGACGCGGTCGCCGCCGCCGCCCGGGAGACGCCGGCCGGCGGCTGGATCGTCGGAGCCGGCTACGACCAGAACCGGCTCGCCGAGCGACGACACCCGACCGCCCGGGAGCTCGACGCCGTGGCCCCGGACCACCGCGTCTGGCTCCGCCACACCTCCGGTCACATGGCCGTCGTCAACGGCCCGGTCCTTGCCGAGATCGGCATCGACACCGCCGAGGTGCCCGCCGGCGGCCAGGTGGAGCGCGACGAGGCGGGTCGCCCGACCGGACTGCTCCTCGAGACCGCGCAGTCGCTCGTGCGCGACCTCGTCTACCCCTACTCCGTCGACGACATCGTCGATGCCGTCGACCGCGCCACGCGCCGCTACCTGACGGAGGGCATCACGAGCGCGCAGGAGGCGGGCATCGGCGCCGGCCTCGTCGCGTGGAGCCCGCGCGAGCTCGCGGCGTACGCGCAGGCGCGCGCCTCGGGCCGGCTGCACGTGCGCACGACGCTCATGGTGGCGGCGGACGCGCTCCACGAGACCGGCGGCAGCCCCGACGACCTCACGACGTTCGGCCTCGACCTCGGCATCGCCACCGGGCTCGGCGACGAGACGCTCCGCATCGGCCCGCTCAAGATCTTCTCGGACGGCTCGATGCTCGGCCGCACCGCCGCCATGCGTGCGGACTTCGCCGACGACCCGGGCAACCGCGGCTTCCTGCAGCGCGACCCCGACGAGCTGCGCGAGCTGGTCCGGCGCGCCCACCGGGGCGGCTGGCAGATCGCGACGCACGCCATCGGCGACCTCGCTGTCGGGACGGCCCTCGACTGCTACGAGCACGCCCTGCGCGACCTGCCCCGGGCCGACCACCGCCACCGCATCGAGCACGCCGGTGTCGTGAGCGCCGAGGACCTGGAGCGCATCGCCCGGCTGGGCGTCATCCCCGTGCCGCAGGGCCGCTTCGTCTACGAGCTGGGCGACGGGATGGCTGCCGCGCTCGGACCGGAGCGGGTGCTGCAGAGCTACCGCCAGCGCAGCTTCCTCGACCGGGGCATCCCGCTGCCGGGCAGCTCCGACCGGCCGGTGGTGCAGGGTGCTCCGCTGTCCGGGATCGCCGACCTCGTGCTGCGGCGGACCGCCGGCGGAGCCTCGTACGGGCCGGACGAGGCGCTCACCGCGATGCAGGCCCTGCACGCCTGGACCCTCGGCTCGGCGCACGCCGCCTTCGAGGAGCACCGCAAGGGCAGCCTCGTCCCGGGCAAGCTGGCCGACCTCGCCGTGCTGTCGGGCGACCTGACGGCTGTCGATCCCGAGCAGATCGCGTCGCTGGAGGTGCTGGCGACCGTCGTCGGGGGCGAGGTCCGCCACGACGTCGGCCTGGGCTGAGCGGCAGGGTCAGCAGAGGCTGGCGCGCAGCACGTCCAGCGTCCGGTCGACCTGCTCGTCGGTCGTGACGTACGGCGGGCAGAAGGTCAGCGTCGACGCGCCGACGGCCCGGCCGATGACCCCCCGCTCGAGCATCCGCTCGCGCACCGCCACCGCGTCGACCCCGTCCGCGAGACCGGCTGCCCACACGGCACCCTCACCCCGCACCTCGGCGACGAGGCCGTCGTCGGCGAGCGAGCGCAACCCCGCCGCGAGCCGCGCGCCGAGGGCGGGGACCCGGTCGAAGAGCCCTTCGGCCTGCAGTACCTCGAGGTTGGTCAGCGCCGCGACACAGGCGCCGGCGTGCCCGCTCCAGGTGTGCCCGTGGCGCAGGACGAAGGCCTCGTCGGCCTCGAGCCGGGCGCGGACGGCGGCCCCGACGAGGACGCCGCCGAGCGGCACGTAGCCAGAGGTGACCCCCTTGGCGAAGACCACGAGGTCGGGTTGGACGCCGTACCGCTGCGCCGCCCACATCGTGCCGAGCCGGCCGAAGCCGCAGATGACCTCGTCCAGGACGAGCCACGCCCCCGCCTCGTCGCACAGCCGGCGCAGCTCGGCGAGGTAGCCCTCGGGCGGCGGGTGCACACCGCCGGCCCCCTGCACGGGTTCGACGAGCACGGCTGCGATCTCGTCCCCGCGCTCGGCCAGCAGCTGCGCGACGGCCGAGGCGTCGTGCCGGGGCACCTGCAGGACGTCGGGGAGCATCGGGCCGAAGTGCTCCCGGTTGAGGGGGAGCCCGCTGGCAGCGAGCCCGCCGTAGGTCACCCCGTGGTAGGCGCCCTCGAGACTCACGATCACCTGCCGCTGCGGCTCACCGCCGAGCGAGCGGGCCACGCGCACCAGCTTCACCGCACTGTCGATCGCCTCGGATCCGCTGCTGGTGAGAAAGACCCGCGCGTCCGGCATCGGTGCCTGCTGCGCCAGCTGGCCACAGAGACGCTCGGCCGGCTCGTTGGTGAACCGGTCGAACCCGTGGAAGGCAGCCAACGTGCCCAGCTGCGCGCCGACCGCCTCGGCGATGTCCTTGCGGCCGTGCCCGACGTGGCAGAACCACAGCCCGCCCATGGCGTCGACGTAGTCGCGGCCGCGGTCGTCGTAGACCAGCGCCCCCTCGCCCCGCACGAGGCACAGGAAGTCGGTGGCGGTCGGGCGGGCGAAGGGGTGCAGGAAGTCGGGCACTGTCATCGCGGTCCTCCGGGTGCTGCCGAGCTCAGGTCCAGACGCATGACCACGCGCGGGAACCCGCCCGAGACAGCCTGGGTGTCGACTGCCTTGACGAAGCCTGCCTTCTCGAAGACCGCCCGTGTCCCGACGTACGCCATCGTGAGGTCGACCTTCGCGCCCTGGTTGTCGACCGGGTAGCCCTCGACCGCCGGAGCCCCCTGGGCCCGGGCGTAGGCGACGGCGCCGTCGAGCAACTGGTGCGAGATGCCCTTCCCGCGGTGACCGGGGCGCACCCGCAGGCACCACACCGACCAGACCGGCAGGTCGTCCACGTGCGGGATCTTCGTGGACCGGGCGAAGGGCAGCTCCGCGCGCGGGGCGACGGCCGCCCAGCCGACGACCTCGTCGCCGTCGTAGGCCAGGACGCCGGGCGCGACGTCCCGGCGGCACAGCTCCTTCACGAGCTCGCCTCGGGCCGGCCCGACGAGCTCGCGGTTGGTCTTCGCGTCGATCCGGTGGCTCAGGCACCAGCACACGGACGAGGTCGGGTTCCTCGGCCCGACCATGGTGGCGACGTCGTCGAACCGCTCGATCGTCGCCGGTTCGACCTGGAGGGCCATGCCGGCACCCTAACGCCGGCGGGCGGGCTGCTGAGACCTTCCGAGCGTGCGACGGAATGGACCAGCCCCAGAAGGCGCTGGCGCCTGAGTGCCGTCCGCCCTGCGGGCAGACCGCCCCCGTCCACCGACCGAAGGCCCGCAGTGACCCTGACCTCGTCACCCGCCGCCCCGACACGGCGCGATGCCCACCCCAACGCGATCCTCGCCGTGCTGCTGGCCGCCGGCATCTCCTTCGCGCTGACGCAGACCATCGTGCTGCCCGCCCTGCCGGTGCTCGGGCAGGAGTACGGCGCGAGCGCGACGGCGACGTCCTGGGTGGTCACCGGCTTCCTGCTCTCCGCATCGGTCTCCACGCCGATCATCGGCAAGCTCGGCGACGTCTACGGCAAGGGCAAGGTCCTCACCGTCGTGCTGGTGCTGTTCGCCCTCGGCGGCACGGTCAACGCGCTGGCCGGGTCGATCGAGGTCGTCATCGCCGGCCGCGTCCTCCAGGGCGTCGCCGGCGGCGTCTTCCCGCTCGCCTTCGGCGTCATCCGCGACACGTTCCCCCGCGAGCGGGTGCCGGGGGCCATCAGCCTGGTCAGCTCCGTCTTCGGCGTCGGGGCCGGCATCGGGCTCCCCCTGTCCGGGGTCATCGTCGACCGCACCCACCCGTCGGTCGTCTTCTGGATCAGCCTCGTCGCGGTGCCGGCGGCCGTCGCCGCCTGGACGGTCATCCCGCGCACCGCGACGGTCCGCGGCATGCGCATCGACTGGACCGGCGCGCTGCTGCTGTCCGCCGCTCTCGCGCTGCTGCTGCTCGGCGTCACGCAGGCGCCCGCCCTCGGCTGGGGCTCGCCGGCCAACGTCGGACTGCTGCTCGCCGGCGCAGCGCTGCTGGTCGTCTGGGTCGCGGTGGAGCAACGGGTCGCCCAGCCGCTCATCGACCTCGCAGTGCTGCGCCAGCGGGCCGTCCTCGCGACCAACGTCACCGGGCTGCTGACCGGGCTCGCGATGTTCTCCGGGTTCCTGCTCATCCCGCAGATCGCGCAGGCGCCGGAGTCCACCGGGTACGGGTTGGGCGCGTCGGTGACGGTGGCCGGCCTGCTGCTCGCGCCCAGTGCCGTCGGCCAGCTCGTCGCCGGACCGCTCGCCGGCCGGCTCGGCGTGCGGATCGGCTTCCGGACGACGCTCGTCATCGGGTCCCTGCTGAGCTCGTCGGCCTTTTTGCTGCTGGCGGTCCTCCACGACCGCTGGTGGCACCTTGCGCTGGGCGGTCTGCTGCTGGGCTCCGGCGTCGCGTTCGCCTTCGCCTCGATGGCCAACCTCATCGTCGCTGCGGTGAAGCAGAGCGACGTCGGCATCGCGACGGGGATCAACACGGTCACCCGGACGGTCGGTGGTGCGTTCGGCGCGGCCGTCTCGACGGCAGTGCTCGCGAGCACGATCGGCGCCAGCGGGCTGCCCAGCGGCGATGGCTACCGACTGGCGTTCGGCCTGGCCTCGCTCATGGCGCTGCTCGCGGCAGGTGCGGCGCTCAAGGTCCCCACGCGAGTCGACGCGGCAGGGTAGGTCCGGCGGATCGGGCAGCGGAATCCGGCCACCTCATGAGACGTGGGGGCCCGTCGGGCGCTGGACCCTGCGGGCGAGGATCCCGAGGGTCGCCCGCAGAGCTGCCTCCGGGATCACCGGGAAGATGCCCGCCGGCCGGTACCGCTCGTCGATCTGGCTCCAGTCGTAGTAGGACGACACCAGCGTGCCGCCCTCGACGGGCTCCAGCCGGTAGCCGTACAGGTGCCTGATCGGCGGCTGGATCGTCCCGGAGATCGTCCACTCGACCAGAACGTTCGGCTGCAGCTGCGTGATGATGACCGTCACGTCGTACTGGCCCATGGGGTAGTCGTTCAGGGCCTCGCGGTCCATGTGGACGATGAACTCGTCGCCAGGCTTCGAGACTCGCTCACCGTCCGCCGACATCAGCATCCCGGAGCTGTCGATCGCGACGTGCCCCTGGGGATCGGTCAGCACGGCGAAGATGACCTCCGGCAAGGCGGTGATCCGCCGCTGGACCTCGAAGCGCTCGTCACTCATCGCCGTCCCCTCGCCTGTGATCGCTCCCGGACCGTGCCACCCCAACGTCGCAGAGCACCCATCCCGCTGTCGAACCGGTCCCTGCCAGAGCCGGCCCGGGCCCGCTGCGGACCCCGGCCCCCGGAGCCGGTGCACGCTGTCCGACTGTGATGCCTGACAGGCCAACATCCGCTCGAACTCGGCCTGACAGGCAACCGGCCCGGACCGAGTGCGCCGACCCCGGCGACACCGGGGCCCAGCTGCGCCTGGACCTCCGCCCGAGGACGTGGGAGCGGGGGACCGGGCGGGTAGGGGCCGACCATGAGCGAGCAGCAGCCCGAGCAGCAGGAGCCGGTCGACCCGACCCCGCAGGAGCCGGCGTCGCAGCCGGTGGCCGGCGGGGACGACGACGGCCCACCGGCCCAGGGCGAGGGCGCGCCGGACAGCCACTGACGACCCGACCGACCGGTGCCTCAGGCCGGGTCGGCGACCGGCTCGGGTGCGGCGGCGCGCTGCGCGTGGCCGCTACGCCGGCTGCTGCGCCTCGTCCGCCAGCGCGTCGGTCAGCAGCGCGACCAGCGCCTCGAGCTGCACGTCGACCGAGGACGACAGCTCCTCGTCCGACCCGTCGAGGGCTCGAGCCGCCAGCCCCGCCTTGTCGTCGATGAGCTCGGCCACGCGGGCGTCGATGGTCTGCGCCGCGATGATGCGCCAGGCGGTGACCGGCTGGTCCTGGCCGATGCGGTGCACGCGGTCGATCGCCTGCGTCTGCTCGGCGTCGGTCCAGGACAGCTCGGCGAGCACGACGTTGGACGCCACCTGCAGGTTGAGCCCGACCCCGGCTGCGGTCAGGGAGCAGACGGCGACCGCGACGTCCGGGTCGTGGACGAACGCATCGATCGCCTTCTGCCGGGCCTTCGAGGTCTGGTCACCGCGGATCGAGCAGTAGCCGATCCCGCGCTGCGCGAAGGTCTGCTCGGCCGCGTCCATGACGTCGACGTGCTTGGCGAAGAACACGACCTTGCCGACGTTGCGGGCGAGCTGGGCGGCGTAGTCGGCGGCCAGCACGGCCTTGGCCTGACCGATCCGACGCATCATGCTGAAGACGTTCTCCTCGGTGCCGCTCTCCTTGGCGTCCTGGCGCTCCCAGCCGGCGACCCGGCGTACGAGGTCGTGGTCGATCCCCGCCACGACGATCCCGGAGGTGCGGGCCGCCAGCGCGCTCTCGTAGCGCTTCACGAGCCGACGGGCGAGCACGCGCTCGGCGTCGCGGATGGAGCGGCCGAGGGCGCCGTCCAGCTCGACCGGCAGGTCGGCGATCCGCCGGGCAGGGATGTCTGCGGCGACGTCGACCTTGCGACGCCGGACGATGCCCTGCTCGATCACCGCCTGGCGGGCGGCCGGGTAGAAGCCCGGGTCCACCGGCGTGAGGCCGTTCTCCTCGAGCGCGGCCATGAGGGACGGCCCGGGGTCGTCCTCGCCGATCCAGCCGAGGAACTGCCAGATGGCGAGGAAGTCCTCGATGTCGTTGATCAGCGGCGTGCCGGTCAACGCCATGAGCAGGGGGCGCACGGTCCGCGACCGGATGCGCTCGGACACCTCCAGCACGTGGCGCGACCGCTGGGAGCCCTTGTTCTTGATGAAGTGCGCCTCGTCGACGACCATCCCGCGAAAGCCCAGGCGGCCGAGCCAGCCGACGTGGCGGTCGAGGACCTCGTAGTTGACGACCACGATGTCGGAGAAGCCGTCGATGTTGTCGCCGTCACCGTGCACCACGGTGACCGTCCGGCTCGGCGTCCACAGGCCGACCTCGCGCGCCCAGTTGGTCTTCACGACGTTGGGGACGACCACGAGCAGCGGGTAGGCGCCGGCCGCCTCGGCCGCCAGCAGCGCCTGAGCGGTCTTGCCGAGACCCGGCTCGTCGGCCAGCAGGAACGTGCGGTGGCCCGCCGCGGCGGCCGCCACGACCTGCGCCTGGTGCGGCATGAGCTCCCGGCCGGCAGCGGCCTGCAGCGACGACGGGCCCGGCAGGCTCATGCACGACGACGCGCCGCCGGAGGCGTTCTCGAAGGACCGGAGAAGGGGGTTGAGCAGCTCCCAGGTCGAGAGCATCCGGGTGCGCGGTGCGGCCTGCTGCGGCGCCGAGTAGTCCGGCTCGAGGAAGGGGTTGGCCAGCTGCCGGGAGATGACCGAGCGAGGCACGACCTGGCGCTCGGCCCGCGGCGTGGCGACGGCTGCGTCGGCGGGCTGCGGCGCGACCTCCTCCTGCTCGGGGGGCTCCATCCCGGCGGCCAGCCGCATCTCCCGCAGCAGCGACCGGGTCCCCTCGAGCAGCTCGGTGTCCTCCGCCAGCAGGGCGAGCAGCGAGGCGTCCCGCGCGGCGGTGCGGGCGAGCGTCGTCGCGATGCCGTCGATGCGGCGCAGCTGCTCGCCGCGCCGGGCCTCGCTGAGCACGGCGGTCTGGGCCTGGTTGCGCTCCTCGCGCACCAGCAGCGCCACCGCTTGGAAGGTGTCCCGCGTCGAGGGGCGCACCCGGCTGCGCTGGACGGCGAGCTCGATCTCGCGCACGGCCTTGGCGAGCACGGGGAGCATGCCCTCCTCCTCGCGGGCACGGGCGCGGGCCCGCCGCGGCGGGGAGGCCGCAGACGACGCAGCGCGGGACGTCCGCCGGTCTCGTGTGGCCACGCGCTCTCCTCTGACGTCTCGGCCCGGAGGCCGTCGAGCACCTGCGTCCCCGCCGCGACCGCTCGCGGCGTGGAGCCGAACAGCGCGATCTCCCGCCTGACCGGCCGCCCGCCGACGCCACCCTCGAGCTCGCCGCCACGCCTGCCTGGGCTGATCCCCAGAGGGCGGGCACCGGACGCGAGCAGGCACCGGCGACGCGGGATCCGACCTGGAGGCCGTCGACCGCACCGAGCAGAGACCACCCGGGCTTCTCCCGGGGGATCGGACGCGTCCCTCGAGCATACGGGTGCCGGCACCCGCAACGACAGCCGCCCCGCGCGGGTCGAGGACCACGAGCGGGGCGACCAGCCGGAGCTGCGGGTCAGTTCGTGTCCCGCCGGTACAGCAGCACGGTGCCGAGGACCAGCGCGAGCGCCGCGACGCCGCCGAACACGAGCGCGTCCTGCGTCCGGCTCAGTGCCACCGCGATCGTCTCGGGGGTCGCGGTGTCGACCTCGACCCCCAGCACAGCACCGCCGGCGTAGAACGGCAGGAAGCGGGACACCTCGGCCGGCAGGAACGCCCAGAGCAGGTTCTCGACCACGAGCCACCAGACCAGCAGGCCGGAGACGGCGGCGGCGCTGTGCCGTACGACCATGCCGACGCCGAGGCCGAGGACGGACGCCAGGGAGGTGAACAGCAGACCCCACAGGACGGTCGCGGTCATCGTGGAGGTGTCCCCGACGTCCAGCCCGCCGAGGCGCGCACCGACGTAGCCGGTCGCCATCCCCGTCACGCCGAGCACGAGGCCGAACGCGGCAGCCGCGATCGTCTTGGAGGCGGCGACGAGCCACCGCGCCGGGCGGGCGGTCAGGGAGGCGGCGAGCGTCCCGTGCTGCGCTTCGGAGGTGAACAGCAGGACGGCGGCGATCGCTGCGATGACCGCGCTGAGGAAGGTGGAGTAGACGAACACCTCGGCAGCGGTGAGGACTCGTCCTTCACCAGCTTCGCGACCGCCCAGGACGAGAAGACGCCGATGACGCCGGTCATGACGAGGATCGCGCGGTTGGAGCGCACCGTCGACAGCTTGATCCACTCACTGCGCAGGACGGTCGGGAGGCTCCTCAGGTCGTCGCCCGCGACGCGGCGGGTGCGGGGCGCAGTGACGGTGTCGATGCTGGTGCTGGTGCTGGTGCTGGTGCTGGTGCTGGTCATGGGGACTCCTGAGGAGAAGCGGCTGGGGGGTCAGGCGGACGCGAACTCGGCGGACCCGCGGGTCATGTCGAGCAGGCTGTCCTCGAGCGAGCGCGAGGACTCGGACAGCTGGGACAGGGCGATGCCGCCCTCGAAGGCGATGCGGGAGACGACGACGCGGGTGGTGCCGAGGACCCTGAGCTGCTCACCGGAGCTCTCCACGACGAGGTCGTGGAGCCCGAGCAGCCGGATGAGCTCGGCGGGCCGGTCGGTCTCCACGACCACCGTGACGGCGCTCCGGGCAGTGATCGCCTCGACCGACTCGGCGGCCAGCAGCCTGCCGCCACCGACCACCACGAGGTCGTCGGCGAACATGCTGAGCTCACCGATGAGGTGGCTCGAGACGAAGACCGTTCCGCCGCGGCCGGCGAAGCTCGTGAGGTAGTGGCGCAGCCAGCGGATGCCGTCCGGGTCGAGCCCGTTGGACGGCTCGTCGAGCAGCAGCACCTCCGAGTCGCCCAGCAGGGCTCCGGCGAGGGCCAGCCGCTGGCGCATGCCCAAGGAGAAGCCCCCGGCGCGCTGGTCGGCTGCCGCCTCGAGGCCGACCTCGGCGAGCACGGCGTCGACCCGGCCGGCCGGCAGCCCGCTGAGCGCGGCGGTCGCCCGCAGGTGGTGGCGGGCCGAGCGGCCCGGGTGCATGCAGCGCGCGTCGAGCACCGACCCGACGACCCGCGCCGGGTGCCGGAGGTCGCTGTACGCGGCACCGTCGTACCGCACCTCGCCGCGGTCCGGGCGGGTGAGGCCGACCATCATCCGCATCGTCGTGGACTTGCCGGCGCCGTTGGGGCCGACGAAGCCGGTCACGCGACCGGCGGTGACCTCGAAGGTGAGGTCGTCGACCGCGGTGCGGCTGCCGTACTGCTTGCGCAGGCCTGAGACGTCGATCATGAGAGAGCTCCTGGGATGTCGAGGGAGAGGGCTGAGAGGGAGACGACCTCGGCGCCCACGGACGTGAGGTGGGCGAGGAGCCCGTGCAGGTGGCACGGGTCGGTGACGGGGCCGACCAGCCGGGTGGTGTCCGGTGTCGGATGGTCGAGCGCGAAGTCGTCGAGCAGCGGCCGCAGGAGGCGGGCGCCGGCCCGGCCCCGGAGGACGATCTCGTAGCTGAGGGTCGTGGACACGGACCGAGCATCAGCAGGACCGGCGGGGACCGCCTCGCACGACCGCGGATCTCACCCGGGTGAGACGGGTGGCCGTACCGTCGTCACGTGGCAGCGACTCAGGGATCGGGGCTGGCCGCGACCAAGCTGTCCCGGCCCCTGCCTCCCGCCCGGCTGGTGCGCCGGTCCCGGCTCGACGACCTGCTGGACACCGGCGTCGGGGAAGGCACCCGGCTGGTGCTGCTGAGCGCCCCGGCCGGCTCGGGCAAGTCGACGCTGCTGGCCTCCTGGATCGCCGGCCGCGACGACGCGGTGGCCTGGCTGCAGGTCGAGGCGAGCGACTCGGACCCGGCGCGGTTCTGGTCCTACCTCGTACGGGCCATCTCGCTGGCGCGCCCGGGATCGCGGGACCTCACCCCGTTGGTGGCGAGCGCAGGTGGTGACGGGCTCGTCGTCGTGTCTGCCCTGATCAACGAGCTCGCCGCCCTGGTGGACCGCCTCGTGGTCGTGGTCGACGACTACCACCTCATCGACGACGTCCGCGTGCACGCCGGCGTCGAGCGACTGGTCGAGCTGTGCCCACCACAGGTCACCCTCGTGCTGTCGACGCGGATGGACCCGCCGTTCCGGCTGGGGCGGCTGCGGGTGCGCCGCCAGCTGATCGAGGCGCGGGGCGCCGACCTGCGGTTCGACGCGGCAGAGGCGCCCGCCCTGCTCGGCCCCGCCGGAGCGGCTCTCGACGAGGCCGGCGTGGCGGAGCTGTGCGGGCGCACCGAGGGCTGGGCGGCCGGGTTGGTCCTCGCCGGGCTGTCGCTGCGGCAGGCCGACGACGCGGACGGGTTCTTGGCGGCGTTCCGGGGTGACGACCAGCTGGTCGTCGAGTACCTGCGGGACGAGTTCCTCGGAGGGCTCGACCCCGCCGACCGTCAGCGCCTGCTGGAGACCTCGGTGCTGGAGCAGCTCGACGGCGGGCTGGTGGACGCCGTCACGGGGACGACCGGCGGCGCCGCGTGGCTCGCCGAGACCGCCGCCGCGAACCAGCTGATGATCCGGCTGGACCGGACGTCGACGTGGTTCCGCTACCACCACCTGCTCCGTGACCTGCTCAGGCTCGAGGCTCGCGAGGTGATGCCGGAGCGCCTGCCGGAGCTCCACGCGCGGGCGGCGGATCGCTTCGCCGCTCAGGGCGACCACGGTCAGGCGATCGAGCACCGGCTCTCGGCCGGTGACGTCGTGGCGGCCGCGCACCTGCTTCTCCTGCACGGCCCGAAGCTGCTGCGGGACGGGCAGTTCGAGACGCTGCGCGGCATCCTCGAGTCGCTCGGTGACGTCGTCGACTCCCAGGCGTGGTGCACCCTGCTGTACGGGTGGTGCGACTACCTCGGCGGTCGCTACTCGCGCGCCGAGCGCTGGGTCGAGCGGACCCTCGAGGTCGCGCCGCCCGGTCTGGACGAGGTGGTCGTGACGTCCCTGCGGATCAACCTCGCGCTCGCCCGCGGCAACGTCGAGACGGCGGTGTCGCTCGCGCGTGCGGTCGACGTGTCCGACGTGCTGAGCAGGCACAACGGCGACCTCGCGACGGCAGCCGGAGCGGCCTACGCCTGGGCCGGCCAGGCGGACGCAGCGCGGCGCACCCTGCGCTTCGCCGCCGAGAAGGGCGTGGCGGACGACTTCCCCACCGCCCACCTGCTGGCCCTGGTCCACGCCGCGGTGGTGGAGCTCGACGAGGGCAGCGGCGCAGCCGGCGCCGCTGCGGGCGACGCCCTCGCTGCCGCCGCGGGCTACGGGTTGGCCGACTACCACAACGTCGCCGCCGCGTACGCCGTGCGAGCCCGGACCTCGAAGGAGGTGCCGGCGGCACTCGCGGACGCCCACCACGCGGTGGTGCTGGGCCGGCGAGCGACGACCGACCTCGGCCGAGCCTTCGTGCTCACGGTCTGCGGTGACGTGCTGCTCGACCTCGACGACCCGGCAGGCGGTCCGCTCCTGGCGCAGGCCCGGGCGTCCGTCGACCGGTGTCCCGACCCGGGCATCGCGGGTCGGCACCTGGCGCGCGTCGAGTCCCGCCACGGCGTCACCGCGGCTCCCCGTGCCCCGGTGGACGGACTGGTCGAACAGCTCACCCAGCGCGAGCTGGCCGTCCTGCGCTACCTGCCGACCCAGCTGTCGCAGCGCGAGATCGCCACGGAGATGTTCGTGTCGCTCAACACCGTGAAGACGCACTGCCGGGCGGCCTACCGCAAGCTCGGCGTCGGGGACCGCAAGGCCGCCGTGCAGGCGGCACGGGACCTGCACCTGCTCTGACCCGCCGCTGGGGCGAGGGGGCGGCGCCGGGGGCCGGCCTGGCGGCCACCTGACACGTCGCGCCGCTCCGGGCGCGCTCACCGTCCGGGAGCGGCCTCGTCGTGCCTCGTGGCGCGCAGCCGTCTAGCGTGTGCCGCTCGAAGCGAGGAGAGACCGTGCCGGACCCGCTGGAGCGCCCACCCGCCGTCGTCGACGCCGACGGACACCAGGCGCTGCGTGCCGACATCCGCCGGCTGACCACCCTGCTCGGCGACACCCTGGTCCGCCAGGAGGGTGCCGGCCTGCTCGCCCTCGTGGAGCGGGTGCGGGCGCTCGCCCGCGAGCAGGACGGTCTGGTCGACGACCCGCTGGCCCAGCTCGACCTCG
>JAABUN010005058.1_pt1 | contig 16914 bp, 15 predicted proteins | sample 5559311 | NCBI WGS metagenome assembly JAABUN01 (sample SAMN10711877, study PRJNA513370) | rock metagenome | isolation source: Antarctica rocks | place: Antarctica: Victoria Land, Siegfried Peak sud
CGCAGCCCCTTGGTCAAGGTGTCGCGCTCGGCGTCGGTCACCGGACGCACGAAGAGTGGTGCTTGCATACGACGGATCCTACCACGCACACCACGTCCGCTGCGAACGCACTAGCCCGCGTAGGCGGGCTTCGTGGCCGTAGGCCCTCAAGGCGCGGCTTCAGCCGCCAGCCACCCTCACCCATAGGCCACGCTACGTACATTGATTGTGGCGCTGCCCGCGCTATTGTGCTAGCGCAATGCCCGCCGCTCATCCCCCTGAAGACAGTTAGACGACTATCTTGTACGCGGTGTCGGACGAATGCTACGATTGTATCGGGATATAGAGCTAAAATAATCAGTACAATCAGGCGCTTGTTCCAGGAGCGATGACAGGGGTGTAGGTTGGCGACGGTGGTGCTGCTCGGCACGCTGGATACGAAGGGTGAGGAATATGCCTACCTCGCGCGCCAGGTGCGCGAGGCCGGGTGCGAGGTTGTCCTGATCGACGCCGGCACCCTCGGCTCGCCGCTGACCACGCCGACGATCGGGCGCGAGGAAGTGGCACAGGCCGCCGCTGCCGATGCTGCCGCACTGGCCGCCGCTGGCGACCGTGGTGCGGCGATCACGGCGATGGCGCGTGGCGCGGCGGTCGTGGTCGGGCGCTTGTATGCCGCAGGGCGGTTGCACGCGATCCTCGGGCTTGGCGGCTCGGGCGGGACGACGCTCGTCACGGAGGCGATGCGCGCCCTGCCGATCGGCGTGCCGAAGCTGATGGTCTCGACGGTCGCCTCGGGCAATACGCGCCCCTACGTCGGTGCGACCGATATCACGATGATGTTCTCGGTGGTCGACATCGCGGGGATCAACCGTTTCTCGGCGCGGATTCTGAGCAACGCCGCCGCCGCGATTGTGGGGATGGCGCAGAGCTTCGCCGCCGCCGCGACGGAACCGGAGGCCAACGCGAAGCCGCTGATCGGCGCGACGATGTTCGGCGTGACGACCGACTGCGTGACGACCGCGCGGCATCTGCTCGAAGAACGCGGCTACGAAGTGCTCGTCTTCCATGCCGTCGGCACGGGCGGGCAGGCGCTCGAAGCTTTGATCGCGGGCGGCTTCCTGGCCGGGGTGCTGGATGCGACAACGACCGAGCTGGCCGATGAGTTGGTCGGTGGGATCCTCTCCGCTGGGCCGAGCCGCTTGACGGCGGCGAGCAAGGTGGGGCTGCCACAAGTTGTCTCGCTCGGTGCGCTCGACATGGTCAATTTCGGGCCGCGCGAGACGGTGCCGCCACAGTTCCAGGATCGCAAGCTCTACGTCCACAACGCCTCGGTGACGCTGATGCGGACCACCCCGGCAGAATGCGCCGAGTTGGGGCGGCGGGTCGCGGCGCGGATCGGTGGGTCGGCGGGGCCACTGGCGGTATTCGTGCCGCTGCGGGGCGTGTCGGCCATCGCGACCGAGGGCGGCGTGTTCTACGACCCGGAGGCCGATCGTGCCCTCTTCGCGGCGTTGCGCGAAGGTTTGGGCGATGGCCCAGGTGCGGGGATTGAAGTTCACGAACTCGATCTGGCGATCAACGATCCGGCGTTCGCCACGGCGATGGCGGAACGGCTGCTGGCGCTGATCGCGGAGCAGGGGGCGCGGTAACGGTTGCCCGGATGCACGAGGGGGTTGTGAGGGTGGGCTGACCCCGCCCCGCCGCTGCGGCGGCGACCCTCCACTAAAGAGGGAGGGTGAAAAGCCTCCCACACCTCAATGCCTCTTCCCTCTCTCCTCGAACGGGCGGGCGCCCTCTGGGCGTCGGGGTGGCGAGCGAATGCGAGCCGGGGGTGAGGGACGCAACCCCGCCAGTGCTGGCGCAATGCAGTATGAAGTGGATGCAAAGGAGGAACAGCGATGAAGCGCGTGGATGTGCTGGCACGCCTGCGGGCACAGGTCGCTGCGGGGCGCGCGATCATTGGGGCGGGCGCGGGGACCGGACTGTCGGCCAAATGTGTCGAGGCTGGTGGTGCCGACCTGATCGTGATCTACAATTCGGGGCGCTTTCGGATGGCCGGGCGCGGCTCGCTGGCGGGGATGATGCCCTATGGCGACGCCAACGCGATCGTCGTGGAGATGGCGAGCGAGGTCTTGCCGATCGTGCGCCAGACGCCGGTGCTGGCGGGGGTCTGCGGCACCGATCCGTTCCGGCTGATGCCGGTCTTCCTGCGCCAACTGAAAGAGATGGGCTTCACCGGCGTGCAGAACTTCCCGACCGTCGGGCTACTCGACGGCACCTTCCGGCAGAACCTGGAAGAAACCGGGATGGGCTACGACCTGGAAGTCGAGATGATCGGTGAGGCGCACGCCCTCGATCTGCTGACGACCCCCTACGTCTTCACGCCGGACGAGGCGCGGGCGATGGCGGAGGTCGGCGCGGATGTGCTGGTGCCGCACATGGGGCTGACGACGAAGGGGGCGATCGGGGCGCAGACGGCGATCACCCTCGATGACGCGGTCGGGCGGGTCCAGGCGATCTATGACGCCGCCATCGCGGTCAACCCCGACATCCTGGTCCTTTGTCACGGTGGGCCGATCGCCGAGCCGGAAGATGCCGCCTATATCCTGGCGCGCACGCACGGGATCGCCGGGTTCTTCGGCGCGTCGAGCATGGAGCGCCTGCCAACCGAGATCGCGATTACCGAGAATATGCGCCGCTTCAAGGCGCTCACCCCCGGCTGACAGTACCGTGCCGGTGGCGGGGACTGAGGCGGGATCGGGCAGCTTTTGGGGTGTAATCTCAATATCGCGGGCTGTCGAATACCGAGGATTACAGCCAATGTATGATCGGGCAGCTTTTGGGGTGTAGTGGTAGGGGCGGGTCTTGACCCGCCCGGCTGATGGTGGCAATCACCCCCCCCCATGTATCTGGGAACGTAAGCGGCAACGGCGCGGCATCCGGGTGTTGCCGACCGAGCGGGTCAGTGACCCGCCCCTACCACGCTGACTGTTGTGCTGAAGGAGGACATCCGATGGGCGTGATCGATCCAAAATCTTTGCCGACGACATCGCTGGAATGGGGCGCGATCAAGTGGTTCGTGGCACCGGGCCACACACCGGGCGCGGTGATGGCGCTGGGCGAAGTGGTCCTGCTGCCGGGTAAGGGGCACGAGCGCCACAACCACCCGGAGTCCGAAGAGATTCTGTACATCCTCTCCGGCGAGGGGAAGCAGATGGTCGATGACGGCGAGCCGTTCCCGGTGCGCGCGGGCGACGTGATCTTCATCCCCACGGCGATCTTCCACTCGACGATCAATACCGGCTGGGATCCGTTGCGGCTGCTGGCGATCTACAACCCCGGTGGCCCGGAGGAAGGGCTGCGCGAGTTGCCCGACTTCCGTGAGGTGCCTGCGGGTGCGGGGCCGGGCTGGGTGCGGGGGTAAGTGGTGGGTCGTGAGTCGTGAGTCGTGAGTCGTGAGTCGTGAGGGGGAGGATAGTCGGCAGTCGGCAGTCGGCAGTCGGCAGTGGACGGCCCTCACCCCCGCCGCTGCGGCGGCACCCGCTGCCCAGCGGGTGCCCGCCCATCTGAGGAGCGGGGGAAGCATTGCAAGGTGGGATCTTCCTCCCCTCCCCGCGTCGGGGAGGGTCGCCGCCGCTGCGGCGGGGAGAGGTTACTGACGAACGCACCGGCTGATTGCGAAACGCAGCAGTATATCTCCGTGATTCGTGCCTCCCACGCCGGGCGGCACATGATGGGTGTGAACTGAGAGGGATAGTCTGGTGGCGAAGAAGCGCTGTCTGATGATCGGGGCTGGTGGGCTGGCGCGACGCTGGCTCCGCGAGTTCTACGCACCGCACATGGACCGGGTCGAGATCGTCGGGCTGGCCGATGTGAACGAGGAAGTGCTGGCGCAGTCGGGTGATTTCCTGGGCCTGCCCGCGAATCGTCGTTTCACGCGGATGGCCGACGCCTTCGCGGCGGTCGAGGCCGATTTCTGCACGATCGTCATCCCGCCCGCCTTCCATCAGGAAGCGGTCAACCACGCGGTCGCGCTGAAGATGCCGATCCTTAGCGAGAAGCCGGTCGCCGATACCTGGCAGGCTTCGAAAGAGATCTACGCGGCGGTGAAGGGGGCCGACCTGAAGATGCAGGTCGTGCAGAACTACCGCTATTACACGCCGATGCTGACCCTGCGCGACGTGCTACGGACCGGGGAACTGGGGCGGATCAACTACATCGTCTCGCGCTTCGCCAAAGATTATCGCGTCTACGGGTCGTGGGGCGCGATCTTCCGCCACGAGATTCAGCACAGCCTGCTGATCGAGGGGGCGGTCCACCACTTCGACGCGATCCGCAACCTCAGCGGCGGCGACTGCAAATTCCTGGGCGGCTGGGAGTGGAACCCGGACTGGAGCAGCTCCAAGGGCCAGTTCAACACCCTCTACACGATGAAGATGGACAACGGAGTCCACGCCACCTACGAGGGGACCGGCACCGCCGCCGGGAAGCAGAATATCTGGCACGACGAGTATTACCGGGTCGAGTGCGAGCATGGCGTGGCGGTGGTGGACAGCGATCATACCGTCCGCGTGGAGCGATTCGGCGGCGGGCGCGGCCTGCGGGTCGAGGAGCTGATCCCCGCCCAGGTCAAGTATCAGGAGCACGTCTCGGTGATCGACCAGTTCCTGAACTGGCTCGATGGCGGCGAGGCTCCCGAGGCGACGATCGACGACAACATCAAGAGTGTGGCGATGGTCTTCGCCGCGATCGAGGCGTCGCGCACCAATCAGACGGTCGATGTCGCCGCGATGGTCGCGGAGGCCACCGCGCAGGTCGGCGTTGCCGCCGTCGGACGGGGGGCATAAGCGAATGCCACTCTTGCGCGATGGGATGTCCAATGCCCCGGCCTGGTGCGAACTGCAAGAGTTCGCGATCGTGTCGCTCGCCGCTGGCGAGGGCTGCGAGTTCCCGCGCAGCGCCGCGAGAGAACGGCTGCTCGTCGCCTCCGGCGCGTGCCGGATCGCGTTTGGCGGCGAAGAGGTTGAAGCGCAGGCGGGGGACAAATACGAGTTGCCGAACGGCGACGCCCACTTCGTCGTCACCGCGACCGACGAAACGACGATCGCCCGTCTCTGCGGCACCTGGGGCGAGGAGACCGGTGGCTGGGGCCTCTTCAGCGTCGAAGAGCTCGATGCGCCGGAGCGGGGCGACCCGACCGATTACCCGAAGCGGACGCGGATCGACAACCATTACCACGACTGCGATGAGTACTGGATCGTCCTCTCCGGGCAGGGGACGGCGGTTTCCGAGGGCCAGCAGTACGCGATGAGTCCGGGCGACTGCCTGGCGACCGGGATGGGGCATCACCACGATTTTCCGCTCGTCACGGAGCCGGTGCGGGCGGTCTTCTTCGAGACGACCTTGCAGGGGGAGCGGCGGCGCGGCCACCTCTGGAACCACACCCACGGGCAGGCGCAACCGCAGCCGGAGCGGATCTAAGGCGCGTCTGGTGAATACCGGAAGCGGTGCAAAGTGCGATGCAAGAGGAACAATACAAGGCAGGTGCCGCCGCTAGCCGCAACATACGACCATAAAAGTGTGGGCATCAGGTTGACTGCACAGCTATAAAGAATGCCACGCCCACAGGTCGCGGCGAAAACTTCACCGGATACCCAACGTGTCAGCCCACCTGCTGGCCAGGGTAGCCACGCGTAGAAGGGCAGTAATGCCAGAAACAGTGCAAACCAACGCCACCACACGCGCATCAAGGACTCCCTGACCATCGCCAGACACACCCTGGTCGCGCCGCATCGCCCGCCAGCGGTGCGTGTATAGCCTCGGCTCTTATCCCTCCCCGAAGATATACCGCTCCACATAGTCATTGCTGAACTTGCCTGCTGGGTCGTAGCGGCGCAGCAGCGCCCGGAAGTCGGCCAGGCGGGGGTAGTGGGCCTGCACCTGGGCTGGGGGCATGGCGAAGAGTTTGCCCCAGTGCGGGCGGGCGGCGAATGGCGCGAGGGCTTCTTCGATTACCGGCAGCAGCGGCTCGACCTTGGACCAGTCCGGGTGCCAGGTGAAGTGGAGGCCGACGCCGTCCCGCTCATAACAGGTGCTCATCCAGAGGTCGTCGGCGGCGATCGTCCGCACCTCCGCGATCAGGATGGCCGGGGCGAGCCGTTCGCCGAGCGCTGCGATAGTCCGCACCGCCGCGACCGCGTGCTGGCGGGTGACAAAGTACTCGGTCTGTAATTCTTTGCCCACCGCCGCCACCCCCTCCGGGCGGAAGTGTGGCAGGCGATCGTACCAGGGGCCGGGGACGCCGTGTTGCGGGGTGCTGCCCGCCGCCGGTCGCCTGCTGGCGGGGCGGCGCGGGTTGTCCGCCGCCGTTGCGCCGAAGTAGGTCGGCTCCGGCTCGGGGTTGGGATCGTCGGTGACGAGGCGCTTAACCCAGGTCTGATTGATGTGCATCCCTTGCCAGTCGGTGAAGAGGCTGACGCTGTAGGCGCTCGACATAATCGCGTCGAACTGTTCGAGGACGTTCGCCAGCGGCAGATCGTCGTAGATGACCTGGGCGATCTGGAAGGCTGGTACAAGGTCCAGCGTCAGCTTCGTGATGATCCCGAGTGCGCCGAGGTTGACGACCGCGCCCGCGAACCGCTCGCCATCGTGTTCGCGCGAGAGGGTGACCAGATCGCCGCTCGGGGCGACGAATTCGAGCGCCGATACGGCGGTGGCGAGGTTCCCGTTGCGGTCGCCCGAGCCGTGAGTTGCGGTGGCGCAGGCTCCGGCGACGGTGACGTGCGGCAGCGAGGCGAGGTTGCGGAGCGCGAAGCCGGCCTGTTCGAGTTGCGGGCCGAGTTGGACGTAGGTGATTCCACCCTCGACGGTTGCCGTGCGCCGCTCGGGATCGATCGCGACCACCGTGTTGAGGTGTTCGAGCGAGATGAGGTCACCGGGCGAGTCGGCGAGTTCGTTGAACGAGTGGCGCGAGCCGACCGCCCGGACCTTCGTGGCGGCGGCGACGATCGCCTGCACCTGTGCGACTGTCGTGGGTCGGTGGATGGTGGCCGCGCCATAGGTGTGGTGCCCGGACCAGTTCAGGTGGTTCTCGCTCATCGGTGCGCCCCTCCCGGTGCGATGTGCTGTCGCGCTCAACGGTCATAGCCCCTGGCTGCTCGCAGCAGCCTATCATGGACAATCTTCGGTTGCTCGGCGTCGGCTGCTCGGCGTCGGCGCGGCGCCATGCAGCGACGGAGGTGCGGAAGCGGTCGCGGCGGGCTGGCGGTTAGTCTCCCACCTCGCGACAGGCCGCTTCGTAGTGGGCGTGGAGGGTGCGGAAGGCCGCCGCATCGCCGCCGATGTCGGGGTGACATTGCAGGGCGAGGCGGTGATACGCCTGGCGGATTGCCAGGAGACCGGCCCCGCTCCGCAAGCCCAACGCGACGAGCGCGGGCGACGGTTCCTGGTCTTGTAGCGGCCCCAGCGCCAGTTCGGGGCGCACGAAATATCGGGCGCGCGTGACGCGGTTCCAGGCCCCTTTTTCGCTCTCCAACTCGCGGCGGTCGAGGACGAAGGTGCGCATCATCGACCCGGCCTGCCACGGCTCGTCGCGGCGCGGTTCGCGGGTGGCGTAGATGCGCGTGCTGGTGCGCTTGAAGATCCGGTGTTTGACGAGTCGCGCCCGGCCATCCGTGCCGATGGCGCAGCTATAGATAAATTCTTTCGCGGCGGTATCCGCCGATGCCGATGTCACGACGTGCTCTCCAAGGAAATATACGGTCTTTTGTCGCGCCCTGCGGCGCTCGTAGCGGTGCGACGGATGATTGTTGCCGGTATCTATCTTACAGGGAACAGGGGCGGTGTGGGTACTTTGATGGGTCCATCGGTGCGCTCGTTCGGTAGAGGAACACTAGTCTGATTGTATATCGTATCCCTTGTATTACCCTAACGAAAGTGCTATCGTGTTTTTGCTCGTGAATAAGCTGCCGGTCTGCCCAATAATATGTAGGTGAGGCAGGGGGTATTTTAGTCAGATAGATAGTCTGACTCTCTGTAATGTCGCGTGGTGGTCTACTACAGAAATAGGGCCGATTGATTGGGGGTAGGGAACGCCGGGAGAGATGGATGGAGGTGATTGTGACCGGTATGACGGTCGCCTCTCGGCATTCCACCACGAGTACTCACTGACGTTCACGCCGATCTATGCGCGTACAGAGCGGTTGGGGTGGCCGCTCGCTGTCGAACGCAGCGTCTCTCGAATGTGGTAACCAGTATGCAGGAGGACACAGCAGATGACCGATCGTAAGCAGATCCAAACACTCGCCGGAGAGTTGATCGCCGGACGGCTCAGCCGCCGCGATTTCATCGCGCGGGCGGCCGCGCTCGGCCTCTCGGCCACGGCGATTGCCAGCGTGCTGGCCGCGTGCGGCGGCGAGGCGCCCGCCACCACCGCGCCCGCCGCCTCGGTGGCCCCCTCGACGGCTCCCGCCGCGAGTGCCGCCGCTTCGTCCGCGCCGACGACGGCCCCGAAGACGAGCGCCGCGCCATCGGCCTCGGCGGCGGCGAGTGCGGCCCCATCGACCGCCGCCTCTGCTGCCCCCGCGAGCGGTCGCAAGCTGACGGAAGTCGCGCGCAACAAGACGGTGATCGCCGTGCGCGGTGGGACGCAGGGCAAGTTCATCGAGGCCGATCTCTGGAACCCGTTCATCCCGACCGCCAATCACCAGCTCGGCAGCCAGATGATGTACGAGCCGCTGGCCTATTACAGCGCCTTCACCAATAAGACGACGATGTGGCTGGCCGAGAGCTTCGAGTACACGCCCGACTTCATGCAACTCACCGTGAAGACCCGCTCGGGGATCAAGTGGAGCGATGGCGAGGCATTCTCGTCGGCCGATGTCGCCTACACCTTTAACCAGCTGGTGCAGATCGGCTCGAAGGTGAAGTGGGGGGCCGATGTCCAGCAGTTCCTCACCACCGCGGCCGCGACCGACCCAAATACTACCGTCTTCAAGTTCAAGGTGCCCGCGCCGCGCTTCTTCGACTACATCGCCTATAAGTTCGACATCGGCGTCTACATCGTGCCGAAGCATATCTTCGAGGGGAAAGACTGGCCGACCTTCACCCACTTCGACATCGCCAAGGGCTGGCCGGTGACGACCGGGCCGTGGAAGGTCGTCTACTCCGCGCCGGAGCAGAAGGTGCTGGATCGGCAGAGCTCCTGGTGGGGCGTGGCGGCGGGGGTGGGGCAACTGCCGAAGCCGGAGCGGTTCATCTACCTCCCCGACCCCGGCGAGCAGGGGCTGGCGACCGGGATCATCGCCAATCAATACGACATCGCCACCGGGTTGCAGCCCGCCACCTTCCCGACCGTCTTCAAGGGGAACGCCAAGGTGATCACCTGGACCGGGCAGAAGGCGCCGTACGGGCAGGTGGACTGGTGGCCGCACTCCCTCTACCTAAACAACGAGAAGGCCCCGTATAACGACCCCAACGTCCGCTGGGCGATCAGCTACTATCTGGATCGCGCGCAGATCATCGACGTGGGCTGGTCGGGGGCCAGCAGCCCCTCGACCCTCTTCCTGCCCGATTATCCCGGCCTCAAGCCGTTCATCGACGCGGTGCAGCCGATGCTGCAGCAGTACCCGATCCTGGAATACAACCAGAAGAAGGGCGACGATCTGCTGACCAAGAAGGGCTGGAAGAAAGACGGCAAGGGGATGTGGCAGGACGAGGCGGGCAAGCCGGTCCAGCTCGAGATCATCAGCTTCTTCGACTTCACCGGCGTCGGCCCGGTCGTGGTCGAGCAGCTGAAGCGCGCGGGGATCGACGCCACCTACGCCGAGCCGCCGAACTTCGGCACGCGGTTCAGCGATGGCGACTACACCGGCGCGCTCTTCGGCCACGGCGGCAGCTACAGCTCGGACATCTACTATTCGCTGCGGCTCTACCAGACCGCGTCGGAGAAGATCCCCGGCGGGCATCTGGTCAACTTCTCGCACTTCAAGAACGCGGAGTACGACAAGCTGGTCGATCAGCTCTACGGCACCAGCCCGGCCGACACCGCCAAGGTCATGGAGATCTGGAAGAAGTGCATGGAGCTCTGGCTCCCGGCCTACCCGGATATCCAGATCTCCCAGGGGCTGCACCGCCTGCCGATGAACACCACCTACTGGAAGGGCTGGCCTTCCGCCGAGGATCCGTACGTCAATCCGGCGCACTTCCACCTCACCTGGCCGCTGGTGATGCACAAGCTCCAGCCGTCGCAGTAGGCGATCACCGGCGCCCGTGGGGCGCGGGGCGAAAATCCCCGCGCCCCACGGGCGCCATACGATCCCGGAGAGGAGGACACGGTGCCGCCCGAATATGTAGCCAAGCGCGTCGGTATGTTTCTCTTGATCATCTGGTTGGCGGCGACCGTCAACTTCTTCCTGCCACGGCTCGGCGGGCAGGATCCGATCCGCGACAAGTTGCTCCAACAGGCGGCGCTCGGCGGCAATGTGCAGGCGGGCCTGAAAGATATGGTGGCCGAATACAATCAGAAGTTCGGCCTGCAGACGCCCCTCTGGCGGCAGTATTTCAATTACCTCGGCGATATGAGTCGGCTCGACTTCAACTACTCGATCGCCAATTATCCCCGGCGCGTCCTCGACATCATCGGGGAGGCGTTGCCGTGGACCCTAGGGCTGCTTTCCGTGACGACCCTCTTCTCCTGGGTCATCGGGAGCCTGCTCGGGGCGTTCATGGGGTGGCCCCGTGCGCCGAAATTCCTGCAATTCCTGATGCCGCCGTTGCTGGCCCTCAATGCGATCCCGTTCTTCCTGCTCGGGCTGGTACTGATCTATCTGCTAGCGTTCCGGCTGGGCCTTTTCCCGCTCTCGGGCGGCTATACGCCGGGAACCTTCCCGGAACTGAGCCCGGCGTTCATCGGCAACGTCCTGTCGCACTCGATCCTGCCCGCGCTGTCGATCATCCTGGTATCGATCGGCGGCTGGGCGCTCGGGATGCGCGCGATGATGGTCACCACGCGCGGCGAGGACTACGTCACCTATGCCGATGCCAAGGGGCTGAAGGGGCGGACGATCTTCATGCGCTACGCCGTCCGTAACGCGCTCCTGCCGCAGACGACCGCGCTGGCGCTGGCGCTCGGGCAGATGATCTCCGGGGCGGTGCTGGTCGAGGTGATCTTCTCGTTCCCTGGGATCGGGACGGTTCTCTACAACGCGATTCGCGGCTCGGACTTTTACCTTGTGCAGGGGATCGTCTTCATCCTGATCGTCTCGATCGGGGTCGCGACGCTGATCCTCGACCTGATCTACCCGTTATTGGATCCGCGCATCACCTATCGGAGGGCATGAGATGGGCGTTGCCGTACAAGAACGGGCTCCCTCGGAACAACGGCGTGAACGCGGCGTGATGGCCGACGCCGCCTCGGCCACCTTCGGCTACATGCGGCGGAACCCGGCGATGCTGGTCGGCCTCTGCTTCCTGCTGGGTCTGTTTCTCTTCGTCGTGATCGGGCATTTCACGGTCGATACGATCAAATATCGCCCGCTCTCGGTGCGGAGCTTGCAGCCGCCGTCGCGCGATCTGCCGTTCGGCAGCGACAAACAGGGGCGCAACCTCTACGCCGTGATGGTCGTCGGCACGCCCCTGACGCTGCGGATCGGGCTGACGGCGGGTTTCATCGGCCTGATCATCGGCTCGACGGTGGCGTTCATCGCGGCCTATTACGGCGGATTTGTCGATACCCTGTTGAAAGGGATCATCGATGTCGGGCTGACGGTGCCGGGTTTGCTGATCCTGATCATCATCGGAATGCGCGTGCGCGGCGGGCTGTCGGTCAACCAGATGGCGCTGGTGATCGCCGTCCTTGCCTGGCTCTATCCTGCCCGCACGATCCGGTCGCAAGTGCTGACGCTGAAAGAGCGCGGCTACGTGCAGATCGCGCGCCTGTCGGGGATGAGCGGGCCGAAGATCATCGTCAAGGAACTGCTGCCGAATCTCCTGCCGTATCTGGTCGCGTCGCTGGTCAGTTCCGTCTCGGCGGGGATCCTGGCCTCGATCGGCCTGGAGGTGCTGGGTCTGGGGCCATTCGAGGCTCCGACCTTGGGGATGACCCTCTACTGGGTGAACTACAACGCGGCGATCATCAACGGCTGGTGGTGGTGGTGGCTGCCGCCGATCGTGGTGATCGCGGCCCTCTTCATCGGGCTCTTCCTGGTGGCGGTGGGGTTGGATGAGGTGGCGAATCCGAGGATCAGGAATCGGGTCTAGGGAGATGGGCGAGACGATAGGTCGAACGAAGGTCGCCCGGTAAAGGCGGAGGACCGCCGATTTCAATCGGCGCTAGGTGGCCTGCGGGCCACTCATCCCCTGACTCGGCAGGGGACCACGGCCTACTTCAGTAGGCTAGGTTCGGCATCAGCACGGTGCCCATCGTGATGGGCAATGCTTTTAACACCCCAACCCGCGGAGGCGGGTTTATCCTGTGCCACGTCACAGGGCATTGTGCCCTGCAGGGGTATTTCGTGGCCGTAAGCCCTTAGCCGGGATTTTAATCTCGGACTGGCCGTAAGTCACTACTATCGACCCGATAAAACAATGCGGGAGAAGACCTTGAACGCGGCAATGCTGGAAGTACGCGATCTGCGCGTTCACTACCACACCTCGCGCGGCGCGGTGCAGGCGGTAAACGGCGTCAATTTCGATATTCGCGATGGGGAGCGCCTGGGGCTGGTCGGCGAGTCGGGCTCGGGGAAATCGACGATTGCCCTGGCCCTGCTGCGCCTGATCCGGCCACCCGGTCGGATCGAGTCGGGGTCGATGGTTCTCGAAGGGGAGGATCTGTTGAGCCTCTCCGAGGAGGAGATGCGCCAGATTCGCCTCGCGAAGATCGCGCTCGTCACGCAAGGGGCGATGAACTCGCTCAACCCGGTCCTGCGGATCCGCGAACAGGTGCGCGATGCGTTGCAGGACCACGGCATCCGACTCGGGAGCCGTGAGCTCGACGATCGGGTCGGCGAACTGTTGCAGAGTGTCGGGCTGCGGCGCGAGGTCGCGCGGATGTTCCCGCACGAACTGAGCGGCGGGATGAAGCAACGGGTCTGCATCGCCATCGCGATCTGCCTGCGCCCGAAGCTGATCATCGCCGACGAGCCGACGAGTGCGCTCGATGTGGTGGTGCAGCGGCAGGTGATGGATACCCTGCTGAAAGTGCAGGCCGATCTCGGCGCGTCGGTCATCCTGATCGGGCACGATATGGGGCTGATGGCCCAGGTGGTCGACCGCGTCGGGATCATGTATGCGGGCGATTTGGCCGAAGTCTCCCGCGTGGAAGATCTCTTCCGCGAGCCGCTGCACCCCTACAGCCAGTTACTGATCGGCAGCCTGCCGACCTTGGAGCAGAAAGAGGCTTTCCAGGGGATCCCCGGCCTGCCGCCGTCGCTCCTCAACCGCCCCGCTGGTTGCCCGTTCCGGTCGCGCTGCCCGCAGGCGATGGAACGGTGCGCCGTCGAAGTGCCGGTGTTGCGCGAGGTGCGCCCGGATCGCCGCGTATCGTGCCACCTGTACTGAGTGAGGAGTTGGTATGCCCGCACTGCTTGAGACACGCCACGCCTCGAAGGTTTTCGGTGGCGGGCGTTTCCGCAAAGGGAATGAGACTGTCGCGCTGGATAACCTCTCCTTCCGCGTCGATGACGCGCCGCCGACGATCACGGCGGTGGTGGGGGAGAGTGGTAGCGGTAAGACGACCCTCGCCCGGATGCTTTTGGGGCTGGTCGCGCCCTCGTCCGGCGAAGTCCTCTATCGCGGGAAAGATTTACAGCGGATCGCCGGTGAGGAGCGTCGCCGTTTCCTGCGCGAGATCCAGGTGATCTTCCAGGATCCGTACGAGGTCTACAACCCGTTCTACAAAGTCGATCATGTGCTGGAGACGCCGATCAACGAGTTCAAGTTGGCGAAGACGCGCGAGCAGGGGCGCGACCTGATGAACGAAACCCTCAACGCCGTGGGCTTGCGGCCCGAGGAGACGTTGGGGCGTTACCCGCACCAGTTGAGCGGCGGGCAGCGGCAGCGGATCATGGTGGCGCGGGCGCTGCTGCTCAGGCCGCGCCTGATCATCGCCGATGAGCCGGTATCGATGGTCGATGCGTCGTTGCGCGCGACGATCCTGGAGAGCTTGCGGCAGTTGCACCTGCGGTTCGCGATCTCCCTCCTCTACATCACGCACGACCTGACGACCGCGTATCAGATCAGCCAGAATATCATCGTGATGTATCGCGGTGAGGTCGCCGAGGTGGGCGACGTGAATCTGGTGGTGAAGCAGCCGCTGCACCCGTACACCCAACTGCTGATCCGCTCGATCCCGCAGGCTGACCCGAGCCATCCCTGGCAGCACCATGAGATGGTCGTCGATCCGGCGCTGGCTCCCAAGGTCACCACCGGGGGGTGCAAGTTCGCCGATCGCTGCCCGCACGTCATGGAGATCTGCCGCCGGGAAGTGCCGCCCCTCTTCCGGGCCGATACACACCGCGCCGCCGCCTGCTTCCTCTACCAGGACAACCCGAAGGTAGAGGCGGCGGAGTTGAACGATGTGTTGGTGACGACGGTGGGGGCGGCGTAAGTACGAAGTACGGGCGACGAAGTACGGACGACGAAGTGGGGGAGAAAAAGCGCGCGGGATGGCTACGGGTGTTGGTGGCGAGCGGTTTCAACCGCCCGCTATATCACGGACGAACTCCATCTTCGCCTAGCGCCCCGCGTCTTACGCGGGGCGCTGTTGGCGTGTGCCACGCGATGTGCGAAAACTGCTGGTTGTCCGCTGCGCCCGGGCGTGGCAGGATGCGGCGTATCAGGGCGCTGCCGTAAGAGAAGGGGTGGGGCGGATGGTTCGGGTGGGGCTGGTGGGGTATGGATTCGCGGGGCGTGGGTTCCATGCCTATCTGCTCGGGCTGGTGCCGGAGCTACAACTGGTGGCGGTCGCGAGCCGGGACGAGGGACGGCGACGACAGGCCGAGGCGGATCATGGCGTCGCGACCTACGCCACGCTGGACGATTTGCTGGTGGGGGCTGCGGTCGATCTGATCGTGCTGGCGACGCCGCACGCGGCGCACATGGCGCAAGCCTGTCAGGCGATGGATGCGGGGAAGCACGTCGTGGTGGACAAGGTGATGTGCCTGAGCGCTGCCGAAGCCGACACGATGATCGCCGCGCGGGACCGCAACGGCGTGACCCTGAGCGTCTTCCACAATCGTCGCTGGGATGGCGATTACCTGACGTTGCGGCAGGTGCTGGATGCGGGGTGGCTCGGTGCGCCGTTCTTGTTCGAGTCGGCGGTCCTCGGCTACCGCGCGCCGCGTGGCTGGCGCGGCGATGCGGCGGCGGGCGGTGGGGTTCTCTACGACTGGGGCGCGCACCTGGTCGATCAGGCGCTGCAACTGGTGCCGGGGCCGCTGGTGTCGGTGACGTGCGACATCCAGTATCGCGGTTGGGGGGCGCAGATCGGCAGCTACGGTCGGGTGCTGCTCCGCTTCGCGAACGGCACCCTGTTCAATGTCGAGGTCGGCAATCTGACGCGGGTAGAGACGCCGCGCTGGCGGGTGCTGGGCGAACGCGGTTCGCTGGTCAAGCTGGGGCTCGATCCGCAAGAACGGGCGATGCTGGCCGGGGATATTGCGGCGGCGGTCGATCCCCCGGCCAATCACGCGCGGGTACGGACCGACATCGCCGGGCTGGCGACCGAGTTGACCGTCGAAACGATCCGTGGCGACTGGACGGCGTACTACCGCAATGTCGCCGCCGCGCTGGCCGGGACCGCGCCGCTGGCGGTGACACCGGAAGAGGTGCGGCGGGCAATGGTCGTCTTCGACGCGGCGATGGTGTCGTCGCGCAGCGGGGAGACGGTGCGGATCGCGGAGTGAACGGGGTGAGGGCCAGCTCACCTCCCCATTCTACTCCGCAATAACCTCGATCTCGCGCACACTGTGCCCCTTCGACGGGCCGTCTGCGGCGAGGGCGTAGGTGACCCACTGGCCTTCGCGCAGTTCCTCGAAGGCCCCGGCTGAGAGGCCGTCGCGCGCGAACGAGAGGTCGGCGGTGCCGTCATCGGGGCGGATGACGCCGCGCCCGAGCGCGATCTGCAAGCCCTGGATTACTCCTTGATTCCGCATCGATCTCCTCCTGCGCCGCAGCGGCGCGCATAGGGTGGGCACGCCGACTAGACGCCGACCAATTGGCCGATCATGGTCTCGATGGCGGCGCGATTGGAACTGGTGCGCGTCGGCTCGATCAGCGCGCCATCGGTGCCGCGTCGGAAGGCGACGGTGGCGAACGTTTCCCGCGCGCCGCGATGCCCGCTATCGCGCGTATAGTCGTCCTGCTCCACCCAGGTGAAGTGACCGACATTGTGGGCGGGGTGATGATAGCCCTCGGCATAGGTGGCGAGGGTGGCGGCGCGATCCGCCAGGAGTGTGCCGCCGAACTGGTCGTGCAGTTCCGTGGCGAGACAGACGATGTCGTCGCCCTGCGCGAAGATGCGGAGGCGACAGGTGGCGTGCCCACCAGGGACCGCGAGCCGATAATCATAGTCGTACGTCTGGTTCATGGGATGCTCCTTGGGTCGGTGCAGCGATATCACGGCATGCACACGACGCCCAGACGCGTCCTATGTATCGGCTCCCCCCATACCAGCAAGGAAGATATTCTCAGTATAGCCGATCTGGGTAGTATGAACGTGCCGACGAACATCTTGGGTCGGGGCGTATGCGTGAGTCGTTGCGTGAGTGTAGCTGGCGGCTGGAAGCCGCGCCTGATGGGCCTGCGGGCCACGAAGCCTCCCTGCGGAGGCTAGGATTGTTACAAGGCAGAGCCTTACTATCAAGTACCGCGTTGTTAACGAATCCAGCCCGCGCAGGCGGGTTTATCCTGTGCGGTGTCACAGGGCTTCGTGGCCCG
>JAABUN010005059.1_pt1 | contig 16913 bp, 13 predicted proteins | sample 5559311 | NCBI WGS metagenome assembly JAABUN01 (sample SAMN10711877, study PRJNA513370) | rock metagenome | isolation source: Antarctica rocks | place: Antarctica: Victoria Land, Siegfried Peak sud
GCAAGGCGATGACGTGTGCGTGGAGATCGGCGTAGAGGAGTGAGAAGTAAGGGAACTCGGTGATCGCGCCATCGACCGTGCGGCTGCCGCCCCAGACGAAGTTGTCGAAGACGAATGGCGGGCCGCCACCATCGCGCAGCCTTCCCAGGACACGCGCGATCCCATCGAGGTTGCCGATCCCGATGAACAGGAGCGTACCCAGCACGCCGAACGCCGCGATCGTGCCGTGTCGGGCGCGACGGCGCAGCGCCAGTGCGGCGAGTGCCGCCGCAACGCTGAAGGCTGTCGCGCCGAGCAATCCGCCGACCGTCGCCAAGCCGAGGTTAAAGGCGATCTCGACCGGGATCCCGGTCAGCTTGACCAGCGTGGCGACGAGATATTGCCCGTAGTAGTAGTAATTGATCGTGCCGTCGGAGAACCACGGATCATAGGGCGGGAAATTGACGCTTCGCAAGATCGCGTTGAGATGCGCCAATTCCATCGGCTTCTCGCCGCCATAGAAGCTGTGCCAGAGGTCGGGGTCGCGGACGCGCAAGAAGAGGAAGAAGCCGCCCGCCGCGAGGAAAACGAGTTCCGAGAGGATGATCATCGGGCGGGCGGCACGGAGCGTGGTGCGATAATGGTCGCGCCAGTGGAAGACCGCCAGCGCGGCGAGGATTGCCCCGATCCCGAGGACGATCAGCAGATAGGGCAGGGTGAACTGACCGAGCCGCAAGCTCGCCAGGAGCCAGATCGGGTAGGCGAAGAGGAGCCAGCCGACCGCCTTGCTCAAGCCCCAGCCGCCATCGGGGAAGCGGGCGAAGATCCAGAGGGTCAGCGGGAGGGCCAGCAGCCCGAGGACTTCGATCGCCAGCAGCCAGAGTAAAACCGCCGCGATCCCGTTGCTGCCGACCGCGCGATTCCAGCCGTAGTCGGCGACCGCCGGGAGGCGATCGACCAGTTGCGTCAAGATCAGCGGCTTCTTCGCGTCGCCCTGTGGGTAGCGTGTCGGCGAGAGGGGGCGGGCGAGGGCGGGCGCGAAGAGGGCGCGCAACTCGTCGCGGCTGAGTTGGCGGTCTTTCTTGAAGATCAGTACGCGCGGGTGATCGTAGACGGTGAAGCTCTCGTCCATGAAGCCGTCATCGAAGTGGAGCGGCCCGAGCGAGGGGAACGAGGTGCCATCATAGGCCACGGAGTAGCCGAGGCGACCGGCGAAGAGGAGTTCGAAAAACTGCTGCTGCACCGGGGAGCGCCAGGGGGTGTGTGGGATCGAGCCATAGATCCGGTTCGTTGACTCGATAAGATAATTGGTTTCCTCCATCTTGCCCATCAGGTATTCGAGCGTCGCCGCATTGTTCGGGCGGCAGAATTCTTCGGGCGGAATCTTGCCATTCGAGCGATCACAGGCGGGCAGATCACTGTAGAAGTCGATCGAAACGGTTTTGTAGCCGTAGAAGCCTGGATCCCGCCCGCCATCGAGCGGCAGCGGAATCCCGCGATCCCAATATTCGGCGGAGAGCGACGAATCTTTCGGGATGTTGGCGTAGATCCACTCCGAGGCGGTGATCTGCGTGTGCGGCTGCCGATAGATCGCCGAGAAGGCCAGCGCCGTCAGGAATGTGCCGACGAGGACGATACTCGCGACGCCGGTCGCCGTGATCCGTCGCCAGCGACCGATCCCCAATCTGCGTAGCTGACCCTGTACGGTAGTGAACCGCCCCGCTGCGCGCGGTGCAAAGGCACCGAGATCGACGAGCAGTTTGACTGCGAAGCCGCAGAGGATCGGGCTGATCGCCAGGAGATAGCGCGGGAACTTCGCCTCGTTGAGAGCCAGGACCAGCAGATAAGGGATGACCCACGACAGGAGGACGATCTCTGCGGTGCTGCGCCGCCGAATCGCCCGCCAGCCCGCCCAGGCGAACCCGGCCAACGCGGTCACGCCGAGCAATGGCCCAAGTTCCCAACCGACCAGATTCTTGGCCTGATAGATCAGCGGCAGCGTGCCGATGTATTGCCGGGTATACGGCACGTCGAGCTTGCCACTGATGATCGCGCTCTGCTCGCCGATGTCGCGGATATAGACGGCCGGGTTGAGGATGGCGTATGGCTCGAAGATGAAGAACGCGATCCCCGCCGCCGCACCGGCGATCAGGGCCGCGCGCAGAAAGCGGGGCAGGATATCCCCGATCGTCCACTCCAGGCCGTATTCGGCGGCGTGATCCGGTGGCCTGATCGCCGCGAGTAGCGCCGCGACGAGCAGCGGCACCCCGATGATCACGACCGTCGCCTTGGTCGCCACCGCGCAACCGGCCAGGAAGCCGGCGATAGCGAAGGTGCGCGGCGTGCCGCGCTGGGTGGCGACGAGGGTGGCCCAGAGGGTCGCGGTGACGAAAGCGGCGGTCCAGCTATCCATCACGAAGAAATGGGCTAGCTGGATGTGCATTGCCGCCACGGTGACGAACGCGGCGGTTAGCAGGCCAGCCGTTGTGCCCCACGCGCGGCGTGCGAGTCCGAACGCCAGCAGGATCGTCATCAGATCGACGAAGGCGGTCAGCGGCCGCCCGACACGGAAGATCGACCAGAAGTCGTTCCAGTTCTCGGTGGTGATCTTACCCCAGATCCAGGCGACGAAATCGGTGGCGAAGAGCGGCAGGCTGCCATAGGCAAACTGGCGCGGTCGTGGGGCGACATTCGATTCTGGTTGATAGGCGCGCGGATCGACCGAGCGGGGATTGAGCGTGCTCCGATCGGGATTGAACAGCAGGCCGAGATCTGGCGCGTGGATCCGGTTCGTGATGACATCGGTGACGTGTAACTCGTCCGGGTGCAGCAGCTTGCCGTCGTCCCAGTTGAGTCCGGTGAAGCGGAAGTACGCCCCGATGATCAGGAGTATCCCGAGGATGATTATGGGCACGGGCGAACGCCGGACCACAGGCGGTGGGACCGGCATCTCCTCGACCGCTGGCTCGGGGGAAGCAACTTCTTGAATCGTCATATCAGCCAATTCTAGCAAGGTGGTAGGGGCTACTACCAGTACGTTCGACCATGACTTTCTGGTGAGTTTCGGTACGTTGGCCTTTAGGCTCGTATGATGCGCCGTCGTCTCAACCCGGTTATGCAGCCAGGGCGAGCGTGGTCACACGGTGTGATACGACTTAATCAACGCATGATGCCAACTGACGTTGCACGCGTTCACAGGCTGTTTGGCGTACAATGCGCCCGCCTGGTCTGAAAGTGGGTTGTGTGATCGAAAGGGGAGCGGGATGACCTATAAAGTATTGATGAACTCACCGCGCGTGGCCGGGAAAGAGGACTACGTGCGCGCCTTCCTGCGCGAGCGCGGCTGTGAGTTGATCGAGCATGATCGCTCGCGCCCGCTGAACAGCGCGGAAATCCTCGAACTGGTCAAGGACGCGCACGGTTATGTCCCGGCGCTGACGACTGTTGGTGCGGAAGTCTTCGATGCCGCGCCGGGCTTGCGCGTCGTCAGCGCGCAGGGTGTCGGCTACGATCATATCGACGCCGAAGAGGCTGCACGGCGCGGCATCGTCGTCTGCATCTGCGCCGGGGCGAATAACCACGCCGTCTCGGAGTTGGCGTTCGCGTTCATGCTCAATCTGGCGCGGCACATCCGCGAGGCGGATAGCGCGATGCGCGAGGGCAGCTGGCCGCGCCTCGTCGGGCCGGAACTCTGGGGCAAGACCCTGGGGATCGTCGGCCTCGGGCGGGTCGGCAAGAGCACGGCGCTGATCGGGCGCGGCTTCGGGATGCGCGTGCTGGCGACCGACATCAAGTGGGACATCACCTTCGCCGATCAGAACGAGATCAGCTACGTGCCGTTAGTGCGCCTCTTGCGCGAGTCTGACTTCCTTTCGCTCCACTGCCCGCTGAACGAGCAGACGCGCGGAATGATCGACGAAGCGGCGCTTGAAGTGATGAAACCCTCCGCCTTCCTAATCAATACAGCGCGTGGGCCGATCGTCAAAGAGTCGGCGTTGGTCGGTGCGCTGCGCGAGCGGATGATCGCCGGGGCGGGGCTCGATGTCTTCGAGATCGAGCCGCACCCACAGAACCCCTATCTCGAACTGCCGAATGTGATGATGATGCCCCATCTCGGGGGGACAACCTTCGAGTCGAACGAGCGTGCCCTGGAATTGGCGTTGCTCAACGTCACCCAGGTGCTAAATGGCGGCGAGCCGATCTGCCGGGTAAATTAAAGGGAGGGCATGTCAACCGCCCGCCCCGCTTGAAACAAGCGCGGTATCACAGTACAATCTCTAGTGATCAGGCTGGCGTGTCCAGCCGGTTTGTGTTGTTCAGCGGCGGAGATAAAGATGGAAGAGCGCGAAATCGAGATTACCGAGGCGATGTTACAACGCTTGTTGCAGACCTTTCGTCGCGGGCTGAAGCCGCTGACGCTGGATGAGTTGACAGCGATCCTCCAGAAGGGGTAACACGGTCGGCCCAGCTTGCGAGAACTCGCAGGCGCTACAAATTTGGGCGATCGGCGGATGTCGTGATCGATTCGCGATCGAGAAGAGAAGGGCGACGGAAACGGATGCAGGCTACGCAGCCAACGGTGACGTTCGAGGGGACAGACGAAGAGCGACAGCTCGCCGAACAGGTCTTCACACTGGCTCGTTTTCAGGGGAGATTCTTCCCCACCACCGCGCCGATTCGACTGAAGCGCGATGATTTAGTCGGGTTCTTGGCGTCTCAGCGCAAGACCTCAGATGGTGACCGCGACGCTTTGGTGGCCCTTGTCGAGGCCGCGCTGAAGAAGAACACGGCGATCTTCGCGCGTGAAGAGACCGATGATGGCGTGGTGGCGTTCGTCACCACGCGCGATGGTGCCCTGCCGGTCGCGGCGGTGGTGGACACCTCCCACTCACTGGCGAAGCGTTTCATGGATCCGGTCGCCGCGCCGCCGCCGCCGGTCGCCGCGCCACGGAAGCCCGCGCCGATGATCGCGGAAGGCTGGTCGCAGCGCCCGGTCTTCCCGGAACTCTTCGACGATGGGGAACTCGGCGAGGCCGATGTGGTCGAGTCGGTGGCCCCGACGCCCGGTATCCCGGCGCTCGAACCGACCGCCCCGCCGACCGGTGGCGAGGATGTCGTGGTTGTGGCCGCGCCGACCGCCGCCGACACGATCGAGCCTGCGGCTTCACCCGCGCCAACGGCACCGATCGCACCGCCGCCCGCGCCCGCCGCGCTGGATGATCTGTCGGTCGAGCAAGTGCGCGCCGCGCTGGCCGCGCGCCTGGAACTCGATGATCGCTTCGTCTCTTTCGGCGATCGGTTCTTCCCTGAGGATATGGTCGATCGGTACAGTCGGGGCGACTTGCGGCGCGTGCGCGAGTACATCGTGGAAACGAACGAGCCGCTGAGTGACGAGCAACTCTTGCAGGCGCTCTTCAACCGTCGGCCGAACGACCCCACCTACGATGCGGCCCGCTTCTCGATCAACTACCGCCTCTCCCGCGAGAAGCGCGAGTTCGAGTTCGTGGGCACGCGCGACTCGCGCCTCTGGTCGACCGTCGGCCTGGCCCCGCTGGGGACCACCCTCAGGAAGGCGAGCGAACTCGGCACCGACTATCGTTATCTGCTCGATGAGTCGAGTGCCGATGAGCCCGGTGCGACGGTGACGCACATCCTGACCTTCTTCGAGTGGGCCTATGGCCTGCTCCCGCTCGATGGTAGGTTGAAGAGTTTCTTCCCGGCGGCGTACCTGGAAGACCAGAAGACGGCCACGATCCGCTTTGAGGTGCCGCAACTCTACGCCACATTCCTGGCTGAGTCGCGTTTCCCGACCGGCAATCGTGGCGGGTACCTCGTCGGCTTCGATGAGTTCTACCGCGAGAATGTGGTACCGGGGGCGATCCTGACGATCGAGCGGACCCCAAACAATGATGGGCAGTTCGTGATCCGCTACGCGGCGGTGACCGCACGCGAAGAGCGTGTCCTGCAAATCGATGAGCGGCGCAACCGCTATGTCTTCCGCCCGCAGGCGTTGGCCCAACAGACCGATGAGGCGTGGCTGCTGACCGAGAGTCGCTACCCGCGCCTCAACAATATCAAGCCGCTGGATGACAAGGAGCGTCGTCGGATCGATACGGTGATCGGCACCGCATTCGAGCGGGTCGCGGAGAATGTTGGCACCAAGACGGAGCCGCGTTACTGGTCCGCCCCGGAAGAATTGCTCCCGATCGTCAATATTGAGCGACCGTTCAGCCTGCGTTCGCTGCGCGAGGCGCTAGAGTCGCCGCAGTACCCGCAGTTCGCCGCCGATACCGACACACCGGGGGCCTTCTTCTACGAGCCGCCGGTGAAGGAGAAGGCGGCGAGCAGCAAGAAGCGCTCCGCTCGCGGCCAAGACGAAGAGCTGGAAGAGGAAGAAGAATTCTAAGCCGATCGACCGGCGGGGGCTGTCCTCGCCGGTCGCATCCCCGCACCCAGAACAAGGAATACCGACCATGGAAAACACGACCGATGACCTGGATCTCCGGCCCGAATTGACGATGGCCGAATTCGAGGAACGTATCGCCGCTTTCGGCAGCGCGGCGACGATCGACGCGACACTCTTCTCCGATCTCGATCGGGCCAAGTTGGCCGTGGTGCGTCGGGCCTGGCCGAAATGGCCGCTCGAGACGCGCCGTAAACTGGTCGCGACGATGAATGAGTTAGGCGAGCAGAATATCGAGTACCACTTCGGTCGCGCCCTCAAATTGGGCCTGCGCGATGACGATGCGACGGTACGTACCGACGCGATCACCGGGCTCTGGGAAGATGAGAGTGAAGACGTCCTCTCCTTCCTCGTCAATGAAGGGGTGCGCGATCCCAACCTGGGCGTGCGCGAGGCGACGATGCGTGCGCTGGCACGTTTCAGCCAGCTCGTCGCCGAGGAGGAGATCGATCTCCGCTGGTTCACGCCGCTGCGGGCAACATTGCTCGAATTTGTGCGCGGCAAAGATTCGATCGAAGTGCGGCAGCGGGCACTCGAAGCACTCTCTGTCTATACCGAAGACCCTGCGGTAACGGCCGAGATCGAGCGGGCGTATCACTCCGATTCCGAGGTCTTGCGGATGAGCGCGCTCTACGCGATGGGCCGCAACCTCGACGGACGCTGGTTGAACACGATCATCGCCGAGATGGATAGCGCCTCGCCCGGAATGCGCTATGAGGCGACCAAGGCGAGCGGCGAATTCGGCGATCGGCGGGCGATCCCGCAACTGATCGAACGCCTGGGCGACGATGACCGCGAAGTCCAACTGACCGCCGTTGGCGCGATCGGGCGGATCGGTGGTTCTGCCTCGGTTAATATCCTGAAGCGCCTTGCCTCATCGAAAGATGATGTCGTACGCGAGGCCGCCGAAGAAGCGATCGATGAGGCTTCGTTCATGACTAACCCGATTAGTGTCGGTGGTCGTTTCGATCGTGGCGGCCAGTAGGGGACAAAACGCGATAGTCGGATGACCGAGTAGGCGTGAGTCACGCGAGGGCGACCCGTATGGGCCGCCTTCGACGTTGCCGATCAGCGATAATAGGCGCGTGGGTAAGCAAGGGATTTTTATGGTCCAGGTCGGGCCTGGTTGCTCGGTGAGCAACGCGACGATCCAGAGAGGAGCGGCAATGACGGCGGTATCGGCGGTCGAGGACCTGTTCAGCCTGCGGGCGCGCAATGCGAACGAAGCACGGCCTCTACCCTCGCGCTCCGGGATCATCTCTTTCTCGGCAGGTTTTCCCGATCCGGCCAAGTTGCCGCTCGATGGTATCGCCGAGGCGACCGGGCGCACAATGTCGACGCATGGGCAATGGCCGCTACAGTACGGCCCGGTCATGGGCTACGACGGTCTGGCGAACCTGCTGGTCGAGAAGATGGCCCGCGATCAGGGGATTAAGTGCAGCCGCGAGAATATGATCCTGACGGCGGGGGGCTCTCAGGCACTCGCCCTCTTGCTCGACCTCTTTGTCGATCCGGGCGATACCGTCCTCAGTGAGGTGCCGACCTGGAGCGGCGCGGTACGCGCGATCAAGAATGTCGGCGCGAAGGTCGAGGGGATCCCGCTCGATGACGACGGCACGCGCGTCGATCTGCTGGAGGAGAAGCTCCGCGCACTCCGCGCACAGGGGATCGCCCCGAAAGTCTTCTATATGATCCCCAACTTCCAGAATCCGGGCGGGATGACCACGACCCTCGCACGCCGCGAGCGGATCGTCGCCCTGGCGAAGGAATATAACTTCGTCATCCTCGAAGATGATGCCTACTTCGATCTGCGGTTCGAGGGCGAGGAATTGCCGACCCTCTACGCGTTGGCCGGTGGGCAGAACGTCCTCTACTTCGGCACCTTCTCGAAGATTCTCGCCGCCGGGATGCGCCTCGGCTGGATCGTCGGCGCACCGGAGTTGATTGCGCGTATCGGTATCCTGAAAGTCGATGGCAGCACCAACCCGTTCGCCGCTCATGTCGCCTACGAGTATTGCAAAGACGGCGTGTTGGAGCAGCGGATCCAGGATCTGATCACCCTCTATCGCGACCGTCGCAACCTGATGCTCGGCGAGCTCAACGAGCGGATGCCGGAAGGGGTCACCTGGCGCGTGCCGGAGGGCGGCTTCTTCATCTGGCTCGATCTGCCGGAAAGGGCCGACTCAACCCAGATCCTGGCGAAATGCCGCGAGCGCGGCGTCGAGTTCCTGGCCGGTACCGCTTGCTTCTTCGAGGGGGAGGGGAAGCGCAATATCCGCCTCTCATTCAGCTATGTTTCCGACGATGAGACCGTCCAGGGCTTGAAGGTTCTTTGCGAGACGATGGGCGAAGCTCTGCGGGCTTAACCGACCGCTTGCTCGGCGGTGGCTCGGGTTGCACAGACCGGAGCCACCGCTTTCCTCTTGTTATCGCTGCGCGCGGAGTGGTATCGTTCCGCCGATCGGCAGCGGTTTAGCCCGCATCAGCGTCGTGTGATTCCCATCTCGATATGCCCTGATTCCCCGTTTCTCCCGCATCTGGGAGCCGCCCCAGCGCCGACGGCGTCTTGTCGCCACAGGAGTAGACTTTTTGGTTGCAACCGTGCGCTCCCTGCTCGCCGCCTCACCCGACCTCGCCGCAACGGCCCAGATCTTCGGTGATCCCGATACCGCGATCGATGGCCTCGCCTACGACTCCCGGCAGGTCACCCCAGGCGGCCTTTTCGCCGCCTGGCAGGGGGGCGCGTTCGACGGACATCGTTTCATCGATGCGGCGCTCGATCGCGGGGCGGTCGCGTTGCTGGCCGAGCGCCCGATCGCCGACCCGCGTGCCCGTTGCGTCGTCGTCGTGCCGAACAGTCGCGCGGCGTTGGCGCAGTTCGCGGCATCGTTCTACCGCGACCCATCCCTGGAACTCGGGTTGATCGGCGTCACGGGGACGAAGGGGAAGACGACCACGAGTTTCCTGATCGAGGCGCTGCTGGGGCAGCAATTCCAGACCGGGCTGATCGGGACGGTCGATCTGAAAGTCGGCCCGCAGCGCTGGCGCAACCCGATCCATCAGACGACACCCGAGGCGCTCGATGTGCAGCGGATACTCCGCGAGATGGTCGAGGCCGAGGTCGAGTGGGGAATCCTCGAAACGTCGTCGCACGCGCTCGCCACCTTTCGCGTCGATCGCTGCGCTTACGATATCGCTGTGATCACCAACGTGACCCACGAACACCTCGACTTCCACGGTACTTATGAGGAGTATCTGGCGACGAAGGCGACCCTGTTCGATCGTCTCGCCACGCCCGATCTGAAGCCGTCATTGCTGGCGCATCGCGGCACGGTGATCAATCGCGACGACCCCGGCGCGGCCACGATCATCGGACGAGCGCAGGGTGTGCGCGAACTGACCTATGGGCTCTCATCGGCAGCGACGCTACGCGCTACCGATCTCCACGTCGATGGCGATGGCCTGCGATTTACACTCGTCTCGCCGTGGGGGACCGTGCCGATACAAACACCCCTGCTCGGGCGTTTCAACGTCTACAACGCGCTCGCTGCGGCAGGTGCGTGCCTGCTCGCCGGGTTGCCGTTGGAGCGGATCGCGGCCGGTTTGGCAGTGTTCGGCGGCGTGCCGGGGCGCGTGGAGCGGATCGCCGCCGGGCAACCGTTCCTGGTTGTGGTCGACTTTGCACACAATGCCGATTCATTGGAGCAGATCTTGACGCTGCTCCGTGGGGTGACGAAAGGTCGCTTAATTGCCGTGTTCGGCAGCGCGGGCGAGCGCGATGTCGCCAAGCGCGGCATGATGGGCGCGATCTGTGCCCGGTTGGCCGACTTTGGTATCTTTACCGACGAGGATCCGCGCGGCGAAGATCCCCTGGCGATCCTGCAAGCGATCGCGGTAGGGACGCACGTCGCCGGTTGGCAAGAGGGCCGCGAATATCTCTGTCTCCCCGATCGCCGTGCGGCGATCGGGCGTGCCATCGAATTGGCCCAACCGGGGGATGTCGTTTTGCTGGCGGGCAAAGGGCACGAGAACTCGATCGTCTATGCCGACGGGGCGATCCCATGGGATGAGGCAACAGAGGCACGACTGGCGTTAGCGCGACTGGGTTATGGTGGAGATGAGCGTGCCGAGTAAGGTTGAGCGAGTGCGAGTGGTAGGGTGGCAATTGCCGAGCAGTGCTGGTCCGCGTTGGCTGATCCTCGCCGTCCTCCTCGCCAGCCTGCTCGCAGCCTGCAGCCCGGCCTCTCCGACTCCCACCGCTGCCCCAGTGGTGGAAGAGGCGACACAAGTCCCGATGACCCCGGCGCCGGTCAAGATCCCCGGACAAGCGTCTGGTCGCCTCCTCTTCGTGCGCGGTGGGAATCTCTGGGTCTGGCGAGGTGGGCAGGCGACGCAACTGACCGAAGCCTGTGGCTGCAAGCAGCCGCGCTGGTCGCCCGCCGGTGATGCGCTCATTTACATCAAGGTGGGCGATAGTTACGGCGATCTGATCTGGGCCGATGGCAATGGGCAGAACGCGCGCCCGCTGACCGCGAACCGGGCCGGTAATCTCCAGCCGGAAACCAAAGAGTATATCGCGAATAGTTATCTGCTCAGTGGGCTTTCCTGGGCGCGCACCGCGAATAATACTGACCGGATTATCTATAGCTCAGATCGCGGCGGCAGTGCCCTCGATCTCTTCGTCACCAATGGCCTTAGCAGTAAACCGGTTGCCATCGCCGGTACGAAAGATCTGGGTGGCGGGATCGAGGGCGCGGCATTGTCGCCCGACGGGAACACCGTCGCGTTCGTCCACGATCTCACCGACGAAAAGACTGGTCGCCGCGCCACGCAGATCTTCTTGCTCGATCTCGCCAGCGGGAAATATCGTGTCCTCACGAGCGAGGCAAACGGGGCGTATGACCCGACCTGGTCGCCCGATGGTCAGTGGCTGACCTATGCCACACGCCAGACGACCGGCAAAGAGACTAACTTGTGGCTACTCCGCCCCGATGGGACCGGGCGACAGCGCCTGACCGAAGGAGGCAAAGATCGTGGGGCGACATGGTCGCCCGATGGCGATCAGGTCGCCTTCGTGCGGCAACTCGATAACGGGTTTGCGCTCTACTTCGCGGAGGTCAGCGTTGTGAACGGGGTGCCCACCGCTGGGAAACCGGTGCGCCTCGGCGATTTTAGCGATGTCGATCCGGCGTCGGGGGTTAGCTGGGCGCGCTAGCTGACCCGCTCGATGCTGACTAGATTGCCATAGGTAGCATCCGCATCGAGAAGAGGCTACATGGTATCGCGTGCTGCCAGCCACCACCCACGCATACACCCTCAGCGACCCCGCAGCGAATGGTTGACAGACCGATCGGCGACACGTATACTTCCGTTGCGCTTGTCGGGGATGGGTGCTGCAAACTGTGGGGGTGTAGCTCAGTTGGGAGAGCGCTACAATCGCACTGTAGAGGTCAGGGGTTCGAATCCCCTCACCTCCACCACAGAGAACGGGGCGGGCCAATTGGCCCGCCCCGTTCTGTTTGTTCTGCTGTGGCCCCGATGCCGCTACGGCTTCAGCGTCGTGTACTGCGCCGACAGGTACCCTTCGGTGCCGTCTGGGGCGCGAACCTGCCGCCAGATGATCCCTGCGACGCTCTGTTCCGGCCCGATCTCTGTCAGCACCGTCTTCTCAGTCAGTGCCGCAAGACGCTCGCCGGTCTTCGGTGCTCGCCGCAGGAAAACCCCTTCGCCGCCGGTATTCGCGACAACGAACGTGCGCGCAACCGGGGCAACCGCAGTGACGATCGCGACGGTGGCCGTGATCGTCGGCGGTGGCGGCAGGACGATCGGTGCGGTCCGGGTGCCATTGCCGCTGGCAGCCGCGCTATCGCGTGCCAATGGGCTGTAGGTACTCTGGCCGAACGCGAAGATCAGGAGTGCGCCGAGCCCGGCGATCGCGAGTGCCAGGGTGCTGTAAAAATGGTCATGGCGCGGCGCCGAAGGGATCGAGCCCGTACGCGGAGCCTGCCAGGCAAGCTCTTCCTCGATCTGGGGGACCGGCGCGATGACCGGCTCGTCGATGATCAGGTGATCCTGGGGTTGCTCGGCAAGTTCATCAAGGAACTGATAGCCGCGCTGCGTGAGGTGTAGCCCCCAATAGCCACGTTTGGTCACGTAGATGAACTTGCCCTGGTCGAGGCTGATCAACACCTGTAGCAGCTCACCGCGACAGGGATGATTGACCCAGGAGTGGCGCGGCAGGCGATCGGGGATCGCGCCGCACGCAGCGGCCACGCTGAATTCATCGACCTCACGCCGACTTTCGCCCGCGAGATCGGCGATGATCCTAAGGATTCGTTCGTGCTGCACGTTCATCCTTCACCCCGCACCTAAAGGAGTACACTCGTGCCTGCCGATTAAGTGGTGCTAGCAGATCTAGCAGGCATGTACGTACATACTATACCTTCTTCCCGTCCCTGACAAGTAGGCAAACTCAATCGTCAAGGCTTATGCGTGGTGACTGGCGGCTGAAGCCGCACCTTAAGGGCGTTCACGCGCCGCAACGCCCACCTACGTGGGTTAGGGTATTGCAAAGCAACGCCTGGTCATCCCTACCGCGCTGAGAACGAACCCAGCCACTACCCACGCATAAGCCCTGCTCAATCGTGGACGATCCCCGCTCATCAAACTGAGTGCTAACCGGACTTCGATCAGCTATATGTTCTGCGATCTATATTTCGGGGTGATGTATTAGCCGCGTTGATTGACGCGAAGAATCCCGGCCCACTGTTTAAGTGGGCCGGGGTTCTTCGCGGGATGACTTTTGGGCTTTAGGGCAAGGTGAGTTCAGGCGTTCTCCGCGATTGCCGCAGTAACCGCTTTGGCGGTAATCCCGAAATGGGAGGCGTTCCAGGCTGCCTTGCCGTGCCGTAAGAGGATAACCTGGGGTGATTCGTGGCGTACGCCAGTCTGCGCCTCGATTGCCTGGGACAGTGCTTTGCCACTAGTTACATCGATCAGCGCGGTTTTGTCCTGATCCTCTGCCGGGAGCCGGCTCATTTCCTTATAAGCATTCCCGCTGATCGGGCACCACATGTCGTGGAGGAAGAGCACGGTCGGCGTATCCTGCGACCGCTCGATCGCCCCCGCCAGTTCGCTCAGATCGCTTACTGGTGTGAATATATTCTTGGCCACGAATCGCTCCTTATGCTGGGCTTGTGTTCACTGAACCTAGCGCGATGCGCTTCACACTGCGGCACATCGCTGTCCCAAGTATACCTATTCGCGCGCTGAGGTGCCGTGTTCTTTGGGCGCAGTCATTGCCGTGGCGTGCGCTTCAGGTGCGCCAGCGCGCCGACCAGTAATCGTTCGGGTGATCGGCCCCGGTGTCCTCGATCATGTCCTCGATCGCTTTCGTGGCCGCCACAAGCGCGTTCTGGCACTCCTGCCAATGACGCTCGGCGAGCGTGAGCGCTTCGGCGAGTGGCCGTGTTGGAGGGTGGCCGGGTGGTATCGCCGCGACTGCGGCGCGGATCTGTTCGAGGGCCAGCAACGCTTCGCGTTCCTGCGCGATCAACTCGGCCTGTTCAGTCATGCGGTGGTATCACCCCCTGGCTTGACGTCATTGCGGCCTTTGCGCGATGCGCGATCATCGGCGTTGGCTACCCGCGCAAGGCGCTGAGTAATCCGAGCAAGATGAAGAGGAAGCCGACCAGCATCAGGAGCGAGCGTAGGCTGACGATGGCACGACGATTAAGGATAAGTGCCCACTCATCCTCGCAGAAGCCGATCAATCCTTGTGCTACGGTGTTACTCGTGAAGAGGAGCCCTCCGCCGATGGCAAAGCCGACCGCCACGCTAACCAGTGCATTCACTGTGCGACCTCCCGGCTCGACACCTGGCGTGCGCCTTGCCTGCTGCGACCGTAGCCGCCACGGTATTGATTGGTCCGACGCACCCTAGTATGTCGGACCAACGCGGGTCGCCATCCTCACTCCATCGCAAGGGTAGTGTGGTGTACGGTCACCGTCAAGGGACAATCTGTCAAGGCGCTATGGCCCTTGAATTCTCTTCTTGGCGGACAGTATCGCGGAGGGAAGCGATAAGGATTATACTGAAGTATGCTTGAGGGAGCAGCCGTACGGTCCGGCACGTTTCGTTCCGTCTATGGTGGGCCGGTTGCCCTGCGTCTGCCCGAGAATAGCGGCAATATGGTTGGGGTGGGGTAGAGTGTTCCGGGGTATATGCCTCGCGCGGCACCGGCTATCGTTCCGACCTGAGTTCGTTATTCGCGCCAGCGGCATGACAAGCATGGTAAACTGCTTGTCGTCCTACACCTTCGGTCACGCTACAGTGCGGCATCATGCTGTACATTGGGCCGGGTGGGCTATCGTGACCGTGTGAGGGCTGGGTTGGGTTTGCGCTGGCTGGAGATGCCTGGTTGTGTCCGTAGCGGCAACACGCATTTGGTCAGTATTGACGATGAATTCTTTCTTGAGGAGATGTAGGTATGGATCGGAAACCTCGACGTATTACGACCTCCCCGCGCACCGTCATGTCGGATAAAGGGGCGAATATCCGGGGCTATGCTTTCTCGGGGCCATATCCGATCCAGGAGATCTTAGAGAAGCCCGGTATTTTTGCCATCGGTTACGATTCTCCCCTCGGTTCGAGCCAATGGTCACTCGTTGATGTGCGCTGTGCCGAGAGTATTCGGGAGCAGATCGATCAGGAGATGGCCTCGCAGTCCGATCTCTGGCTCTGCTGGAAGAAAAGCTGTAAAGGCGAAGAGGGTCGAATCTCTTTCCTCGTCCACTATCTCGATGCGCCGATCCCTGAGCTAGAGCAAATGGTCGCCACGATCCTCACTCGTTATGTGCCGCTGCCGTGCAGTTCGGTGGCCTGATTCTCCGCATTCCCCGCAAGATCGAGCGGAGTGTGTCCTTACTCCCAGGCGATTCTGGTTCAGCACACGTAAATAAATGGACGCAGCAGGCGCGGCCACCGATGAATACCATCGGTGGCCGCGCCCGTTCATATCATCGCGCCTGTAGTGCTCAGTGGAACCATTCATTCAACTAGGCCCAATTTCGGGGCTCGTTATATCAGCCTACCGGTAACCCGAGAATCAGGTTTATCCACGGACCCTTGCTGTCGCAGGGTTGGTCAGCGTATCGCGCACCGTCGCCAGGAACTCATCGATGTCGAACGGCTTGCTGATCAGTCCGGCGAAACCATGTTCCTCATAGCCATCGAAGGCGCGGGGTGGGTGTGCGGTGAAGATAATCGTCGGTGTACTGCCAGCTACTCGCCGCAACTTGTCGAGATCGGCCCAATGATCGCTGTGGGCTTCCCACGAGCCACCCACCGTATCGGTGAGGATGAGGCCAACGCGCGCTGTGGTGAGGGCGGTCAGGGCTTCGCCGTGGTTTGTCGCGGTAACGACGCGGACCCCATCGTCATCCAGGACGGAGCAAACCAGCTCGCGGATCGAGGCGTCATCCTCGATGAGGAGTACGGTGGTGGGGTTGTTCTCGGAAAGATCGTTACGCTCATCCATCTGACACTCCATCCGTGCGGTGTGGCGGTATTGCCCCCTCACACGACGCCGTTGCGCCTTATCGGTACTTGGCTAGAGGATACACGTAGTATCAGATAGTGTCAAGGTAATGCACAATATACGCAAAGAAAATACTCTACGATCTGCGCGATCGGGCAAAGCCTAGTCGATACGCCGATACGCCGTCACGTTGGCTGACAGGATCGCGACGAGTGTAATGTCTGAAAGTTTGAGATTGCATTCGCCTGGATAACTGTGGCTGTCCGGGAACGGCACCAGCAATTCGTTGCTTAATGTGAGTCTGCATGACGTGGGTTGAAGCGTCGAACAGGGTCAACGCGTGGTGCCAAAATATCAGCGGGAGCTGACTCGGTATCGTGGTAACCGGCTAAATAGTTTTTAGTGGTGCATCCGGTATAATCCTACGAGGAGCCAGGGCCGTTTTTCGTGCTAGAGCCTGCACATTCACGGCGCTGGCAAGGCAGGCGAACTACCCGGAGGCACCATTTAGATAGCCCAGCCGGTTACGGTGTTTCGTCACCATCGGAGGATACTGTTACGGCAGCTTCACGCCCCAAGCCCACCAGCCGGCGCCCCACCAGTTGGTGAGTGGCGTCCCCGCCTCGTCAAACCGCTGCCAGAGAGCGCCGCCGCGCCGCAGCGCCTCGACATACGGGCGCTCAACTATGCTCGGCAAGGTCAGGACGGGCACCGGTCGATTCCCACGGATCACGATCCCGCGCAGCCCGGCATCGCGCATATATTGGCGGTAACGCTCCAGGGGGTAATCGTTCTCGTAGAAATCCGGGCGGAAGAGGCGACCTGCTTCGTAGAGCCCGCGTCGCGGATCGCCTTGCATTCCATAATAGGCGAGACGAACGCCCGCGTTGAAGACGGTGCCGACCGTTTGCACCGAGAATCGTTCCGGCACGA